>Ga0134123_10001278_pt1 | contig 16459 bp, 18 predicted proteins | sample KB303_FD_96460 | JGI IMG/M metagenome (GOLD analysis project Ga0134123, IMG submission 96460) | Terrestrial soil microbial communities without Nitrogen fertilizer from Kellogg Biological Station, Michigan, USA - KB3-0-3 | ecosystem: Environmental > Terrestrial > Soil > Unclassified ...
CGCTGCCTAACGAACGTTGCAGCTTACAAGCACCTTTCGGATGCGGCTAGGCCGCAATGGTGGTAGCGTGCTTGCAGCTGAACTTGGGCGTTAGGAAGCTACAGGAGATTGAATCGTGATTCGTGACCTTCAACTTCTTAGTCTCGTCCTGGCCTTCGGCCTTGTTGGAATTGTCGCGTGGCGAAGAGGAAAGGCAGATCTCTCAGTATTGGAGCGGCGCACACTCCGCCTGACCACGTTCCTTACGATGGCGGTCGCTGCTGGTGTGCTCCCGGCACTTCTGTTCCCCGAAGTCGCATGGCTTCATATGGCGGGGTCGATCGTCAGCATTCTGTTGACAGCTACTGCGGTGGTCCTTATGCGACGTCCACTGTCATCGCAGCAATGACCACTCATTGCTGCTCTCGCGGCATTCCTTTGTTTCCGCGTTAGTACGCTGTGTCGTCGCTACCGCTTCCTCACACTCGCTGAAGCTGACAAGCGATCTAATGACGCTCGCTTCGCTCGCGATTGTATGATTCGCCTGCAGCTGCTGAAGGCGTTAGACCGCGCACGACTGCCATCGTAATCAAGATTAGGATGATGCCGAAGCCTCAGACATGTCCCGAGTGCAACACGTCGATGGAAGAGGGCGTGACCCTCGACCTCGAAAGCCGTCGCACGCAGACGTGGCTTCGTGGTCCCGTGGAGGAGAAGTGGTTGACCGGAATCAAAACGCGTGGGAAAGAGCTTCTGCGGGTGGTCAGCTATCGCTGTCCCAAGTGCGGATACCTCAAGACGTTCGCGCCGCCGGTCTAACGATCGTTGAACCCGACGGGCGATAATTAGCCACAGACTACGAATGAAACTGCGAGCCTCATTGGTCGCCGCTCTGGTAACTACTCTTGCGGCATGTTCAGCCTCCTTTAGCCCTCGTCAAATTGCGGAGCGGCGCGGAGTAACTCGTCCCGACTCGATAGATGCTTTGATAGCCAAGGCACTAGCTGCGAAAGGTGAATACAAAGAAGTCGGTGACATGGCATACGGTTTCACGGGAAGCTACACAGCCATCGAGGCGCTTAGTCGAATGCCAATGGCGTTACCGAGACTCGTGGAGTGCATGGGCTGGGATCTCAGAGCTCGAGCCACGTACGACGGTCATCCGTTGCTCGCGGGCGTTGTCTGCTTTCAAGGCATCGTGCACTCCGGCTATTTCCAACGAAGGAACCAGGGCGACTGGCCTGAGGGCTTTGCCGATTCGGCATTTGTTGATTATACGAATCCATCTCTCCAGGAATTGCGGGCGGCACAGCAAGGTTGGCGTGAGCAGTTATTGCGGGATCCACCGTGACTCGTGCGCGCCATCTAACGAACGTTGCAGCAGACAAGCACTTTTCCGATGCGGCTTCGCCGCGACGGCGGTAGTGTGCTTGGAGCTGAACTAAGGCGTTAGACAGCAAACACAGTCCATCGCGATGCATATAGGGGTCATCCTGTCCTGTGGGCTTGTCGTGGCGTGCACACGATCCAGTGATCAGGCAGCCTCTATGAACACAGAGTCTGCCACGAGGGTCGAGAGTGTTACCACTACGCCCCATTCAGACTCGATGCCTAGTCCCGCCACATCCGAATATCCTTTCGTGATGCAATGGATTCCTGGTCAGAAGGACTCGGGGAATTATGACGTTCTCTCGAGATACCGAGCCAGAGAGAGGCGTTTGTCGCCCGAGCTTGTGATTCTAAGCCTAGACACTCCAGTCACGCACACGCGTACATATTTGGTAGCGGATAGTGTCGTCGTGACTGGCTTCCCTGCGAAGCTACCGTTCAAAAACGACTGTGAAACGAAGACCATTGGAGACGACGGCCTGATTGCGGGGTTTGCGACGGCGGACCCAGGAGCGAAGCACCCAGAGTTGGCATTCCACTTCGATACGGTCTCGGCCAAAATTCGCAAACTGCCAACCGATTTGGTCTCGTGTTTCCAAGACGAAGTGGACTAGCGTGTCTTCATCAGTCGCAGGAGATGCGCCTGGCTGTCTAACGGTAGCTGCAGCAGACGATCGCGCGCTAATCGTTGGGTTGTGCGCCGTTCGAGCGTCTCGCCTGCGGCGCGTATTATCTTTGCGCCGCTATGTTAGAATCGCTCGCAGCTGAACTTGGGCGTTGGGTCGCACAACGTGCGTCGGCTTGAGGAACCCTTTGTATGCCGCAACTCGGCCGGATCGGATTCTGGGCAGGCCTAGCGGCGGCTGCAGCGACTGTCGCTTACGACGTGGTGCAGCTGCTGCAGGTGCTCGGCCTTTTGCATTTTCCACTAGACGAGATTCTGATCTTTGGTACGTCGCTTTGCATCGTCGTGCCATTCGTCTTGGAAATACTGGCCTTGCACTATTCCCGGCCGGTGGAAAGTCGGTTTTGGACGCACGCTGGCCTAATCTTCACAACGATGTACGCTGTGTTCGGCACTGCGAATTACATCATCCAACTCGCCACAGTAATTCCAGCGAAGCGTCGCGGCATGGAGGAAACCGTGCGAGTTCTCGAACAGACGCCGCATTCCCTCCTTTGGGATTTCGATGCAATCGCATACCTCGCGATGGGTCTTACCGCATTGCTCATTATCCCAGCGTTGCGAAACAGTGGTCTTGAGCGACGCGTTCGGCTCGCCGCTGTGGCTCACGGGGTGGCGACGGTACTCGCCGGCATCGTGTACTTCCACCCGAGCTACTCTAACAAACTCCTAATGCTCGGTTTACCATGGGGCATAACAGCGCCGCTGTTCATGGTCTCTTTAGCCGTCGCTCTGCGAACAGAGCATAGCAGCCGTGCGGCCTAACGAGGGTTGCAGCAGACAAGCACTCTTCGACCACCCGCCCGCTCTTGCTCAACGAGGCGCCCGGCACTGAGGTCGAGCGGAGATGATGGTCGCCGGGACGGTCCCAGCGCGCGCATTCGAGCTCAATTAGCACCGAAGCAACGTCGTCGGACGTCATCCTCAGTACTTACAAGGCCGTAGGACCCTTCAAGACCTCCTGGCGGAGCCCCTGCTCCGAGGGTGCCACGGATGTCACGACCCTTGCACTGTTGGGGGTGTAGCAACTACACAGTTGCGTCCCCCCTCCCATCCCCAAATCACATATGCACGTCCTGATCACCGGAGGCGCCGGCTTCCTCGGGTCCCACCTCGCGGATGCCTGTCTCCTTCGAGGCGACGACGTGCACGTCATCGACGATCTGTCGACCGGCACGATCCGTAACATTGAATTCCTGAAAGCGCATCCCTCGTTCAGCTACACGATCGATCGCGTTCAGAACGCTGCGAAGACCGCGGAGCTCGTCGACAAGGCCGACGTCGTCTTCCATCTCGCTGCGGCCGTCGGAGTCCGCCTGGTGATCGACAGCCCGGTGCGCACGATCGAAAACAACCTCCAGGCGACGGAGGTTGTGCTCGCGGCCGCGGCAAAGAAGGGCAAGCGCGTGCTGTTCACGTCCACGTCCGAGGTGTACGGACTGAGTCCCGACCTTCCATTTCGCGAGGACGGACGTCTCGTGCTCGGCGCGACCACGACCGGCCGCTGGAGCTATGCCTGCTCGAAGGCCATGGACGAATTTCTCGCGCAAGCATACTTCATGGAGCGTCACGTGCCGGTGACAATCGTTCGCCTGTTCAACACTGTGGGACCTCGGCAGACGGGCCACTATGGAATGGTCGTCCCCACGCTTGTGCGGCAGGCCCTCTCGCAACAACCACTCCGGGTCTTCGGTGATGGGACGCAGACACGCTGCTTCGCGTTCGTGAAAGACGTGGTGAAAGCGCTGATCGCATTGATGGACCGCAGTGAGACGGCGGGCGAAGTGTACAACATCGGAACCACTCAGGAGATCTCGATCCTTGATCTCGCGAACCGGATCAAGGCGGTAACGACATCGGACTCGGAGATCGAGCTGGTTCCCTACGAGGAGGCTTACGAGCCCGGCTTTGAGGACATGCCCCGACGGGTGCCGGATCTCACGAAGATTCGCGCTCTTATCGGCTATAACCCGGTGACGACGATCGACGAAATCATCGAATCGGTCATTGAGTCGATCCTCGCCAATAGCTCCTTTCCCACCACCCTCGAGGCCGCCTCGCTGGCGGTAGCCTGATTCAACCGGTCGCTGGCGTCACCGCCAACTCGGCAGCGATCATCGGTTTGCTCGTGACCTTGGGGGTCTGGCTCGCCGCGTCATTGTTCGTGGTTGTCAGCCGACTTTTGTACGACCACCGACGGCGCCAACTGAATGACATCGCCCGAAAGCTGACCGATCCATCCGTGGAAAACCTGCCGCCACTCGATCGTTCGCCGGCGATCCGAAGGATTCTCTCGCGCAGAACAAGGCGCGAAGTGTATCGACTCGTCGCGAGCGAACAGTTTCCAGTCTGGCTGACTGAAGCCTGCGCCATCTATTGCCTCGAATATTTCGGCGTCGAGGAGATACGGCGCGACGCGTCAGCGCGACACGGGCGTAAATGGCGCCGCGTCGCCGCTCTCATGGCGCTGGGTCACTTTCGGGGGCTGGAAGTCCATCCGCTCCTCGACGCAGCGATACGCGACGAGGACCCCGACGTGGCTACCGCCGCGGCGCAGGCACTCTTTCGCGTTGGAGATCGCGCGGCAGCGGTAATTCTCGTCTCCACCCTCCGCGGCGCTTCGGTTCCGGCGTCACGTATTGCTACCTATCTCGACCAGTTCCCGATCCCGATCGGGGATCTTCTGGTTCCACTTCTCCGCGACCCGCAGCCTCGCACCCGCTACTGGGCCGCGTCGCTGCTGGGCCGGTATACAGAGCACATGCGCACCGCGCCGATCCGCACGATCGGCCTTCATGCATCCGTCGAGAGAAATCCGGACCGAAGCTTTGTCGGTCAGACCTCATGATCGAGCCGACACCCGCGCTCGCAATGTTTCTACGCGTCGCGCTCATTACAACGTTCGCGTACGCAGGGACGCTCGCGCTTTATGTCGTAAGCATGCTCGCGGTGGCGATTCCCGAAAGCCGCTTCCGCCGCCGGCAGGATGATGTCGAGGACTACGAAGCCGTGCGCGGCTCGCGATACACCATCCCGGTAAGCGTGATCGTAGCGGCGTTCAATGAGGAGGGGATGATCGTCCCGGCAATTGGCTCGCTTCTTGGCCAGGCATATCCGGAGATGGAGCTTATTGTCGTCGACGATGGATCGACTGACGGCACCTTAGCGGCCATCGACGCTGCATACGATCTCGAGCCGGGGGAAGCATTCTCTCGAGAAAACATCGCAACCAAGCCGGTGCGCACGGTCTATCGCAGCCGAACGGACCCGCGACTGACCGTGCTCGTAAAGGCCAACGGCGGCAAGGCCGATTCGCTGAACTGCGGCGTGAACTTCGCGCGATACCGCTACCTTTGCACCGTCGACGCCGACACGATATTCGCGTCCGATGCTCTACTCAAGGCAATGACTCTCGTCGGGAAGGATCCCGAACGCATCGTCGCCGCGTCGAGCCTGTTCGGGATCAGCCTGACGCCGGAGTTCGCAGACGCCGACGCGCGGGAAGGTCCGAGGCTTAACAACCATCTTCTCGCCGACTTCCAGCATCTGGATCTCATGCGTTCCTTCGTCGTGTATCGCACGGCCTGGACGGGCCTGTCCTGCATGCTCTGCGTCTCTGGAGCGTTTGGTCTGTGGCGTCGCGACGTGATTCTCGAGGCAGGCGGGTTCTCGCCGGCGTTTTCGTGCGAGGACATCGAAATGACGTTCCGGATTCACGAGCGATTCAGACGGGAGGGTCGCCCGTATCGCATCATCTCGCTGCCGAACATGGTTGCGCAGACCGAGGGTCCTCGCTCCGCACGCAGTCTCATCAGCCAGCGCGCGCGGTGGCAGCGTGTTACGCTCGAAACCATCTGGCACTATCGCAGCATGTTGGGCAGAGCGCGCTACGGGTCGGTGGGACTGGTGGGAGTGCCGTACTACCTTTTCTTCGAATGCCTCGCGCCCGTTCTCCAGCTGCTGTCCTTTGTCGCGCTTCTCGTTGCGGTGCTCGTCGGAGCGCTCGCATGGCCAACCTATCTTGCGTTTCTCGGCGCCGTGACGTTCGGGACGGCAATTCCAACCACGATTGCCGTTGGGCTGCATGACGCCGGCTTTCGCGACTATCGGGTGCGTGATCTTGTTCGCATGCTCTTTCTCGGCCCGCTTGATCTGCCGATCTATCGGCCCATTCTCATGTATGCCGGTCTGCGCGGGACGTGGGAGTTCCTTCAAAAAGAAAGACGATGGAACAAGTTTGAGCGAAATACGCGGTCGAGCAGTGCTAAGTCTCTGCCTCCTCGACGTACCCGCCAGCAACTCCTCCGACAACCATCAGCAAACCCAGCCAGCCAAACCAACGCAGCTGTTGATTGAAAAGGAGCAGACTGAGGAGCGCTCCAACCAGCGGCTCGACACTCGCCGCAACACTTGCCGGCGCCGCATCGATTCGCTTCATGGCACCAAAGAACAGGAAATTCGCCGCAACGACGGCTCCGATGCCCAACGCAGCGACGTATGCCCAGGCGGCGACGCTACGTGGCGCGCTCGGCGTCTTCCCAAACATTGGCAACAGGATGGCGAGGAAAATCAGGCCGCCGACAAGTTCCCAGTACAACATCTTTTTTGATCCGTATCGCGGCACGACGTAGCGAGCGAGGATCGCCGTCGCCGCGTACGACGCCGCCGCAATCAGCCCGCCGAGTATGCCGACAAGCCGCGACGCTGTGGGTTGTGACTGGTCAGCAGCTTCACCGTTTACCGTCAACCAGACCCCGATCATGACACCCACCGCGAGCGCGCTGCGAACCGGCGTCAGCTTCTCCTTGAGGATGAAGTGCCCGGCGACGGCTACGGTAACAGGTGCGGTGTAGAGGAGCGCGACGGCGGGCGCGACACCGAGGCCCGCGATCGCATACTGGAACGGCACCTCGAATAGAGCGACCAGCGCACCTCCAAGTATCATGATCAGCCAGATTCCACGCCTGTCGATTCTGAAGAGATCACGGGCGAAAAACCCGTAGAGTGTGAGCCCGAGTACTGCCAGCAGGAGTCGCCAGAACCCCACCGCAGAAATTGCCGCGCCCTCTGCGTACAGCGCAGTGCTCAACGGTCCAGTAGTGCCCCAGATTGCGCCGGCGGCGAGGCCGCAGGCGTAACCGATGATCCGGGTTCGCTGTGAAGACTTTGGCGGCGGCGTATTCATGTCCCAATTTTATAGACGCCATCAGTCCGCAGGGAGATTCTCTAACCGGAATCGAGTGGCTGCTCGAGAAATTCTTGGCGCGGTCGATCGCTTTCTCGGACGCCACGACAGGAGATTCTTATTGCGCAGCCCGGTCTTCTGGTGAAGACTACGCCACCACTTAAGCCGCCCAAATGATCATTCGTACTATCCTGCTCGCCGTTCTGGTAATGTCCGGCATTGCCTTCATCTTTGCGTGGAGGCGTGTTGTAAAGATCGGGCAGGACACACGCCGATCGCCTTCGCCGATTCAGCTTGGGATCGGGTTCGTGACCGATTTCTTCGACACTCTGGGAATTGGATCGTTCGCAACGACGACCGCGGCATACAAGCTGTTCAACATTGTGCGTGACGAGCAGCTCGTCGGCACGATGATCATCGGCCACTCGATTCCTGTCGTTGCGCAGGCTTTGATCTTCATTGCCGCGGTGCAGGTCGATCCGATAGTTCTCGGATCGTTGATCGCAGCCTCCGTGCTCGGCGGATGGTTTGGAGCAGGGATCTGCTCGCGCCTCCCTGTGCGTCCAATTCAGGTCACGATATCGATCGGCCTGATTGCCGCGGCCGCCTTCATGGCGATGAGCCAGCTCGGTGTTTTTCCTGCCGGCGGAACTGCACTCACCCTTCCGGTCGGCAAACTGATTTTCGCGCTCGTAGCCAACTTCATCCTCGGCGCGCTGCTGATGCTGGGAATTGGCAACTATGCACCGTCACTCATTATTTTCAGCCTCCTCGGCATGGACCCGCGTTCTGCGTTTCCCATTATGATGGGGTCCGGAGCGCTGATGGCGATGGCGGGCGGCTTCCGCTTCATGCAGGCGGCAAAATTCGATAAAAGAGCTGCGCTCGGCCTCACGCTGGGAGGTGTTCCGGGTGTGCTCGTCGCAGGACTTATCGTAAAGTCGCTGCCGCTCAGCGTGCTGAGGTGGATGGTGGTTGGCGTGGTGATCTATGCGGCGACGATGATGCTTAAATCGGCAATCCGGCGTCCAGATCCATCAATTCCGCTGGGAGAGGAGATTCTCCCGGCTCTGTAGCTCGGATCTACAGTGGTATTATGTCTTGCGTTAATAAGAACCTCCGCGCCTCCGGCTAACGAACGTTGCAACAGACGAGCGAGCGGCTGAACTTGGGCGTTAGGCGGACAACACTGTACTCTGGAGGCTCTGTGGACGAAGACCTCGTTGATCTCTCGCGCGACGCGTTGATCGCCGAGATCCGGCGTCTGCGCCAGGGAATCCGCGGCCACCGCGACGCCAGCGGACAAGAGTTGTGTTGGCACCATCCTGCGCTCTGGGGACTCCTGCCGGAGCAGACTGATCCAGTTCCAACCGTGCCGGAGTGGCCGCAGTTCCTGCGCGGGTGTGTCCAATACCGCCAGTCGCTGGACACCCAGCTCCCTAACGCGCCGCGAACGACCGACGCTTATCACGACCCACCGGCAGACATGAAAGGCGATTCGCGCCGTCCGCCTAACGATCGTTGAACCTGACGAGCGATCTGCGGATGGCGCGCGGCTACCTATGATCGAGACGCCGCGAGATCCTGACTTTGAGCAACGTGTCCGCGCGAGCTTCGCGCGGCAGGCCGCGATGGCTACCCTTGGCGCTACGCTCGCGCGGGTTGTTGCCGGTGAAGTGGCTATCGAACTTCCCTTCCGGTCGGAGCTAACCCAGCAGCATGGGTTCCTGCATGCCGGCATCATCGCGAGCGTCATGGACAGTGCATGCGGTTACGCCGCGCTGAGTCTAATGGAGCGTGGCGCCGCAGTGTTGAGCGTCGAGTTCAAGGTGAACCTTCTCGCGCCAGCGCGGGGCAATCGGTTCCGTGCCATCGGCCGGGTTGTGCGGGCGGGGCGAACCGTGACCGTCGTCTCGGGGGAGTTGCGAGCGGTCGAGGCGGAGAGCGAAGAGTCACCAGCGGCCCCGGTTGGCACCAGTGGCCCGCTCATCGCCATCATGACCGGAACAATGATGGCGGTCCGTGACCGCCCTGGAATGTTTGACTAGGCAGATGCAGAAAGACCAATTCACCGGACCGGATGCGCCGCGGCCGCCTAAGACCTCAGTAACTTTTCGCACGGTGCCGACCTATGGCGCCAGCGTGACTGTTAATGGCCGGTATTCTCCGCTCTTGTCGCGCGTTATCGGGCCGTTGGGCAGAATTGTTATTGCCTGGTTCGAATGGCGCGCGAAGCGCCGCGCGAGAAGGCCCTTAGGCTAGCCTGATCTCCATCGTGCCAATCGCATTCACGCGAAGTGTGTCGCCCAGCATTGTCAATTGTGAGCTAACGCATCTGAAGCGCGAGCCTATCGACTTCGCGCGCGCCACCGAGCAGCACGACCTCTATGAAACGGAGCTCATCGCACTGGGCTGTACCCTCCAGCGGTTGCCGGACCTTGCGGAACTGCCTGATTCCGTGTTCGTCGAAGACACCGCAGTGGTGCTTCCGGAAATCGCTGTCATCGCCCGACCTGGCGCCGCGTCGCGGCGCCTCGAGGTCGCCTCCGTCGCCGAGGCGTTGCGGCCGCACCGCCCGCTAAGGTTCATCGAAACTCCGGCGACGTTGGATGGCGGGGACGTGTTGGTCGTCGGTTACACCATTTACGTCGGTGACTCCGCTCGAACGAATGCAGAGGGCATTAGGCAATTGGCGGATATCGCTTCGGCTTACAACTATGCTGTTCGTCCGGTTAAGGTGTCCCGTTGCTTGCATCTAAAGAGTGCCGTAACCCGAGTGGCGGAGGATGTCATTCTTCTGAACTCCGCCTGGGTAGATGCCTCTTCCTTCAAGGACATGCATCAGATCGATGTCCATCCCAGCGAACCATTTGCGGCGAATGCGCTGTGGATTGGGGAAAGTGTCATCTATCCCGGTAACTACTCGGAGACCCGCCGGCGCCTGGAAAAAAATGGCATCAATGTGCATTCAGTTGAGGCGGACGAGTTGCAAAAGGCCGAGGGCGGGGTGACTTGCTGCAGCATCCTAGTCTAGGCTCAACCGACGCCTGACTACACGGGCACAGACGACGTGGAGCTTGAAATTCAATCGGGTCCGACGGAGGGACCGCACCGCGCATCACTAAGAAGGTTCAGCTCCACTTCTTAGTCTCACGGTCGCCATGAGGGACTGTGGCCGTTGGACGTGATCACTCCCCTCTGGCCGCTCGCCACCCACATGTACTGAAGCGAGTCCACGCAGGTCGGACAGCTCGGGCTACCGAATGCGATCACACTGGCATCAGGAGACCACGCAGGTCTCGCCCGGCCGGTCGTCTGCACGAGAGCCCTCAACCCGGACCCATCTGCATTCCCCACAGAAACGGTACTGTTGGGGTAGCACTCGCCCCAGGTGGAATTGCAGAGGACGACCGCAATCCTTCGTCCGTTCGGCGACCAGGCTGACTGGAAGTAGTGTTCCTGATCATCGTCTGCGAACGGCGACCCCTGGAACAGCATGGAGATTCCCGACCCGTCGGTCTTCGTGACAAAGACATCGTAGACAAAATCGAACGCGTTCCAGTCGCTCGTGAAGGCGATCTTGCTGCCGTCTGGTGACCACGTCGGGTCGACCTGATAGCCGCGGGGGTGACCGATGCTCGTGAGAGCGGCCGGGTTGTCGAGGCTCATGATGTAGATGCCAAAGTCTCCTTTGCGAACGCCGGAGAAGGCCAACTTCCGACTATCGGGCGACCAGCTCGGGCCGGTGTTGTACGACCCGAAAGTAAGTCTGACAACGTTCGAGCCGTCTGCATCCATGATGTAAATGTCCGAGTCATACGTCCCCGTCCCTGCATCACGGTCGCTGACAAAAGCGATCTTCTTCCCGTCGGGAGACCACGCGGGCTGATTGTCGTTCGCCGCATTCCTCGTCAGTCGGGTCAGGTTTGTGCCGTCGGCATTCAGAGCGTAGATCTCCGAATTGCCGTCACGCTCCGAGACGAAAGCGAGCCTGCCGGCAATCGGCGGGAGCGGCGCGCAGACGATGTTAAATGTGATAGCCGTCGTCGCACCGGTAGTCACCGTCGCTCGCTGGACCGGGCCGTCGGCTAGCCCGCAATTGCCGCTCAGGCCGGACAGCGATACCGAGTGTGCGCCGGCCTCGATATTTCCCGTCACGACCGTTCCTGTAGCATCGACATGTTGCGCCGCGTGGCCATCGATCGACACCGCGTAACCGTCGGGATCGAGCTCTGAGCCATCGCTGACCGTTGTCACCGCTGTCGTCGCAATCATGCCAACCCCGGCCACTGGGACTACTGAAGTACCCACCGTGGAGAATGTCACAGTGATCGTTCGACCAAGTGCCTCGGCGTCCAGATCGTGCACCCCGGCATTGATGACCAGCGCGTACTCGGCCCCCGCCTGAAGCAGCGCACGGGGAATGAATTGGGCGCTCAGGCCGTCGGCGGCCACCTCGAAACGGCCTTCCGTCTGGTTCCCGCCCCGCACCAGGACAATCGATGTCGTTGTCACGCTCGCCTTGTCGACAGGCTCACTGAACACCACCAGCATCGATGCATCTGTCGCGATTTCGTTGTTGCTTATGGAAGGGTCGGTACGAACGACGCGAGGCTGTCGTGTGGCAGGAACTTTGACGATGAACGGAAGTCCGCCGGCATCGGTGTGTACGACCATCGACAGCTCCTCACCTGTTGCCGCGGCAATGCCCCGAGGATCGAATCCGCCATTCTCGAGAGCGATCGTTTGGCCGGCGCCGCCACGTGTGAGGTTACTGATGCTGATCGAAGTCGCGTTGGCGAAGGTTGCCGGCTCCGCCGAGACGTAGGCGAGGCCATCGGCACCCGCCGTGACGTTCGACACGACGACTCCGAATGGCAGAGGCGAGCCCGTCTCGACAGGAGCCGAGGGACTGTTATCCGAGCATGCCGCTCCGATTGCGATTGCCACAGTTGCCGCTGCGAGAATGATTCTCTTCATTTGCGACTCCGCGCGAATGCGTCTCGTTTTGCATTTCGGTCCGCCGATGGACGGGACTTCGGGAGACGCCGAAGTCGTGTCGGCTTCGACCGACATTCCAACCTCGCGCGGCCGCGCGGTGCGCGCATGGGACAGCGGTCCCATCTTCGCGACTTGCGCCGCGATGACCTGCCGGTACATTGACAGTACTTGCTTCGGGACGACCAATGTCACTGACGCTGTCGTCCCATGAGATAGCGCTCCTCGGAAACGCCCTCGCTATCACCGCCGCGCCGCTGGCCTACGCACGCACCAGGGAGTGGTGCGCGGCCGTGCGCCTTGCCATTGAGCCACTGATCGGCGCGGCCAAGTCCGCCAGTGGGATGCCGTTCGCTGACGATCCTTTCATGGAGTCGCCCGCGGACGACGTGGATGCGTGGGACCTTTACGTCAAAACGGGTTTCGCCGACGAGAGGGGAGATCGTCGTATCGGCCGCCGCGGACCGGAGGTCGCCGATATGCCAATGGTGCACGACGTTCCCGGGCTACTTCGCTCGGAGCTGTACAACGAGTTCGCGCTCCCGTACAGGATGTTCCAGCCGGTGAGCATTCAGCTTTTTGTCGGCGCGCGCGCTGCGCCGGCGGCTATCACCTTTTTTCGCGACTCTCCACATTCCCGACCCTTCGGACAACGCGGCGTAGCAATTCTCGATCTGGTGCGGCCTGTATTCCGCGCTTCGGTGGAGTTGATCCTCGGGCTCGAGCGGACGCGACTTTCTGGCGCCTTCGCCCAGCTGGTCGATGAGCTGCCCGACGCCGTGGCGCTGTGCAGTGAGTCCGGGCATCTGCTGCACGAGAGTCCTTCGTTAGCGCGCCTTTTGTCCGCTGAACCTTTGGCCGCCAGTGTACGCAGCGCGGTCAGGCGTGTCGCCCGCGCGCTCGCGGGCGTTGCCGCCGAGGGGGCCCCGAAGTCAGCTCCTTCTTCCCTCGGCGTGCCGTCGGCAGTCGAGGTAAACGGGGCGCGCAGTCGCTACGCGGTTCGCGGCTCTCTCCTCAACACCGCGACTACCAGCGGCGCAGAGGCGGCGACGATCGTCTTCGTGTCTCCCGCGTCACCGCGAATGTATTCGGACACGGAGCTGGCGGATCGGTTTGCTCTCACAGCCCGCGAGATCCAGGCGCTGAGGTTGCTCGCCGTCGGGCGGTCGGCGCGTGAGGTCGCGGCCACACTGGGGATCTCCTACTACACCGCGCGGCATCACGTCGAGCACGTGCTAGCCAAATTGGGAGTGCACACCAGAGCGGCTGTAGCCGCGGCGATCACTCATTGATCGGACGGTTGGGAGCGATCAGGTATAGTAGAGAAATCACCTCCAGCTGGGTCGTAAGGAGGGTTCCATGAATCGCGTTGCGCTATTTCTTACTGCTTGTGCGCTCGGTGGGCTTGGCGGCCTGCTCGGTTCGATCGCCGGTTCAGCGTTCGGCAAGCCGGGCTTGTGGACGGGTGGCGTCCTCGGTGGACTTCTCGCCTCGCTGCTCGTCGCACGGATTGCTGTCGCGCGGCGGTGGATCGTTCAGTCGCAGTCGTTGTCGACTGCGCTTGGCGCGGCGATAGGATTTCTGGCTGCCTGCGCGGTGGCGGTGAACACCTTGTCATCGCCAGTTGGTCCAATCATGAGTACACTACTGATTGGAGCTGGCGCGCTCGTCGGCAGCGCCCTCGGTCGACCGGCATCGGAGTGAATGATGGTTCGTATCTTCTGCGTTGTTGTTGGTCTTCAGATCCTCCTCATCGGATCCGCGTCCGCGCAACAGCCGGCACCTTTGAAGATCCGGGGCGACACAACGGGTGCACCCCGCGGCTGTAGCGCCGCATCGGGAATTGCCGCGATCAGCGCGTGGTTCGCAGCGTTCACGGACGCTGATTCAGCTGGACTAGCGAAGGCTTCGTCTACTCCTAACGGCCGCTTCGTCTTCAGCATCGGGAAATTCGGGACCTCGGACACATTCTTCCGTGCCCGTACTTTCGAGGAACTGCTCGCGTATGCGCGGAAACGGGCGCCTCAACATGAGCGCATGACGGTCCAGGAGGTGAGGTTCAAAGGCTGGAGCGGCCGAGTACTGGAATGGGATCCCATTTACTTCACGCGCGTAGCGAATGACTTGGGCGATACGGGGCTCCCCGGAGCTGGGAAAGGGGGTTATTGGTGTGGGCAAGGCGTTTGGTACATCCATCTTGCTCCTCGACAAGACGTCGACCGCGGCCCTCGCCGATAGATTCCACCCGCACGCGTAACGAACGTTGAAGTAGTCCCCGCCTATGCAACGTCTCCTGGATCGAGTTCCCGAGTGGGGCCGGAGAATATTCGGCGTCGCGGTCGCTGCGCTGGGCGTTGAGCACCTGGTGTGCGCCAACATGGCGGCGCAGCCCTTCCCCGCTCGATTTCATGCGATCGTGATTCCGGTAATTCCGTGGATCCCCGCTCACCCTTGGCTCGCTTATATAACTGGAGCCGCATTCCTTGTCGCCGGCGCGAGCATCCTCCTCAATGCCCGCGCCCGCGCCGGTGCACTGGTCGTTGGCGGCATTCTCCTTGGGTGCGATCTCATCCTCCACGTGCCGCGAATGGTCGTGGTTCCAGAGAACTGGGGTCTGCGAGGCGAAGTGTGCGAGATGCTGGCGCTCGCTTCCGCCGCGTTCATCCTCGCCGGAACGTTGCCGCGCGTGGACGGCAGCGCCCGACGATGGGATCATGCGCTCGCGAACACCGGCCGAGTCCTCTTCGGAATTGCGGCAGTGGTGTTCGGCGTCGATCACTTTCTCGCGCTCAATCTCATCGCCAGCCTCGTTCCTGCCTGGATGCCAGGCCATCTCATCCTTGCGTGTCTCACAGGGGCCGTCATGATTGCCACCGGAGTGAGCATCATGACGAAATGGAAGGTTCGACCGGCAGCGTTCGGGCTCGGCGTGATGTTTCTGCTATTTGTGCTGACGCTACATGTCCCGCGAGTACTGGCGGATCCGCGAAGTCCCGACGAGTGGTCGAGTGCGCTCATCGCGCTCGCCATGTGCGGCGCGTCATGGATTTGCGTCTCGGCCGCCTGACGACGTTAGCGATAGAACCAGGTCAGCTCGTAGGTATAGCCCGGCTTCAGCGCCAGCAACTTGAACGCGAGAACCGTGTAATCGTTCGATAGATAGCGCGTGACCGCATTTACTTCCTCAGCGGTTTCCGGCTTTCCCGTTTCGTACCGGATCAGGCGGTACTCGCGGAACTGCGTCGCCTCCGGCAGCAGCAGCCAACGGGTCAGCTCTACGGTTTCAACCTCGACATCGAAAGACAGGGTCGCGGCGCCGTTGTTCTCCCTCACAAAGAGACCGGGCGACTCGTGCTCGTAGACCAGGTCGACGGATTCACCGGGCGTGATCTTTGTGAAATCCGCCTGGACAAACCATTTCACGAGCTTTGCGCTGTCCGGCGCGGTCAGGTTGTGCGCAAGCAACCTTGGCGGCAACAGCTGGGAAGGAAACCGCACCAGCGTGTTCGGACTGGTGGCCAGCACACTGACGGTGAAGAGGTTGTTGGTGGTGTTCTCCTTCTGGCGCAGGACCTTCAGGCGTCGATAGCCATAGAGATAACCGGGGGCAACGCCGTTCTGCGCGGGTTTCCAGTTGCGCAAATCGATGATGCGGAGGTCCTGCAGGATGGTGAAACCCGTGTTGTCGTGTATGCCCACGTCGGGAGTTGCCTTGACGGCGCCGGCTTTCCAGCGCGGTACGGGGCCCTGGATCAGCCGGCTCATTTGCTCCAGGTCGCGGCTGCTCTGCGTGAGCGACTGGACGATCTGATCGACCCTTTGCGCGTGGCGGTAGAACTTGACGCTCAGGTATGGTGCGACGACGAGGATCGGGACGAGCAGCGGAACGTAGATGTAGGAAGTCCAGTCGCGATAATCCAGCAGAGTGCGCCACACCCGCCGGATCGCCGATCTTTGCAGTGCGCGGGCTTCGGTGGTGACGAGAGTTCTCTTATGGTGGGTGCGATCCGTCTTTTCTGCTGCGGCCGGAGACGAGGGCGTCTGCGGAAACGGATCCCACGGTGCGTTGGATGGCAGCTCAGCGCCGAACAAGTCCGGACGAGTTCGACAGACCTTTCGGCCGACACAATACCCGTGTCGCACCAGGCTGCTGATCTCGAGCGGCGAGAAACGGTCTAGATCGGTGCGAATGGTTGGTAGCCTTCGCTGAAGCTCCGGATGCA
>Ga0134123_10001281_pt1 | contig 16444 bp, 13 predicted proteins | sample KB303_FD_96460 | JGI IMG/M metagenome (GOLD analysis project Ga0134123, IMG submission 96460) | Terrestrial soil microbial communities without Nitrogen fertilizer from Kellogg Biological Station, Michigan, USA - KB3-0-3 | ecosystem: Environmental > Terrestrial > Soil > Unclassified ...
ATCGGCCGGCCCCAGATCGGAAAATGCCTCTTGTATTCCGCGAGCAGTTCCCATTCGGCGGCCGAGAGCGAATCGCGCGCCCGCGCAATCGCCGCCGAGGCGGTCGCCTCGGAGATGCGCTCCATCGGCAGCAAGTCCTCCACGCCCCCGATCTGACGGACCTGCTCCGCGAAGGAAAGCTTGCGATCCAGGTCACCGCGGATACCGAACATCTTCACCACGGCGCAGCGCTGGCCGGAATTGAAGTCGGCCGCGATGTCGTTCAGATAGACGTGCCACCCGGCGTTCTCGAACTGGCCGATGAGCCTCGGGAAATCGAAAAAGATCTGCTTCAGTCCGTTGTTGGTGGTTCGGAAATCGCCCGCCTCCAGATTGATGACGTCGATGATGTGGAATGCGCCGAACTTCACCATCCAATCCGCGAACGATGCCGTGGAATCGACCGCGTAGCTGGCGACGAAGCGCGAAAGGTGGAACGGATGCGGCGTCGCCGGCGACCAGTCCTTGTAGTCGAGAAAGCTCTCCACATTGTCGCCCGCATGGAACATCCGCGCACCCCGCAGAAAGAAATCGGAATGGTCCACCGCCGCGCACCGGATCGTGCCGAAATCGAGCCGCGCGTCAAGGAGCGATGAACAGATCTTCATCTTGTCGATCGCGGAGAAGAAGGTACAGCCAAGCTCGCACAGTTCCGTGTTCCGCTGGCCGACCAGCTTGAAAAACAGTACCGCCGGAAGAAATACCTGCAGTACTTCCTGGGAGAGGTGATGCTGCGGATCGGTCGTGGCCCCCCGCAGCGTCTCGTACCGGCCGGTAGCCGGCTTCGGCCAGCCGCTGGAGGCTTCCATCGCGGGAATGGCATTGACCACCTCGTTCAGTGCCAGGATCTCGTTCAGGTAGAAGAACGAAAGCAGGGACTCATGCCCGTCCTTACCGGTCAGCACCCTGCGCACCACCGGATCGGAGCCATCCAGCAGCACATCGCCCCAGATGTTGATCGGCACCCGCCCGCTGGCCCGCAACCGCGCTGCGGCCGCCTGTTCGGCCTTGCCCGCTTCCACGAGACCCGCAGCGGCGGCGAGTGCCCTGCCCTTGGCGAGAAGGCGGTCAAGCAGTGAATTCATGCCGGCGTCTTTCGGAAGGTACGAAATAAATTCGAAGTATGCCGCATCGACAGGGAAACAACGCAGCGGCGTTCCCGGCATCCATATAATTCCCGGATGAAGATTCCCGCGAAGCGCTTTCCCATTCTCCTGTGGGGCGATCTGGTCGAAGACTCCAGCCCGATTCTGCGCCGTGCGCTCGCGGGGTTTCGCGCGCACGAGTGCATGTACGCCTGGGTCTACCTGACCGAACATCTGGCCCACCGTCGGCTTGTCGACATGTTTTCCGACCTGCCCGCGGACTTGCAGCGCGGCCTCCTGGCGAGAATGGACAGCGATCTGTGGGAATCGATCGACCGCGCGACGGTCGATCCGCATTTCCAGGTATCGCGGACGATGTTCGAGTCTGTCGCCTGGATGAGCTGTCTCGCCGCCCGGTCGGGCGAAGTCGCGCCGGACTTTGTCGAACTCGGATCGACGTTCTTTACCTCGATCGCCCGGTTCGACCTCATCGACCGGGTCGCTCGCGCCCGTTTTCCGGAATGGCCGCGCCTCCAGCCGCGCTGGCTTGGCATAGACAATTCACGCTTCATGCACGACGCGACACGTGCGCTGCACGGCAACGCTGCAATCACCCTGTCGGACGACTACCGCACGGCGCCGAAGCCGGAACGCTTTGCCGTGTTCCTGTCACGCTTCGTCGCGAGCTACGCTTTTGCGCGCGGCGGCGATTTTTCCGACTATCTCGCGGCGCGCTTCCAGGCCGCAGTGGTTGAAGATGCCTACGCAACGGTCGCTGAAGAAGTTCGCGTGTCCAATCATGGCCAGCCGGAGGTCTTCTTCTCGATACCCGAAGTGTTCGGCAGGCTGGAAAAATCCGGATTCGAGATCTTCCTGCTGGATGCCTATCCCGATTTTCCGGCGGGCGCCGCGCCCTGCCATGTGATTCGCTACCTCGCGGCGCGCAAGGGACTGGTCACTGAGGAACACAAGGTTTGGATGCGCGACCTTGGATTTGTGCCACCCGACGGTCCGGTCGCGGCAGAGGCGATCCTGCAAAGGCTGAATGACTCGGTAACGCCTGAATTGTGGCGCGCCGTGAAGAAAGCCAAGGAAGAATCGCCGGTATGGGGGCGCACTTCTTACGAAGAAACCGCGCCCGCCTGGAGCCCACTGCTGCGCAAAGTGAAAGATCTGGCCAGGCGTTACCTCGTGCATCCGGCCTGGCGCCGCTATCGCCTCGGCGGACCGCTGGCGGAGCGCGAGATCGAGCGCGCGGTAAGCGAGGAAAAGCCCTAGGTCAGGCGCGGAATACCGCGCGCCGTGCATCCGCGGAGCCGCGCATCTCGTCGTAGATCCAGCGGTAGGTTTTCTCCATGCCGTCGCGCAACCGGATCGACGGCTGCCAGCCCAGCTGCTTGCGGATCATCGTGTTGTCGCTGTTGCGGCCGCGCACGCCCTTGGGCGCGCCCAGGTTGTAGTTCCTCTTCAGCTTCACGCCGGCGATGTCTTCGACGATGTCGACGAGCTGGTTGATCGTCACCAGCTCATTGCTGCCGAGGTTCATCGGTTCGCGCACGTCGCTCGCCATGATGCCGGCGGTTCCCGCCAGGCAATCGTCGATGTACATGAAGCTGCGCGTCTGCTCGCCGTCGCCCCAGATCTCGATTTCGTGCACGCCGCTCAACTTCGCCGCGACCACCTTGCGGCAAACCGCGGCCGGCGCCTTTTCGCGCCCGCCGTCATAGGTGCCTAGCGGGCCGTACACGTTGTGGTACCGGGCGATGCGGGTTTCGAGGCCGAAGTCCTCGCGGAAATGGCGGCACATGCGTTCGCTGAAGAGTTTTTCCCAGCCGTAGCCGTCCTCCGGCATGGCGGGATAGCTGTCGGACTCCCTGAGCGGGGCGACAGCCGCGTCGGTCTGTTTCTCCGCGGCGTAAACGCACGCCGAGGAAGAATAGAAATAACGCCGGACCTTGTGCTCGCGGGCCGCGACCAGCATATGGGTGTTGATGAGGACCGAAAGCATGCACTCCGCCTTGTGCGCCTCGATGAACCCCATGCCGCCCATGTCGCAGGCAAGGTTGAACACGTACTTCGCGCCTTGCGCCGCGCGGCTGCTAGCGTCCTGCCGCCGGAGGTCGAGCTGCAGGTTTTCCACATCGGGGAAGGCCTGATACCAGTCTGCTGTATTTTTCAGATCCACCGCGCGCAGGCGTTTGTAGCCCTTGCCGCGCAGGTCGCCGATGAGGTGGCCGCCGATGAATCCGCCGCCACCCGTGACGACGACGAGATCATCCGGGGAAATAAGCTTGTCGATAGTATCCACGGCAGGAACGGCGTGCGGGCTCAGCCCGAAACGACGGCACGAACCCGCTTGCCCAGCGGTTCCGGGCCGCACACACCCAGGTAGTGGATGTCCGCGACGCCCGCGATCCGTTCGCGTGACAGCGTGCGCCAGCAGTCGAGAATCTGCAGCCGCGCCTGGGGCCGGGAGAAAGCGCTCGCTGGAATTTCCGCATATTGCGGCCAGGCCGTCGTGATCACCAGGACGTCCACAGCCTTGATGCATTCTTCCGCCGACTTCATGGGAACCACCTTGTCCTGCAGCACCGCCATGGCAGCCGACAGGGCCATCGGGTCATGCACATAGACTTCGCGCCGATCCTCAGACAGGCGTGCCGCCAGCGCGAGGCCCTGGCTTTCCTCGATGACGGCCGTGTCGGGCTTGTAGGACAGGCCCAGAATTCCCACCTTGCTGCCGCCCTCGAGCAGCCGGTTGGCCGCCGCCGCCAGGCGATCAATCTGATAGCGATTGAGGCTGTCGGTCGCTTCGGCAAGGTCGGCCCGGGCACCGAGACCGCGCGCGAGAAGCGAAAAAGCGACGTTATCCCGCGGGAAACACGGGCCGCCGTAGCCCAGCGCGCCTTTCAGGTATTTCTTGCCGATGCGGCTGTCGGCCCCCAACGCGCCGGTAACGACGTCCACATCCGCCCCGGGAAGACGTTCGCAAATGTCGGAGAGCATGTTGGCGTACGAGATCCGGGTGGTAACGTAGGTATTGATCGAGATCTTGGTGATCTCGGCGTTCACCCAGTTCATGTTCAGCACCGGCGGGTTGTTCGCGCAAACTGACTTGTAGATCTCCGCGAGGACGCCGCCGGCACGCGGGTCGGACTCGCCGATCAGGATCATGTCCGGGAACAGCATGTCGCGCATCACGCTGCCGAGGGCGATGAATTCGGGGTTGTAGCAAAGTCCGACCGTGGCGCCGACTTCGCGCCCGGAAGATGATTCCAGGACCTTCCTGATTTCTCCGCCAGTTGATCCGGGCATTACCGTGCTGGTTATGTTGACAACGTGATAGTCGCGCTTCTTCTTCAACGCCTGGCCGATGGCCGCGACCGCGGACAGCACGTACTTGTTGGAGAAACCGCCCTGGCTGTCGCTCGGCGTCGGCACAATGACAAAACTGACTTCCGTTCCGAGGACCGCAGCCTCGAGATCGACGGTCGCCGTTATCCGATCACGATTCTCGCCGATCAACTTTTGAATGCCGGGCTCATCGACGGGTGCCCGGCCGGAGGCGAGCAGGCACACGAAATCCGGATTCACATCGACGCCGACCACCGAATGGCCCTTGCTCGCGAGCACCGCCGCCAGCGGCGTACCCAGTTTGCCCAGTCCAATCACCGATATCTTCATTGCGCTTTCCTCCGCAACGGCTCCCGCCCCAAGGCGGTTCGACTAGCGTCGCGCTAGAATCTACTCGAACAACGAGCATATCACTTGGCAAAAATAATCGTCCGGCCCACTCCGCTGCACGTCCTGCTCGACATCGGCGAATTGTGGCGTTACAGGTATTTGTTCCTGGTTTTGGTGTGGCGAACACTGAAAGTCCGCACCCAGCAGACGGTCGTCGGCGTGGCCTGGACAGTGCTGCAGCCGCTGCTCCTGACGGCGCTCTTCACGGTTATCTTCAGCCTGCTCGCCGGCATGCCCAGCGACGGCCAGCCGTATCCCCTGTTCGTGCTGGGCGGGCTGCTGATGTGGCAATTCGTCGCCTTCTCTTTCCAGACGGCGAGCGGCAGCGTGGTCGCCGAGACGCACCTCATCACGCGGATTTATTTCCCGCGCATCCTGCTGCTGCTCGCGGCGGTCGGTGCCGCCCTGTTCGACCTGGTGTGCGTGCTCGGCCTGCTGGTGTGCTTCATGATCTGGTATGGCGTGGCGCCCAGCGTCGGCGTGTTGGCATTCATTCCCGCCGTGCTGCTCGCGGCAGCGACTTCCTTCGGCCTGTCGCTCTGGCTGGCGGCGCTCTACGTTCCGTACCGGGACGTCGGGCATCTGTTGCCGTTCATGACGCAGGTCTGGATGTTCCTGTCGCCGGTTATTTACCCCCTGTCCCTCCTGCCGCCCAAGTACGAAGCCGTCTACGCCCTGAACCCGGCGGTCGTGGCGGTGCAAACGAGCCGCTGGGCGTTCACCGGCGGCCCGCCTCCGAGTGCGCTGATGGCGTGGATATCGACCGGCGTCGCGCTGTTCCTCGTCGTTTCCGGATTGTGGTTCTTCCGGCGGCGCGAGGGAACCTTCGCCGACAAGGTTTAGGGGATCACGATCGAACCCGCGCTGACAGTCGAAGGCCTGGGCAAGTGGTACGTCATCAATGAGCTGCGCCATCCGGCAAGGCTTTCCGAATTGCTCGGAAACCTGCTGGTTTCCCCGTTCCGCCGCAGCGCACCCGAAACGGCCTCGACACCGGTTGCCGGGGCGATATGGGCGATCAGGGACGTGTCGTTCGAGGTGCCGGCCGGCCAGGTGATGGGAGTCATCGGACGCAATGGATCCGGCAAGAGCACGCTTCTCAAACTTCTTGCCCGCATCACTTCGCCGACGGAAGGCCAGGCTGTCCTGAGCGGACGCGTCGGCGCCCTGCTGGAAGTGGGCACGGGATTCCATCCCGACCTCAGCGGCCGGCAGAACATCCTCCTGAACGGCACGATGCTCGGCATGACGCCGCGCGACATCCAGCGCTGCGAAGCCGAGATCATCGACTTCGCAGAGATCGGCGAGTTCATCGACACCCCGGTGAAGCACTATTCGAGCGGCATGTTCATGCGCCTCGCGTTTTCCGTCGCGGCCCATCTCGACGCGGAAATCATGCTCGTGGATGAAGTGCTGGCGGTGGGCGACGCCGCCTTCCAGGACAAGTGCAAGCTCAAGATCCGCGACATCGCGCAAAGCGGCCGGACGATCCTGTTCACAAGCCACGACATGGAGGCCGTGTCGCGCATCTGCACGACCGCGATCGTGCTCGATCACGGCCGCGTGGTTTACAGGGGGGCCGTGGACGGCGCGGTCAGCCAGTACCGGACGCTCATGCAGGCGCCTAGGACTCCCGCGCCGGAGTGATTCCGTGGATGGATGCCTACTTTGGATCGGTGTAACGGGGCTTGCGCAGCGTCGCCACCCGATAGGCATCGGCGAGCCAGCGGGAGGTCCGGTCACCGAGGGCCGCGTGCAATTTCATGTAGACCCAGGCAATGAACGTCCAGTAGGCCCAGCGTAGCGGCGGCGGCCGCAGTCCATGCCTGGTCAGGGCTGTCTTGATCTCGGCGTTCAGGCGGTAGAAATATTCCGGGCTGGTGGTCGCACCCCGGAAGCCCATGCCTACCGTAAGCGCCGGAACAAACAGCGCGTCCCGCGATTTCAATTCGCGCAGCAGGAACTCGTAGTCCCCGGCCATCTTGAAGCTGTCGTCGAACGGACCATAGTCGTCGAACAGCGAACGATGGTGCATCAACCCAGGATGGGGCAGGCAAACGTGGGAGCGAAAGCTCTCGCGCGCCTCCTCCCACGGCCTGCCCGCCTCGGCGACCACGCGCCCGTCGGGAGTGATCTGGCGCAACTTGCTGTAGACGACGCGAAAGCGCGGCATCGGGGTGCGCAGGTGCGGCGCCAGGCTTTCCAGCGCGCGAGAATCGAGGAACCAGTCGTCCGCGTTCATGATGCAGATCCACTCGCCCTTCGCATGCGGGAGCAACCTGTTGCGCGCCACGTAAGGGCTATTGTCCGGCTCCGAATGCCAGTACGTCACGATGTCGGACGCGGCCCTCACGATTTCCATGGTGCCATCGGTCGACGCACCGTCCCCGACCAGCACTTCGAAATCGCGAAAGGTCTGCGCGCGGATGCTGTCGAGGCAGCGCGGCAGGTCACGCGCGGCGTTGCGCGTGGCGATGAGCATGCTGATCAGAGGCGTCGAAGACATGTCCTGCCGCCCGGGATCATGGTCGACGTGCCTGGCTCCACCCCGCCCAGGCTCTGGCAATAAAGTCGGTGAATTCACCGCGAAAACGCGCCGCCGAATACCGCTCGGCGCGGGCACGGCACGCGGCCGCCGATATCCGAGTCCCCTGCTCCTCGAACATCCGGACCGCGTCCACCACGGCGGCAACGGACTGCTCCTCGAAGAACACGCCGGTGGGCGCGTCGCTCTCCAGGCCGGCCACCGATTCGGCCGCGCCGCCGCGCCGCAGCGCAATCACCGGCGTACCGCAAGCCATGGCTTCGACGGGCGCCATGCCGAAATCCTCGACCGCGGCAAACAGGAACGCGCACGCGCCGCGGATCCTGTCGCGCACCCCGGCGGCGGGCAGGTACCCGGTGAAGGTGACATTCGCAGGCGCGGCGGCCCTGAGGCGCGCCAGCTGCGGCCCGTCCCCGACCACCACCAGGCGCAGGTTCGGCAGTCGCGCGAACGCGTCGACCAGCAGGTCAACGCGCTTGTAGCCGATCAACCGGGACACCGCGACGTAATAGTCCTCGCGCGCGCCGCCCGGGCAGAAGAACTCCGTGTCCACCGGCGGATGGATCACCTCCGCTTCGCGCCGGTAGGCCTTGAGGATGCGCCGCGCGACGAAGCGCGAATTGGCGACGAAGCGGTCCACCCCGGCGGCGGAACGGTGGTCCCACTGGCGCAGGCGATGAAGCAGCCAGCGCAGCGGCAATCCGCGCAGCCCCTGCATGCGCTCTTCACGCAGGTAGGTGAACTGCAGGTCCCAGGCGTAGCGCATCGGCGAATGAACGTAGCTCACGTGCAGCGCATCCGGCGAGACGATCACGCCTTTGGCGACGGCGTGGCTGCTGGAGATGACCAGGTCGTAGCCGGTGACGTCGAGCTGCTCGACGGCGAACGGCATGAGCGGAAGGTAATAGCGAAGGCGCGACCACAATCCGGGCATCGACTGCAGGAACGTCGTCGTCGCGCGCTTGCCGCCGAGCAGCGCACGGTCGCCATCGCGCATGTGATCGACGAGCGCGAACAGGTCCGCCTGCGGATAGCAGCGCAGGATTTCCGCGAGCACGCGTTCCGACCCGGAAAAATCCAGCAGCCAGTCGTGCACCACGGCAATTCGCGCCGGCATCGGGGAAGCCATCCGCAAAGGGTATACTGCGCCGGCATTTTTGACACATTTCCTCTTGCGTGAATCCCCGCGTATCGGTCGTCATCCCCACGTATAACCGCAAGGCGGTTCTGCTCGAATCCATCGCGTCGGTGCGCCAGCAAACCTTCGGCGATCTCGAGATCCTGGTGTGCGACGACGGCTCGAGCGACGGCAGCCGCGAAGCGGTGCAGGCGGTGGCCGCGGCCGACGGCAGGGTGCGCTGGATTGCGGGCGAGCATTGCGGCGCTCCGGGCCTGGTGCGCAATCGCGGCATCCGCGCCTCGGCGGGCGAGTGGATCGCCTTCCAGGACAGCGATGACCTGTGGATCCCGCAGAAGCTCGAAAAGCAGATGGCGGTGCTGCGAAACTCGCCGGACGCGCAGTTCATCTACGCGCACGCGGCGGCCGTCCTGCCGGATGGCAGCCGCCTGCGGATGACGCCTTTCCGCATCCCCAGGCAGGGGCGGATCTTCGAGACGCTGCTCATGTACAGCGTGGTCCATCCGCAGACGATGCTCGTCAGGCGCAGCCTGCTGGATCAGGTCGGCTACTTCAATGAAGACCTGGGCCTGAGGATCGTCGAAGATTACGAGCTGGTCCTGCGCCTTGCGGCCGCCGCACCGTTTCATTTCGTCGACGAGGACCTGGTTCTCTACCGCACCCAGCCCGACAGCATTTCGGCGGACCTCTTCCGCAGCATCGACGAGTACGAGCAGGTGCTGAAGTCGATCATCGCCAGGTTCGACGTGCCCGATGCGATCGCGCGAGAAGCGCTCTGCCGCATCGAGCTGCGCCGCTACAAGAACCACCTGCTGCGCGGCCATCCGCGCAACGTGCGGCTGCAGGATCTGCGCAATGCGCTGGTAAAACGCCAGGCAAGCCCGCTCGCCAGGGCGCTCCAGTTGACGGAAACCCTGGGCTGCGCGGGCGCGCTCAAATGGCTCCTGACCGTGCGCGCCAGGAATAGCGCCTGAGCCTCAGCGCCTTCCGGTTTCTGCTCTGGTGCGCGGCCGGGGCGGCGCTCGTCCAGCTCGTGCTGGCCGGCGTGAGCGGGCTGCCGCCGTCCACATTGAGCGCGGCGTTCCGTTTCCTGCTCGGCTTCGACACGCATGGCAATCTTCTCCTGCTCGCCATCGCCGTGGCGGCATTCCTGCTGCGACGGCGCGCCTCCGCCCTGGATGCATCGCGTGCGTGCACCTCGCGGCCGTGGCTGATCGCCGCGGTGCTGTTTCCCGTGCTTTGCCTGGGCTCGCTCTTCGTCTACCACGACCAGCCGCTGTCGATGGATGAATATGCTGCGCTGTTCCAGGCCCGCGCATTCGCCGAAGGCCGGCTGACCGGCGCCTTTCCTCCCGAGCTGATGGACCGGCTGATACCGCCTTTCTTTCAGAACCATTTCCTCATCGTCTCAACTTCCACCGGCCTGGTCTCGAGTTCCTACTGGCCGGCGTTTTCGCTTCTGCTGACGCCCTTCGTCTGGCTCGGAATTCCCTGGGCAGCCAATCCGCTGCTGGGCGCGCTTGCGGTTCCGGCACTGCACCGGCTGACAAGGGAAGTATCGGGTTCGACGGAAGCGGCAGGCTGGGCCGTGGCCATCGCGGTGGCCTCCCCCGTATTCATCATTACGTCGGTTTCGTACTATCCGCTCCAGGCGCACCTCCTGTTCAACCTGCTGTACGCCTTGCTGCTGTTGAACGTTTCGCTGCAGCGCGCCCTGCTTGCCGGGGTGGTCGGTTCCATCGCGCTGACCCTGCACAACCCGCTGCCGCACCTGCTGTTCTGTGCGCCATTCCTCGCCTGGGTCGCGTTCCGGCCGCGCGGCATGCGCCTCCTTGCGGCACTGCTCGTCGGCTACCTGCCGCTCGCCCTGCTGCTCGGCGTCGGCTGGCGGGAACACCTGGCGCAACTGCTTGCGCAAGTCGCACCGGTGACGGCAACCGCGCCGGCGGTGACCGCGGGGGGCGCGCAAGTATCGTTGCCCGGCGCATGGGGAGCGTTCGCCGACATCCTCGCGCTGCCGGGCTACGACACGCTTTACTCGCGCCTTGCAGGGCTCTCCAAGATCTGGACCTGGGGCGCGCTCGGGCTCCTGGTCCTGGCAATTCCGGGCTACTCGGCATTGCGCTCACAAGGCTTCGCACGCGCTCTCGGGGCCGCGCTGCTGCTCACCTTTTTCGGTTATTTCGTGGTGCGTTTCGACCAGGGCCACGGCTGGGGCTATCGCTACATCCACTCGGCGTGGTTCGTCCTGGCGCTGTTCGCCGGCGCGTTTCTCGCCACACGCAAGGACGAAAGCGGTGGCGAACTCCTCGCAATGGCGGCATGGGGCATCGGACTCTCGCTGGTGCTCTCCAACGGCCTGCGTGCGGTGCAGGTCGAAAGCCATATCGCGCGCCACCTTGCGCAGGTGCCGCCGCTTTCGGTGCCCGCCGATGCCTCGCGGCCGGAGGTCGTGTTCATTGAAATCCGGAGGGGCTTCTATACTCACGACCTGGTGCAGAACCAGCCCTTGCTGCGCGGACCCCGGGTGGTCATGGTGCATGAAGGCGGCCCGCGGCAGGCCGAGCTGATGGCGAACCGGTTCCCTGCGTTTCGCAAGAACGCCGAAGGACCATGGGGAGAGCATTGGACGAAGCGCTAGAGCCGATCGAACTGACGGTGCTCATGCCCTGCCTGGACGAGGCGGAGACCGTCGGCGCGTGCGTTTCCAAGGCGGCCGCCTACCTGGAGCGCAGCGGCGTGCGCGGCGAAGTTCTGGTGGTGGACAACGGCAGCAGCGACGCCTCCCGGGAGATCGCCCGGCGTGGCGGCGCGCGCGTCGTCGAGGAACCCCGGCGCGGCTACGGCAATGCGCTGCGCGCGGGTATTCTTGCCGCGCGCGGCCGCTACGTCATCATGGGCGACGCGGACCAGAGTTACGACTTCACGGCGCTCGACCCGTTCGTCGCGTGCCTGCGCGACGGCGTGGAACTGGTCATGGGGAACCGCTTCCAGGGCGGCATCGCGCCGGGCGCCATGCCACCGCTGCACCGCTATCTCGGAAATCCGGTATTGAGCGGGATCGGGCGGCTGTTCTTCAGCAGCCCGGTGGGGGACTTTCACTGCGGATTGCGCGGCTTCAACCGCCAATCGATCCTGCGCCTCGGCCTGGCGACCGAAGGCATGGAATTCGCGAGCGAAATGGTGGTGCGCGCCACGGTCGCGGGCCTGCGCATCGCGGAGGTCCCGGCCACCCTGTCTCCCGACGGACGCTCGCGCGCGCCGCACTTGCGCAGCTTTCGCGACGGCTGGCGCCACCTGCGCTTCCTGATGCTGTTCAGCCCGCGCTGGGTATTCCTTTATCCGGGCGCGGTCCTGATGCTGCTAGGCATTGCATCCATGCTCTGGCTGCTGCCGGGCCCGCGCCGGATCGGGTCCATCGGGCTGGACGTGAATACGCTGATCTACAGTTCCGCGGCGATCGTGTGCGGGTTCCAGGCCGTCGTGTTCGCGGTGTTCGCCAAGGTTTTCGCCATCAATGCCGGGCTCCTGCCGGAAGACGCCCGTATCAGGCGGTTCACCTCCGTGGTCACCATCGAACTGGGAATGGCGACCGGCCTGCTCGTGCTGCTGGCCGGCCTCGCTGCGGGCGCCTACGCGGTCGGCATGTGGGGCCGGGAGTCCTTCGGCGCCCTCAATACGGAGGTCAGCCTGCGCATCGTCGCGCCCTCGGCGACCGCGCTCATCCTGGGCCTGCAGCTGATTTTTTCCAGCCTGTTCCTGGGCGTTCTCAACCTGCGCCGGGACTGAGCAGCCGTTCGCAGGACAGCGCGAGGAAGAACGCCTCGTATTCCATGCGCAGCAGCATGCCGCAGCGGTTCTTGCGCAGCGCCCGGCGTCCCTCGCTCCAGTGGAGCCGGAACTCGCGCCCGCTGATGCCTCCGGGCTCGAACCGCACCAGCTCGCGATCCACGAACGCCACGGCTTCGCGGCGCAGGACGCGCAGGAAGAAATCGAAGTCCATGCGGATCAGAAAGCTTTCGTCGTACGCGCCGTATTCGGCGTAAACGTCCCGGTGCACCAGCGTCGCCTGGTGGGAAAGGTGCGCCCTCAGCAGCAGGCCCAGACCCGGGCGGATGGCGTAGCGCGGGATGGTCCGGCGCCCGCAGCGCGCACGCGCGCTGACGATGCGCGCCCCAGTGCCGGTGCGCGCGGCGAGCTGGCTCAGGGACCCCGCGTGCGTGAACGAATCACCGGCGTTCAGCAGGAGAATCCACTCCCCGGCGCTCGCCGCGATGCCCTTGTTGAAGGCATGCGCGATGCCGCGATCCGGCTCGCTGATGAACCGCGCGATGCGGCCGCGATAGCCTTCGATGACCTCCGTGCTCGCGTCGGTCGAGGCGCCGTCGACGACGATGTATTCGAACGACGGATGGTCCTGCGCGACAACCGAGCGCAGCGTCGGCTCGATGGTCAGGGCGGCGTTGCGGCATATCGTGACAACGCTCACAAGAGGCCGCGCCTCAGCCACCGCCGCTTTCCTCGTGGTACTCGTCGTCGATGTTCACGCCCCAGATCGCGCTCTTGTCGCTGCTGCCGGCCACGATCGCGTCGACCGCCTTCTTCGCCGACAGCATGGAGTGATCCTGGTTGTTGTAGCGGTGCATGCCGTTGCGTCCGGCCAGGAAAAGGTTCGGAAACGCGTCCAGGTATTCGCGCAATTCGCCGAAGCGCGCGTAGCTGCCATAGTAGCCGGGATAGGCTTTCGGAATCCGGATCACGATGCCGTCGAGATGGTCCGCCGGTGCAGCCAGGTTCAGGCGCTGCATTTCGGCGATTCCCAGCTGCATCAAATCGCGGTCCGGCATCGCCCAGAGCTGGTCGCCTTCGCTGCAGAAGTACTCCATCCCTATCCAGACCGTGTCCGCGTCCCTGACGAGGTAGGGGCTCCAGTTGTTGAAGATCTGCAGGCGGCCAACCTTGACCCCGGCTTCCTGGATGTAGATCCAGTTGTCGGGGACGATATTCATCGGCCCTCGGCCTGCCGGATTGCGCATCATGCGCCGGTAAAGCAGGCCGACGGTGATGAAATCTCGGTATTCGAGGCCGGCGGCGATTTCCCTCGGACCCTGCGGCGCCGCGGGTGCGAGGCCCAGCACCAGATCGCGCACCGGCATGGTCGAGATAAAGCAATCAGCCGCGTAGCGCTGCACGGTGCCGTCCGGCTTGCGCACCTGCACCGCGCGGATACGGCCTTCGCCCTGCTCGATCTGCGCCACCGGCGCCTCGAACTCGAAGCGCACGCCGCGCGCGCGCAGCTTCTCGACCGTCGTCTCCCACATCAGCCCCGGGCCGTATTTCGGGTAGAGGAAGCGCTCGATCAGGGAAGTCTGCTGCGCGGCGCCAAGCCCGCCGCGTCGGCGAAACGGTTTGAGAACCGCGTGCAGCAGCGCCTTGGCGATGGACAGGCTCTTGACGCGCTGCGCGCCCCACTCCGCGCTGATCTGGCTGCAGGGCTTGCCCCAGACTTTTTCCGTGTATTCCTTGAAGAACTGAAGGTAGAGCAGGCGCCCGAAGCGGTTGACGAAGAAATCCTCGAGGCTGCGCTCGGGGCGGCGCGGGAAGAGCATCGCCCGCAGGTAGCTGGCGCCGAACCGCGCGCAGCGCCAGAGTCCCAGCTTGAGCGCGGTTTCGAAATTCGCCTTCAGCGGGTAGTCGAAAAACTTGCCGTCGAAATAGATGCGTGACAGGCGGCTGCGCAGCAGCATCACGCGCGGGTCGGTCTCCTTCGCGGTCGGCGTCGCGCCCAGCGTGCGCTGCTTGCCCTGGTAGGCGAGCAGCGGGTCCCCGACCCCCGCGTCGTGGAAGGCGCTCGCCGCCAGGGGCAGCATCCGCGTCCACCAGTCCATCACCCAGTCCGACTTGGAGAAAAACCGATGGCCGCCGATGTCGATCCGGTTGCCCTTGTATTCGACCGACTGGGACAGCCCGCCGATGCTGCGCGTGGCCTCCAGCACCACGATATCTCCCACGCCTGCCTCGGTGAGTTCCCAGGCGGCAGTCAGCCCTGCCGGGCCGGCGCCAATGACTACCACGCGAGACTGAATTGCTTCGGTCAAGAAAATTCCTCATCGACATAGTGCGCTTTGGCCGGGGCGCGAGCGCCCGAACTGAAGATATCCTATGGCAGGATGTCTCGCATGAATCGCACGATATTGGACTGGATCAAATCCAGGCTGGGCGGGCCGGAGGCGGAGCATGTCGTGCTGCTGCGTGAAGCGAACGCCCTTCGGGAACGAGCTCCCGAGCAGGCGCAGGAGATCGGCCTCGCCATCCTGAAGCGCTCTCCTGACGATGTGCAGGCGCTATCCCTGCTTGCCAATGTCGCGGCTGATCTTGGGCGGGTCGAAGAAGGGCTGCGTTGGGCGGACAAGGGGATTGCCGCAGACCCTTCGGCAGCCGCGCCTTACTACTGCAAGGGCAGGCTCTGGGACTTGGCCGGCCGGTTGGACGAGGCCGAAGCCAGCTACCGCAAGGTTCTCGATCTCGATCAGGGTCATGCCAAGGCCCACAACAATCTCGGCTGCGTGTTGGCCCTGCAAGGCAGGCACGAGGAGTCACTCGTCTGCTTCCGGCAGGCGCTGCGGCTGGATCCCGGGCTTGCCGAAGCCAATCAGAACCTCGCGGGAAGGATCAGCGATCCGCGGGCACGGGAAACCGCCATCAAGGCTTATCAGACCCGGATCCGGAACGACCCGGCCGATGCCCGGGCGTATCTCAATCTCGCCAAGATCTACGTGGGCCGGGGGAGCACCACGGAGGCCATGGAATGTCTCGACCGATCGATTGAACTTGCTCCGGACGACGCCGATGCGCACCTGTGCAAAGCCCTGTTGCTGTTGCTCAAAGGCGAATACGCGGCCGGATGGCAGGAATACGAATGGCGCTGGCGGCTCAAGGGCCCATTGGGCGAACCGGCGCGCAGATTTTCCCAACCCATGTGGGACGGGCAGGATCTCGGAAGCGGCGCGCTGCTGGTGCATGGCGAACTGGCCCTGGGCGAACCGCTGCAGTTCGCGCGCTACGCGAGACTGGCCGCCGAGCGCTGCGGCTGCGTGATCATCGAGTGCGCGCCACGGGTGAAAGCGCTTCTTCAAGGCATCGAGGGGGTCGGACTAACCATCGCCGCAGGCGAAGCATTGCCGCCATTTGCCGCCCACATCCCGCTCTACGGCCTGCCGCGCCTGTTCGGCACCACCTTGCAGAATATCCACTGGAATGGGCCGTATATCCACCCGGACCCCGGGAGAGTTGAGCGCTGGCGCTCCCTCATCGAAGCAACCGGCACGGCGAGATTCCGCGTCGGCCTGGCGTGGTCGGGAAACCGGCAGATTCCCTACAATGCGGATCGTTCAATTGAACTCTCGTCCCTCGCGCCATTGCTGGGAATTCCCGGGGCGGCGTTCTACAGCCTGCAAAAGGACGGGGCAGCTGACATCGCGAGCCTGCGGCCCACTTCCGGGAACCTCTTTGACCTGATGGCACACGAGCACGATCTGCTGGATACGGCCGCGTTCATCAGCCAGCTTGACCTCGTCATTACCGTCGACACGATGATTTCCGCCCTTGCCGGGGCGATGGGAGCACGGGTATGGCTGTTGCTCTGCCGCGTTCCCGACTGGCGCCACCACCTGGAACGCACCGACAATCCCTGGTATCCGACGATGCGGCTGTACCGGCAAAGGCGCGAGGGCGATTGGTCGAACGTCGTCGATCGTGTCGCGGTGGACCTCCGCGAACTGATACCAGGGTCGGACTAGGCGATGGCGACGACGCGAGGCGATCGGCCCCGGGTATCGGTGGTGGTGGGAAGCGGCGGACAGGATGGCCACTACCTCTGCGAACTGCTGCTCG
>Ga0134123_10001282_pt1 | contig 16442 bp, 11 predicted proteins | sample KB303_FD_96460 | JGI IMG/M metagenome (GOLD analysis project Ga0134123, IMG submission 96460) | Terrestrial soil microbial communities without Nitrogen fertilizer from Kellogg Biological Station, Michigan, USA - KB3-0-3 | ecosystem: Environmental > Terrestrial > Soil > Unclassified ...
GAAGGAATACCCCGGCATCGAGCACTTCCACATGTTCGTGGACGCGCTGACGATGCAGATGGTGCGCGCGCCGGAGATGTTCGAGGTGATCGTGACGAACAACATGTTCGGCGACATCGTGACGGACCTCGGCGCGGCGCTGCAGGGCGGCCTCGGCGTGGCGGCATCGGGCAACATCCATCCCGGCCGGGTCTCGCTCTTCGAGCCGATCCACGGCAGCGCGCCGAAGTACGCCGGCAAGGACAGCGCGAACCCGATCGGCGCGATCCTCACCGGCGCGATGATGCTCGAGTACCTCGGCCTGAACGAAGAAGCCGCGATCATCGAGCGCGCCGTCATCGGCGCGATTCAGGCGGGGGAGACGACGAAGGACCTCGGCGGGGCTCTCGGAACGAAAGCCGCCGCCGAGGCGGTGTTGCGCAGGATCTAGCTACCAGTTCACCGACACGAACCCGAGCGCGCGGCGGCCGAGCAGGTCGCCGCCGAATGCTTCGTAGTGCTCGTCGTCGAGCGCGTTGCTCACATCGACGCCGAAGCCGAGCAGGTTGCTGAAGCGATAGTTCGCGGCGAGGTTGACCACGTCGTACTGCGGCACATTGCCCACGAACACGCCGGCCGCCCAGCGGAAGTCATCCACCCAGCGATACGCGATCTTCGCGTCGAACTTGTCGCCGCGGTACGAGATGCCGGCGTTGTACTTCTTCTTCGGCGCGTTCGGCAGCAGCTGATCGCCGATCGCCTGCTCCTTCACGTCGAAGTCGAAGTGCGAGTAGTTGAAGTCGAGGACCCAGTGGTTCGTCAGGTAATAGTTGAACGCGATCTCGCCGCCCTTCGTGTCGACCTTGCCCGCGTTCGCGTACGAGAACACGAGGGCCGGCTTGCCGTTGACCGTGGTCAGTCCGGCGAAGTTGGCGCCGAGCGCCGCGCGGAGGAACGCCGTGACGCCTGCCTGCACCGGCGCCGGGATCGTCGGGATGTTCGTCGGCACGGTGTACGGCACGAACGACGTGTTCACGCCCGGCAGCAGGTCGGTGACGAAGTTCTCGAGGTTGCTCTTGTACAGATCGACGGTCACGTACAGCTTGCCGCCGTAGATGCCGGCGTATCCGAGCTCGTGGCTGCGGACCTTCTCGACCTCGAGGCCGGAGTTGCCGCGCGCGAGCAGCGGCAGCGGACCGAATCCGAGCGCCGCCAGCGCCGGAACGAGCGGCGCGGTCTGCGGGTTCAGCGACGCCGCGCCCGCGAGGTTCGCCGGCGCGCCGGCCGGGGCGGTGAGGAAGAGCTCCGAATAGTTCGGACGCTGGAACGCGCGGTTGTAGCCGTAGCGGAAGGTGTGATTGTGGACGTTGTAGACCAGCGCCGCCTTCGGCGAGAACTGCGCGTCGTGCAGCGTGGAGTCGTCCCAGCGCGCGGCGGTGACGATCTTCAGGTTGTTCGTGACGTCGGCTTCGAGCTGTCCGTAGACCGCCTGCTGCCGCTCCGAGTGCGCCTCGGCCATCAGCGTCTGCACGCCCGCGTTGTTGGCGGTGTCGACTTCCTGATCGTTGTACGCGGCGCCGAGGACGACGCGCGTCTTGTCCTTCAGGAAGCCCCAGTTCGACTGCACCTCGGCGTGGAGGTTGTGCGAGTCTTCGAACAGAGCGGCGCCGGAGGACATCGCGATCTGGTCCTTCGCGCGGCGCTTGTCGTAGTACGCGCCGAGGTTCCAGTGCGGCATGTTGTAGTTGACGCGGCCCCACGGCCGCTTCGAATCCGTCACCTGCACGCGTCCGATACCGGTCTGGAACACCGGGCCTTCGATCGTGGCATAGCCGCCTTCGATCGTGAACACGTTCGTGTTCGCGAAGTGCTTGTCGAAGCGCAGCCCGCCGAACTTGATGTCGTTCTCCTGCAGCGGCAGCAGCACGGCCTCGGCGCGCAGGCAGTCCTGCTGTCCCGCCGCCGTGCAGAGCTTCGAGTACTCGACGCCCGTCGCGGCCGTGCGCGAGCGCGCCCAGTCATCGCTCTGCAGATAGCCGCCGACGACGCGGTAGAACCAGTCGCCGCCCATCGCGCCCGCGTGGCGGATGTCGCCGCGGCGCGTCGAGAGATCGCCGCCGGAGAGCAGCAGACGGCCGCCCGGCGTGTCGCGCGGGAGTTTCGTGGTCATGTTGAGAACGCCGCTGAACGCGTTCGCGCCGTACAGCGCCGAGCCCGGTCCGCGGATCAGCTCCACGCTCTGCATCTCGTCGAGCGGCACCGAGACCGCGGCCCACTCCTGCGAGCCGAGGAACGCGATCGCCGGATCGCGGCCGTCGATCAGCGTGAGGATGCGGCGGTTGAGCGAGCTGTTGAACCCGCGCGCGTTGAAGTTCGAGTCATAGAGACCGCTCTGCGTGAAGTCCACGCCCGGCGCGCTCTCGATGATGCGCGGCGCCTGCCCGGACGCCGCGACGGCCGCGATGTCTTCCTGCGCGATGACGGTGATCGCGGCGGGCGCCTCGGTGAGCCGCTCCGTGCGCCGCGAGGCCGAGTAGACGGTGATCGTCTCGGCCACGCTCAGCTTCCAGTCGACCTGCTTGTCGACTCTCGTCGGCGTGCCGCTCACGACGACGACGTTGTTCTCCGTCGCGACCTGTTCGCCGGCGACGAACTGAATGGTGTAGGTACCCGGCGCGACCTGCAGAACGTAGGAGCCGTTCGGTTCCGTCAGCGTCACCTGGGAGGTTTCGACCGCCTGCACGATCACGCCGCCGATGCCGGTTCCATCGGTGCGAGTGATACGGCCGGTGATTTGCGCGGCGAACAGCGGGACCGCGAAGAGAGCAATCAGGAATGCAAACGACAAACTCCGGGCAGACCGTGGAAAGGACATGCGCAAATCCTCCTCAGACGAAAGCTGAATCTACTGAACCGATTGCAGGAAGGTAGCGCGGGCGGGCAGCGGAGTCAACGTGTATCCTCAGGAAGGCGATGAACGTCGGGACTGAATGGCTCGTGGACGCCACCGGCTGCCGCGCGGACGCGCTGCGGGACGTCGCCCATCTCCGAACGCTGTTCGCGCGCGTGATCGAGGAGCTGGACCTCCGCGTGCTCCAGGATCCCGCGTGGCATGTCTTCCCCGGCGCGGGCGGCGTGACCGGCTTCGTGATGCTCACCGAGTCGCATCTCGCCTGTCATACCTACCCCGAGCACGGCGCGATCACGATCAACCTCTATTGCTGCCGCGAGCGTCCCGAGTGGCCGTGGACCGAGCGGCTGGCCGAGCTCCTCGGCGCGAGCAGCGTGCGCGTGCGGAAACTGGAGCGGCTGCTTTGAGCGTGGCGAGCTGCCCCTCCTGCGGAGCCGCGGTCGAGTTCGCGATCGGCTCGTCGATGGTCGTCGTCTGCTGGTACTGCCGCACGCTCGTCGCGCGCGGCGACCGCGGCGTCGAGGACCACGGCAAAGTCGCCGCGCTGATCGATACCGGCTCGCCGCTGCGCGTCGGCCTCGCCGGAAAGTACGGCAAGGCCGGATACCGCATCACCGGCAGGACGCAGCTGCGCCATCAGGCCGGCGGCGTGTGGGACGAGTGGTACGCGCTGTTCGACAACGGCGCGTGGGGCTGGCTCGCCGAGGCGCAGGGGAGGTACTACGTCACCTTCCCGGCCGGAAAGACCGCGCCTCCGCTGGAACAGCTGCAGCTCGGCCAGCGCATCGACGATCTCGTCGTGTCGGAGATCGGACGCGCCGCGCTCGCATCCGCCGAGGGCGAGCTGCCGTGGCGGCCGGCCGCGGGAGCGGAGTACGACTACGTCGATCTGACGGGGCCGAACGGCGCCTTCGCGACGTTCGACTACAGCGAAGACGCGCCGCTCGTCTTCGAAGGCCGCGAGACCTCGCTGCGCGAGCTCGGGGTCGCCGGCGAGCCGTCGCACGAGACGCGCATCGCCGCGGCGAAGATCGCCTGCACCAACTGCGGCGCGCCGCTCGAGCTGCGGTTCCCCGACCTCGCCGAGCGCATCTTCTGTCCGAGCTGCGGCACCGGCTACGACGTCGACCAGGGGAAGTTCCGTCCGCTCGGGACGATGCGAAAAACGAAAGGCGTCCCCGAGCCGGTGATTCCCCTCGGCACGACGGGCACGGTCGACGGCGACCGCTACGTCGTCGCCGGCTTCATGCAGCGCTCCGTGAAGTTCGACATCGTCTACTACTGGACCGAATACCTCCTCTGGAACGCGGAGAAGGGCTTCCGCTGGCTCGTGCACAGCGACGACCACTGGAGCTTCGTCACGCCGCTGCGAGCCGGCGACGTCACCGACCTCGGGAACGCGCTGCGCTTCAACGGCAAACAGTTTCGCGTTTTCCAGGAGGCGACGGCGCGCGTGTCGTACGTCCTCGGCGAGTTCTACTGGAAGGTGGAGGTCGGCGAGACGGCCGACACGACCGACTACATCGCGCCGCCCGAGGGCCTGTCGAAGGAAGTCACGACCAGCGGCGCGCAGGAGATCAACTACTCGCACGCGCGCTACGCGACGCCGGACGAGATCGAGTCGGCGTTCGGCGTGAGCCATCTCGCGCGCCCGGCCGGCGTCGGTCCGATGCAGCCGTTCAAAGGCGGCCGGCTGGGAGTGCCGTGGGCGATGATGGTTGCGCTGCTGATCGCCGCGGCGATCGCGCTCGCGAGCCTGAAGCCGCAGCGCACCGTCTTCGAGGGCTCGCTCGACATCGCCGGCGCTCCGCCCGTCGAGGGCGGCCCGGCGAATGCGCGCATCATCTTCACGCCGCCGTTCGAGCTGTCGGGCAAGAACGTCGCGATCGAAGGCAGCGCGAGCGTCGACAACAGCTGGCTGTATGCCGCCGGCGATCTGGTGAAGGAGAGCACCGGCGCGCTCAATTCGTTCGAGCTGCCGATCGAGTACTACAGCGGCGTCGAAGACGGCGAGCGCTGGTCGGAGGGAAAACAGCAGCGCCGCGCGTACATCAGCGCGCCGCCGCAGGGGACGTACGTCGTGCGGCTCGAAGTCCAGTGGCCCGAGGGAGGAACGCCGCCGCCGCTGTTCATGCGCGTGCGCGAAGGCGTCTTCCGCTGGCCGTACTTCATCGCCGCGCTGCTGCTCATCAGCGTGCCGGCGGTCTTCGGGCTGATCCGGCAGGCATCGTTCGAGGCCGAACGATGGAAGGACAGCGCGCACAGCCCGTTCGGACAGTGGGACGCGGAGACGGATGAGGAGGACGAAGAATGATACGGGGTCTCTATGTGCTGTTCGCGCTGCTCGTCATCGGCGGCTACGCGTACGCCGGGTGGACGGGATGGGAGATGAGGTCGACGATGAGGGGATACGCGCCGCAGGGCGTGCGCGGCACGCACGCCGGCGCGCGCTCGTTCTGGTACACCGGCTATCGAGGAGGCAAGTGATGGACATCGCTCCGTTCCTGAGAGTCTTCATCAGCACCGTGGTCTACACGATCTTCGGCATGGTCGTCTTCGCGCTGGCCTTCCTGGCCATCGTGAAATTCGCCCCGTTCTCGATCCGCCACGAGCTCGAGACCGATCACAACGTCGCGGTCGCCGTTCTGATCGGCAGCGTGATTCTCGGGCTCTCGATCATCATTGCGGCGGCATTGCACGGATAAGCGACGTGCTGGGTGCCAGGTGCTGGGTGCTGCGGATCTCCTCGCGCAGCACCCAGCACCCAGCACCCAGCACCCAATTTCATGAACCGCACCCCCATCCTGTTCCTGAACGTCCTCGTCATCGCCGCCTGCGGCCTGATCTACGAACTGCTCGCGGGGACGGTGGCGAGCTATGTCCTCGGCGATTCGGTCACGCAGTTCTCGCTGATCATCGGCCTCTATCTCTCCGCCCTCGGCGTCGGGGCGTGGCTGTCGCGGTTCATCGACCGCGATCTGGCGACGCGCTTCGTCGACGTCGAGCTGGCGGTCGCGCTGATCGGCGGCCTCTCCGCGCCGCTGCTGTTCTTCGGATTCGGGCGGCTGCAGTGGTTCTCGCTCTTCCTCTACCTCGTCGTCTTCGCGATCGGCGTCCTCGTCGGACTCGAGCTGCCGATCCTCATGCGCATCCTCAGGGAGCAGCTCGATTTCAAGGAGCTCGTCTCGCGCGTGCTCAGCTTCGACTACATCGGCTCGCTCATCGCCGCCGTCCTCTTCCCGCTGTTCCTCGTCCCGCGCCTCGGCCTGGTGCGCACGTCGATCGTCTTCGGCCTCCTCAACGCCGCGGTCGGCCTGTACGGCACGTGGCTGCTGCGGCCGCTGCTGCGCGGCGTGACGGTGCTGCGCGTGCGCGCGGCGATCGTCGCGGTCATCCTCATCGTCGCGCTCGTGCATGCCGACGCGCTGACCTCGATGGCCGAAGAAGAGCTGTACGTCGACGACATCGTCTACTCCACCAGCTCCCCGTATCAGCGCATCCTGATCACGAAAGGCGCCGCGGGATTCCAGCTCTTCCTCAACGGCAACCTGCAGTTCAGCTCCGCCGATGAATACCGCTATCACGAAGCGCTCGTGCATCCGGCGATGGCCTCGCTCGCGTCGCCGCGGCGCGTGCTGATCCTCGGCGGCGGCGACGGCCTCGCCCTGCGCGAAGTGCTCAAATACCGCAGCGTCGAGTCGGTCACCCTCGTCGATCTCGATCCGAAGATGACCGCGCTCTCCCGCACCTTCCCGCCGCTCGGCGCGCTCAACGCGCACTCGCTGCGCGACCCGCGCGTGCGCGTCGTCAACCAGGACGCCATGATCTGGCTCGAGCAGGTGCGCTCGCTCTTCGACGTGGCGATCGTCGATTTCCCCGACCCGAGCTCGTTCTCCCTCGGCAAGCTGTACACGACGCGCTTCTACCGCCTGCTGCGCGCGCGCCTCGCGCCGGGCGGCGCGGTCGCCGTGCAATGCACCTCGCCGCTCTACGCCCCGCGCTCGTACTGGTGCATCGTCCGCACGATGGAAGCCGCGGGCCTGCGCGTGCGTCCGTATCAGACGACCGTCCCGTCGTTCGGCGTCTGGGGATTCGCGCTCGCGTCGCCGCGCCCGTTCGACGCGCCGATGCACGTCAGCGTGCCGGTGCGCTTCCTCGACGACGCCACCCTCGCCGCGATGTTCGTCTTCCCGCGCGACATGGCGCCGGTGCCGGTCGAGATCAATCGCCTCGACAACCAGATGCTCGTGCGGTACTACGAGGACGAGTGGCGACGCTGGAGCTGAGCCGCCGCGAACTCCTCGCGGCATTCCTCGGCACCGCCGTCGCCTGCCGCGCGCGCCGCGAAGAAACGCCGCTGCCGCCGGGCGAGCTCGCCGGCGCATCGCACGAAGTCGGACATCGCCTGCGCGACGCTGGTCCGCCGCCGCAACCCTCGCGATGGGAGTCGCACGACGTCGTCATCGCCGGCGCCGGCGTCGCCGGACTCGCGGCCGCATGGCGGCTCGCGCAATCGAACCTGCGCGACGTCGTGCTGTTCGAGCTCGAGCCCGCGATCGGCGGCACCTCGCGCAGCGGCGCGTCGTACCCATGGGGCGCGCACTACATCATCGCGCCGTCGGACGAGAATCGCGTGCTCGCGCAACTGCTGCGCGAGATGGGCGTGATCGAGGACGGCGTCACCAGTAACGTCATTGCCGAGCAGTTCATCTGCCGCGACCCCGAGGAGCGGCTCTTCTATCGCGGGCGCTGGTACGAGGGCCTGTACCCCGCCGCCGGCGCGACGCACGAAGACCTGCGCCAGCTCCGCGCGTTCGAAGCCGAGATCGCGAAATGGGCCGCATGGCGCGACGCGAAAGGCCGCCGCGCCTTCACCATCCCGGTCGCCTACGCGTCCGATGACGCCGAGGTGACCGCGCTCGACCGCATGTCCATGCGCACGTGGCTCGACGCGCGCGGACTCACCTCGCCGCGCCTGCGCTGGTTCGTCGAATACGCCTGCCGCGACGACTACGGCGCCCTCCTCGACGACACCAGCGCCTGGGCCGGCGTCTTCTACTTCGCCTCACGCGACAACCGCCCCGTGATCACCTGGCCGGAAGGAAACGGCCGCCTCGTCGCCCACCTCGCGCGCAGCGCCCCCGCCCGCACCGGCTGGCTCGTCGTCCACATCGAGCCGACCGAAACCGGCGCCGACGTGATCGCCGTCCGCGGCGACGAAGCCGTCGGCGTCCACGCGAAACACGTCATCTTCGCCGGCCCGCAGTTCATCGCCGACCGCGTGATCCCCTCCCGCCCCCGCTCGGAAGGCTTCACGTACGGCTCATGGATGGTCGCGAACCTCACCCTCCGCGACCGCCCGTCCCCATCTCCCGGTTTCCCGCTCGCCTGGGACAACGTGCTCTACGACAGTCCATCCCTCGGCTACGTCGTGTCCACCCACCAGCGCGGCATCGACCACGGCCCAACGACCTTCACGTACTACTACCCGCTCTGCGACGCCCACCCCCGCCAGGCGCGCGAGCGCCTCCTCGCCACCGGCCGCGACGCCTGGGCCGACATCGCGCTGACGGACCTTTCCCGCGCCCACCCCGACCTCCGCAAGCTCACCGCGCGCCTCGACGTGATGCGCTGGGGCCACGCCATGATCCGCCCCACCCCCGGCTTCGTCACGAGCCCCGCGCGCGCCCGCGCGTCCGCGCCGTTCCGCAATATCCACTTCGCCAACACGGACCTCAGCGCCGTGCCGTTGTTCGAGGAGGCGCTGTATCACGGGGTGCGGGCGGGGGAGGAGGTGGCGGGGACGGGCACGAACCCGCGACCTCCGGCGTGACAGGGCGGGGGGCTAACCGATCGAACCAGGAGCCAGGATGCCACTGTTTCGGACCCGAGTTCGACTCCCGCCGCCTCCACCAACCCGCAAATACTTACCAGGCAATCACTTACGAGCAGCAATTGGGCGCATGGTCGCGGCCTGTGTGCAATATGTTTTGTTTGCGCTCCAACTCCAGGCTGATCAATGACTTCGGGCGTTTACGCTCTCGCGCGAGCCGCGCTATCGAGTTCAACGAGGGCGTACTCCGTCCGATGCGCCGGCTGCTGGCGGCCGACCCGGCGCAGCCGCGCGGGTGGCGATCTCCTCCTTCGGGTCACTCCTGAATTAAGGGCGCTCCCTCGCGCCTGCAGGAGGTTGGTCATGCAATCGACCTATGACCGTATTCAGGCCGCCGTGCAGCATGCAAAGCGACGCGGCCATTGGCCCACTCTGGGCGATCTCGTCGAAGACATTCTGGCCAGGGAGGTTCCGGCGTTCCGCCGTTCGGCCGAGGACGATCCGAATGTGGAGTATGTGCAGCCCGCGACCGTCCGGACCGTGCTCGGATGGGCACGAAAATTCGAGCTCATCGCAAAGAACGGCGACGGGCAATTCACTATCTCCGAGAAAGGGAGGAGGGCCGTTCAATCCGACGACGATTTCGCTCTTCACGTCAAAGCAGCGGCGAAGACATATCTCGACGAAAATCGTCTTCCGCTGGCGGATCTGCTCGACGTCATCGATGCCATTGGCCTTCCCGATGTGCCGGACGCCGAAACAATCGCCGAACGTGTCTTCGCGCGAAAACCGAGTCCGGATCTCAGCGCCGCCGAGTTGCGAACACTGTTGTTCATGCTGGCGCGCTGTGGCGCGCTGAAACGGCGCGTGAAGGTGCTCTATGGCCGAAAGTGAGCAGGATTTCTCCGGATATTTCGGCCATCCCGACGCGGCGAAGGAAGGCCCCACGTCGATCGTTCCGGACCATGTCATCCGAGAGTTCGAGAAGACGATCAAGGCCGGCAACCGCGCTCAAGGCAAACAGGTCATCTTCGGTCTGAAGGGCAGTGGAAAGACCGCCGTGCGGCGCTATCTCGAGCAGCGCGACGGGATTCCAACCTGGAATCTCGATTCCGATCATCCGCACCTGACGATGGACGCCAACGCCGCGCAAGGGAGCTCCGGTTTTCTGAAGAACGGCATCGCCTTCCGTCTGCTCAGCTCTTTCGGAAGTTACCTTCAGGCAAATCCGCAAGAATTCGGTCTCCCGCCTCGGGAAGCAACGATCGGCGACGCGCTGAGCGCCGCTGCCGACGGCTTGAAGACGGTGCTCGGCGCGGTCGATCTGAAGCTGCCATTCGTGCAGATCAATTTCAGCAAGCTGGTGAAGTCCGAGACGGCGCCCATCGTCATCAAAGCAACGAACGAACTGATCCGCGCGCTGCTGAAAGCGCTCGGCAAGCGCCGCGTCTACCTCATGATCGACGACGCTGACGATATCTTCGAAGGCCTGGATCGAAGTCCGGCCTTCATCGAAGGCCTGGTCCTGGCCGTGGCAAGCGTGAACGAGCTGGCCGGCGACCATCTCCATGTGTTGTTATTCCTCAAATATGGCGTCTGGCGGGCGTGGTTCGAACGCCCCAAAGAATACGATCGCGTTGCGCACCTCCTCCAGGAAGTGGCGTGGAACGATCGCTCGCTCGTCGACCTCCTTGCGAGACGCATCGCCCGCATCCATCAGATCAAGGTTCCAAACGGCGAGATTCCGAATCCCGAAATGCTGTGGGCGGAGGAATTCGATTGGAGCGGCGATCCCTCCTTCGAATCCTTCACCGCCCGCTTCACGCAGCTCTGCGTCAGTGGACCGCGCGACATCATTGCACTTGCGAACGATGCGAAAGACGCGGCCGGAAACGCCAAAATCACGACCGCGCATCTAGCGAAAGTCATCCCAAGGTATTCGGAGGCAAAGCTGTACGGGATCAATGCCGATTTCGGGAGCATTTACCCCGATGTCTCGCAATTCGTTCAAATGGTCTTTCAGGGTTGTCCGCGTGAGATGCCGGGTCCAGCCGTCGCTCAATGGATCGAGCAGCACGGGCTGACCAGCGCACGCGTTGACAATCATTTCAAGGCATTTTCGTGGTACGCCACGGCAGCGAAAGAGCGGCTCCTGGAGATCATGTTTCGCGTCGGGCTATTCGGCCGCCGCCTGCAGGACGGCAGCGTGGAGTATGCGATTCATCGCTCCCAAATGCCCGCGGATGAATTGCTTGCCTCGACGCTCGTCGTTCATCCCGCCTTGCAACGGCATCTGTCCGTCACCGCGCCAGCCGCCGCTCCGGCAAAGGGACGAAGGCGATCTTCTTAATCCACCCGCAGCACGATCTTCCCGAAATGGTCCTCGCGCATCCGTTCGTGCGCCGCGCCGAAGCGGGCCAAGAATGACGCGACGATCTCCGCCTTCTCCGCGGTGGGCGGGCGCGGAGGGTCGAGCCGATGATCTGCTGACGCTTGGCAAGGAGGCGTTGACGTCGAACTCAATCGTGCGCTGGCCGCCCATCGAGCCGATGATCACGACACGGTCGCCGGTGGCCGAGCGCTTCGAGGTCGCGCGGGCGGTCCTTTGTCGAAAAGACTTCAGCTCCCGTGCGTGCGTAGAGATTCGCAGCACCGACGCCGATCATGACGAATCGAACCCCGTGCTCCGTCAACGTCCGGACCAGCCGAATGAACGATTCGTATTGCACTCAACGCACTCGAACGGCTGATTCGTAGAAGCGGCGGTCTTCTTCCAGCAATCGCTCGATCCAGGTTTTGTCTGAGCTCGGTTTGTTGTGGGGACGATTTTCCCATTGCGCGATGGCGCGGAGAAGACGCCGAAGATCCGCCTCGTCGCGCATCGGCTCCAGCGGCGGTCTGGGTTCGCGAATCATTGCAGCGACTCCATCGGCGGGAAGAGTACAACGAAGTGGCGGTTGGTAAGTGCCTTAGCCTGGCGGGGACGACGGGACTCGATGTTAGCCCGCACCGGCTGGCTCGTCATGCACATCGAGCCGACCGAATCCGGCGCCGACGTGATCGCACTGCGCGGCGACGAAGCCGTCGGCGTGCACGCCAAACACGCACGCCCGGTTTCCCGCTCGCCTGGGACAACGTCTTCTACGACAGTCCGTCCCTCAGGCACGTCGTGTCGACGCACCAGCGCGGCATCGACCACGGCCCGACGACCTTCACGTATTACTACCCGCTCTGCGACCCCAACCCCGCCGCGCCCGCGAGCGCCTCCTCGTCACGGGCGCGACGCCTGGGCCGACATCCCCGTGACCGACCTTTCCCGAGCCCACCCCGACCTCCGCAAGCTCACCGCGCGCCTCGACGTGATGCGCTGGGGCCACGCCATGATCCGCCCTCGTCCCGGCTTCGTCACGAGCCCCGCCCGCGCCCGTGCGTCCGTACCCTTCCGCAACATCCACTTCGCCAACACGGACCTCAGCGCCGTGCCGTTGTTCGAGGAGGCGCTGTATCACGGGTGCGGGCGGGGAAAGAGATGGCGGGGACGGGCACGAACCCCGCGACCTCCGGCGTGACAGGGCGGAGGGCTAACCCCGGGCTAACCCAGGGTTAACCCGCTTCCATCAAAACTGAGACGCGCCCCGAGGCGGAACGGATGCCATTGCGCGCGAATCTTACTCACAGCGCCGGCCCGGCGCATCACTGATCCGGATGTACGGTTCGACGTGACGATGCGAGCGGTGTCATCACGGCACGATCGGGATCTCGCCCGGCTCGAGCACCAGGCCGTCCGGAAGTGGTGAGAGCGCGAGCACGAGCTTCGGGTTCGTCGCTCCGGCGACGTTGCCGGTGATCGTAACCGTCGTCTCGAGAATCTCCTGCCCATCGGCCGTCGTTTTCCACACCGGCGTCGTGTTCGTTACTGTCAACTGCGCCGCCGCCGGCACGGTGCTGAGCAACAATGACGGCCGCGTGTATCCTGGAAATGCCTGTGCCACTCGCTTCGGAAACGTGAGCGTCAGCTTGTTCCCGGACTTGATGTTGTTCGCGGAAGGCTGGATCTTCCCATCGCCGGCGGTGGCGTAGTAGACCGCGTTCCCCTCGGTGGCCGCCTTGAGGTCGACTGCTGCCGAATCGGGTCGCAGGAAGACCCACACGCCGCCGCGCACTTCCATACCATTGAGGAGTTTCCCCACGTCGGAGAACTTAGCCGTGGCGACATTGCCGCGTGCCGTCGCGTTGAGCCGGATCGGCTCCGTCCACGCCGCCTTGCTTGCGTCGTATCCCTCGACGACGAGTTCCATCTTCGCGAAGGAAGGAGGGAGATTCCCTTGCAGAAGCTGGACGGCGATCTCCTCGTCCTTGACTGCGCGTGGCTGTCTCCACGCGAGCTTCCACGGCACCTCGGGTCGCTTCGCCGGATAGATTCGCGCCTGACCGACCTGCTGATTGCCGCCGCTCGTCCAGATGTTCACTTCAACCAATCGCGATGAGTTGCCATCCAGACCGGCCGGCTCTTGGACCGGCTTGAACCGGGCGATGATGCCCGCCATGTCGGGAAGGACACGTATCTCGTCGGCGGTCTGCGCGCCGAGGGTGACTTCGGTGCTGCGCCAGAGATTCGTGCCTCTGATGAGCAGTGCGGCCGGCTCACCGGCAACGACCTCATACTCCGTCAGGCCTATCGTCGCCGGATTGGAACGGGCGATGAGCAGATCGTGGATGGCCTCGATGCGGCTCGGCAGTTCGATGTAGTGGTCACGTCTGTCGAGGATATCCGGCGCCTGGCAGCGATTGCTACTCGTCCCCTGGATGGACTGTTTCGATTTCCAGCACGTCGTGACCGTGACCTTCGCGCGTCTCGACCAACCCGGAATGGAGATCGCCGCCGCATGCGCGTTCTGGATGGGACGGTGATCCATGTTGATCGCTTCGCGACGCATGAACGCTTTCGGCTGCAGGCCGAATCTCGGCCCGATCAGCCAGCCGAATCGCGCTTTGTTCTTCTTGAAGGTCCTCTCATATGTGTCCTTCGGATCATCGCCGCCTTCGGTGTAGCCCACGACGAGCGGCTCGCGCAGGATGCTCTGCATCAGCCGCTGGTTGTCGCGGATGAACGCCGTCGCCGCGTCGAGACTCGCGGCGCCGGTGAGCGCGGAGAGCGCGGCCGCCAGTTCCAGCGTGTTACGCGTTGCGGCGACGCGCGAGATCCGCTGCACGGAGTCCTTCGGCGTGGCCGAGTAGGCGTAGATGTGCCACGCGGATTCGAGCGCGCACTCGAAGCGGATCTCGCGGATGTCGCGCTCTGGCTTCCCGGCTGCCTTCTCCGCAGCCTGGCGTGCAGAGGCACAAAAGTACTCAGGCGTGTTGTACTTCTGTTTCGTGTACTGCTGTGCCGGGGAGCACCAATTCACCATTCCGAATGACCGGACGGGGCTGCTGCCTGGCGCACACGCGTCTCCGGAGATGGCAGGCGGGTCCAAGTACTGATCGAGATGATAAAGCTCGAAGTAGTCCGATTTGAGCTTCGTCGTGACGAGATACTCGAGGGCCGCTTCCAGCAGTTTTCGATCATTTCGGTTACTAGGGTTAATCGAGGCGTAGATCTCGTCGCGGAAATCCGCTTTGACCTGCTGTTCGTAGCTACTCTCCATCTTTCGTGAGGCCAGTCCGTCGGCATACTTCCCCCTCGTCCGTCGCGCGAACGCGAGCAGATCCTCCATGATCCCAAGTCCGCACGCCGTCTCGGACGGAGCAGGAGCTGTGAGATCGCCGAGACATCCGCGCATGCGCATGAACTGAGAGGTGACCTCGCGCTCGAAGCGAAGCCGGAAACTCTGCACCCACTCTTCGTACAAATCCTCCGTCGGCCGGTCGTCAACGGCCTCCACCGCAACATCGACCACTGCCCAGGAATTGTTCGATGCGCTGGGAATCAGCGTCGAATCGATGTTCAAACGGTAAAGCGTGTTGCCTCTCAGATCGTGGCGATCGTCGAGTTGGTTCTCGAGGATCTCGTTGCGGATCTCTTCGCGATACGCCAGCTTGTCGTGGAGCGCCTCGATGGGGCTCGACTTCGCCTTGGTCGTCCCGATGGCGTTGGGATCGGGAAGGCTCGCACGCTGATTGCTCGCGAGCCGGGTGAGAAGAGCTCCGGCCGGATCCGCGGCTGGAGTGGTGTTCGCTGGCGTGGTCGGAGCTGGTGTTGTCGGTGTCGTGGGCGTGGTCGGAGCCGGAGTTGTCGGAGCGGGTGTCGTCGGAGACGTCGTCTGGGTCGTCGTCCCACTGCGGAGTTCTTCGAGGCGTTTCTGTTTTTCCAGGACTTGGATCTGGTGATCGAGGTCGGCCAGCTCGTTCGCCTGCTCGAGCGACTGCAGCCGGTTCGCGCTCTCCGCGCCTGAGATCGCGAGCTTGTTTGGATCCGCGTTGATCGTCGCGTTGATCGACAGTGCGGTGAGGGTACGCTCGTCGAGCAAGCCCTGGAAGTCGTCGAACGTGACGCCATTCGCTTCCGCGAGCTGCTCACGAAGCCAGCGGTCCTGCGTCAGGCGATCGTTGACGAGGCGCTCGCGCGTGGAGACTTCCGGCGTGCCGACGAGGATGATTCCCGTGGGATCGGACTTGGTCGTCCCGCATGCGGCGAACAGCAGGAGAGCTCCGGCGGGGATGATCCGTCTAGCGTGCATTCGTGCCCCTCTCTCCTATTTGGAGAGTCGGCAAATCCGAAATTCCCTACCCCGCCACAAGCCCGCGCAGCACGTACAACAGGAATGCGCCGACGACGGTATTCAACAAATTCAGTACGCCGGCACATCGCGCAGCGCGGCAAGACGCCCACTCACTCGCTCGCTGTCGTGAAGATGATGGGCGATACGAGCGTCGCCGTGGTCAACCACCATTACCTCAACATCGAGCCCGAGTTGATGTCGGAACTCGTGTTCGGTTGGAAGCGGCCGGACGGGCATAACCCGTGCTCGCATCGGCGGACCTTTTCGGCGCGTAGCACGCCGCTCGCTCTAGCCGGCTAACTGCCGCCGTGCATCGCGCACAATCACGACGCCATGAATCCCCGCCACGCTTCGCACGGTCGCGCCTCTCGCCGCGCTGCTGCGCGCTCGCTTTTAAGTGCTCTCGCGATGGGCTTTTTCCGTGGAACATCCGCGCCGCAGCCGGAGACGCTGCAGCTTTTTGGTCGCGGGTCTGCGGCGGTTTTCGAGCGCCAATTTCGCGACCTTGCGAGTCACCTTGCGAGTCTGCAACTTTCTAAGCGACCCGCCAAGAACACGAAACGCCGCGAAGTGCGGCGTATTCAAAGCTTTAGATTGGCGGGCCCGACGGGGCTCGAGCGCGCGACGCCGAAACCGTTCAGGAGCTGTCACCGCGGCGAGCGTGCAATCCATGAGAGCATCACCCCGCAGCCCGGTCGCCGGCGGCGAAAACCGGGCCGCGGCCGAAAGGCCGCGGCCCGGAGCGGTCGGGGAACGGGCTGCGATGGGGAGCCGGGGAGGCGATGGACCACATCAGACCCTCCTCCGGCCCTCCGGTTTACTTCGGCCCGTCCGTTTTGGGCGGAGGCTGGGGGGAGGCGGCGGTCTTTTTGCGGCGCGTGCGCCGCAGCGAGCGCTTCATCTCCGTCACGTGCGGACGCATCGGATCGCCGGCGTCCTGCGCGACGTAGCCCTGGCCCATCCGGTACAACCCGCGTGCGGCTTTGACGGCCGTCGC
>Ga0134123_10001283_pt1 | contig 16440 bp, 9 predicted proteins | sample KB303_FD_96460 | JGI IMG/M metagenome (GOLD analysis project Ga0134123, IMG submission 96460) | Terrestrial soil microbial communities without Nitrogen fertilizer from Kellogg Biological Station, Michigan, USA - KB3-0-3 | ecosystem: Environmental > Terrestrial > Soil > Unclassified ...
TGCCGCACTGGAGCAAAAATCATTGAGCCTGCAGGAAGTTATGGTTACAGCGGAAAAAGCAAAGAGCATTGCCGATGAAGTTACAGTAACTCAAAATCAGCTTAGCGCAGATTTTGAAATCGCCACCCCCTACTCTATTCCGTCAGACGGAAAACAGTATGCAGTTGATGTGCAGAATTATTCTCTCCATGCAACGTATAATTATTATGCAGTACCCAAATATGATAAAGATGCTTTTCTTACTGCGAGTGTAACGGGATGGCAGGAATATAATTTATTGCCGGGCACGGCCAACGTTTATTTTGAAGGAAGCTATGTGGGAGAATCATATATCGATGCTGCTATAACCGAAGATACATTACACCTTTCGCTTGGCCGGGATAAAAAAATAGTCATCAAACGCGAGCAGCTGAAAGATTTTAATTCAAACCAGCTGATCGGTGGAAACAGGACCAAAACATTGAGCTTTGAAATCAGCATCAGGAATACAAAAAAAGAAGCTGTGCAAATTAATGCAGAAGACCAATTGCCCATTTCACAGGATAAAGACATTGAAGTAAAAATGATCGAAATTTCGGGTGCTGAATATAATGCCGAAACAGGCAAGCTTATTTGGAAATTAAATCTTGCAGCAAATGAAACCGTTAAAAAGAAACTTACCTTTTCAGTAAAATATCCGAAGGATAAAATAATAAACGGGTTATAAGCATGATTGTCTGATTTCCTGAATTATTGAGTTATTGAGTTAATTAAAGAGAATTAAATTGACTTAATAACTCAATAACTTATACTAATTTCACCCCAAATATTCTGTCATGCAAAAGTCTTTTCTGGACCTGGCTCAGTCTCGAATTTATCCTCCTCTTGCTATAGATTACCTGAACAATGAAAAATCAATTCAGGAGCTTTATGGGTTCAGACCCGAAATAAATTCTTTTGAAAATGTAATCAGGGAAAAGAAAAGAGAAAATATAAACCGTAAAGTTCTTGTTGAAGTGCTGAAAGACCAATACCACGGTATTTTTGCTGAGGACCTTCCGTTTAACTCGAAAATAAAATCAAATATAGAATCACTTCTGGATGAAAAAACTTTTACGGTAACTACCGGCCACCAGCTAAATATTTTTACCGGGCCGCTCTATTTTTTGTACAAAATAATTTCGACTATCAATCTTTCCGAAAAATTAAAACAACACTATTCTCAGTTTAATTTCATTCCTCTGTATTGGATGGCCTCGGAGGATCATGACTTTGAAGAGATCAATCATGTAAACCTGTTTGGAAAAAAAATCAAATGGGAACAGGATCTGAAAGGCGCATCTGGCAGAATGGCCGCAGGCACAATGGTCACAGCCTTGGACGAAATAAAATCGTTAATTGAAGGAAATGAAAATGGGAAAAAGATTTTGAGTGTTTTTGAAAATGCATATTTGAAAAATAAAAAACTTTCTGATGCGACCCGTTACCTTGTTCATCATTTATTTTCAACATACGGCCTGGTAATTATAGATGGAGATAACAGAAAATTGAAATCAGAATTTTCTGAGATCATGGAAGACGATTTAAAAAATAACTCAGCATTTAAAAAAGTCAGCGGGACTATTTCTTATCTTGAAAAAAAGTACAAACCGCAGGTAAATCCGAGGGAAATAAATTTATTTTATATGCCGGACGGTATGCGGGAACGGATTGAAAAGAACGATTCACTACCGAAGGAGTCCGATGGACAATTCACAGTTCACTCCCGGTTGCCATCGGGATCACAATTAAGATTTTCTGAAAATGAAATTATGGATGAATTAAAAAGTCATCCTGAAAATTTCAGCCCGAATGTTGTTTTGCGGCCGCTTTACCAGGAAAAGATATTGCCCAATCTCGCCTATGTCGGGGGACCTGGCGAAATCAGCTATTGGCTGGAATATAAATCCATGTTTGATTTTTATAAAATCAATTTCCCTGTTCTTATGTTTCGCAATTCTGTTTTATTGATAGATGAAAATAGCTCTTCAAAAATAAATAAGCTGGGAATTGATATAGGAGACCTGGTACAACAGGAAGATGACCTGGTAAAAAATTTTATCGGAAAAAAATCCGGTGGGTCACTTTCCTTACAAAAAGAGACGAATGAAATCGGGCTTATTTTTGAAAACATAAAACAAAAAATCAACCCTTTAGATTCGCCTTTGTTGACTTCTATAGAGGGAGAAAAACAAAAGTCAATAAATGCAATTAAAAATTTAGAAACAAAGCTCATCCGGGCTGAAAAGAAAAAGGAGGAGATAAATATTAACCAGCTGAAAAAACTGAGAGAAAAAGTATTTCCTGAAAATACCTTCCAGGAACGCTATGAGAATTTTATAACGTATTACATTCAACACGGAGATTCCTTTTTAACTTTTTTAAAAGACAACCTTGACCCGTTTGATTTCAGGTTGATGGCGCTAAATATTTGACCTTGAAAAAGCGAATAAATGATCTGGATAAAGCCGGTATAAAAAAAATTAATAATTATAATTTGAAATATCCCCGCTCAAAGATATTTTGCTTCATTATCGGAACGTTAATTCCTTTTGTAATGGTTGTTCATTGGATTAATCTTGCAAAAAGGAAATCAGCGATTGAAAAACTTGAAATAGTTTTAAACGATATTAAGAAAAAAATTCCCGGAAACTCTAAAATTTCCCTCTTAACTAATCTGAAGGAGCCCTCACCTTATGCAGAACTGTATTATCAAACGCAGTTCATCATGTGTCCCGCCATTGTCATGCAAAATGACCAGGACACAATCTTATTGGTGGAACAGGCTGATAAAGATCCGCTGAAGCCGGAAAACATGGAAGTTATATCAGTTTCTGAACAGGGAAATTTTCGTGTACATCTGCTGAAAAAGAAATAAGAAATGTTTTTACCAATTTTATTACTGAACCTGTTTATCTGGCAACTTTCTGCGAACAGGATTGCAGATAACAATAATGTTTTTCACCAGGCCCGATTATTACAGCAAATCGTTTTATTTTTTATTTGCTTCAGCCTTGTTAGTATGCTTTATGTATTAAGTGTTTATTGCTATATGGATTTCCCTGTTTTCCTGCTTTTACTATCCATCATTTCCTGTTTTTTATTTTACTTTTTCAAACTGAAGTCCTTTAAATTCAACCGCACTGTATTTAAAAATATTTCATATCCGGCTCTGTTACCGGTTTTAGCTGCTCTTTTAATTCTATCTTCTTTGTTTGTTGACTTTGCATATAAATGGGGCGGATGGGATGCAATGGCTATCTGGTCATTGCATGCCAAATACCTGACCCTGAAAAATTATTGGGATAGTTACTTAACAAATGACTTAGCATGGTCGCACCCTGATTATCCATTAATGCTTTCTTCTTACATTGCCATACTCTGGCAAAGTGCAGGTTCGATTGGCGGAGTGGCTCCCTCTGTTGTTGCATATATGGCTTTGGTGTCTGTTCCGCTGGCAGCTTATTCGTCCTTATCATCCCGGAATTTTAAAGTGTCAGCAATTGCATTTTTATTGATAGTTGCTTTTAATGTAAAATTTATTGAAATAAGTTCCTGGTTAAACGCTGATATTTTACTGTCATTATTTTTCCTGGTTTCTTTTATTCTTTTTAATCATTTTAAAAATGACAATAAAAATATTTTAGTTGTATTGGGTTTTTTTGCTGCATCCAGCGGCTGGATTAAGAATGAAGGGATACTTTTTTTCGTTTTGTTTTCAACCTGTTTTATTTTATTGAATATTAAAAACAGGAAAAACATTCTGAAATATTTGCTTGGATCAATTGTTCCTGTTTTAATGATTCTCGGCTTCAAATATTTTTATGCAACAGGAAATGATATAATGACAGGGCAGCAAAATGATACATTTGAAAAGCTGCTGGAATTTAAACGTTATGAAATAACCTACAGGTATTTTCTAAATGAGATTTTAGCCAATTACCACATTATCCTTGTCATAATTGTTTTCGTTATAATTTTTAATCGGCCTTATTTTAAATCTTTTGCTTTTAAAGTATTAATTAGCGTTTTGATCGGCTATTTCTTTATATACATAATTACCCCTCTTGAAATTAAATTCCATTTAGAAACTTCCTGCAGGAGGCTCTTGCATCAATTATATCCTTCATTCTTATACACCATGTTATGGGCGTTGGGGAATATTGATTTCAGCAAGAATGAAAAACTTTTGCTTTTACAAAAAGAGCCCGATCCCTTAAAGCAAACGCTGTAAAAAATTAATAAAAAAACTTCCTGTTGATCTCATTTCCATTATTGGAAATTCTAAGAATGTAAACACCCGTTTTCAAAAGAGAAGAATTCAGTTTGAGGATTTCATTTTCATCCGGATAAAATAATTTTTGGGAAATGGCGATCCTGCCCAAAACATCTATCACATCAACAGTAATATCTCCTGAAATATTTTTTGCTGTAAAATAAATTTCTCCCGCATTTTCATTTGTATACAAATAATCAATTCCAAAAGCATACTCATTAATTGTCACAGGTACTAATTTGCTGAATGAGTTGTGTCCGTCAAAATCTGTCTGCATGAGCCGATAATAAGAGAGTCCGCTCAGAGGTGCATCATCATTTGCCGAATAATAATGTGTGGTAGTAGTCGTTCCTGCTCCGCGAACTTTTGCAATGGTGAGAAAATCATTTCCATTCTTCGTGCGTTCAACAGTAAAGTAATCGTTATTAATTTCAGAAGCAGTGATCCAGTTAAGGTCAACTGTTTTACCATTGTATTTTGCATCAAACGTTGTTAGTTCAACAGGAAGCGGAAGAACCGTGCCCAAAGTATAAGGACCGAAAACAGTTTGAAGAGCGGCTGTAGTTACACTGGAAATTGTGGAGCCTCCGTTTCCCCTGTCATACCAGTTACCGGTATTGTAATTAGCGACAGCAAGATTTGCGGGGTTGTTTTGAAACCCGCAACTGTTTGCATCAAAATACAGCGTAACGAAACGGCTTGAAGGTCCCGCATCATGGGTAAGATTCCAATATTCGCAATTGCTGATAGTGGCGAGATTCGGCAACAAACTATTGCCATAGGGCACTTGCGGATCGGAATAAAAATATTCAGCAGTCATTGATTCAGCCGGGCCCGGTACGGATAAAGAAATATCATCCACAGCAAACGAGGGATCAGTCCCTATGCCGTCATCATTATTCACCCACTTAAAGCCAATTCTGACATTGGGATTGTTATTGGCAGTTGCAGGCAGCAATGCTGAATAATGCGTCCATTTCCCCTGCAGAAGACCGTTGCACGCTCCGCCACAGCAGGGAGTTTTAGCCGGATCTGAAAGTTGGTTCCATTGAACACCGGTATTGTAAAAAACAATCATGTTGTCAACCGATCCGTCTCCAAATTCAATATAGTTAAATGAAATAGTAATATTCGAACGGCCCGTGCAATTTATGACGGGAGACTCGGCCCTCCGGTTGGTTTGAATGCAATATAAAATTCCGCATAAACCTCCCGCGTCATAGGCAGCGCCACCTGTGGGATTAAAAGCACTTCCGGTATGGAGCGTATTATTCCCGTTATTGGCAACTCCGCACCCTCCGGGTTGAATTCCGCCTCCCTCCCACGGTCCGATGTAAAAAGGATTGGGATCATGTCCTTCCGGGCCGGTCACGTTTGCCAGCGTCCAGCCAGCGCCTGTTGTAAAGTCTTCTGACCAGAATACCACGTCTGCTCCTGCAGCACCAATCCCCATGCCGATAGCCTGGTAATCATTAAACTTTCCGACAGGAAACGTAAACGCTTCATCACCTAATTTCCTGACAGGCCCCCTCACAAAACTCACATTGGAAGTATTGGTCACCGTAGCATTGTCAGCTATTATCACAAGATTAGTAAGTGTTGAATTAATGATCCCGCTCACAAGGTCAAGGTTTTTCCTGATGGTAATAGACCGGTTGAGGGTAAGTTCATTGGCAGATTTATTCACCTGCATGTCATCAATCCCAAATGCACCCGCACCGGAAATTGTTTGTGCATTTGCACCGCTGAAAATAAATATGTGGGCATTTGGTCCACCGGAAATAACAGTTCCGCTTACAGTCATATTTCCGAGTATTTCAAAACCTGATCCGCTATTCCTGAGAATACTTGCGGACCCCACAATCATATTTCCAAGCACAAGAGTGGGATTTATATTATAATGCCAATCTCCTAAATCAATATAGCGCGTTCCGGATCCGCCAAGATCAAAATTTCCTTTAATGGTCGCAAAGTTATTACCATAAAAACAGTTAGGTCCGATGAGAAACCATGTGGAGGGAGAACTTGTAACATTTTCAAGTATAAGATTCGGATAGACGGCTGAGAGGGTAGGGAGTCCCGGGTCGATAGTTGAGCTGGTCTTCCTGTAAATCCAGTTTGCTGTTGCAGGAATGGTAGCACTTCCTCCATGGTAATTATTTTGCCAACTGTCAGCGTTATTGAGATTACCGTAAGTTACAATGAAAGAAGCTGAAGGGCCTAATTGCCATGTTGAACCCGGAGACCATGTGATTGTATAGGGCGTACTTTCCGTTAATGTGCCGTTTACAATTAAATCAGCACCGGGCCCGTCCTTAATAGTAAGAATCGCTGCTGCTGCAAAAACAAGAGAACCACCGGCATCTACGGTCACTTCATCGATACCAAGGGGCGTATTGATAGTGACTGTGTGAGCATTGCGAATATTGATCGCATAATGATTAAATGCCGGAGAAGATGCTGCAGGAGTCCAGGGGCCGGCTAATGCCGGTGCGGTTTCCCATGTTGAAACGCTGGTCCAACTACCTGATGCAACTGAACGATAATACAGTTGTGAAAATGAGAAATTACCCAGCAGCAAAAAGGTGAGCAGAAAAAAATATTTAATTAATTCAGGTAAAGAGTGTTTCATTTATATTTGGTTTGCCTACCAAAAAAATGACCGGATTTTCAAGTTCGAATCTAAAAAAATTTCTTTATGCCAGGTATAATTCAGGAGATTTTATTCCCGGGTATCGGATGACGTTCTGGTATCAGGTTTTGAAGAGAGCACTGGTATAGAGAGCTTAATAATAGAATTTTTTATTAATTACACTTTCTTGGTTGGAAATTCTAAGTATATAAATACCCGTTTGCAAAAGAGAAGAATTGATTTTGAGGATTTCATTTTCATCGGAATAAAATAACTTTTGAGAAATAGCGACCCTGCCTAAAACATCAATCACGTCAACCGTAATATCTCCTGAAATATTTTTTGTGGCAAAGTAAATTTCTCCCGCATCCTGGTTGGCATACAAATAATCAATTCCAAAAGCATCCTCATTAATTCTGACAGCCACTAATTTGCTGAATGAGCTGCTTCCGTCATAATCCGTTTGCATCAACCGGTAATAAGAAATTCCGCTTAGAGGAGCGTCATCATTTGCTGAATAATTATGCGTGGTTGTTGTAGTCCCTGCTCCGCGAACTTTTGTAATGGTGAGAAAATCATTTCCATTCTTTGTCCGTTCAACTGTAAAATAATCGTTATTGATTTCCGATGCAGTGACCCAGTTCAGATCAACTGTTTTACCGTTGTATTTTGCATCAAATTTTACAAGCTCAATCGGCAACGGCACAACGGATCCCAAAGTGAAAGGTCCGTAAACACTCTGCGCTGCAAGCGTTGTTATGCTTGATACCGTGAAACCGCCATTTCCGCGGTCATACCAGTTTCCGGTATTATAATTTGCGACAAGCAGGTTAGCAGGCGTATTTTGATAACCGCAACTGTTAGCATCAAAATACAGCGTAACAAAACGGTTTGACGTTCCGATATCGCGCGTAAGAATCCAGTATTCACAATTGCTGATGGTTGCCAGGTTAGGCAGCAAACTATTTCCGTAAGGTACCTGTGGATTCGTATAAAAATATTCAGCGGTGTATTGTTCAACTGCTGAACCGGGAACAGACAATGTAATATCGTCAACAGCAAAAGAAGGGTCTGTACCAACGGCATCATCGTTATTCTCCCATTTAAATCCAATCTTAATCCCGGGATTGCCGTTTGCGCTTGCAGGCAAAACTATAGAGTAAGCGGTCCATCGTCCCTGTCCGCTTCCGCAAATTGTGCTTTTTAAAGATGGGTTAATCATAGTCCAGGCTGCTCCATCATAATACCAAAGAGAGGCGTTGTCAATCAAACCCTGTCCGTTGCCGATATAATTGAACGAAAGTGTAATGTTTGTATATCCTGTGCAGTTGATTGATGGAGATTCTGCTCTCCTGTTTGTCATTGGGCAGTATAAAAATCCGCATAAACCTCCTGCGTCATAAGCAGCACCACCGGGAGGATTAAAAACGCTTGTCACATGCAAGGTTTTGTTTCCGTTATTAGCAACACCGCATCCGGGTGGCAAGACTCCTCCTTCATTCGCAGTGACTTGAAAAAAATTTGGATCTGAACCTTCTGGTCCTAAAACGTTAGCAAGAGACCATCCTGCACCGGTTGCAAAATTTTCTGTCCAGAAAGTAATCGGGGCACCACCTGCAGCACCCAACCCCATTCCTATTGCCTGGTAGTCAGAATTTTTCCCCACGGGGAATATAAATGCTTCATCACCTAATTTTCTTACCGGTCCTCTTACAAAACTTATGTTGGAAGTATTTGTCGCTGTTGCATTATCTTCAATCACCATAATGTTAGTCATGGTTGAATTGATGATTCCATTTTGCAAGTCGAGATTGTTATCCACTTTTACAGGACGGTTTAAGTTAATGCCATTACCGGTTTTAGTTACCTGCATCTGGTAAACCCCGAAAGTTGCAAGCGTTCCTGTTCCTGAAATATTCTGAGTTGCGCCTCCGCTGAATTTGAATTTTTTTGAATAAATCCCCGAATAGCTGGCGCTGCCGTCAACGGTGAGATCTCCGTATAGCTCGAAACCTGTTCCGTTGTTTTTCAGATTACAACCTGCACGGATAAACATGTTTCCTAAAACCTGGACGCAGGTTGCATTAAAATTATCACACAAAAAATCAACAGTTCCCAACCCGGTTGTTCCTCCAATGTCAAAAAATCCTTTTATGGTTGCTGTACCTCCTGCACTTCCGGTGAAAGTAGACCCAACCGGTGTTGACCAGTTTCCCCCGACAACATTTGCAATGGTTAAATTAGGGTAAAACATTCCAATAGTGGTACAGGTAGGATTTGCCGCAGAGCTTTTTATTATTCCCCAATTAGCTGTGGCCGGTATCGTGCTGATGCCGCCATTGTAATTACTTTGCCAGGTGCTTGCCAGCGTAGCCCCGCTTTTAATGTAGGTTCCATTAGCGCCAAGCGCCCATCGCGGAGCCGCTCCCATCCATAAAGTGCTGTTAGGGCTTCGGTCAATAAAACTTCCGTCCACCTGCATATCTACTCCCGTGCCGTCATTAATAGTTTGCGTGCCTGCGCTGTAATCGAGTATGCCGCCATTCTGAATGGTCAGCTCATCCATGCTGGCGCTTGCTGTAAGAGTTACCGTGTGAAGATTTTGAATGGTAATGGTTTTTGAATATTTCGAAGGCGGAATGGTTGCCACGACTCCGGGCCAGGTTGCAGTGGGTGATACTTCCCATATGGCAGGATTGTTCCAGTTGCCTGAGGCAATTGACCTGTAATGATCATTTGAATTGTTAGCTGAAATATTTATATCGTCTATACGTGATGAGCCACCGGAAGCTACCGTACCCAGAGCAACAGAAGTATTGGTAGTCATGATCCAGCGGAAATAAACGGAAGGCTGGTTTTCACACGCCACGGGGAGAGCAATATTCGAAAGGATTTCTGTAGCCGTTGCCCAGCTATTTTGTACTGTAATTGCAATTGCCGTGGCTCCAGGTATATCAGTCCATGCTCCTGCCGCCCCAATTTTATACTGTGCCTTCCAATCCCTGGGTCCGGTGTTAGAACTTGTTTGCTTTGACGACAATTCTAAATTAAAATAACCGGTTGTATTAACCTGGATTTCCCACCACTTGATTCCCGATCCGCCTGTCCAGTTTGTACACCATGCACACCAGGTGGTTGCACCTGTATTTACTCCGTAGCTGATTGCGCTTGTCCCGCCAACAGTGATAATTGTTTGTGCAGCATTTGGTGGAATGCTGACATCAACAATTGCATTATCAGGATTGCTTGGAAAATTCCATTCTTCCAATGTCAATTGTGAAAATGATGAATAACCCGCCAAAAAAAAGACGAGCGTGAAAAAATATTTTTTAAATTTCAGTAAACGGTATTTCATTTATAATTGGTATTTGTTTACCAAAAAAATGGTCGGATTTTTCCAAGCTCAAATGTAAGGAAAATTTTCTTTATATAGCTATGGTTCAATAGATTTTATTAACAATAATATAACATTAAAAGTGGGAATGTTTTCAAAGCTATTTAAAATTCTTCTTTCGCTGAGGGTAAAATTAAAAATCATATTAATTACGTATTTTAGAAGATGTTGCTAAAAACCTTTAAAAACAAAAAATTATTAACCAGGAGACTGCTTTGCAATCAGGCGATTTATCAATTAATAAATCTCTATCTTTTTGAAAAACTTTGGCGCGATAAAAGAAAGCTTCCGGTACATATAACGTACAGGAAGTTTATAATCCACTCCATCAATGATAAAACCTTTGGGGCGAAAAGGAAGGCAATGTATTTCCATCAAATATTCTTTATAATCCGTCTCAAAATTTCCTTCTGTTTTTTGCAGAACACGCATTTGTTTCCGGTTTCCAAAAACGGAGAATTTTTTTACCGAACATTTTCCTTCTTTATAATCATATCCGTCACCTGCATCTTCATAAAGAACAGTGTGATTACGCTTCATTGAAAAATAAACGTGCAGGGTGAGCTGCTCAAAATGCTTTTCACCGGTAAACTGCAGAACAGGACGCATCGGAATCACTGAACCGCTTTTCACAAACAGCGGAAAAATGTCAAGAGGTGCATCCACCCGGATTTCATGCCCGCCTTTGTGTAATTTATCGGTATGAAAATTCACCCAGCTTCCGTGCGGTAAATACATTCTTCGCCAGGTGGCGCCCTGCTGGGAAATAGGGCAAACAAGCAATTTATCCCCAAAACCAAATTCCTCCATCCTCATATGAGTATGCGAGTCGCGCTGGTCCATAAAAGCCAGCGAACGGATCATGGGAGTCCCTTGTGTAACGTATTGCCAGAAGGTTGTATAAATATAGGACAGCAATTGATAACGAAGTTCAATTGCTTTTTTAATTAAGGGCTCGTAAGCTGCACCGAATGCCCAGGGTTCCTTATCGCCCTGGTCGGAGGATGAGTGCCCCCGAAAGAATGGATGAAAGATGGCCATTTGAATAAAACGTACAAACAGTTCGCCATCCGGCTCTCCGATAAATCCGCCAATATCGGAACCGCAAAAAGAAATTCCAGAAACGCTCAATCGCTGGCATTGCATATTGGCAATCCATAAATGTTCCCATGTGGCGCGGTTGTCACCCGTCCATATAGCTGCATAACGTTGTACTCCGCAATAACCTGATCGCGACAAAATAAATGGGCGGTCGGGGAAGGCATACCGTTTAGTTCCTTCATAAGAGGCGCGCGCCATTTGCATACCATATACATTGTGTGCTCTGCGATGGCTCACATCCTGCCCCTCATAATTATGCCTGACGTCCTCAGGAAATGTGCCTATTTCGAAAACGGCCGGCTCATTCATATCGTTCCAGATTCCTTTTACTCCCTGTTTTTTTACCAGCTCTTCAAACAATTCGGACCACCATTTTCTCACCTCCGGGTTTGTAAAGTCAGGGAAATTGCAATCACCCGGCCACACCTTGCCTTTCATCAGGTCACCATCAGGCCTCTTGCAAAAAAATCCTTTTTCCAGTGCCTCTTTATACACGAAATATTCGGGATCAATTTTAATTCCGGGATCAACAATCACAATGATCTTAAATCCGAATTTCCGCAGCTCACTTATCATATGTGCCGGATCGGGAAAACGTTCATGATCCCAGGTAAAGCAGCGAAAGCCATTCATATAATCTATATCGAGATGAATAACATCGCACGGAATATTTTTTTTGCGGAAATTGTGGGCAAGCTCCCATACTTTAGCTTCAGGGTAATAGCTCCATTTGCTCTGGTGATAACCCAGCGCCCACAGTGGAGGAAGCTCGGGTGTTCCAGTCAGCTGGACATATTGTTCGGCTACGGAAAGCAATTCAGGCCCGTAGATAAAATAGTAATTTATTTCACCGCCCTGCGCCCAAAAGCTCATCACTTCGGAATTTTCTTTTCCGAAATCAAAAAATGTCTCGAAAGTGTTATCGAAAAAAATTCCATAACCCTTTCCATGATGCAGTCCATAGTAAAATGGAATATTCCTGTAAAGCGGATCCTGTTCCCTGGCAAATCCATATGTATCGGTTCCCCAGTTTAAAAATCTTTTTCCGCGAAGGTTCAGGTCGCATGGCTTATCACCCAACCCGTAAAAACATTCATACGGCTGTATTTTTTTGCTGCAATAAACATAATGCCCTCCGAATGCTTTGTTCTCTTCAAAATGGTAGCCGCCTTTGTCTTCATTGATAACATTACCATACAAATCTTCAATTTTAATCTGGAGGTTCTCTTTAAGAATTTTTACAAACAACTCTGAAGTTCTGATTTCATAGCTGACTTCATTGTCATGAAAATTCAATTCATCAGCCTGGCTCCTGAAATCCGGATTGAGGGCGTACGAGAAATCTTTTGAAAATATTTCCGGGGTAAACCTGAAACGGATGATACGATCTGTATGAACAGTAACTTCAAGCTTTGCATTAGCGCTTTCAAAAGAGAACTTATTTTCCTGGCGCGAATGTTTATGAACCTGTTTAGGATAATCTTTGGATGGCTTAACGGTCTCTGCAATCTCCATAGTGCGAATAAAGAATAATTACCTGTTTAAACCGAAGGAAATCCTCCGGGTTGAATAACGAATGTTGTTGAATGGCTGATGTACGATTAAATCGGAATTAAGTTTGAATTTTATTAAGCTGTACATAAGCAAAATGAAAATTCTCAAAAATTCGCTGTTCACTCAGCAAAGATGCAGCAATTAGCCTTATTTTTGCAAACCTGTTTTTGAAGATATTAACAAATAACTGATGGTTAAAGATAAGCCTAAAGTCCTCATGCTCGGTTGGGAGTTCCCTCCTGTCATCAATGGCGGGCTTGGTGTGGCATGTCACGATCTCTGCATTGCAATGTCTGAGCATGCAAAGGTTACGATGATCCTTCCAAAATCCAATCCTGAGTTTAAAGTGGATAATCTTGACCTGATCGGCTTAAATAATTATGATGCCCATACGTTAAAAAATCTGAATCATGTAAAGGAGTATAGCAGCCTTGAAAATGTTCATTTTATAAATTCGGACTTAAATCCTTACTACAATGCAGGACTTAATGACACTTCGGGCGGTTATCTGAAAAGCAAGTACATTAATAAAGTTGACATTGACGGTGAAACGTATAATGTTTTCCATATTGATGATTTGTACGGAGGGGATGTGATTGATAAGGTGAGAACCTTCGGTAAGCTGGCTGCACGGATTGCTTCTAATCTTGATTTTGATATTATACATGCCCATGACTGGATGACCATGATTGCCGGTATGGAAATAAAAACACAAACCGGCAAACCGCTGGTGATGCATATCCATTCACTGGAAGTGGACCGCGGTGGTGAGAGCAGCAAAGGCTGGGTTTACCAGATGGAAAAGCGCGGAATGGAGTATGCCGATGTGCTGATGCCTGTGAGCAATTTTACGGGTGAAATAATCACAAAGTATTATCATATTAACCGCAATAAAATTTTTCCCATTCACAATGGCATTCGCCCGGTAAAGAAATTTAAAAGCAAAAAGCCTTTCGATGAAAAAGTAGTGCTGTTTGTAGGCAGGCTGACCCGCCAGAAGGGGCCTGATTTTTTCCTGCAAATTGCTGCCAGGGTCCTGGAAAAAATACCGGACGTGCGTTTCGTCATGGCAGGCCAGGGTGATAGTTTTAATAATGTTATCGATAACAGCGCAGCGAAAGAAATCGGGAACCGCTTTCATGTGACCGGTTTTTTGAATATGGACAAAGTGCATTACCTGCTCAGCATTGCAGATGTTTACTGCATGCCTTCAGTTTCCGAGCCATTCGGATTGTCTGCTGTTGAAGCGGCACAATTTGACATCCCGGTGGTTATTTCCAGGCAATCCGGTGTGGGCGAAGTTTTGCAGGGTTCAATGAAATTTGACTATTGGGATATTAACAAAGCTGCTGATTATGTAATTTCTTTATTAAACGACCAGGTGCTGCGTGAAAAAATTATACAGGATGCCAATAAAGATTTGCAGAACATCAGTTGGGAGAATTCCGCGAAAAAAGTAATGGAGGGTTATGAAAAATATTCACTGCTGAAAAATGATATACAGAAAATAGAAGCTTAAAAATATTTTTACATTAAAAAAAATCCCCCGCCTGCTGACGGGGGATTTTTTATTCCTGTGATTTTCTAACGTTAATTTTTCACAAATTTTGAAACAACTGTGGATTCATTTCCTGTCACAGTAAGAAAATAAACACCAGCGCTTTGATTAACCATATCAAGCACTAATTTATTTTCACCGCTGTGCGTGGCAAATTGTGTGGAAAGCACTTCTCTTCCGACAAAATCTTTAACTGAAACTGTAACAGTTCCTGCTTCTTTAGCATTCAGTGTAAAGTTGACATTATCTTTTACCGGAACAGGATAAATATTCTTAATGCTGAATACGCTTGAATTTACCTGCTCAGTAATTCCTATTAAACAGAGTGGATCGCCAGGAGGTAAAACATTACATAGTACAGACACACCACCAATTGTACAGGTTGCGTCTAAAGCAAGATCTGTCAGAAAAACCGGGGGATTATTAATTGCAATTGCATTCCCGAAAACAACAGGCGTCCAATAATAAGTTCCGTAAGGAACAGGACCGCCTATCAAGGTACCATCATTGATTAACTGGCGCAAACTGTTGGAAGGTGCAGGGAAAGTGAATGTATAAGTTGCCACAAGCGAAGGCTCATTCAGTGGATCGGTCGTGCCGGTTATGTCGGCAGAGGAAATTACCCAACTCACTCCCGAAAAATCTCCTACCGTGGGAGCTACTACTCCGGTTGAAGTCACAGTTAAGGTGTCACCAAAACAGATAAATGCATCGCTGGCTGCAGAAGTTCCTGCAGTAATAGTGGGATCAGCACAAGTAATAACCGGTATGATCTGGTACTTATAAATGCCATCCGAAGTGGGGCTGGTGGTAAACCCTCCTGCCCACATTGTACTGGTATCAACAATGCCGAGTGCGGTGCGCTGTGCGAGCATCTCGATATCTATCCATGTCAATCCACCGTCATCGCTGTATGATGATCCTACAAAGCCAGGGGCAGCACCGGTGCTTACTAATCTTGAAGCAGTTCCCGGTACCCAGGCAAAATCGCTTCCCCAGAAATTTCCGGTCGGGGTTGCAGAATTCCATGTGGATCCGCCATCGGAAGACGTATACATAATATTAACTCCTGTAGTGTTATTGTATAATCTTGCCACTCCGTTTGTAGCACTGTAAAAAACAAGGTCAAATGCACCACCCGTTGGAACTGTAATTCCTGTGACAGAGACCGTCCAGTTCAAACCGAAATCAGTGGATTTATACACGCGTCCTTTGTTGGTATCAAACCATATTGTATTGCCGAATACTGTATAATGGTCAACAATTCCATATTCACCAGTCAAAGGATCAGGAATATTTGCCCCCGGCACCGGAACCCAGGTAGTTCCGCCATCCGTGGTAGTGTAAATTTCAAATTCAGTTGAATTAGGGTCACCCATGGTCACACCCTGGCTGGCATCCCAGAAATAAACGACATCAGGAAATGAAGAGGCATTAAAAATGGTTCCTACGCCCTGTTGTGCCCATGAAAGGCCGCCATCAGATGTATGCCATAAACCTCCTCCTATTTGTGGAATCCCGTCATAAAAAAGAGCCCACGCATTATTTGCGTCCACTGCATTGATCATTGACCAGTTGTAACCAGCCGGTGCGGGAACTGTTCCCGCTACCCACGTTGCCCCTCCATCAGTGGTACGTGAATAATCCCTGCGGTTGGCCATTCCGCCCGATCCATCATAAGAAGAAATCCACACAACGTTGGCATCAACAACAGATACATTGAAAACGCCCGATGAAACATCCGTAAATCCTGTAGCCTGCGGATACCAGGCTCCCTGTGCATTAGCTCCAAGGCTAAAAAGAATTGAAGCAATTACTAGTAATTGTTTTTTCATGTTTTTATAATTTTTAGATTAATTAAAATGGTTTTTAAAATTTGTTGCTAAATTAATCATACACGCCTGAAA
>Ga0134123_10001284_pt1 | contig 16435 bp, 9 predicted proteins | sample KB303_FD_96460 | JGI IMG/M metagenome (GOLD analysis project Ga0134123, IMG submission 96460) | Terrestrial soil microbial communities without Nitrogen fertilizer from Kellogg Biological Station, Michigan, USA - KB3-0-3 | ecosystem: Environmental > Terrestrial > Soil > Unclassified ...
CGCCGCCATCGGGGTCTATGGCGTGCTGTCGTATTCGGTGTCGCAGCGGGTGCGGGAGATCGGGGTGCGCATGGCGCTGGGGGCGAAGCGGCAGGACGTGCTCCGGCTGGTGGTGGGGCAGGGGCTCACCCTCGCCCTGATCGGCGTGGGGATCGGGCTGGTCCTCGCCTTCGGCGCGGGCCGGATCCTGGCGAGCGTCCTCTACGACGTGAGCCCGAGCGATCCGGTGAGCTTCGCCACGATCGCCGTCCTCCTCACCACCGTGGCCTCCTTCGCCAGCTTCCTGCCCGCCAACCGGGCCACGGCGGTGGACCCGCTGGAGGCGCTGCGCGACGAGTAGCACCTCTGTAACCTTTTCCCCTCCCAGACGTAGTGGTTTTCCATACCGGCGCTCGCTCCCGGCGACTGGAAGGGGGAATTCCATGGAGACCTTCAGGCAGGACCTGCGCTTCGCGGTCCGCATGCTGGCCAAGAGCCCCGGCTTCACGGCCATGGCGGTGCTCTGCATCGCTCTGGGCATCGGCGCCAACACCACCGCCTTCAGCGTCGTCAACGCCATCCTGCTGCGGCCGTTCCCCTACGCCGATCCCGACCGGATCGTGTCGGTCCGCGCGACGAACCTGCGCCGGGAGATCGACGAGGGCGGCTTTTCCTATCCCGATTTTCTCGACATCCGCGCACAGAGCTCCTCGTTCACGCAGATGGCTGCCTATGGCGACCGCAGCCTGGTCGTCTCCGGACCGGAAGAGCCGGAGCGGGTGCTCGGGGCGACCATCTCGGCAAGCCTCTTCCCCCTGCTCGGCGAGCAGCCGGCACTCGGCCGCAACTTCCACGAGGACGAGGACCTGCCGGGCGCGCCGCCGGTGATCCTGCTCGGCCACGACCTCTGGATGCGCCGGTTCAACGGCGATCCGTCGATCGTGGGCAGGACCGTGATGGTCAACTCGACCGCGCACACGGTGGTCGGGGTGATGAAGCCGCGCTTCCGCTTCCCGGATCAGAACGAGGCCTGGGTGCCGCTGGGCCCGCTGGTGCACGAGGAGCTGCGGGCGGACCGGGGCTATCCCGTGATGGCGCGCCTCAAACCAGGGGTCACCCTGGAACAGGCGGCGGAGGAGGTGAAGATCATCACCGGCCGGCTGGAGCAGCTCCATCCCGACTCCAACGCCGGCTGGTCTTCCATGGTCCGGTCGCTGCGCGATGAGCTCGCCGACGAGGAGACGCGCCTCATCGTCCTCACCATGCAGGGCGCCGTGGTCTTCGTGCTGCTGATCGCCTGCGCCAACGTGGCCAACCTGCTCCTCGCCCGCGCCACTGCGCGGCAGCGGGAGGTCGCGGTGCGGGTGGCCTTCGGAGCCGGGCGCTGGCGGATCGTCCGCCAACTGTTGACCGAGAGCGTCCTGCTCTCCCTGCTCGGCGGCGCGCTCGGCATCCTGATCGGGTACTGGGGGGTCCGTTGGATCGAGGTGTCGATCCCGGCGGAGGATGCTCCTCCCTACTGGATGCGCTTCGTCATCGACGGTCCGGTCCTCCTCTTCACTCTCGGGGTGGCGGTGGCGACCGGGATCCTCTTCGGGCTGGCGCCGGCGCTCCAGGCGGCGCGGTCCGACCTGAACGAGACGCTCAAAGAGGGCGGGCGCGGATCTGGCGGCAGCGTCCGCCGCAACCGGCTGCGCAGTGTCCTCGTCGTCGGCGAGATCGCCCTGGCTCTCGTCCTCCTGGTCGGCTCTTCCCTGTTCGTTCGCAGCTTCCTCAAGCTGCAGAACGCCAGCGGCGGGTTCGACACGGCGCACCTGCTGACCATGCGTATCTATCTGCCGGGCGAGCGTTACGAGGAGCCCGGGCCGAAGACCCGCCGCGTGGAGGACGTGGTCCGCCGGCTCGAGGCGCTCCCCGGGATCGAGGCCGTCGGCGTGTCGAACACGATCCCGCTCGGCGGCGGCGGGAGCGGGGGAGGTCTCGTGCTCGACGGGCGGCCTTTCGAGCGCGGCGAGGAGCCCGGCATCTTCTGGACCGGTGTGACTCCGCACTTCTTCCAGGCCCTCGACGTCCCCGTCCTGCGCGGCCGCGGCTTCACCGACCGGGAAGGGATGGAGCGGTCCGGCGTGGCCCTGGTCAACGAGGCTTTCGTCAAGAAGTTCTTCCCCGCCACCGAGGTCCTCGGGCGGCGTTTTCGCATCCAGGAAGAGGCGGAGATGGGATGGATCACCATCGCCGGCGTCGTTCCGGACCTCCGGAACGACGACCTCGACGACGAGATCCTGCCGAGCGCCTACCTGCCCTACCCCTATCTGGCGACGCGCAGCACGGGCCTGACGATCCGCACGGCGCTCGATCCGGCCCGGGCGACGGCGCAGGTGCGCAAGGAGATCCGCGCCTCGGACCCCGAGCTGCCGATCTACGAGGTCTTCACCATGGAGCAGGTGCGGCAGCAGGGCTTCTGGGAGTACCGCTTCTTTGGCGGGATGTTCTCGGTGTTCGGCGGGATCGCCCTCTTCCTGGCCGCCATCGGGGTGTATGGCGTGCTGTCCTATTCGGTGTCGCAGCGGGTGCGGGAGATCGGGGTCCGGGTCGCCCTGGGGGCGCAGCGCCACGACGTGTTGCGGCTGATCGTGGGGCAGGGTCTCGGCCTCGCATTGAGCGGCGTCGCCCTCGGGCTTCTCGGCGCGTTCGCCGTGACGCGGGTCATCCGGAGCCTGCTCTACGACGTCAGCCCGACCGATCCGTTGAGCTTCGGCCTGATCGCGCTCCTGCTCACCGCGGTCGCCTGGCTCGCCAGCTTCGTGCCGGCCAATCGGGCGATGGCGGTGGACCCGCTGGAGGCGCTGCGGAACGAGTAGGGTCTACCCCAGCCGCCGCCGCTGCTCCAGCGCCAGCTCCCGGACCACCTGCGCCCGCGCTTGCTGGCCTGTTGCCTCGGCGGTCCTGGCGGCGAGCTCGGCGACCGTGGCCACGTCGGGATCGACCAGGCCGGTGCTGACGACGATGCCGGCGCCGAAAGAGAAGGCGTCGTCCCAGGGGGACCAGGCGCGGCTGTGTGCCAGGCAGGGGAGCCTCGCCAGGTGGACGCAGGCGAGCAGGCCTCCCCAGCCCATCTTCTCGAGGCGCGCCCGGCACTCCTCGAGAATCCCGGCAGCGCGTGGGAGGTCTCCCTGCGCCAGCGCGACCAGGGCGCGGTTGAAGCGGGGGAAGACCTCGTCGGCCGAGCGCAGGCCGGCGAGGATCGACTCCACCCTCTGATAGAAGCGGTCGGCCCAGGCCAGGTCGCCGCTCAGCCGGGCGACCTCGCCGAGGCCGTTGAGCCCGCGCGAGACGCCGTACTGGTTGCCGAGCTCCTCGAAACGCACCTCGGCTTCCAGATAGAGATCCCGGGCCGCCGCGAGGTCGCCGGTGTGGCGGGCCACGTCGCCGAGCCCGATCAGGTGGTCGGCCACGCCGTGCTGGTCGCCGAGCTCGTCAAAGAGGCGGCGGGAGCGGGCGAACAGGTCGCGGGCGCGCGGCAGGTCGCCGCGCTGGCGCGCCAGGTCTCCCAGCCCCCAGAGGCTCGCGGCGGCGCCGTTGGTGACCACTCCCAGACCCCCCGAATCAACGCAGCGCTCGTAGAGCTCCGCCGCGCGGTCCAGGTCGCCGCGCCGGCGCGCCGCGTCTCCCAGCAGCCGGACGGCTTCGGCCCGGGTGGCGGTCCAGCCGCGGCCGGCCGCCGCGGCCTCGGCGCGCTCGGCCCAGCCGAAGACCTCGCCGAGGCTCCCCTGATGCAGGTGGATGCGGGCGCGCAGCACCCAGCCTTCGCCGCGGCGCGCGTCATTGACCCCGGCGCCCAGCGCATCGAGGATCTCGTCGCGTTGCGCGAGGAGCGCAAGCGCCTCCCGGTAGTCGCTGCGCTCGCGCAGCTCGCGGGCGCCGTAGAGCAGCGGCGTCAGAGCGGCCTCGAGGTCCCCCGCCTGAAGGAGGTGGCGGCCGAGGCGCTCGGCCACGCCGCGCTCCCCGGTCCGCGCCCGGGTCGCGAGGAAGGCGGCGCAGGCGCGGTGGTGCGCGGGTCCCCGTCCGGCCTCGCGCGCCAGGCGCTCCACGCTCTCGCGCAGCATGGCGTGCACGAACGTCCAGCCCTCTTCCGTTCTCACCGCGAGGCGGTTGGCGACAAGGCTCTCGGCGAGCTCGGGCGGGACCGCCAGCCCGGCGGCCTGGCAGGCCCCCTCGTGCTCCCGGCGGTCCACCGCGGTCCCCAGGGTCGCGGCGATCTCGAGGGCCTCCCGCGCGCCCGCAGGCAGCCCCTCCAGCAGGCGCTCCACCCGGTCGGACCACACCTGGTGGAGGTCGTCCGGCAGCCAGACCGCGGCGCCAGGACGGAGCGCGAAGCCGGCGCCGCCGGCCTCCAGGAGCCCGCGCTGCACCCAGTCGCCGACCAGCTGGACGGCGAACAGGGGATTGCCGCCGGTGCGCTGGTCGACCCGCTCGGCGAGATCGCCGGCCAGCCCCAGGAGCTCGCCGATCAGGGCCGTCCGCTCCTCGGAAGTCAGGGGAGGGATGTCGATCTCGCGGACGCCGTCCGTCCGGAGGAGATCGGCGAGGGCCGCGGATTCGAGCGGCCGTTCGGCGAGAGCTTCGCCGCGGGCGGTCAGCAGGAGGAGGACGGGGAGGGGACCCGCGTCCTTCCGCTCCAGGAGATGGCGGGCGAAGGCGATGGCCTCCGGTCCCCATTGGACGTCGTCGAGCAGGACGATCACCGGCCGCTCGGCGGCGAGGCGGCGGACATGGCGCTCCAGCAGCTCGAACCGCTCGCCGGAGCTCTGCGGGCGGAACGGTGGCACGTCGGCGCCGCCCTCGGAAGCGCCGGGAGCCATGAGGTCCGCCAGGCCGATCCATTCGCCGTCCTCGCTCACCCCGGCGGCCCGCAGCAGATGCTCGGCGCGGGTGAGGACCTCGGAGCGCGAGAGCCCCACGCACCGCAGGTGCCGCGCCAGCATCCGCGGCAGGCCGTCCGCCGGTCCGGCCTCGGTGCTGTGCGCGGCGCGGAGCACCGTGGCGCCGCCGACCTCGTGCGCCCGCTCGGCGATCCATTCGGCCATACGGGTCTTGCCGTTGCCCGCGGCGCCCACCAGCGCGACGGCGCGCGGCCGGCGGCGGGCGTGGACGTCGGCGAGCGCCTGCCAGAGGAGGCTCCGCGCGCCGCGGCGGCCGACGAAGGGGACCGTCCGCAGGCCCCAGAGCCCGAGACCCGCGCCGGTCAGGTGCCGCGACGGCTGGCGCTCCGCGGGGTCCTCCCAGGTGGCCGGCAGGGGAGGGGAGACGACCGGCGCCGGCGGCTCCGGGCCCGGCGTGGGAGGCGCGGCCCGCGCGGGCAGCTGCAGGTGCAGGATCGACAGGGTGGGCAGAGTGGAGAGAGGAGAGCGATCTCTGAGCGGCACTGCGCCGGCCGGGGAGGCGCCGTTGCCGGCGGGCTCCCCCAGCGCGAGGAGCGCCCAGGCGGCGTCGGCGGCCCGCGAGAAGCGGTTCCCGGGCTCCTTTTCGAGCAGCCGGCGCAGCCAGCCCTCGAAGCCCGCCGGCACCGGGTGCAGCGGCACCAGCTCCGGAGGGGGCTCCATGAGCTGGCGGCGGACCAGGTCCAGCAGCATCCCCTCGAACGGAGGCCGGCTGGTGGCGAGGCTCCACGCCATGCAGCCCAGGCTGTACAGGTCCGTCCAGGGGCCGAGGTCGCGCCACTCGCCGCGGAACTGCTCGGGAGCCATGTAGCTCGGCGTGCCGCAGACCACCTGGGTGGAATCGGGACGCGCCGGCAGCTCGAAGGCGTGGGCCAGCCCGAAGTCGGCGAGCTTGAGCCGGAGCGGACCCGGACCGCCTCCGAAGGCGAGCACGTTGGTCGGCTTCAGGTCACGGTGCACCACGCCGCGGGCGTGCGCATGGGCCAGGGCGTCGAGCAAGGCGAGGAGGACGCCGCGCAGCGAGCTCCAGTCCAGACCCTCGGGGAACAGCTCCTCCAGCGTGTCGCAGTCGGCCAGCTCCATGGCCAGGAACGGGCTTCCGGCCGGCAGCAGCCCATGTGACGCCTCTTCGGCTTCGGGGCCGACCTCGCCGTGGTCGAAGACGAGGACCACGCCGGGATGGTCGAGGCTGGCCACAGACTGCACCTCGTTGCGGAACGCGTCGCGGTATTGCGTCTCGCGGGAGAGCGGACCGGTCATCACCTTGACCGCGACCGGCACTTCCTGCGCGGCGTGCACGCCGCTCCACACCTCGGCCATCCCGCCGCGGCCGATCCGCCGCGCCAGCCGGAAAGGACCCAGAGGGATGGAGGCGTCTGTCATGGGTGGGAGAATTGTAGCGGTCTTGCGACGGTGTTGGGGGCGGCTCGCCCTTTACAGCTCCCCTTTTCGGATTTAAGCTCAAACCCCTCGTTTCCGAAGGAGGAGTCAGGTGGCCGCGCGTCTTCTGGTGTGTCTTCTGGCGATTGTCCTCTGCCTGTCCCTCGTCCTGGCCGTGGCGCCGGCCGCGGGCCAGGACAGCCATGACATGCATTCCCTGGCCCTCGCGGACCTCGCGAAGGGGGCGCTGCGGCTGGAGGGGCTCGGCTCGTATCACCGGGAGATCACGACCTCGTCGCCGGAGGCCCAGGCCTTCTTCGACCAGGGGCTGCGGCTGCTCTACGCCTTCAACCACGACGAGGCGGCGCGCTCCTTCGCCCGGGCCGCCGAGCTCGATCCGCAGTGCGCGGTCTGCTTCTGGGGGATCTCGTACGCGCTCGGCCCGAACTACAACATGATCCTGCTGCCCGACCGCGCGCAGGCCGCCTGGGAGGCGGCGCAGAAGGCGCAGGCGTTGCGGGAGAAAGCCCGTCCGGTCGAGCAGGCCCTGATCGATGCCATCCAGAAGCGCTACAAGGGGCCGGAGCCGCTCGATCCGCCGGCGCAGCAGGCCTACAACGAGGCGTTCGCCGCCGCCATGCGCGACGCGGCCGGACGCTTCCCCGACGACGTAGACCTCCAGACCCTCCTGGCGGAATCGCTGATGGACGTGAATCCGTGGAAGCTCTGGACGAACGACGGCAAGCCCGCGCCCGGTACCGAGGAGATCGTGACCCTCCTCGAGAAGGTGCTCGCGAAGCATCCCGATCATCCCGGAGCGAACCACTATTACGTCCACGCGGTCGAGGCATCGCGCAATCCCGGGCGCGCCGTGGCCTCGGCCGACCGCCTGCGCGGCATGATGCCGGCCGCGGGCCACCTGGAGCACATGCCGGCCCACATCTACCAGCGCGTCGGGCGCTATGCCGACGCCTCCGAGGCGAACCGCAAGGGGGCCGCCGCGGACGCGGCCTATGTGGCCAGGGCGAAGCCCACGGGCTACTACGCGCCGATGTATTACTCCCACAACCATGCCTTCCTGGCCTTTTCGGCGGCGATGGAAGGCCGGAGCCGCGAGTCCGTGGACGCGGCGGAGGCGTCGGGGCAGGTCGTGCTGCAATCGCCGGAGATGGTCGAGATGATGCCGGGGATGGATTTCTATCTCTCCTTCCCGCTCCTCGCCAAGGTCCGCTTTGGCCAATGGGACGACCTCCTGGACGACCCGCGGCCGCGTTCCGACTTCAAGGTGCTCAACGGCCTCTGGCGTTTCGCCCAGGGGATGGCGCGCAACGGCAAGGGACAGCCGGACGCCGCTGAGGCCGAATGGCAGGTGCTGTCACAGATCGCCGCGCAGGTCCCGCCGGACCTGCCGGCCGGCTACAACACGGCCCGGGACATCCTCGGTCTCGCGGCCCGGCTGCTGGAAGGCGACATCGCCTGGAAGCGCGGCAAGACCGACGCCGCGATCGCCGCTTTCGAGGATGCCGTCCAGAGAGAGGATCGCCTGAATTATGACGAACCGTCGGACTGGTTCTATCCGGCGCGGCATCATCTGGGTGCCGCGCTCCTCGCCGCCGGACGCCCGGCGGACGCCGAAGCGGTCTACCTCGCGGACCTCGAGCGGAACCCGGCGAACGGCTGGTCCCTCTTCGGCCTGGCGCAAGCGCTCGCGGCCCAGAAGAAGGACGCAGGCGCGGTGAAGGCGGAGCTCGAAAAAGCCTGGTCGAACGCCGACGTGAAGCTCAAGGCGTCGGTGTTCTGAGAGCCTTTCATTGCTCCATCCATTCGTCTGAGGTCCGTCGTAATCAGTAGTGGTAGCGGGCCTGGAGGAAGTCGATCCGCTCGGCTCCCACGGAATAGACCAAGCGGTGCTCCTGGGTGATGCGCCGGGACCAGGTGCCGGAACCGAGGTGCTTGAGCGGCTCGGGCTTCCCGATCCCTTCGAAGGGATCGCGCAGCACCGCATCCAGCAGGTCGAGGACCCGGAGCGCCATCTTGCGGTCCGTCTTCACCCACCAGCGGAGATCCTCGAGAAAAGCAGGGGTGAAGAGTGCGACCCGTTCCTTACCGGTCCTCTTCGCCACCCAGAACCTCGTGGCGCAGCTCCTCGACGCTCATCTCGAGTCCCTCCCCGCGGCGGGCCTGGTCGAGAGCGAGCAAGAGCCGTTCCGCATTGCGCGGCGAGCGCAGCAAATGGGCAGTCTCCAGCAGCCCCTCGTATTCGGCCGCATCGACCAGGGCGACGCGCTTGCCTCCGCGGCGGGTGATGATCACCACTTCGAGGTCGTCGCTGACGCGATCCATCAAGGTGGCCAACTTCTCGCGCGCCTGGCTGTAGGTTGTCTCGATCGCCATGGCTGTATTGTACAACCTTTCTGGACAAGTCGCCGACCACCCCTGTAACCTCCCCACTCTTCCGCCCTGCGCTGTGCGCCAAGCGCTCCGGGAGCGGAGACACTCCGGCCGAGGCCCAGGTCCCGGCCGCCGGGCTTGGCGCGGGCCGCCCCGAGCGCGGCGTCATGACCGCCGCAGGGCGGTGCATTCGGGCCGGAAAGCGGGTCGTCTCCGCCGGGTGCGGCAACACGACCGACCCTACGGCCGGCGTTCGCACCGAGGCGCACGTCATTTCCATGGCGGCGTGCCTCATTTGCCCCGCGGCCTGCGCCGTTCGCCCCGCGATCTGCCTCATTTGGTCCGCGGGCTGCCTCATTTCCACCGCGGGGTACATCATTTGCCCTCCGGGCCATAGCACAACCAGCTTGACGTACCTCATTTGACCCGGGGCGTACATCATTCGCCCCCCGGGCCACATCATTACGGTCTCGGCGTGAGTCATTCGCCCCGCGGGGTGCCTCATTTCCAAACCGGGGTACATCATTTGCCCCGCGGGGTGCGTCACTACCGTCCCGGCGGCTATGATGCGCACCTCGGGGGAAATGACTCCGCCCGAAGGGCAAATGAGGCCGCCCGCGGGCCGAATGCCTCACGGCTCGGTCTAAATGTCCGCAACCGTGGGGCGGGCAGCGTACGCCGGGGGCAGAATGTCTTCAGACGGAGCGGAAATGTCACAGCGCGCGGTCGGAATCTCACAAACCGCGGGGCAGGGGTGCGCCGTCCGTTCGCCAGTGTCGCCCGCCGGTCTCGCGGAGGGCGACGATCCGGGGCGAATGTCGCGGCAACCGGGCGGAATGTCAGGCGTCCGCTCTGCGATAGACCGTGGCTTTCCGGCCGGAGCCCACGGCCCCGACGCGGATGCTCCCTTCCCTGACCAGCTCCTGGAGGATCCGGTAGAGGGTGCCGCGTTCGGGCTCATAGCCGAGGGCGGCGATTACGTCGCCGCGGGTGAAGTGCCCGGACAGGCGGGGCAGCGCCGCGCGGAGGTCGCGTTCCACATCGAAGGCGCCGGGGCGGGGGGGCGGGCTCGGCGCTGGAAGCGGCTCCTGCTTCGCAGGAGTGGGTGTTGGGGGCGGCTCCGGAGAGGAGAGGGCCGGCTCCTCGGCGACCGGCGCGGCGGCGAGCTCTTCGGCCTGGAGCATCCACACGAGGTCGAGGGCCCGGACCTGCGCCTGGTACGCCGACTCCAGCAGGCGGACGCCGTCCCGGAGCTGCTCCTCCAGCCGCCGCTTGCGATGCTCGTATTGTTCGCGCATCATAGTGTGCGGAACTACAACACAAAGAGCGAGAGAATGCAAGCCGGTCGAAGGCTCGAAACGAAGATTGCTGCTGCACTGGGGTCTAGGACGTCAGTTCGGAGAGTTCCGGGGGTGATCACGGTCCGCCGCGCATCGGGGTTGGCGAGTGTCGAATCCATTTGGGACCGGCAGGTCTCGATCTTGACAATTGATAAGCAATAGGCGTAAGTTGAGCGCATTCAGATGCTCTGAAGGTCCTCCATGCTGCCTATTGATGAAAAAGGGCTAGCCGGTTGTCGTAAATGAGGCGGACGGGAGGCAGCGTCCTGGAAGGTGGCGTCGGACTAAACGGAAGGGGTAAGACTATGTCTTCAGAGAAGCTAGGGGTGGGTTCTATGGAGTCTAAGATCATCGAAGGCACTGAATCTGGGGCACAACAAGTTCGCAAAAAGCGCAGAGTTTCAAAATCCCAAAAATCCCGCCCAAGGCGAGCGCGGAGGTTATCTGAAAAGGTGGAATTGGCGGGAGTCATAATTGCTGCTGTCTTTGGCTTGGCAGGAGCCGTGCTGGGTACGCTCGGATTTCTTGCGTCGGAGAGAAATCAGAGAGTTATTGCCAACCAATATCTTGCGCAAGCGTGGGACCTGATGGGGGGCGAGCCATTCGCCCTAACAATCTATCACTATGAAGAGAACCCAGCTAAGCTTGAGCAGGCAAGGTGGCTAATTGAGGACCAAGCTTTGGTTGTTGACCCTAAAAATCCAAGGGCCTGGAGATATAAGGGAGTCTATTATGACGCAATTGGTAGGACTCTTGATGCTGAACGGGCCTTTCGGAGAGCCATAGACATAGAACCTGGCAACAGTAATATTTATTCAAATCTGGGTGTCGTTCTGCGGAAACAGGGTAGGCTCGCCGAGGCTGAAGACGCTCACCGCAAAGCGATCCGCTTGGCACCCTCGGATCAGGCCTTCTATCACTCAAACCTCGGGACAGTTCTTGCTATGAGAGGAAAGCTGAAGGAAGCAGTGAGGGAGTTCGATCGCGCGGTTCAGCTTAACCCTGGAAATGCTTCATTTCACTGTAATTTTGGTTACGCCAATTTTCTGCTTGGTAAAGTTGAAGAAGCAGAAGCGGCCGAGCGACAGGCCATTAGGTTAGACTCGAAACTTGCGTCAGCTCATTATCATCTTGGCTGCGCCCTTGCAGCGCAAGGAAAGATCAATCAATCCGCAGATGCGTTCCGTCACGTTATTGATTTAAAACCAAGATGGAATCTGATCTATGAAGTGCGCGAGGATATAAAAAACAAGCAGAGTCTCGCGAACGCGGAGCAAGCACTAGCAATCGCGAAGCAACAGCCCAAGGCATTGCCTGCTTCGGCGCCCGGCCCGATCGGTCGAGCGGACGGCTGACACCTCCGATCGCCCCCCAACCAGACCTCTACGTGCGACCAGCGTCGAAGACCGACGCGCTTCCGAGCCCTACGGGAGTAGAATGACGGCGATGAAACCTGACGAATTCCATTTGGCCGACGCCCTCGCGGTCCTTGAACGAACCCCCGCCAGCTTGAGCGCGTTGCTCGCGGGCTTGCCCGAAACGTGGGTGCGGGCGACGGAGGGCGAGGGGACCTGGTCGCCCTATGACGTGATCGGCCACCTCATCCATGGCGAGCGGACGGATTGGATCCCACGGGCACGCCACATCCTGGCAGGCGAGCGGCGACCCTTCGAGCCGTTCGACCGGACGGCGCAGCTCCGGGAGAGCCAGGGCAAGAGCCTGCGGGAGCTGCTGGCGACCTTCGCCGAGCTGCGGCGCGAGAACGTCGCCGCGCTGGCCGCGATGCGGCTGACCGACGAGGACCTGGAGCGCAGGGGGCTGCATCCGGAGCTCGGGGAGGTCACGCTGGGACAACTGCTGGCGGCGTGGGTGGTGCACGACCTGGATCACGTGGCTCAGGTGGCGCGGGTGATGGCGAAGGTGTACTCGGAGGCGACCGGGCCGTGGAGCGTGTACCTGTCGATCCTGGCGGACCGGCAACGATAGCTTGCCGGGCTACCTCAGCTCGAGCGCCTGCTCGACCTTTTCGGCGGTCCCGGCCAGACGGCCCAGGACGCGCTGGTGGAGGTCGAGCAGCTCCCGGAGCGCCCAGGCCATCGCCTGGAAGATCGCTTGCGCGTCGGTCGCCGGCGGCAGACCGGGCACGGCGATCGCGGCGAGGCTCGCGGCGCCGCGCGATGGGGCGAACGGGCTGGGATCGCGGTGGAGGAGCCGTTGCAGGTCCTGCAACTGCCGGTGGGCCCGGGTCGTCTGTTCGGCGAAATGGCCGCGCAACCGGGTGGACTCTCCATGGGCCTTCATCTGCGCGCCCAGGCCGCCGACGATCGCGTAGGAATCGCGCAGCTCGCGGAGCAGGGCGAAGCGGCTGTGGAGGAGCGCGGCGCCAGCGAGGAGCGGGGCGATCTCGCTACGCCGGCGCTCGCCGTCGGCGACCCGGGAGGCGACCCGGTCCTCGCGGAGGAGCGTGAGGGCGCTGGTCAGACGCTGCGCCTGGATCTCCTCGAACAGCCGCAACGCGGGCTCCAGCTTCGCCATCTCCGCCTCGGCGCTCCGCCGGGCGGTCTGGGCGGCGGCCTGGCTCTCGTCGGTCAGGCCGAAGCTCGCCGCATCGATCTCCAGCCCGGCGAGCAACAGGTGCTCCGCCCGCAGGGCCTTGCCGAGCCGTTGCTCGGCCTCCCGATAGCCGCGTGTTCTCTTCGCATATGCCTCGGCGCCGCTTGCGACCGCCTGCAGGGCCTCCCGCAGCGCCCCGATCGCCTGCCTCACGTCCGCGGCGGGTCCGTCGGCCTCCGGGAGCGGCAGGGGGCGGAAGTCGACGACGCCGCGAAAGAAACGCGGGAAGGTCTCCCGGCTCTCCACGGCTTCCGCCTTCGTCTCGGCGATGGCCGCCGCGTGGGCGGGCGCCGGAGCGGACGCCGGAGCCGCGGAGAGGGCCGGCTCCGTCTCAGAGATACTGGAGGTGCCGGCGGCGGCGCCGGCACCGGCCTCCGCGGCCGATCGCAGCAAGGGCGGCATGCCGTGAGCCTCCTCGACCTTCTCCGCCATCCATGCCATGCGGCCGAGGAGCCGGCTGTAGACCTCCAGCAGGCGCTCCAGGGCATGTCCGGTCATGCCGGCGAGACCGCCGAGGTCGTTGGCGGCGGGCATGGAGGGGATCGCGACCTGAGCGAGATTGATCCCCTGGCGGGCGTGCTCGAACGGATAAGGCTGTGACCGCAGGTCGCGATGGAGGTCCTTGAGCTGTTGCTGCAAACGGGCGAGATGGTCCGAGATGACCGCGAAGAGCCGTGCATTGTCCCGCTCGGGCCGGATCTGGTCGACCAGGATCTCCAGCACCGCGCGGGTGACGCGCAGGTCGAACATCTGGCGGAACTTGTCGGTCAGGAACGCGGCGCAGGCGAGGAGCCGCGGCACCTCCTGGCTCCATGTATCCGCCTCCCGGACTTGGTCCCGGACCCGTGGCGCCGCGAGCAGCACCAGCGCCAGCCCCAGGCGGCGGACTTCCAGCTTCTCGTATTTTTCGAGCCGGACCGCGCCCGACTTCAGGAGGCTCTCGGCGCGCTCCGCCTCGTGGAGCGCCGTGACCGGATCGGAATTGGCCAGGCCGAAATCCTCGGGATCGATGCGGAATCCGGCTTCGCGCAAGGCGTGTGCCTGGAGAGCGCTGACCCGCGCCTCGGCAGCCTCGCGGTAGCTCGCGATCTCCCGGCCATGGTCCGCGCCGGTGCCGATCACGGCGCGGCGCGCCTTGTGGAGCTCGTCGAGCACGATCTGCGGATCGGCCGGCAGCGGCGGGAGCTTCTGGGGAAGCGGCAGCCCGCGCAACCAGTTCGGGTTCTGGAAGAAGCGCTCGCGGGCTCCGCGCTCGTTCTCGTCCTGCTCCTGGCGCTCCTGCACGGCCTGCATCGGGATCAGGTTGCCCGCCTGCACCTGGTTGCCGACCATCTGTTGATAGAAAGCCAGCGACACCTGGCGCGCCAGCGCGTCGCAGTCGAAGAAGAGCGCCGTGGCGGGGAGGTCGGAGGAGAAGATCCCCACCCCTTTCTCCTTGAGGGCGCGCGCCGTGCGCTGGCGTGCGGTGGGATGGGTGCTGAACAGCTCCTCCGGCTCCCGCTGGAGAAACTGTTCGAGCTGGGGAGCGATCTGGCGCACCCCGTCGCGCCGGTTGAGGACGACCAGCCACGGGAAGTTGTCGGCGAGCCGCTTCTCCTTCCACTGCTCCTGGAGATCGCCCATCGCCATGTCCAACGCCACGTGAAGCGCGAAGAGCTCGCGCATGGAGCCGTCGAACGCCGAAAAGCCCGCCAGGCGCACCTCGTAGCGGTCCGCGTCATATTCCATCTGGCGCATCATGAACGAGCTGAGCATGTGGCCCAGCATCATCAACGCCCAGAGGACGCGCCGGGTGACGGACACGCAGAACAGGGCGATCTTGAAATATCCCCGCACCCAGGCCAGCCGGCTTTCCGCGGCGGCGCGCTCCAGCACGGCGTCGAGGCGGTCCCGGCCATAGACCAGCCGGGCGAACCAGAAGTTGATGGTGCGGATGAGGAACGAGACCCGCATGCCCGCGCGCTGCCCGAAATGGCCGAGCTCGTGGGCCATGACACCGGCGAGCTGTTGCAGCGAGAGCCCCTGGACGAGGGGAAGCCCGAGGGTGAGCACCATGTCGTCGCCGAACATCGACAGCAGGCCGCGCCGGAACCCTGCCGAGGCGTTCACCTGGCAGTCGACGTGGATCTCGCGCGGGACCGGCGCATGCAGGGCGGCGCAGAGGCGGGCCACGAACTGGAAGAGCAGCGGCTCGTCCTGAGGGCTCAACCGCAGCGGCCTGTCCGGTCGCGCGGGCCGGGCGAACAGCGGCTTGACCAGGCAGACGATCACCACCACGCCGATGAACAGAGGGAGAGCCCCGGCGACGAGGACCGCGGCTCCCCGGTGCTCCGGCAGGAACGAGCCGAGAAAGAACCGCCCGTAGGCCCAGAGCGCCCAGACGCCGCCGGCGATCAACCCCACGTAGAGAACCGGGAGGAGCACCATGGCGCACGCCACGGCCATCAGGGCCAGGCGGTAGGTCCATGCGGTGGGCAGGGGCGGGACGTCGCCGCGAAAGCCGGCGAGGATGCGTTCCCGCATCTCCGGAGTGTAGGAATGCTCCTCTGCCAGAGGCTCGACCATCAAGCAAATCCTCCAAGACCACCGGGCACCGCGCGCCGGGGGACGACGGACATCATCTGTCGTGATGGAGGGCTATTCTACACGACCTGGTGGCTGGAGAGCTTTCCCGGGCGTTTCCCGGGAAGCGGAGCTTGCGCCCGCTGGGAGCGCCGGCGTCTCGCCGGCATCATCAAGATATTGGGCCGAAGGCCCGGCCTTCTTGGGCTGCGGAGCCCATGGCCGGCTGCCGTGGTCGCGGAGAGGGTGGGCCGGCAAGGATGCCGGCGCTCCCAGCGGGCGCATGCTCGATCCGGGAGAGGCCAGACCGAACAGCATCGGGTCTCAACCCCTGGCGACCTCCCCCTCCAACCACCCCACCTCCCGCGCCCGCCGCGCATACCCGGTCTCGTCCACCAGCTCCCGCGCCCGCGCCACATGCCGCCGCGCGGCGGCGAGATCCCCCTGGTCCCGGCAGAGGCGCGCCCATTCGAGGTGCGCATCGCATTCATGAAGCCGCATCGGCCCGCGCTCGGCGATCTCCAGGGTTTCGGCGAGGTCCGCGGCGGCGCCGGCAAAGTCGGAACGAAAGCGCCGAAGGGCGGCGCGGGCCAGAAGGCCGCGGGGCAGGTAGTCCTCCTGGCCGGCCCACAGCAGGCCGTCCACCGCCCGGTCCAGTGGCTCGGCGGCCTGGGCGAGCCCGGCGACGCGGTCTTCTCCGAAGGCCGTCAGGGCCAGGCCGAGGTGGGCGCGGCCCAGGGTGAGATGATCGAGGGCGATGTCGAGGAGCCAGTTCTGTGTCGTCACCCACTCCAGCGTCTGCCTCGCCCGTTCCAGCACCTCCCGGCAGGCCTGCCGGAACCGCTCCGCCTCCTCCGTCCGGGAGCCCGGCCCGGCGAGCCCGTCCAGCCCGGACCCGGCCTCCGGCTCCGCCCGGCCCAGCAGCAGATCGCAGTACCGAAAACCCGGGAGCGAGTAGAGCCGGGGGTACCGCGGTTGCCACTCCGCCTGTATTGCCTCGGCCTCGCGGAAGGCCGCCGCGCTCTCCTCCCACCGGCCCGCCTGGTGCAGGGCGTCGGCCCACGTCGTCCGCTTGCTCAGCCGCTGAAAGGCATCGCCGCTGCGGTCGGCCAGCTCGACGCTCTGCTCGCCGAACGCCACGGCGCGCGGCACGACCCCCAGGGTCAGGGTCAGCTCGCTGAGGTTGCTGGCGACGCCTGCGGCCTGCTTCCAGTCATTCTGAGCGATGAA
>Ga0134123_10001287_pt1 | contig 16402 bp, 17 predicted proteins | sample KB303_FD_96460 | JGI IMG/M metagenome (GOLD analysis project Ga0134123, IMG submission 96460) | Terrestrial soil microbial communities without Nitrogen fertilizer from Kellogg Biological Station, Michigan, USA - KB3-0-3 | ecosystem: Environmental > Terrestrial > Soil > Unclassified ...
GAAGCCGATGAGTACCGGCAGCACGATGACCACGCCGCTCACCACCGCGATGACATTGAGGGCGAACACCACGTCGCCGACCGCGTGCAGGCCCGAGCCGAGGAAGTAGATGGCCCCGGCATCGGCCTTGAGCCTGCCGAGCGTCTCGGCGTACGACGGAATGAGATTGAGCACCACCCACAGTCCGAGCATGTGTGGCCCGAGGTTGCGCGCGATGACCACACTGGTGAGCACGTTGGTGCCGAGCAGCAGGACGTCGCGCAGCAGGACCGAGAACGACTTGTTGGCGAGACTCATCGGCTCACTTGCGCAGGCGGAAGATCACCGTCGCCCGGAAGTCGCCGGGGTTCGCTTCGAACTCCTCCTGCCAGTAAACGTGCTCGACGTGCCCCGCGTACAACGCGAGCAGGTCGGCGATTCCATTGCGCATCTCGGCGCCGGTCGGGATCAGATCGCCGAGCATGCCGAAGGTGAAGCCGTACGCCATGATGCCGCCCGGCCGCGTGACCCGGATCGATTCCGAGACGGTCTTGCGGATGTCCGGGCTGTAACGGATGACCGCGGAGCTGTAATACACGTCGAAACTGTTGTCGACGTAGCTGAGCGCATTCATGTCCATGAGCTTGATGCGCGGGCTGTAGGTGAACAGGTCGATCGCCTCGATATTGCGCGCCGGGAATCCATAGGCCTGCAACAGCAGCACCTCGGCCTCGTTGCGCGGGCCGACGCACAGCAGCTTCGCACCCCGCAGATCCGGCGTCTGGATGGTGCGCAGGATGTTCATGAGGCTTTCGGTGCGGTTGCGATGTCCCTGCAGGAAGCTCAGCACCTGCTTGCGGTTGTGTTCGAAGCCGGCGAGATTGGCATTGCGCTCCTGTGACACGGCGCCGCTGCCGTGCAGCCGATGGGAGAGTGCGAACCACCACCAGCGCAACCGCAGGCGAGTGCCGAACACCAGCGGCCGCAACATCAGGTACGACCCGTAGCCCGGCAGCAATCGCGACGGCGCGAACCACATCGCCCAGAACGAACCCAGGTAACGCAGCAGGCGGCGCGGCCGCAGCACTCGCGCGGCGCGGGTGATGGGCGCCGCGTAACGCCGCGCGGGCTCCTCGCCGATGAGCGGCGGCAGCGCCGCGGTCAACTCCTGGGGCGAAGCGAAATCGCGATCGCGCAACGGCAGCAGCGCACGGGTCACGTCGGCGGGCACGATTCCATCGTGCGCAAGGTCTTCAAACGCCCCGGCGTTGAGCTTGAGAACGAATGCGCGTTTGAACACGTTAGACATCTTTACTTTCCTCCAGGCGCGAAGATCGCGCCCATCACCAAATCGACTTCCTGGCCCTCGCACAGGAACTGGCGTTGCCGCCGTCCCTCGAGCTGCATGCCGCTGTTCTTCATCAGGCGCAACATCGGCTCGTTGGCCGCCATGGTTCCGGCAGTCACCTTGCGCAGTGCCTGGCCCTCGAGGAGTTCACGCACCACGGCGCGCCACGCCACCGTTGCGATGCCCTGGCCCCGCGCACGCGGCTCGCCGATCATGATGGCGAGGTCGGCGACGCGATTGGCGGTATCGATGGCGACGGTCATGTTGCCGACGTGGCCGAGGCGCGCGTCATCCATCTCGATCGCCAGGAACCGGTCGCTCGAGCCGCGGAACGATTCGAAATACGCACGGCAACTCTCGAGCGTGTGCCGGCGATGGCGCTGCTCCGAGAAGCGCACCACGGCAGGATCGTTGAGCCAGCCGACGTAGCGCGCCGTCAGGTGCCGCTCCTCGAACGGCAGCACACGCCCGCCGGGAAACTGCAGCACCGGAAAAGTCATCACCTTCATGGCAACACGCCCAGGAAATCGAGGATGCGGCGGGTCGAACTGCGCACCGCCACGCGCGGCGCCTGGCCGCGGGCCGGCGGCGCCTGCAATCGTTCGCGCAGCTTGCGCCGCAACTCCTCGCGGTCCACTGCGCTGTCGATGGCGCCGCTGCGGATCATCGGCAGCCAGTCGCGTTCGGCGTCTCGCGGCAACACGGACAGCGTGGGGACGCCCGACAGATGGGCCTCGGCCAGCGCCATGGTGGTCATGCCGACCACCAGGTCTGCTGCGTACAGCAATTCCAGCGGTTCGCCGCCGGCGCTCTGCTGGTCGAACGCCCCGGCCAGTGCGGCCAGCGCCTCGGGCGCCTCCTTGGGATGGCGCCGCAGCACCATCCAGGGACGCGCGACGCCGCTGCCTGCGAGGTGTGCGACGGCATCGACGAGTTCCTCGACCACGATCCCGGTGCGGCCCTCGGCATCGCCGCGGCCGTGCAGCGTGTAGTCGCGCGACCGCCGGTATTGCTGCGGATCGAGGCCCGTGGAAATCTCCGAAACGAACACCAGCACGAAACGCGCGCCGGCCTGCGGAACGCAGCGCGCACGCAGGGCATCGCGGCCCAGCGATTCGAGTCGCGCGCGCGCCGCGCGCAGGTAGTCGAAGTGCGGGTGTCCCACTTCGATCACGCGCGCGGGCGCATGACCGAGGCGCACGAATTCAGCCGCCGTCACCGCGTCCGGCACCAGCAGCCATTCGGGCGCATGCCGCAATGCGAATTGGTCACGTCCGCGGAAGCGATGCGCCGCGTTCGCGGCGGCATCGATGATGGCCGCGGTCGCGATGCCGCGCGCGCGCGCCGCGGCCGTGAGCTCGAACGCCGGTGAATCGAGATTCTCCGACGTGCCGACCAGCAGCCAGCGCGGCGGCGCCACCGCCCACGCTCCGATGGCCTGCGCGGCCCGCGTCAGCTCCTGCACGGCCAGGCCGCGACCGCGCAGCGTGGCCAACGCATGGCCCGACGCCCACAACACCGTGGGCGTACCCGACTGTGCCAGCGCCTCGGCCACCGGCGCGATGCAATTCGCGGCACCCGGATCCTCGGCAAACAGCACGATCGAGTCGGCGGACATGGGTGTCAGGCGCGGCAGCAGGCTTCGACGGCGTGTACGACGCGGCTGCTCTCGAGCGCCGAGTCGCCGGGGCTCCACAGCGTGTCGCGGCCGTCCAGCACCGCGGCGAGATTGTCGTACATCGCGTACAGCGCATCGCCGGCGCTGCTGTCCAGGCGGTGCGGCGCGTCGGATGCCACTTCGGACTCGCCGCTCATGGCGCGATTCGCCGCCACCGGATAGTGCAGCAGCGTGAGTCCCTCGTTGAGTACGTCGAACCGGCCCTGCTCGCCCCAGGCGATCAGGCCGTTCTCGCGATAACGCGCGAACCGCAGCGGCTGGAACGACACGTCGAGCCCGGAGCGCATCGAGAGCACGAACGGCACGTTGCTGTCGCCGTCGATCGGTCCCTCGCGGAAGGCCGGCGCCGCCCCGAGCCTCCGCGCCTCGCCAACCTCGCCGAACAACATGCGCGCGAAGTCGATCATGTGGCTGCCGTTGTTGAGCAGCCCGTTGCCGTAGTAGATGGACACCGCCTGCGGCGTGCCGATGAGCTCGCGCAACCGTCCGCCGGCGAGCGCACGGAACTGGCGGTCCGCGCGGCGCCAGAAATTCACCTGCACCAGGATGCCGCGGCGCTCGCAGGACTCGAGGAAGGCGCGCGCCGCCTCGAGCGAGGTACCGAGCGGCTTCTCCACCAGCACGGCGCGCAGCGCGGGCAGCTGATCGATGAACGTCGCGCGTTGCCCGGGTGGCGTCGCGAGCACCGCCACTTCGACCTGCGCGGCGCGCTCACCGAGCGCCGCGATGTCGGGCGCCGCCGCGATGCGCCAGTCCGCTTCGGCGTGCGCACGCGCCGCGTCGGCCGGATCGATCACGGCGCTCCACTCGAAGCGCGGATGCGCCGCCAGCACCTGCGCGTGCGCGGCGTAACGGAAATGCCGCGCCATGGCCGGATCCTGCGCATAGCCGCTGGCCATCCGGCCGAAACCGATCAGCGCCGTCCTGAAGCGTGTGCCGCTCACCGCGCCGGTTTCTCCACGCAATCGGCGTTGATGCGCGCCAGCGCGGGCTCGCGCGCCAGCAGGCGGAGGATTTCCTCGACGCCGAATACGCCGCCCAGCTCGGGCTCGAGCCGCGCATACACCTGGCGGATGAATTCCAGGTCCTGCGGGTAATCGAGTTGCAGCCGCTGTTGCGGGGCGCGTTGCGATGCCGGCGCGATCATGGTGAACAGCCGGTAACGCTCCGGATGCTCGTAGAAATACAACGACACGTGTTCGCGCACGGCCGGATCGGTGATGGCCGCGGCGACCGCGGCGAGATCGCGGCGGCGGAACACCTGCACGTCGGCGCCCTGCGGGTAGGTAGGCACGCGCACGTTGTTGACCACGTCGCAGTCGTTGGCGAAGAAAGTCTCGATGCCCTGGTCGAGCAGGCCGGGATCGAGCAGCGGACAATCGCCGGTGATCTCCACGATCAGGTCCGATTTCATGAAAGCCTGCGCATCGACCACGCGCTGCAGGACGTCGTCCTCGCTGCCGCGGAACACGGCCACGGATTCGCCTCGCGCCCACTCCTCGAGTACGTCGTCACCGGCGTTGGTCGACGTGGCGAGCACGATGTCGTCGAGGCGCCGGCAGGCGCGCAGGCGGCGCACCAGGCGCGTCAGCGCCGGAACGCCCTGCACGTCGGCGAGCACCTTGCCCGGCAGGCGCGAGGAGCCCATGCGGGCCTCGATGCTGGCGACGACGCGGGTGCTCATCCGGCGGCCTTGGCCGCGATCTGGCCGCGTCCCGCGTGCACCTTGCGGATGGCCTCGATCAAAGCGTCGATCTGCGCATCGTTCAGCCGGTAGGCGCAGGTCTCGTAGTTCAATATCTCGCGCACGTGCAGCCGTTCCGCGGTCGGGCACAGGCCGCGCGGATAACGGCGCTCGCTGAGCGTGAACGGCCAGCCGCCACGGCCAATGGCGATGCGCTTCTGGAACATCGGCAATAAATAGAGTGGCTCGACGTACCCCGTGCCATGCGGGAATCCCTCGGCCGCGAGCGCCGCGCTGAAATCGGCGCGGCTCACGCCGAGCGCGCGTTCGTCGAGCTTCAGCACCCAGCTGTAGTACACGTGGCGGCAACCGGCGCGCACCTTCGGCGGCGTGATGCCTTCGAGCCCGCGCACCCCTTCGGTGAGCCGCTCGGCCAGGCGCTGGCGGCGGCCGACTTCCGCGTCGATCTTGCGCAACTGCGCGCTGCCGACCGCGGCCGACATCTCCGACATGCGGTAGTTGAATCCCACCATGTTGGCGGGATCGCGGATGCCCGCGGGCGCCACGATGTTCTCGGCGTGGTTGCGGATCGCCTGCAGCCGCAGCGCGAGCTCGGCATCGCGCGTCACGCACACCCCGCCCTCGCCGCTGTGGATGTGCTTGTGATAGTTGAGGCTGAAGACGCCGATGTCGGCGACGGTTCCGGCGAACTGGCCGTTCTCGGCCGCCAGCGGGCCCTGGGCATTGTCCTCGATGAAGAACAGGCCCTTGTCGCGCGCCAGCGCCGCCAGTGCCGCCAGCGGCGCCGGATGACCGAACAGGTTCACCGCGAGGATGGCTCGCGTCTTCGGCGTGATCGCGGCACGCACGGCGTCGACGTCGAGACAGAAGGTGTCGGGATCGATGTCGGCGAACACCGGGATGCCGCCGTAGATGAGTGGCGCCACGGCGGTGGCGGACATGGTCGTCGGCGGCACGATCACCTCGTCGCCGGGAGAGATGCCGGCGGCGCCGACGGCCGCGAACAACCCCGAAGTCGCGGAATTCATCGACACCGCATGCGGCACGCGGAAGTGCCGCGCCCAGGCCTGCTCGAACTCCTGCACCTCGGTCCCGCCCAGGAACTGCGGGCCCCAGTTGCCGTAGTACCCGGACAACGAGCCGCGCTCGAACACGCGCGTCACCGCCGCGAGCTCGTCCGCGCCGATGGTGTTGTCGGCAGGCAGCGGCTGTGGAATCACCGGTGTGCCGCCGTGGATGGCCAGTTTGCTCATGATCGACTCCTTCAATGCGCTTCGGCGGCGATGATGTGCGGCAGCGAGCGTTGCGCGAGATTGCCCATGCCGTAACCGGCGGCGATCTCGTCGCCGAATTCGAAGCCGGCATACGCCACCGGCAGGTCGACGGCGCGCGCCCTGGGCTTCACACCCAGCGCGCACAGCGCCAGCGAAGCGGGTTTGCGCATGCGCAGCAGCTCCATCAGGTACAGCGGTGTCCGTCCGCTCACCACCACGCCTTCGACCAGCAGTACGTGGCGGTCCTGCAGCGGCTCAGCGACGTCGAGCGTGACGCGGACTTCGCCGCTTTTCGGCGCGCCCGGATACGCGGTGAAACCGAGCTGATGCAGTCGCGCCGGCACCTCGAGCGCGCGCACCAGGTCCGCGCCGAAAACACTGGCCCCGTTGAGCAGGCACACGACGTCGAGCTGCCGGCCCGCATAGTCGCCCGATATGCGGCGCGCCAGCTCCGTGACGCGCTCGCGGATGACGGCAGCGGAATGCAGTATGTGGGACATGGGACTGACTACTCCTTTTCTACGACGGCGTACTGGCCGATGAGCGAAACCAGGCGCGCGACGTCCGCGTCGCGCATGCGAACATTCGTGGGCAGGTTGACGACGCGCTCTGCGACACTGACGGCGCGCGGGAAACGCGCGCGGTCGTAATTGAAGACGGCCGCCTGCGGCAGCGGCGACAGCGGGCCATCGAACCAGCGGCCCATCTCCACCTGGTGCGACTCGAACCAGCGAATCGCGGCGGCACGGTCGTCGACCAGGAAGGCCACGCGCGGCGCGACCGCCGTGTCGCCGGCGGCGGGCGCCGCGAGCACCTGGAACCCGGCACGCGTGAGCGCCTCCCGCAAACGTGCCGCGTGCGCCGCGCACACCGCGGCTACCTGCGGCAGGCGCCGCCACTGCGCGGCGCCGAGCACCGCCTGTGTGCCGCTCAACCTTTCGACGAACCGCGCATCGGGCCGTCCGTCGATTTCACCCGGCGGCGTGGAAGGCCTGAAGATGCCCACGCGAAACGCCGCCGCCACCACGTAGCGTCCGACCGGAAACAGGTACCTGAGGAAACTCACGCCGCACACCGCGGTCTGGATGACACGCCGTGCCGTGGTGAACGCGCGCGGCTCCGGCACCTGCGCGTACTGCTCTTCGGCGCGGTCGGCGAGAGCAGGATTGCTCACCGCCAGCACACCCCCCCAGCCCGTCGACAGTGTCTTCGAGAGTTCCATCGAAAAGATCGCCGCATCGCCGGCGATGCCATGCGGCCGCCCGGCGTGCGTCGAGCCCAGCGACAGGGCGCAATCCTCGATCAGCGTGATGCCACGCTCCCGGGTCACGGCCGCCAGCGCCCCGAGCGGCGCGCTGCGGCCGAGCGTGTGTTGCACGACGACGGCGCGCACGCGCGGATGCAGCGCCGCGATCAGGGTCGCCGCCGGGGTGCACAACGAGCCGGCATCGATGTCGACGTATTCCGGCCGCGCGCCCGCGGCCAGCACCGCCGCCGGCACCGCCAGGCAGGTATACGAGGACAGCAGCACCGTGTCGCCCTCGCCCACCCCGGCGGCACGCAGGCACGCAGCCAGCGCGCCGCGGCCGCTGCCGAAACTGAAGACCCGCACCTCGCCCAACTGCTCACGCACCGCCGCGGCGAGTGTGCCGCGCCGCCGGGTCCGCGACGCCAGCGGCGCCGCGAGCCACGCGAAGATCAGGAGCGCCGCGCGCCGCAAATCGATCGACGCGAAAAACAGCGACAGGTACTGCAACGTCAGTCGGTCCTCGCATCGGCGAGATCGGCATCGACCATTTCGCGGATCAGCGCTTCGATGTCGTAGCGGGGAGTCCAGCCGATTTCCCGGCGCGCCTTGCTGGCATCGCCGAGCAGGCGGTCCACCTCGGTGGGACGGAAATAACTCTTGTCGACCTCGACGAGGATGCGGCCGGTCTTGCGGTCGCGGCCCTTTTCGTCGAGTCCCGCGCCTTCCCATTGCAGCTCCATGCCCAGGTAGGCGAACACGCGCTCGCAGAACCAGCGCACCGAATAGGTCTGGCCCGTGGCCAGCACGAAATCGTCGGGACACGGATGCTGCAGGATCTTCCACATGCCCTCGGCATAGTCGCTGGCGTGTCCCCAGTCGCGTTCGGCGGACAGGTTGCCGAGAAACAGCTTGTCCCTGGTGCCCAGGTGGATGCGCGCGGCGGCGCGCGTGATCTTGCGCGTCACGAAGGTCTCGCCGCGCCGCGGACTTTCATGGTTGAACAGGATGCCGTTCGAGGCGTGCATCCCGTAGGCCTCGCGGTAGTTGATGGTGATCCAGTACGCGTACAGCTTGGCGACGCCGTACGGGCTGCGCGGATAGAACGGCGTGCGTTCGGTCTGCGGCGTTTCCTGCACCTTGCCGAACTGCTCGCTGGTCGAGGCCTGGTAGAAGCGCACCTTGTCGGCCAGCTTCAGGATACGGATGGCTTCGAGCAGCCGCAGCGTGCCGAGCGCATCGGAGTTCGCGGTGTATTCGGGAGTTTCGAAACTGACGTCGACGTGACTCTGCGCCGCCAGGTTGTAGACCTCGTCCGGACGCACGTCCTGCATGATGCGCAGCAGGTTGGTCGAATCCGTCATGTCGCCGTAGTGCAGGAAGAAGCGCACGCCGCGCTCGTGCGGATCGCGGTACAGGTGATCCACGCGCTGCGTGTTGAACTGGCTCGAACGGCGCCGCACGCCGTGAACCTCGTAGCCCTTCTCGAGCAGTAGTTCGGCCAGGTAGGAGCCGTCCTGCCCGGTGACCCCGGTGATCAATGCCCGCTTGGCTGATGTCATTGCAAAACCTCGACGGGGCGCGCCGCGGCGCGCCCATTTCTTGTTTAAGTGAGAATCGTGCGGACCGCGGCGATCACGGCCTCGAGCTGCCCGGGCGCGAGCCGCGGTCCGCTCGGCAGATTGACGCCGGTACGAGACAACCGTTCGGCAACCGGAAAGGAACCCGAACCCTGGTACATGGGCAATGCCGACACCGGCTGAAAGAACGGCCGGGTCTCGATGCCGCGCTCCGCGAGCAACTCCTGCATGCGCGCCGCACTCAGCGGCCCGCCCTCGTCGAGCACCAGGCAGTTCATCCAGTAGACAGGGTCGGCCCAGGACAGGTGCGGCTGCAGCCTGCACGGCAGGCCCTGCAGCCCCTCACGATAAGCCGCGGCGATGCGCAGCTTGTCCCCCAGCAAGGTGCCGGCGCGCTGCACCTGCGCGAGACCCATCGCGGCCTGCACGTTCGTCAGCCGGTAGTTATAGCCGATCACGATGTGCCAGTAGCGGCGCGCCGGATCGTTGCCCTGGTTCTTGTAGAGCCGCACGCGCCGCGCGACTTCCGGGTCGGCGGTGGTGATCATGCCGCCCTCACCCGTGGTCATGGTCTTGTTGCCGAAGAAACTGAACGTGCCGACCTGGCCGATGCTCCCGACGCGCCGGCCGCGATAACGCGCGCCCTGCGCCTCGGCCGCATCTTCGATCACCGCGAGACGATGGCGCGCGGCGAGCTCCATGAGCGGATCCATGTCGGCGGGATGTCCGTACAGGTGCACGGCGATGATCGCGCGGGTTCGCGGTGTGATCCGGGCGCGGACCTGCTCCGGGTCCAGGCCCCAGTGATCGGGATGCACGTCCGCCAGTACCACGGTGGCGCCGGCATGGATCACGGCATTGGCCGCGGCCACGTAGGTCAATGCGGGCACGATGACTTCATCGCCCGGACCGATGCCGAGCCCGATGAGCGCCAGGTGCAACGCGACCGTGCCATTCATGCAGCTGATGGCATGCGGCACTTCGCAGAATTCCGCGAAGGCCCGCTCGAAGCGCTCGACGTAGGGGCCGGTCGAGGACACTTCGCCCCGCTTCACCGCGTCGGTGACGTATTCGAGCTCGAGCTCGGAAATATCGGGTTCGGCAACTGGAATACGCATCAGCCGATCAGCTCCCAGCTCGCGGGGGTGCCGCGCTGCACGTCGCGGTTGACGTGCCGGCCGAGCAGGGCGTCGAGGTACTTCGGCGCCAGTCCCAGGCCCGGCCGGATGGCGCGCAGGTTTTTCGGCGTCAGCACTTCGCCCGCCTTCATGTCCGCGCAGATGTACAGGCTGCGGCGGAAGCGCAGCGAGCCGATTTCCGCGGGCGTCGGCCCGAGGAACACTTCGCCGACGGTCTGCCAGGCGGTACGGGTCTCGTCGACCAGCTGTTTGAGCTCTTCCGGCTCCATCGAGAAGGCCGAGTCGACGCCCCCGTCCGCGCGGCGCAGCGTCACGTGTTTCTCGATCACGGTCGCGCCGAGCGCGACGCTCGCGACCGCGGCGCCGATGCCCATGGTGTGATCGGACAATCCCACCTCGCAGCCGAACAGCGTGCGCATGTGCGGAATGGTCGCGAGATTCGAGGCGCGCGGATCCGCGGGATAACTGCTGGTGCACTTGAGCAGCACCAGGTCGCGGCAGCCGGCCTCGCGCGCGGTGCGCACCGCGTCGTGCATCTCGGCGACGCTGGCCATGCCCGAGGAGATGATCAGCGGCTTGCCGGTGGCCGCCACCTTGCGGATCAGCGGCAGGTGCACGTTCTCGAACGAGGCGATCTTGTAGGCGGGTACGTCGAGCGACTCGAGGAAATCCACCGCGGTTTCGTCGAACGCCGAGCTGAAGCAGACCATGCCGGCCTGGCGGGCGCGTTCCATGATGGGCGCGTGCCATTCCCACGGCGTGTGCGCCTGCTGGTAGAGCGAATAGAGACTGTTGCCCTTCCACAGGCTCTTCTCATCCGCGATGAAGAACTCGCGCTCGCGCACGTCGATGGTGATGGTGTCGGCGGTGTAGGTCTGCAGCTTGATGGCCTGCGCGCCGGTCTTCGCCACCGCGTCGACGATCTCGAGCGCGCGATCGAGCGATTGATTGTGGTTGCCCGACATCTCCGCGATGATGAACGGCGCATGCCCGGGGCCGATGGAGAAGTTGCCGATCTTCATTTCTTGCGCCACAACCAGATCCTCCCCTGTCCGAATTCGCCCATGGGCGGCAGTGACAGCGCCAGCTTGTTGACCGGCGAGTCGTAGTCCGGCTCCGTGCCGCTCTGCGCGGCCAATGCGGCGTTGACCACCCGGCTCAGGAAGTAGTAAGTCGAGCTGTAGTGCTGCACGCGTTCGAGCGTCACGCCCGGTATCGCGAGCGTCGCGAGCTCGTCGTCGCGCAGGTAGCGGTTGTGCCAGGGCGCGTCGATGCGCGGCAGGCCGACGCGCGCGCGCAGCTCGTTGATCCGTTCGAGGCCGTCCTGGCTGTTCTCCAGCATCACGAATGCGCCGCCCGGCGCCAGCATGCGCGTGGTGTCCTCGATGGCGGCGCGCTGCGCGTTCCAGTCCGGCAGGTTGATGAACACGCGCTCGGTGTAGATGAGATCGAAGCCGCGCTGGAACTCGGGCATCTGCCGCACGTCGCCGGTACGGAAACTCACCGTGCCCTTGAACTGCTGGCCCTGCATGAGTCCCTGCGCCGCCGTGATCATCTCCTGCGCGTAGTCGATGCCGAGGATCTCGACGTTGTAACGGCGCGCCAGCTCCATCGCGGTGATGCCATTACCGCAACCGAGCTCGAGAATACGCAGCCCGTCGCGCACGTGGCCGGCGATGGCCTCGATTTCCAGCTGCTTGGCCAGGACGTCGCGCGTGCCGGCCCACTGTCCGAGTCCCCCGCGGCTGTTCCAGAAAGCCAGCACTTCCTCAGCGGAAGCCTTGTCAGAACGCATCTCGTTAGCTCCTCAGTAATGTCGTCAGAATCTTGGGTCCGCGCGCGCCATCCGGCACCGCCATCAACGCCGCGGCCTTGCGCCCCATGTCGCGCAGGCGCGCCGGCTCCGCCATCAGCTGCCGCAGGTGCGCGGCGATCTGCGCCGCGTCCACGTCCGCGTGCCAGCCCAGGTTGTGCACGATGCCGGCGCGGTGCAATGCCTCGTTGGTCTCACGCTGGTTGTCCGCAATCACCACCACCAGCGACGGCAGCGCGAGCACGCAGCGCTCCCAGTTCATCGTGCCGCCCGCGCCGATCGACAGGTCCGCGGCGCTCATGAGCGCCGCGACATTGCTGCTGCTGTCGTGAAAACGGATCGCGGCCGACGCGCCGAAGCGCTCCAGCAACGCCGTCCTGTGCCGGTTCAGCCCACCGACCAGCACGTCGACCGCCAGCCCCGCGAACGCCGCATCCTGCAGGGCCTCGAGCACCTTGCCGGTCTCGTTGCTGGCATCCGCGCCGCCGAGCGCCACCAGCACGCGGCGCACCGTGCCGTCGCGCGGCGCGAGCGCGCGCCGTGCCTCGTAGAACTCGCGCCGCAGCAGCGCGTATTCCGGGCCCACCGCCTGCTGGCAGTGCGCCGGGACGCGCGTCGCGTAACGCGTGTGCGCGTCCTCGTAGTAGTTCTGGTCGAGCAACACGTCGCAGTCGTGCGGCCGATTCGCCAGGTCGTCGATGGCCAGGATGCGCCGCGCGCGCCCGCGCAGATCCTGTTCCCAGCGCGCGTCGAGCGCGTAGTGATCGACGACCAGCCAGTCCGCCGGCGGCCCCGCGCCGAGCGCGCCGCGGGTTGCCGCGGCATCGTCCTGCCAGCTGGCCTCGGCCGGCATGCGCAGCGGCAGCAGCGTGAATCCGCCGCGCGTGATGACCTCGGACAGGTTGCCTGCGGCATCCCGGCAGGCGAACCTGACGCTCGCGCCCGCGCCGCGCAACGCGTCCGCGAGCGCCAGGCAACGCATGACGTGGCCGGCGCCGATCGCCGGTGACGCGTCGGCGCGAATCACCACGGAGGTCATGCGCGGGTTCCGTCAACGCACGCGGAACAACGGCTGCAGCGGTTCGCAGCGCAACAGCTGGCCCATCTTTCCATCGAGTACGCCGGCGCGCAGCAGCGGGAAGATCTGGTCGTAGGCCGTCAGCAGCAGGTCGATGTCCGGGTCGCTGTGCGCGTAGCTCAGGTTGTGCGTGCCGAGCGCGAGGATGCCGCGTTCGAACAGCTCCTGGAGCAGCAGCGTCTTGGTCGTGAACGAGGACACTCCCTCGAGATCGCGAACCACCAGGAACGACCAGCTGGGATGGCCGGACACCGCGAGCAGCTCGCCGCAATCGTGGCGGCGGATCAGCGCGGCGACGCCGTCCTTCAGGCGCTGTCCACGCGCGGCGATGTCCGCGAGCACCGGCAGGCGTTTGAGCTTCTGCATCGTGGCACGCGCCGCGACCAGCGACAGCGTCTCGCCGCCGAAGGTGAACGAGAAGAACACTTCTTCCATCAGCTTCATGATGTCGCGGCGCCCCGCGACCGCCGACACCGGGAAGCCGTTGGCCAGTCCCTTGCCGAAGGTCGCGAGATCCGGCGTCACGCCGAACAGTTGCTGCGCGCCGCCGTTCGAGTAGCGGAAACCGGTGATGGTCTCGTCGAACACCAGCACCGCGCCGTGCCGGCGCGCCAGTTCCTGCACGCCGGCGATGAATCCCGGCGCCGGATCGGCGACGTTCATCGGCTCGAGGATCACGGCCGCGAACTCGCCCTTGTGACTGTCGAGGATCTGCTCCAGCGCGACGATGTCGAGAAAGCCGAACTTGTGCGTCAGCTCGCGCACGGCGCGCGGCACGCCGCGATTCCGCGCGGTGCTGCCGATGTACCAGTCCTGCCAGCCGTGATAGCCGCACACCGCGACCCGGTCGCGCCCGGTGTAGGCCCGCGCCAGGCGGATCGCGCCCGCGGTCGCGTCGGAGCCGTTCTTGCCGAAACGGACCATCTCGGCGCACGGCACCATCTCGCAGATCAGCTCGGCGACTTCGGCCTCGACCGGGTGTGGCAGCGAGAAGATCACGCCCAACTCGAGCTGCTCGCGCACCGCGGCGGTGACGTCCGGGTCCTGGTAACCGAGCGTCACCGAGGCCAGCGAGTTGATGAAGTCCACGTACTCGTTGCCGTCCAGGTCCCAGATGCGCGAACCCCGGGCGTGCGTCACGAAGTACGGCGATACCCCGTACGGGAATTGCGTGCGGCTCTTGCTGAATGTCTGGCTGCCGAGCGGCACGGTGCGTTCGGCGCGCTTCAGGTATTCCTCGGATTTCCGGTAGCTTCTCATGGGTGCCTGTTAGTTAGGCTGGAGCAGGCGCCCCAGCAGTATGGTGTCCTCGGGACGCCCGTCGAGCAGCACGTGCGCCGGCCGGCGGCCTTCCACCGCGAAGCCGGCCCTGACGAAGGCGCGTTCGCTGCCGGTGTTGGCCGCGTAACAACCGGCCGACAACTTGCGGACGCCGAGCTCGGCGGCCGCGATGCGCGCCAGCAGACCGATGGCCTCGCTGGCGATGCCCTGGCCCCAGGCAACACGTCCGATCAGGATGCCAACCTCGCCGAGGCGGTGCTGGCGGTCGATCGGCCCGAGCTTGATGTTGCCGACGTGACGGCCGTCGGCCCGGGTGCGGATGCCGGTGAACAGCACCGCAGGATCGGCGAGCGCCTGCGCGACGAACTCGCGCGTGCCGTCGAGGTCGTGGCGGCGGAAGCGGCTCTCGAGAAACCGGTTCACGAGCGGATCGTTCAGCCAGTCGACGTAGTCCTGCGTGACCAGCGCCGGGCGCAGCACGAACAGCTCGATGCGCGGGCTGCGCCAGTGATCGGTGGGCTCGAGATCCATCAGGTTTCCATGCGGATCGGAATGCCCGCGTTGCGGATGTGCGCACGCGCCTGCATCGGGTTCTGGTCGCGCAGGCAGAAGAACGTACCGGCGGCGACCGCCTCCGCCCCGCCGCGCGTGAATCCCTCGACGAAATGCTCGGCCCGTCCGCATCCGCCGGACAGGATCACGGGAATGGGCACGGCGGCGGAAATCTGCCGCGCCACCTCGCAGTTGAGCCCGGTGCCGGCACCGTCGCGATCCGCGTCGCTGAGCAGCAACTCGCCCGCACCGAGGCTGGCGGCACGCGTCGCCCATTCGAGCGCCTCGATCCCGCAACTCTCCTGCGCATGCGTGCGATGCACGATGGCGCGTCCGGCGGAGTCGGTGCGGAAGTCGATGGAAACCACCACGCACTGCGCGCCGAAGCGCTCCGCGGCGGCGGAGATCAATTGCGGCGTCGCCAGCGCCGCGGTGTTGATGCACACCTTGTCGGCACCCCGCGCCAGCAGCAGGGCGAAATCGTCGACGCTGCGCACGCCCCCGCCCACCGCCAGCGGCATGAAGGTCTCGGTCGCCAGCCGCTCGATCAGGTTCAGGATCACTTCGTCGCCCGCGACGGGTAAACCGTCGATATTGAGCACCGTGAGCTCGTCGGCGAGCTGCGCCTCGTAGATGCGGGCCTGCGACACCGCGTCGCCCACGTCGAGCGCCTCGCGATACCCGCGCGTGGTCACCAGCACCGGGCGCACACCCGTGCCCATGCGCCGGTGCTTGATGAGCAGCTTCGGCACCAGCCGTTTCTTGAGGCGCGTGACGTTCATCCGCCCAGGAACCCCGACAGGAAACGCAGCCCGGCCGTCTGGCTCTTTTCCGGATGGAACTGCGCCGCGACGATGTTCGCGCGCCGCACGACGGCGCAGAAGCGCATGCCGTGCGTGCAGGCACCGACGAGCTCGCCGTCCTGCGGCCGCTCCCAGGCGAAGGAATGATCGAAGTAGAAATCGGCGCCGTCGCCCGGCACGAATCCGCCGCACGGCCGCTCGAAGTCCACCGTGTTCCAGCCGACGTGCGGCACGCGGATGTCGCCGCCACCGGCGATCCGCCGCACCTGGCCGCCTATCCACCCGAGTCCGGCGATGCCCGGCGATTCTTCGCTCGAGTCCGCCAGCAGCTGCATGCCGACGCAGATGCCGAGCAGCGGACGATGCCGCTCGAGGGCCCAGTCGCGTATCGCGCCGGTCAGGCCGCTGGCGCGCAGGCGCTCCGCGCAAAAACCGAAGGCGCCGACGCCGGGCAGCACCAGGTGCGTGCAACCGTCGACGTCCGCTGCGTTCACGATCCGCTTCACGCGCGCGCCGAGATGTGACAGGGCGTTGTCGATCGACTGGATGTTGCCCGCCTGGTAGTCGATCAGTCCGACCGTGCGGCCGCGCCCCGCGTTGCTCACCGTCGGACCAGCTCCACCGACTGGATCTCGATGTGGCCGGAGGGCTGATCCTCGGGCAGCGGTGAATCGCTGACCGGCAGGATCATGAAACCAAACGCATTGTCGATCGCGCGCATCGCCTGGGTGACGTCCACGCAGGCATACAGGTCGGATTTCACGTCCGAGGTGCCGAGGCAGGTCCACGCGTCCGCGTCGCTCGACAGTTTGATCTCCACCAGCGTGAAATCGCGGTCTCCGGGGCGCAGCTTTGCATCGATGGGCGTGCGCGAATAGGCGTAGTTGGCGTACTTGCCGCCTGGCATCGAGGTATTGAAGAAGAAC
>Ga0134123_10001289_pt1 | contig 16391 bp, 17 predicted proteins | sample KB303_FD_96460 | JGI IMG/M metagenome (GOLD analysis project Ga0134123, IMG submission 96460) | Terrestrial soil microbial communities without Nitrogen fertilizer from Kellogg Biological Station, Michigan, USA - KB3-0-3 | ecosystem: Environmental > Terrestrial > Soil > Unclassified ...
CCAGGGATCAGGGATCAGGGATCAGGGATCAGGGATCAGGGATCAGGGATCAGGCGTGCGCGTGCGATCGACACCTTGGTGTCGATCGCGTCGGGCGATCGGTATACGCCGACTGGTGACGCGCTCGTCGCCCGCCGGTGTCGACTCCTGCTCCCTGATCCCTTGCACGGAACCAATCCCTATTCCCTACTCCCTAATCCCTGACTGGCGCGACTCTTGTCGGAGAGGCCGTCCGCAGCGCGAACAAAGTCTGCGCCCAAGCAGACATTGATGGCCTCCCCGCGGGCAATTGTTGGGCTTCAATAAGCCAAATAGCTGTAAATACAGCACTTAGCTCTACCCTCCTGCCACGAGCGAACACGGAAGCCCATTTGCTCCGGCATACGGCACCGATGTCGATCCTGATGGAAGTCGTTGCGGAGCAGTGGGAGTACCGCGAGCTCCTCGTGCGCATGACGGCGCGCGACCTGCTCCTTCGCTACAAGCAGACGGTGATGGGGTTTGGCTGGGCGATCTTCATGCCCCTGGTCAACACCGCCATCTTCTCCGTCATCTTCACCCGCGTCGCCACCATCGACGTCGGGACCCCGTATCCGGTCTACGCGTTCTGCGGCCTGGTCGCCTGGAACTTCTTCGCCTCCTCGCTGCGCTTCTCGGTCACCTCGCTCACCAGCAACCCGAGCCTGGTCACCAAGGTCTACTTCCCGCGCGAGATCTTCCCGTTCTCGGCGGTGCTCGTCTCGATTGTCGACTTCGCCGTCTCGGCGCTGGTCCTGGTCGCGCTGATGCTCTATTACAAAGTCGCGGTCGGCCTGCCGCTGCTGATGCTGCCGGTGGTCGTCCTCGCGATCGTCGTCTTCACCGCCGCCACCGCGCTGGTGATCTCGATGGCGAACCTGTTCTACCGCGACGTCAAGTACCTCTTCGAGATCGTCATCGCCGTCTGGATGTTCGCGACCTCGGTCGTGTATCCGATCGGCCGCGTCGGCGGGAAGCTCGGCGCCGTCCTCGCGCTGAACCCGATGACGCCGCTGATTGACGCCTTCCGGGCCGTGCTGCTCGACCAGCGGCTGCCGGGGATGGCCTTCGGGGTCACCTTCGCGGCCTCGGTCGTCTTCCTCGCCGGCGCCTGGGTGATGTTCCACCTCGCCGAATTCGACTTCGCGGAGAACCTGTGATGAGCACGGTCATCTTCGACGGAGTCTCCAAGAAGTTCCGGCGCGGCGAGCGCCACGACAGCCTGCGCGACCTGGTGCCGTCGCTGGTCAAGCGGGCGATGCGCCGCCGACCCGACCCGACCGCGCTCGCCGACCAGGAGTTCTGGGCGGTGCGCGACATGTCGTTCGAGGTCGGCCCGGGCGAAGCGCTCGGCATCATCGGCCCGAACGGCGCCGGCAAGTCGACGACGCTGAAGCTGCTGACGAAGATCCTGCGGCCGACCAAGGGGCGGATCGAGATCAACGGCCGCATCGGCGCGCTGATCGAAGTCGCCGCCGGCTTCCACCCCGACCTGACCGGGCGCGAGAACGTGTTCCTGCAGGGCGCGATCATGGGGATGTCGCGCGCCGAGATCGCGCGCAAGTTCGACGCGATCGTCGACTTCTCCGGCGTCCAGGACTTCATCGACACGCCGGTCAAGCGCTACTCGTCGGGGATGAACGCGCGGCTGGGGTTTGCGATTGCCGCCCACCTCGACCCCGACGTGCTGATCATCGACGAGGTCCTCAGCGTCGGCGACGTCGGCTTCCAGGAGAAGTGCGTCACCCGGATGCGCGAGCTGCTCGGCCGCGGCATTCCGCTGGTCTTCGTCTCGCACAACCTCGGCGCGGTGGTGCAGTTGTGCACCCGCGCGATCCTGGTCGACCGCGGCAAGGTGCAGTTCGACGGCCGGCCGGCGGAGACGGTGGCCGAGTTCCGCAAGGCGCGGCGCGAGAGCGCCGCACCGGACGCGGCCGCCGCCGACAAGCCGATTGCGATTACCGACGTGCAGCTGCTGCAGCCGGACGGCGAGGCGTCGCCGCTGCACACCACCGGCAAGCCGATGACGATCCGCGTCCGCTACGAGGCGCGCGAGCCGATCCGCCAGCCGCACGTCGCCATCGACATCCACAGCGTCGACGGCGTCTATTGCGCCGGCATCAACACGCGGATGGACGACTGCACGCTCGGCACGCTCGAGGGCCGCGGCTTCGTCGACCTCGCGATCTCGAAGCTGTCGCTGCTGCCCGGCTGCTACTCGATCTCGGCCGGCATCCTCGACCCGCAGGGGCTGCGCCCGCTCGATCTGCAGGAGCGCGCCTTCCCGTTCTCGGTGGTCTCGGACCGCCGCGATTTCGGATTCGTTTACCTGGAACACCAATGGATGCAGGGACACGGCACGGATGTCCGGCCCGCCGCGCGCCACGAGGTACGCCTCGTCTCGCGGCCGGTCCGGTCGCTGGCCGCGGTCGCCGTGCAGGAGGAGCTTGGATGATCGCCGACAGCGTGGTGCTTGGAGAAAACGTGTCAATCCCCCAGCCGGGGCTGGTGAACCTGTATGGCTGCCGCATCGGCGATCACTCGCGCATCGGCGCGTTCGTCGAGGTGCAGCGCGGTGCCGTGATTGGCGCGCACTGCAAGATCTCGAGCCACAGCTTCGTCTGCGACGGCGTGACGATCGAGGACGAGGTCTTCGTCGGCCACGGCGTGATGTTCACCAACGACCTCGTCCCGCGCGCGGTCAGCGCCGGCGGCGGGCTGCAGACCGAGGCCGACTGGACGCTGGTCAGGACCCTCGTCAAGCGCGGCGCCTCCATCGGCAGCAACGCCACCATCGTCGCCGGCGTGACCATCGGTGAAGGCGCCCTGGTCGGCGCCGGCGCGGTCGTCACCAAGGACGTTCCACCCTACACCGTCGTCGTCGGCGTGCCGGCGGTGGTCACGCGCCAGCTGCCGGTCCCGGCGACCGCCGCGGCCGAATAACGCTCGAAAGGACTCGACATCGTGATTGGCATTGGCATCATCGGATACGGCTACTGGGGACCGAACCTGGTCCGCAATTTCTTCGAGACGCCCGACTGCACGGTCGTCTCGGTCAGCGACCTGAGCCGCGATCGGCTGGCGAAGATCGGACCGCGCTATCCCACGGTCGAAACCACCACCGACTACCGCGACCTCCTGCGCGATTCGCGGATCGACGCGGTCGTGGTGGCGACGCCGGTCTCGACCCACTTCAAGCTCGGGATGGAAGCGCTGCAGGCCGGCAAGCACGTGCTGATCGAGAAGCCGATGACCTGCGTCGCCGACGAGGCGCGCCGGCTGGTCGAGGAAGCCGACGTCAGGGGGCGGATCCTCGCCGTCGACCACACCTTCGTCTACACGCCGGCGGTGCGGAAGATCCACGAACTGGTCACGAAGGGCGACCTCGGCGACATCTATTACTACGACTCGGTGCGGGTGAACCTGGGCCTGTTCCAGCACGACGTCAACGTGATCTGGGACCTGGCGGTGCACGACCTCGCGATCATGGACTACCTGCTGCCGGTGCAGCCGGTGGCGGTGTCGGCGACCGGCATCGGCCACGTGCCGGGCGAGCCCGAGAACATGGCCTACGTCACGCTGCATTTCGACGCCAACGTGATGGCGCACCTGCACGTGAACTGGCTCTCGCCGGTGAAGGTCCGCAAGACGCTGGTCGGCGGCAGCCGCAAGATGGTCAGCTACGACGACCTCGAGCCGAGCGAGAAGATCCGCGTCTACGACAAGGGCATCACCCTCAGGGACGTCAACGCGCCGGCCAGTCCCGACGGCAACGGCAAGCACGCGATGCTCGTCGGCTACCGCAGCGGCGACCTCTGGGCGCCGCAGATCGCCCTCACCGAAGCGCTGAGCATCGAGGCGCGGCACTTCGTCGAGTGCATCAGCAAGAACCTGACGCCCATCGCCGACGGTCACTCCGGCCTCCGCGTCGTCCGCATGCTCGAAGCCGCCACCGAATCGATGCGCGCATCGGGCCGTCTCATTGAATTTTCTTCAAGCAGGTGCGCAGCATGATTCCTCTCGTCGATCTGAAAGCTCAATACAACACCATCAAGGCAGACGTCGCCGCCGCCGTCGGGCGGGTGCTCGAGACCGGCCAGTTCGTCCTCGGCCCCGAGGTCGAGGCGTTCGAGCAGGAGTTCGCGGCGCACCAGGGCGCGCTGCACGGCATCGCCGTCAACACCGGCACCAGCGCGCTGCATCTGGCGCTGCTGGCGGCGGGCGTCGGCCCGGGCGATGAAGTGATCACCGTGCCGTTCACCTTCGTCGCCACCGTCGCTGCGATTGGCTACGTCGGCGCGCGCGCGACCTACGTCGACATCGATCCGAAGACGTTCACCATGGACGTCAACCAGATCGAGCGGGCGATCACGCCGCGCACCAAGGCGATCATCCCGGTCCACCTCTACGGTCAGCCGGCCGACATGGATCCGATCCTCGAGATCGCGAACCGCCGCGGCCTGAAGGTGATCGAGGACGGCTGCCAGGCGCACGGCGCGGCCTACAAGGCGAGGCCGGTCGGCGCGATCGGCGATCTCGGCTGCTTCAGCTTCTATCCGGGCAAGAACCTGGGCGCCTACGGCGAGGGCGGCATGGTCGTCACCAACAACGCGGCGATGGCGAAGCAGATCCGCATGCTGCGCGACTGGGGCTCGGAGAAGAAGTACCACCACGTGCTGAAGGGCTTCAACTACCGGATGGAAGGGATGCAGGGCAGCATCCTGCGCGTCAAGCTGCGCCACCTCGAGAAGTGGACCGAGGCGCGGCGCACCCATGCCACGCAGTACCGCCGCGTCCTCGCCGACAGCGGCGTCGAGATGCCGGCCGAGGCGTCGTACGCGCGGCACGTCTACCACGTCTACGCGATCCGCACCAAGGACCGTGCTTCGCTGCAGCGCCTGCTGCAGGCCAACGGCGTCGGCACCGGCATCCACTACCCGATTCCGGTGCACATGCAGCCGGCCTACGCCGACCCGGCGTATCGCGAGGGCGACTTCCCGCACTCGGAGCGGGCGGCCAACGAAGTGTTGTCGCTGCCGATGTACGCGGAGCTCTCGTTCACCCAGGTGGAGATGATTGGCGCGGCCGTGAAGGAGCAGGCCTATGTCCTCTAACGTCGCCGGCCGCATCGTCACCGCGGTCCACGGCGTCCGCAAAGCGAGCGACGACCCGGCGTTCTACGCGCCGATGGCGGCTTGGCTGCGGGCGCAGTTCCGCAGCGAGGCGGTGATCGATCTCTACACCCGGCACATGCACGGCGACGATCCGCTCAACAGCTCGATGCGCGCGGTGATCTTCCGCGCCGCCGCGCGCCGCGTCGGACGCGGTCTCTCGGTCGGCAGCGGCGTCGGCTTCAAGCACGTCGAGACCTTCGCCATCGGCGACGGCGTCTTCATCGGCGCCCAGTCGTACCTGCAGGGCCGGTTCGACGGCACCTTCGAGATCGGCGATCACGTCTGGATCGGACCGCAGAGCTACTTCGACGCCCGCGATCTGGTGCTCGAGGAATACGTCGGCTGGGGTCCCGGCGCGCGCGTCCTCGGCTCGGCGCACACGGCGCTGCCGGTCGATCTGCCGATCATCCAGACCGACCTCGATATCCGGCCGGTCCGCGTCCAGAAGTGGGCGGACATCGGCACCAACGCGGTGATCCTGCCCGGCGTCACCGTCGGTCAGGGCGCGATTGTCGGCGCCGGCGCGGTCGTCACCCAGGACGTGCCGCCGTTCGCGGTCGTCGCCGGCGTGCCCGCGCGGGTGATCCGGCAGCGCAACGCCCCCGAAGTCGGCAATCCGGAAGCGCCGCGGCATTCCGCGGATGAACAGGCGGTACTCAAATGGACGCGCTGAACCTGCGCAACGCGCGCATCCTCGTCACCGGCGGCGCCGGCCTCATCGGCTCGCACATCGTCGACCGGCTGATCACCGAGTCGCCGGCCGAGATCGTCGTGCTCGACAACTTCGTCCGCGGCCGCCGCGAGAACCTCGCCCAGGCGATGCCGTCGGGCAAGGTGACCATCGTCGAGGGCGACATCCGCGACAAGCAGCTGGTGGCGGAGGCGATGCAGGGGATCGACGTCGTCTTCCACCAGGCGGCGATTCGCATCACCCAGTGCGCCGAAGAGCCGGCGCTGGCGATGGACGTGCTGGTCAACGGCACCTTCCTCGTCCTCGACGCGGCGCGGCAGGCGGGGGTGCGCAAGGTGGTCGCCGCCTCGTCGGCGTCGGTTTACGGGCTGGCCGATCGCTTCCCGACCGACGAGCAGCATCACCCCTACAACAACCGCACGCTCTACGGGTCGGCGAAAGCGTTCAACGAAGGGCTGCTGCGGTCGTTCAACGAGATGTACGGCCTCGAGTACGTCGCGCTGCGCTACTTCAACGTCTACGGCCCGCGCATGGACATCTACGGCGCCTACACCGAGGTGTTCATCCGCTGGATGGAGAACATCGAGGCCGGCCGGCCGCCGATGATCTTCGGCGACGGCACCCAGACGATGGACTTCATCTTCGCCGACGACATCGCGCGCGCCAACATCCTGGCGGCGCGGGCGCCGGTGAGCGACGTCGTCTACAACATCGCCTCGGGCAGCGAGTTCTCGCTCAACGAGTGCGCCGAGCTGCTGCTCGGCGTGATGAAGTCGAACCTCAAGGTCGAGTACGGCGAAGCCCGCAAGGTCAACGGCGTCACCCGCCGCCTGGCCAGCACGTGGCGCGCCGAGCAGGAAATCGGATTCCAGGCCGTGGTGCCGTTCGAGGTCGGTCTCAGCCGCCTCGTCGACTGGTGGCGGCAGAGCAAGGAAAACGAGGTGGCTGCATGATCCGGACGGCCGTCGACACGAAACCGATGCTGCCCATCGCGAAGCCGACCATCGGCGACGCGGAGCTGGAGGCGGTGCGCCGCCCGCTCGGCTCGGGCTGGTTGACCCAGGGGCCCGAGGTGGCCGCATTCGAGCGCGAGTTCGCGGGGTTCGTCGGCGCGCCGCACGCGTGCGCCGTCTCCAACTGCACGACCGCCCTGCACCTGGCGCTGCGCGCGGTGGGGGTCCGCGCCGGCGACGAGGTGGTCACGGTCAGCCACTCGTTCATCGCCACCGCCAATGCGATCCGCTACTGCGGTGCGGTGCCGGTGTTCGTCGACGTCCGTCCGGATACCTACAACATCGATCGGACGCGGATCTTCCCGGCGATCTCCGGCCGGACCCGCGCGCTGCTCGTCGTCCATCAGCTGGGGATGCCGTGCGAGCTCGAGGCGATCGTCGAGATGGCGCGCCGCCGCGGCCTGCCGGTGATCGAGGACGCCGCCTGCGCCGCCGGCAGCGAGATCCTCTGGCGCGGCAACTGGGAGCGGATCGGCGCGCCGCACGGCGACATCGCCTGCTTCTCCTTCCACCCGCGCAAGGTGATGACCACCGGCGACGGCGGGATGCTGACCACCGCGAACCCGGAGTTCGATCGCCAGTTCCGCATGTGGCGCCAGCATTCGATGTCGGTGCCGGACACGACGCGGCACAGCGCGAAGCGGGTCGTGTTCGAGGAGTACAACGAGCTCGGCTTCAACTACCGGCTGACCGATCTGCAGGCGGCGATTGGCCGCGTCCAGCTGCAGCGGCTGCCCGCGCTGGTGGCGCGGCGGCGTCAGCTGGCCTGCCGCTACCACGAGCTGCTGGCGGCGATTCCGGATCTGCAGCTGCCGCTCGAACCGGCGTGGGCGCGCAGCAACTGGCAAAGCTACTGCGTCCGCCTGCCCGCCGGCTGCGACCAGGCGCGGGTGATGCAGATGCTGCTCGACGAGGGGATCTCGACGCGCCGCGGCGTGATGAGCACCCATCGCGAGCCTGCCTACCAGCGCGAAGCCTGGCGCGCCGAGCACCGCAACGCGCTGTATCACAGCGAAGAGATCAGCGACGACGGCCTGATTCTGCCGCTGTTCGACGAGTTGACCGATGACGACCAGGTGCGCGTCGCCGCGGCGCTGGCGCGCGCCATTCAGGTGGAGGACCGTCAGCTGTGTCCCTAGCACCCGGCAACGGCAATCGTTCGATCGACATCACCGACGACGCCATCCGCGAGGTGGTGCTCGAGGCGATGCGCAACGCCAACGAGGCGCGCGACGCGGCCAGCCAGCTCGCGATCGCGGCCGACGCGCCGATCTTCGGCCCCGACAGCCCGCTCGACTCGCTGGGGCTGGTCGGCCTGCTGATGGACATCGAAGAAGGGCTGCAGGGGATCGGCTGCGACGTCGTGCTGAGCGACGAGCGCGCCGTGTCGCAGAAGCGCAGCCCGTTCCGGTCGGTCCAGTCGCTGGTCGCCTACGTCGGCGCGATCGCGAGGGAATGACCGATGCCCGGCCGCCACGTCCTCATCACCGGAACCAGTCGAGGGATCGGCGAAGCGCTCGCCGAGCATCACCTCGCGGCCGGCGATTGCGTCGTCGGCTGCGGCCGGTCGAAGTCGGCGCTGACCCACGAGCGCTACCTGCACTTCCAGATCGATGTCACCGACGCGGCCGCGGTGCAGGCGATGTTCCGTGATCTCAAGAAGCGCACCAAGACGCTCGACGTGCTGATCAACAACGCCGGCGTCGCCAGCATGAACGCGGTGGCGCTGACGCCGGTCGACACCGCGCGGCGGGTGATGGAGACCAACTTCATCGCCGCGTTCAGCTTCACCCGCGAGGCGGTGCGGATGATGCGCGGGTCGGCGGCGGCGCGAATCGTCAACCTGAGCACCGTCGCGGTGCCGTTGCGGCTCGAGGGGGAGGCGGTCTATGCGGCGTCGAAGAGCGCGCTCGAAACGTTCACTCGGGTCGCTGCGCGCGAGCTGGCGCCGTTCGGGATTACCTGCAACGCGGTGGGTCCCTGTCCGATTAAGACGAAGCTGACCGCCGGCGTCCCCGACGACAAGATCCAGCGAATCATCGACCAGCAGGCAGTGCGCCGCTGGGCGGTGCCGGCGGACGTGGTCAACGTGATCGAATTCTTCCTGCGGCCGGAGAGCTCGATGATCACCGGCCAGGTGGTCTACCTCGGAGGAGTGAGCTGATGCTCGACTGGCTGCTGGAGAAGATGGCGCAGGCCGGCGACAAGACGGCGATCGCCAACGGCGCCGCCGTGTGCACCTACGATGAGCTGCTCGGCCGCGTCGCCGCGTGGCAGGCGCTGCTGGCGGCGCGCGGCGTCGCCAACAAGGTCGTGAGCATCGAGGCCGAATACGGCGCCGAGGCGGTGGCCGTGTTTCTCGCCGCAACCGGCGCGGGCAACATCCTGGTGCCGATTTCGGCGGCGTCGGCCGCGCACCTCGACGACTTCAACGAGATCGGCGAGGTCGAGTTCCGGCTGAGGCCTGACCTGGGCCCGGTCGAAGGTGCCGGTGCCGCGGACGAGCGGATCGTCGCCACCGGCCGCAGCGCCTCGCACCCGCATTACCTCAAGCTGCGCGAGTCGGGCAGCCCAGGCCTGGTGCTGTTCTCGTCCGGTTCGACCGGCAAGCACAAGGCGGCGGTGCACGATCTCAGCGCGCTGCTCAAGAAGTTCACCGTGCCGCGCCATTGCTATCGAACGCTGGTCTTCCTGCAGCTCGATCACATCGGCGGCGTGAACACGCTCTTCTATACCCTGTCGAACGCGGGCGCGGTGGTCGTGTCGGAAGGGCGGACGCCGCGGCAGGTGTGCGAAGCGATTGCGAGGCACCGCGTCGAGCTGCTGCCGACGTCTCCGACGTTCCTCAACCTGCTGCTGTTGTCCGAGGAACAACAGCGCCACGACCTGTCGTCGCTGAAGCTCATCACCTACGGCACCGAGCCGATGCCCGAGCGGACGCTGCAGAAGGTCAACGCGGCGTTCCCGCAGGTGAAGCTGCTCCAGACCTACGGGCTGAGCGAGCTCGGCATCCTGCGGTCGCAGTCGCGCGAGAACGGATCGCTCTGGATGCGCGTCGGCGGCGAGGGGTTCGAGACCAAGATCGTCGAGGGGCGGCTGTTCATTCGCGCCAGCTCGGCGATGCTCGGCTACCTGAATGCGCCGAACCCATTCGACGCCGACGGCTTCTTCGACACCGGCGACCTCGCGGAAGTCGACGGCGAGTGGATCCGGATTCTCGGCCGCAAGAGCGAAATCATCAACGTCGGCGGCAACAAGGTGTTCCCGCTCGAGGTCGAGAACGCGCTGCTCGAGCTGGCGAACGTCGAGGACGTCGCCGTCTGCGGCGAGGCCAGCCCGATCACCGGCCAGATCGTCGTCGCCACCATCCGGCTGACCGAGCCGGAAGAAGCCGCGGCCTTCAAGACGCGGATGAAGCGCTTCTGCGCCGACCGCCTCGCCTCCTACAAGATCCCGGCGAAGGTGCGGTTCGTCGACACGCTCCACTCCGAGCGGTTCAAGAAAGTCCGGCGCACCGGCGGCGCGGTCGCCGCGGGGGCGCTGTAAGGCACGTCATGCGTCAGGCGATCAAGCGCGCCGTCGACTTCTGCTGCATCGCCGTGGTCGCAGTGCCGGCGGCGATGTGCGCCCTCGAAGCGGCCTGCAGCGAGAACGGCGAAGCCGTCTTCTCGTTCTGGGCCAAGAGCTTCGCGCTCGTCCCGGGTCTGCCCGGCGTCTCGCTGCGCCGCGCGTTCTACAAGCTGACCCTGGATCAATGCGCGGTGAGCTTCTTCGTCGGCTTCGGCGCGTTCTTCTCGCACCGCCACGCGCGCATCGAGCAGGACGCCTACGTCGGCCCCTACGCGGTCGTCGGCTCGGCGTGGCTGCGGCGCGGCTGCCTGATCGGCACCCGCTCGAGCATCATCAGCGGCACGAGCATGCACGCGCTGGACAGCCAGGGACGCTGGATGGCCACCGACGTGCGCCGTTTCGTCCAGATCGAAATCGGCGAGTACTCGTGGATTGGCGAAGGATCGATCGTGATGGCCGATATCGGCGCCTCGGCCATGGTCGGCGCCGGCTCGGTCGTCTCCACCCGGATCCCGTCGCATGTGGTCGTCGTCGGCAACCCCGCCCGTTTGGCGCGCCGCCTCACGCCAGAGGCCGCTGAAGGGAGCCAGGGTGCGGCCTAAAGAGTATCCGTTCATCGAGTGGATGAAGGCGCTCGGCATGAGCGTCATCGTCTACGGCCACGTCGCGCACGGCACCACCGTGCCGCTGACGCCGCCGATTTACCTGAAGCAGTTCGGTGTCGCGTTCTTCCTGTTCGCGACCGCGTTCACGCTGGCACGCGAGAAGCGCGGCGCGGTGGAAGCGCTGTTCAACCGGCTGTTCCAGGTCTACCTGTTCGGCGTCTCGCTCGCCTTGATCATGACCGTCGTCAGCGTCTTGTCCGGCGGGCACGGTGCGCCAAGCAACTACCTGCCGTTCGCGGCCGGCATGAACGTGATCGTCGACAACTTCCCGGCCAACCCGACGACGTGGTACCTGGGCACGTATATCCACCTGTTGCTGATCTGGGCGGTGTTTCTACGGCGCATCCGCGTACGGATGTGGATGGTCTTCGCCGCGCTGGCGATCGAGATCCCCGTGCGCGCCTGGTTGATGGCGTCGGCAGGCCGGTTCGTCGCCTACATGCTCTTCACCAACTGGGCGGCAGTGTTCCTCCTCGGAATGGTGCGGGGTGGCGAACGAGATCGCGAGCACGCCGCGACCGGTGCCTGGTATGCGGCGGCGCTCGGTGCGTGTCTCGCCACCTGGGCGGCCGTCATGCAGCTGCTGCCCTTCGAGCCCACCTTCCCGCTGCAATCGCTGAACGGGTGGCCGACGACCGCTGCGCTGGTGTTCCTGTCGGCGTGCGTCTCGGTGCTGTACGTCGGCACGACCGGGTTGTTGTTCGAGGCAACGCGCCATCTGCGCACGACGCCCGCGCCGGTCGCCTTCGTCGCCCGCAACTCGCTGATCATTTTCCTCGTGCACATGCCGGTGTACCACCTGCTGACGCCAATCCTCGCCGGGTGGACCTCGAGCTACTGGCTGCGAGTGGCGATTCAACTGGTCGTCTGCCTGCCCGGCCTCGGGCTGCTGTCCGAGGGTATTTGCGCCGTCGTTCGTCCTGGATCGCTGCGGGCGCCGGTGTTCGAGTGGATCACCACGCGCGGACGCAGCGGCAGGGACGCCGGCGTCGCGATCGCGCAGCAAGGAACCGCCCGATGAACCCGCGTGTCGACGTAATCGTGCCCTGCTACAACTACGGTGACGTGCTGGAGGCGTGCGTCGAGAGCATCCTCAGCCAGCAGGACGTCGACGTCCGCGTCATGATCATGGACGATGCGTCGAGCGACTCGACCGAGGCGGTCGGGTCGCGGCTGGCCGCCGCCGACCCCCGCGTCGAGTACCGGCGCCACGCCGTGAACCGCGGGCACATCAACACCTACAACGAAGCGCTGGCGATGCTGACCGGCGAGTTCGTGCTGCTGCTCTCGGCCGACGACATGCTGACGCCCGGCGCGCTGCGGCGCGCCACGCGGGTGATGATGGCGCATCCGGAAGTCGGCATCGCCTACGGCGCCGACATCCCGTTCCGTCACGCGCCGCCGGCCGACGCGGCGCCGGCCACCGCGGTCTGCACGCACCGGATCATGTCGTATTACGAGTTCCTGGAGCGGTCGTGCCGTCTGGGCCACACGCCGATCCAGGCGCCGACCATCCTCGTGCGCACCTCGGTGCACAAGCGGATCGGCGACTACCTGACGAGCCTGCCGCATACCGCCGACACCGAGATCTGGCTGCGCATGGCCGCCCACGGGCTGGTGTGCGAGCTCAACGCGTCGCAGGCCTTCCGCCGCCTCCACGCGAAGAACATGAGCCTCGACTACTCGCCGGTTCGCCGCCTGCAGGAACAGAAGAAGGCATTCGATATCCACTTCGCCGCGTTCATCGGATCGCACCCGGAGATCGCGCCGCTGCAGGCCGTGGTGACGCGGACGATCGCGGAGGGTGCGTTCTGGGCCGCCGCGGCGGCGTTCGACAACGGCCAGACGTCGATCTGCCAGGAGTTCCTGGCGTTCGCCGCCGCGATCTGTCCCGAGATCGAATCCTCTGCGGCATGGCGCCGCCTGCGCTTCAAGCGTCGGATCGGCGCGCCGATCTGGCGGACGGTCGCGCCGTTGCTGTCGCGCGGCAAGGCGCTCCTCTCGCCACGGCCGATGCTCGCCCCGTCGCGCCCCGGGCTCGGAACCAAGTGATGGCTGCTGCGGAGACCCGCGCGGCGCGCACACTGCGCGTCGCCATCGAGTTGAACAGCGTCGATCTGCGAATCGGCGCGGTGAACGACGCGCTCGACCTCGCCGAGCTCGCGGCGCCGTCCGGCGTCGAGTTCCTGCTGTGCGGGCCGCTCGATTCGGCCTTCGAGCAGGAGGCGGCGCGGCGCGGCGTAGCCACGACCCGTGCGGTGAGCCGTGGCTTCTCGAAGCGCGAGCTGCCGCTCTATGCGCTCGACGTCTGCCGCTGGATGGCGCGGCTGCGGGCGTGGCGCACCGACGTCGTCCACCTGAACTATCCGGGCTACGGCCCCTCGCTCGCCTGCGCCGCGCGGCTGTCGGGCATTCCCGTGGTCTCGCGCGTCGGGCCGTTCATCCCGGGCAATCTCGCCAACCGCTGGGTCGGCGCGCACATCGCGAACTGCGACGCACACGCCGCCTCGCTGCTGGCGTCGCCGCTCGCCGACCGCGTCGTGGTGACCGGCGATCTGTTCCGCGCCGATCGCGTGCGACAGACGATGCAGCCGGAGCGGGCGCTGCCGCCGCGGCGCGACGGGCTGGTGCGCGTGGTCTTCCTCGGCCAGCTGGTCGAACGCAAGGGGATCGATGTCTTGATCGACGCGTTCGCCCGCATCGGCCTGCCTGCGGAGCTGCTGCTGGCCGGCGGCGACTGGAACGCGGCCGGTTACCCGGAGAAGCTGCGCGCGCTCGCGCGTTCGCTCGGCGCCGCCGACCGGATCCATTTCGAGAACCATCGGCAGGATGTCGGCGCCGTGCTCAGCACGGCCGACATCTTCGTGCTGCCGTCGCGCAGCGACGCGCGGCCGCGCAGCATCATCGAGGCGATGTCGCTCGGGCTGCCGGTCGTCGCCTCCGAAGTGGGCGGCATCCCGTCGCTGGTGCTGCACGAACAAACCGGCGTGCTCGTGCCCGCGGAAGACCCGGGAGCGCTGGCGGCGGCCCTGCAGCGGCTGATCGAATCGCCGGAGCTCCGCGCGCGCTTCGGCGAGGCGGGACGGCAGCACGCCGCCAACGCGTGCCGGCCGGATCTCACGGCGCTCGAGTACGTGCGCCTGTATCGCCGGCTCGCCGAGGGCCGGCGGGTCGCAACGCCGGGGAAGACGGTGGTGGCTCGTGCCCGCGGTTGACGCGCTTTCGGAGCTGCTGCTTGGCTACGTGTCGACGCGTCAAACGCCCGACTCCGGGTGCACGACGGTCGCCGGCGGACCCGGGCTCTCGTTCAATCTGACCGAGCTGGCGCTGGCCATCGGTTCACTGCGTTCCGGCGATTACGTCGCCTACTCGGTGCGGCTCGATCTGCCGCTGCCGATCCGGCTGCTGACGATTGCGACGCTCTCCTATCGCCTGCGCCAGGTTGCGCGGGTGATGGACAAGGGACGCGTCGCCCAGATCGGCGCCTACGGGATCGATCCGCATCTCGAGGCGCCTTCGTTCGTCTACGAGTTGAACAGCGCCGCCGCCGACTACGCCGACCGCTGCCTGCGTCCGAAGGGCAGCGGGCAGCAGCTGCGGCAGGTGGTCACCTATTTCTGCGGCTACGATCTCGCGCTGGGCGGCGTCGTCGTCATGGGCCGGAAGCGGTAGGGTTCGCGGGATGCTTCAGATCGTATCGGTCGTCGACGAGCTCGTGCCGGGCCTGGTGCGGCGCGAGGATGCCAGCGTCGCCTGCGTGTGCACGACGCGGCCGAAGTATCTCGTCTTCGACCGCCACGCCAGCCAGCCCTCGTGCGTCGTCGAATTCGGCCCGGCCGAGCGCCTGACGCGCGTCGACAGCATCCTGTCCGAGCTGCATCCGCGCTTTCCGAACGGCGTCGCGCGCCCGATCTGCTGCACCTCGTGGCACAACGGGACCTACGTCCAGATCCAGGAAGGGCTGGCCGGGATGCCGTGGTTCCGTCTGTCGGACCGGCTGGCCACGGCGGCGGACTGGAAGGCGATGCTCGACCGCGCGGTGACCGCGATGCTGCGGCTGCACGCGGCCACCCGCGAGGTGCCGACGTGGACCGGTCCGGTACTCGCCGGCGCGGAACTGCGGCGGCAGGCGGCGCTGTGCAACCGCGACGCGCGGCTCTTGAGCGAGCCGGTCGTCGACCGCATCCGCCTGTGGAGCGCTGCCCTCGACGCGGCCGGCCCGATCAACTCCTGCTGGCAGCACGGCGATTTCTCGCTGAACAACCTGCTGATCTCGGACACGGCCGTGTCGGTGATCGACTTCGACGAGTTCGGCGGCACGCTCGTGCCGCTGCACGACGCGTTCGGCCTCGCCCTCTCGGTGCAGCTCTCGCAGGGCGATCGCTGCCCGCTGTCGTTCGCCGAGTGCGTCGCGCGCTCGGTCGAGCCGGCGCGGCGCGATGAAGGCATCGGCGCCGAACATCTGCCCGCGCTCCTCATGCATCACCTGCTGTGGCGCATCAACCAGTGCCACGGGCTCGAGCGCCGCAACGCCCTCAAGCGGACGCTCCTCGGCTGGGTCGTCGACCTCGCCAATGCGCCTTCGGCGATGGGGCTCGCTGCAGGGGCTGGGGACTTGGGGCTCGTCTAACGCTTGCGAAAACTCAGGGGCAAGGTCGCGCTCCCCTGCTTCAGCGTTCCGGCGATTTCGCTTCCATCTCCGCTCAACGTACCGGTAAACGAACCCGCGACGGCCTTGATCTCGAGCAGCACGTTCGACTCGGTCTGGTTGATCGCGCTGATTGGAAATTCCAGACCCTCCTCGACGTTCAGGAAGCTTCCGGTCGACGTGCCGTCGGGTTGATTGGCCAGCGTCAACACCAGCTGGCGGGTGACGCCGTTCACTTCCAGCGTCCCGCTCCACGTACCCTCGAGCGTCTGCGCGATGCGCGCGCTTGCCGGCGCGGCCTCGAGCCTCGCGTCTCCAGTGCGCTTCAGCGTGAACGGGATTTGATAACCCGCCTGCGCGAACTTGCCGGTCATCGACTGCCCGTCTTCGGAGACGTCGCCCTTGAACAGCCGCTCGCCGGCAGGACTGCCCTTGATCTGGAACGTCAACGACCGGTTGTCGATCGCGAGGTTTGCCAAGGGCAGGCCATTCAGGCGTCCGGTCTGCGTGAACGATCCGGCCAGCTCTCCCCTGCTGTTCTTCGTCAGGTCGATCTCCACCTGCACCGGCATCTCGGGCACCTGGACGGTGCCCTCCCAGTGACCCGACGGA
>Ga0134123_10001290_pt1 | contig 16389 bp, 14 predicted proteins | sample KB303_FD_96460 | JGI IMG/M metagenome (GOLD analysis project Ga0134123, IMG submission 96460) | Terrestrial soil microbial communities without Nitrogen fertilizer from Kellogg Biological Station, Michigan, USA - KB3-0-3 | ecosystem: Environmental > Terrestrial > Soil > Unclassified ...
CCGGTGCTGGTGGTGCCGCCGGTGCCGGGGCTGCCGCCGGTGCCGCTGCCGGCGTCCTTGGTGGTGGCGCCGCCGGTGTTGCTGGTGGGAGGGGTGGTGCTGCCGCCGGTCTCTTCTTCACCGCCGGTGCCGCCGGCGGCGCGGGGGTGGCTGGCGGAGGAGCAACCGAGGAGGAGGAGGGCGGCCGACGTCAGCCAGAGGGAACGATTGCGGGGGCGCATCGGCCCTGCTTATCACGATCGGCGTGGCGAGGGGCACCCCCTCCCGACCTCCCCCGCCCGCGGACGGTCGGGGGAGGAGGGTCGAACAAGGGGGACGCCTCTCGTTGGGTAGAGACTTCGCCTCTTCGAGGCTGACGCTACTTGGTCGAGATCAGGTCGTCGACCTTGGGGTTCTCCTCGACGTAGACGTCCTTGTACTCGTCGTGGATGCCGCTGTTGTGCATCTGCCAGGCGATGGGGCCCTTGCGGCCGGCGGTGGGGTCGTTGAACTTCAGGATCTCGGTGGCCTTGCAGGGGCCGCTGCCGGTGAGCTCGCAGCAGGCGAAGCGGAAGGTGCCGCTCTGCTTCACCAGCACCTCGCACTGGTTCCACTTCTTCGCGTCCAGCTTGGGGTGGGGATACTTGGTGAACAGCGCCGCGCCCGAGGTGTTGTGGCCGGGTCGGTAGTCCCAGGTGTAGCCGTTGGGCGGCTGGACCTGGATGGCACCCAGGGCATCGTTGGGCGGCGGGCGGATGCCGTAGATGAGGATGCAGGGCTGGTGGTTGCCGCTCACCTGGCGCAGGCTGAAGATGAGGCGGTAGTCGCCGTAGTCGGCCTTGGTGTTGATGTAGCCGCGGGCCGTGCCCTTGCTGGCCATCACCCCGTCCTTCACCTCCCACGAGTTGGCCGGACGCTGCTCCCAGTTGGTGAGCGTGGTCCCGTCGAAGATCTTGGTCATGCCGTCGAAGAGGTGCGCGCCCAGCGCCGGTGGTCCGCCGGTCGAGCCGTCACCGGCGGGCGCGGCGTCGGCGCCTTCGCTGGGTGGCGCGCTGTCGGCGATGGGGGCAGCGGCGTCGGGCGTGGCGACCGAACCGCCGGTGCCCGTGGTGCCGCCGTTGTTGCCGTTGTTGTTGCTGCCGCCGGTGTTGCCCATCGGCTTGACCGGGGCGCCACCGGTGCCGTCGGTGCCTGACTCGCCGCCCGTCTCTTCGCCGCCCACCCCACCGGCGCCCTTCCGGTTCTCCGAGCTGGCACAGCCGAAGAGCAGGGCGCCACCCACCAGCACGAACGCACACGAACGCATGGCCGGTTATTGGCGAAAAAACGCAACATTGTCAGATTCTGCCGGGGCGGCGGGGCGGCGCTCCCGTTCGCCATGCGACGGCGCGGCCGGGAAAATGCGCAACGAGCGTGCTACCTTATGACGGCCCGATGAGTCGCTGGCAGTGCGCAGTGATGGCCTTGCTGGCGGGATGCGTGGACGTGACGCCTCCGGCGGGGCTGCGGCATCCCATCGACGCCGAGGTGATCGAGCCCGAGGCATCGGCGCCCGTCGATCAGGCCGGCGCGCCCGACGCCGAGCTCGATGCCGCCGCCCCCGACGCCGTCGAGATCGACGCGGCGATTCCGGACGCCGCGATCCCCGACGCCGGCCCCGAGCCCGACACCGCGCCACCGCCGGTGCTGAACGGGCGGCCTTGCTCGAACGGCGCCCAGTGCGAGTCGAAGGTGTGCGTCGACGGCGTCTGCTGCAGCGGTGCCTGCGACGGCCTGTGCGTCGCCTGCAACGTGCCCGGCTCGCTGGGGACCTGCGCGCCGGTGTCGGCCGGCCAGGATCCCGGCGACGAGTGCGCCCAGGATCCCACGTCCAGCTGCGGGCGTGACGGCACCTGCAACGGCCAGGGCGGCTGCGCCCGTTACAAGGAGGGCACCGAGTGCGCGCCCGGTGGCTGCACCGGCGCCGAGGAGCACGCCGCCAGCACCTGCAACGGCGCGGGCGCTTGCGTCGCCGGCAAGACGATGAGCTGCTCGCCGCACGTGTGCATGAACAACTCGTGCGCCTCGAGCTGCTCGAAGCAGACCGACTGCCAGGCTGGCTTCTTCTGCGACGGCACCGCTTGCCGGGCCAAGAAGACGCCCGGCCAGGCGTGCGCCGCGGCCTTCGAGTGCGCCAGCGCCAACTGCGTCGACAAGGTCTGTTGCAGCACCCCCTGCACCGAGGCCTGCCACAGCTGCGCCCTGCCCTCGTCGATGGGCACCTGCACGCCGACGCCGTCGGGGATGGATCCGCGCACGAACTGCCCGGCCGAGGCACCCTCGACCTGCGGCCGCGCCGGCGGCTGCGACGGCAAGGGCGGCTGCCTGCGCCACCCCCTCGGCACCCCGTGCGGCGCGGGCCAGAGCTGCACCGGCAGCACCCAGACCAGCGCCAGCGCCTGCAACGGCCTCGGCGTCTGCGCCCAGGGCGCCGTCACCCAGTGCACCGCCTTCCGCTGCGCCGGCAACACCTGCGGGACCACCTGCACCTCGACCGGCCAGTGCCAGAGCGGCTTCGGCTGCACTGGCTCGAGCTGCGTGGCCCTGCCGGCGCCGGCGCTCTACTGGAAGCTCGACGAGTCGAGCGGCACCGTGGCCGCGGACGCCTCGGGCAACAACCTCGCCGGCACGTACACCGGCTCGAGCGGCACGCCCACCCCCTCGGCGATGGTGCCGGTGCTCTCCTTCCCCGATCCCTCGAGCCGGGCGTTCGTGCGCGCCAACCGCCACACGGTGACGCTCGCCAACATGCCCGCCAGCATCAAGCCGACCACCGACGTCAGCATCAGCGTCTGGTACCGCGCCACCACCATCGACACCGGCAGCGGCTCGACGGGCGGCTCCGAGCTGGTGAGCGCCGGAGACAACTACCTCATGCGCCTGCACATCGGCGACATCGAGATCTCGAAGCGCACCGCCAGCGGCCACATGCAGTGCCTGGGCGTGACGAGCGGCCACCTCGACGGCAACTGGCACCACGTGGCCGGCGTGATCAGCCCGACCGCCATGCTGGTCTACGTCGACGGTGTCATGCGCATCAACTGCCCCAACACCCTGCCGATCCTCTTCGATCGCGGCAAAGATCTGTTCGTGGGCCGGCACGGCAACGACACCAGCAACGCCGCCATCTACGACTTCGAGGGCAACATCGACGAGGTCCGCATCTACACCCGCAGCCTCACCGCGCCCGAGATCGCCGCCCTGGCCGCGGGCAACTGACTTGACAGCGCCGCCCCCGCGCGACAGCGTCGCCGCGATGACCCCCGGCATGCCGCCGCTCCCGGCCCGCCGCAAGCAGGAGTACGAGGCGCTGGGCTACGACCCCAAGAAGGTCTTTGCCGCCCTCACCCGCTTGAAGGCCGCCTTCGCCCACAAGGACTTCGAGGCGTTCGCGAAGCTGGTGACCTATCCGCTGCCCATCAACCGCAAGTCGGGCGGAGTCGTCACCGTCGAGAAGGCCGCCGACCTGCGCCCGCACAAGGAGCTGATCTTCTCGGCGCACAACGCCGCCGTGGTGAAGGCCCAGACCTTCCAGGCGTTGCTCCTCAAGGACGAGGGCGCCGCCGTGGGCAAGGGAGAGTTCCTCATCAGCGGCACCTGCACCGACGGCGGGGACAAGCCCTGCGAGTACGGGGTGACGGCCGTTGATCTGCGCTAGCTGATCTTGCGCGCCATCTTCTCGGCCTTGAGCGCCAGCTCCATGGCCAAAAAGCAGTGCTGCTGGGGCATGGCGGTCTCGGTGCGGGCAAGGACGTCGTCGACCAGGCGCTCGCCGAAGGGGAGCGGCTCCTTCTTGCAGTCGACGTAGCGGGTGCCTTCCTTGTCCACGATCAGCAGGTGGTCGGCGCCGGGGCGGCCGGCCAGATCGATGTTCTTGCGGACCTCGACGTAGCCATCGGTGCCGAGCACGGTGAGGCGGGCGTCGCCCCAGGTGGCCAGGCCCTTGGGGGTGAACCAGTCGACGCGGATGTAGCCGGTTCCCTTGTCCCCGCGCAACATCACGTCGCCGAAGTCCTCGAGGCCCGGGTACTCGGGGTGGTTCACGTTGCCCACCTGCGACGCCACGATGTCGGCCCTGGTCGAGCCCGTGAAGTAGAGGAACTGATCGAACTGGTGCGACGCCAGATCCACGAGGATGCCGCCGTAGCGGTCCTTCTGGAAGAACCAGGGCGGCCGGGTGTCGGCGTTGAGGCGGTGCGGCCCCACCCCCATGGTCTGGATGACCTTGCCGATGGCGCCGGCCCGCACCAGCTCGCCGGCCTTCACCGTGGCCCGGTTCTCGTGCCGCTCGCTGTACATGATCGAGTAGATGCGCTTGGTCTGCGCCTGCACCTTCTTCACCTCGGCCAGCTGCTGCAGCGTCGTCATGCCCGGCTTGTCCGAGAGGAAGTCCTTGCCGTGCTTCATCACCTGGATGCCGAGCGGCGCGCGCTCGGCGGGGATGCCCGAGGTGGCGACGAGCTGCACGTCCGACTCGAGGATCTCCTTCTCGCTGCCGGCCAGCTTGGCCTGCGGGTATCGCTTGCCGAAGTCGGCCGCCTGCTTGGGATCCTTGGCGTAGAAGGCGACGAAGGCGCCGCCGCCGCGGATGACGGCCTCGACCTGGCGGTGGATGTGCGGGTGGTCGACGGCGATGACGCTGAAGCGGATGCGCGGGGCCTTGGGCGCGGCGCCGGCGTCGGGTGCGGCGGACGCTCGGCGGTGCAGGGCGGCCGCTCCGGCGGCGGCCAGGGTCGTCTTCAGGAAGCTGCGGCGGCGGGGCGATGGGGTGGACATCGCCCTCTTCATAGACCGAGCGGGGCTACTTCGTCGAGACGAGCTCGTCGCCGACCGGATCGGTCTCGACCCAGATGTCCTTGTACTCGTCGAAGAGGCCCCCGTTGTGCATCATCAGCGCAAACGGCCCCTTCTTGCCGGCGGTGGGGTCCTTGTAGTGCAGGACCTCCTGCCCCTTGCAGCTGTCCTTCCCTTCGATCTCGCAGCAGGCGCCGCGGAACTCGCCGGTCGAGGCCCGGGCCAGGATCTCGCAGCGGTGCCACTTCTTGACGTCGAACATGGGCCGCGGGTTCGGGTACATCCAGTGGGTGGCGTCGGGGCCCGAGTTCTTCCCGGGGCGATAATCCCAGGACCCACCCAGCGGCGGCTGGAACTGGATCCCGGAGAGGCCGCGGGTGGGCGCCTTGCCCGCCGCCGGCCGGGTGTTGAAGAGGGTCGTGCACGGCTTGTGGTCGCCGCTGATCTGCCGGACCGTGAAGAAGATGCGGAATTCTCCGTAGTCTTCCTTGGTCCAGGCGTGCGCCCCCTTGCCCGTGCTGGCGATGGCCCCGGCCTTGACCACGAACGAGCCGCCCGGGCTCTGCTCCCAGCCGTCCAGCGTCTTGCCGTCGAAGATCTGCTTGCACTTGGGGCACAGCGGGAACGATCCCGGCGGCCCCGGGTCGGTCACGGGGCCGCTGTCCGGCGAGGCTGGCCCCGCGTCGGGCATCCCCTGCGGATCGGTGCTGCCGCCCGCGCCGCCGGTCGACGGAGCGCCGCCCGTGCTGACGCTGCCGCCGGTCCCCGGCTTTCCGCCGGTGGACGTCGTGCCGCCCTTGCCACCCTCGTCCCCCGCGCCCCCCGTGTCCTCCGACCCGCCGGTGCCCGGGTCGTTTCGCATGGGTCCCCCGCCGCATCCCAGGAGTGCCGTGGCGAGAACGATTGAAGTGGCTGCGACGCGCATGAGGGAGGTCTCCATTTCCTCACTTATTGGCGGAGGCGCGGGATCGTTGCTGCGGTTTGTGTGGCAATCCGCCCGCGCGCCGCGCGATGGGACGGCCTGCGCTACCATTCGCCGCGTGTCGCCCGCCGCCGCGCTCGCCCGGCTCCGCAAGGTGTGCCTCTCGTTCGAGGACGCCAGCCTACGCCCCAGCCACGGAGCGCCCACCTTCTTCGTGCGGGGAAAGCACGCCTTCGTGATGTTCCTCGACAACCACCACGGCGACGGCCGGCTGGCAATCTGGTGCGCGGCCGCGCCCGGGATCCAGGGCGCGCTGGTCGATGCCGAGCCGGAGCACTACTTCGTGCCGCCCTACGTGGGGCCGTCGGGCTGGCTGGGGGTGCGGCTGGATCGGGGCGTGGACTGGAAGCAGGTAGCGGAGCTCTGCGAGCAGGCCTATCTCGAACGCACCGCGAAGCTGAAGAAGGCAAAGGGGAAGCGACCGAGCGAGTCCGCTCACCGACGGTCAAACGCGGGACCTGACGCGGAAATCTGATGTTCACCTGATTTCATCTTGTGCAAGCAGGCTCCCGGCCCCACGCGCGAGGCGTGGAGCGGCTGTCGCGCGACCCGCTCGACCGCGCGAACCCGAAGCGGCAGCATCAGCTCGCGGGTGACTACCCGACGAGGGTCATTGGTGGCGCGGTTCTCCCGCAGTGGCAGTACGAGGTGACCGGCGGGGGTAGGATCTGGTACTGCCCGGACGCCAGGAGGAGAATCGTCCACTCACGCGAGCGAGCTGCGGGCACCCGAAGGAGACGGACTGAGCGCAGGAGCAGTTGCGAACCGGAGGAACACACCATGAACCGGGTCCAGGTCATACGCGGAGACATCACCAAGCTGGACGTCGACGCCATCGTCAACGCCGCCAACAGCTCGTTGCTGGGGGGTGGGGGCGTGGACGGGGCCATCCACCGCGCGGCGGGGCCCGAGCTCCTGGCCGAGTGCCGCACCTTGAACGGCTGCTCCACCGGGCAGGCCAAGATCACCCGCGGCTACCGCCTGCCGGCCCGCCACGTCATCCACGCGGTGGGCCCGGTCTGGCGCGGCGGCAGCCAGAACGAGGACGCGCTCCTGGCCTCGTGCTACCGGGTCAGCCTCGAGCTGGCCCGGACGCACGGCCTCGCGTCGATCGCGTTCCCCGCCATCTCCTGCGGCGTCTACGGGTTTCCCATTCCCCGCGCCGCCACCCTGGCAGCAGGCGTGTTCGGCGAGGTGCTGCCGGCGTTTCCCGAACTGCAGCGGGTGATCGTGGCGGCCTTCGACGAGGTGGTCGAGCGGGCGTTCACCGATGCCCTCTCAGCCACAAGTCTCCCCTAGAAGAACAGGATTTGGCGCTCCACTAGCCCGGCGTCACCCGTTCGCTAGCTCACATCAGGAACAGCCCCAGCCTTCGCCAACTCTGCAGGTCCGCTGTTTCCTATTCGCGTATGGCGTTCCGGAATCATCGGGGCCGAAGAGCAACTCTACTGGTACGAGATCGGGCGCGAGCCGAAGCGAGCGAACGGAGCATGCACAATTCGAGCAACTCCTGCCACGCGCCTCAGCCGCCGAGCATGTGACTCATTCGTGCGACACCCCGCTGCCCGTCGAGACACGTTTTCATTCGTTACCACCGCTCCGCAATGCTTCGTTCCTTGTATACTTGCCACGATCCCCAAGCACGCCGTGGCGCGCGGACACCGTGAGAACGTCGCCGAGTGCCGGTCCCGCTGTCGAACCGTGCACCGACCGCCACCCATCGAACCAATCGAGAGAGGAACGGTATGCAAGACACCTGGCCGATCGACGGAACCCAGCACCACGACATCGGGCGCCAAAGCATCTACCTGAACCATGCAATCACCGCGTTCCTCGACAGCGATCGAAAGACCATTCTGATTGCGCCCAAAGGGATGGGCAAGACGCTCCTGCTCAGAGCCAAGAAGCGAATCCTTGAAGGAGCGGGGCACGGTCGCACTGTCATTCCGCGCCATCAGGAGTATGACGACGCTCAACTCCACGGATCGCTGCCCCAGAGCGGGCTAAATGACATGGATCTGTGGAAGGACGCGTGGCGTGCGGCGATCATATTTTCAATTCTCACCCACAATTGCCCGCATATCAACGAGACAACCCAGAGGGAGATTGTCTTCCAACAGATAGACAGTCTCGGTATCGATGAGGACTTCAGAAGCCGGCTCAAGCACGAGATCTCCAACTCTGCAGAGCAACTTCCGTCTTACTATCTCTCGTCAATTCTAAGCCGAAGCGTCGGCGCAGTTCGCCAGTTCATACGTTCTTGCAACCACGTGGACGCGCTATCCCAAAGATGTATCGTTAGCGACGTCTGCCTGTTCATCGATGGCTTCGACCAAACATTGACCGAGAAATTTCCGGCTGACCTGGCTGTATGGCGAAATGCTCAACGAGGTCTACTGCGGGCAATTCATCGACTAAACGCTCACAATCGCCACATCAAAGTGTTCGTCTCAGTTCGCCAGGAGGCTTGGGCCGGCTTCGAGTCCGACGACCGAGAGGTCATCAAAGGCAAGGCCGTTCTACTTGAGCACAATTTTCACGAGTTGCGCGCCATGTTCGAGCACGCAGTCAGGCGTTACACTACTTATACGTCGAGCGCCGAGCTGCTTGGTGGTGAAAAGATCAAGAACGGCTGGTGCGGCGCGAGCGAAGACTCCTTTCAGTATCTCTATCGGCATTCGATCGGATCTGCGCGATCGATAATGAATCTCGGCGGCAGAATTCACGAAGCCGCAATCGCGGGACTTTCGCCGGAGCAACGAGAAGAATTGGTCCGTGAAAAAATCAATGCATTTGGCGCCGAAAATGCTCTGGACGACTATCTCTTGGGTCAAAGGGCCTTCTTTCTCAAGACTCTCAACTCAGAGGATCGAGTTCGTGCCCTTCTGCGATGCCTTCCCAGCAACGTTCTCTCGGGGCGAAGCCTCACCAGCGTCGCCCATGAATTCGCGCGCATCACCGGCCTGGACTTTGCCGACTGCCACCCATTTTGCGAACTGCACAACGTTGGGCTACTAGGAACCGTCGCCGAACGACCCGTCGACGGCAAGGTTTCCCAGCATTTTAACCAGCCGCATGAGTTCTCCTGGCAGCACGGTGGTGTCGTTCATCAGGACAGGACGTACCTGGTTCACCCCAGCCTGCACGCGGCGGTCATCAGAGAACGGGCGCGTTATCATCTAAATCCAAGCAACATTATCGGGCACACGGGCACATGGAGAATGTCTGGAATCAGAGTTTTTCCACTGTTGTTCATCTCTCACGCAACCGCTGACAAACCAACGATCGACAAATTCCTTCGGCACTTTGAGGATACCCTGCAGCTAACGATACCGTGCGAGATCTGGTATGACTCATGGAGTATTCGGGTAGGGGGTCGTATTCAGCAGGAAATCGAGCACGGGGTTCGTGGCTCCGAGCTGGTGCTCGTCTTCGTATCGAAGGAGAGCCTGAAGTCTGGGTGGGTTGAGAAGGAATGGCGGGCCAAGCATCAACAGGAAATCGAGCAAGGACGCATCAGAGTCCTGGCGACAATAATCGACGACACCTCACCCAGTGCCCTTCCTGAATTTCTTAGAGAGAAAAAGGCCAAGGTCTTGCGGGTGGATAGCGCGCGGGCGTTCTTGAAGGACGCTCAGGATCTAGCGCGTGACATCGGAGAGTATCTCCTCGAAAGCAGGGTGGTCCAAACCTCCCAGTTTGGCTAGGCAAGCCCTGGAAGGACAGTGGTGCTTCGCTTCAGCCCGCAAATGGAGACAGGCCACGCTCCTAGGGAGGCAGCGCGCCCAGCGACAGGCTCTCCTTCACCAGGCTGAGGCCGAAGGCCCACTGCCCCTCCGGCGTGCCCAGCTTCAGGGCGCCGGTCTGCATCTGCTGGTAGAACCCGCCCAGCGGCAGCGCGGCCTCGAGGGTGTCGGCCCCGCCGGGGTGCTTCAGCCTCCGGGCCAGGAAGAGCGAGGCGCTGCCGGCCAGGGCGGCGACCAGGCGACGCAGGTAGCGGAAGCGATCGGGGAGGAGCGCCACCGGCTCGCCCTGATAGGCGCAGAGCAGGCGCAGGCAGTCGGCCTCGTCCATGCGCAGGAACATGGCCAGCACGGCCGGATCGTAGAGGCGCTCGTTGGGGCCGGCGGTGGCCCAGTCGAGGATGACGATGGCCTGACCGTCGTAGAGGAGGTTGCTGGGGTTGAGATCGTTGTGGCTCAGCACCGGGCCGCCCTCCCTGGGCGGGGCCTCCTCGGCCAGCAGGCCCTCGACGGCCTCGACGACGAAGGCGGGCAAGGCGAAGCCGCGCAGGCGCTCCCAGAACTGGGCGAGGAACCCGCGCCCGTCGAGCGGCGGCGCGCCCGCGGGGGGCGGCAGCGCGTGCAAGCGGCGCACGGTGGTGCCCAGCAGCTCGACGGCGGCCTGGTGACCCGGGCCGCGGTAGAGGGCCACGAACGATCGATCGGCGACGAGGTCGGTGACGATCGATCGGCGACCGTCGTCGCTGTAGATGACCGCCGGTGCCAGGCCCACGGCGGCGGCGTGCTGCTGGATGGCGACGGCGCGGCGCCAGGCGGCCTGGTCCTCGGTCGCGGCCGCCACCTTGAGGACGAAGGCGTGGCCGGCGGCCTCCACCCGGTAGACGCCGGCGCCCGAGAGACCGGCGGCGATGCGGGTGATGGTGGTGCCGGTCCCGCGCAGCTCGGGCGGCAGGCAGGCCGTGAGATCGGCGAGGTCGTCCATGGCCGCCGACGCTACTCGATCTCGCCCCCGGATTCCCGGCACAGCGCCAGCCAGCGCTGGATGCCGGCGCTGCGGAACTTCTGCTTGTGCAGCAGGAAGAAGAACTGGCGGCGGAAGTCGCGGTGGGGGACGCGGCAGCGCTTGAGGGTGCCGTGGCGGAAGGATTCTTCGAGGGCGATGCGAGAGATGCAGCCCAGGCCCAGGCCAGCCTCGACCGCCCCCTTGATGGCCTCGGTGTGCTGCAGGGCGAGCGCGATGTGGAGCTGGGGGAGGAGGCCGCGCATGGCCCGGTCGAACGTCTGTCGCGTGCCCGAGCCCAGCTCGCGCACGATCCAGGCCGCCTTGCGCAGGTCCTCGTCGCCCAGCGCGCGGCGGCGGGCCAGCGGATGGGTCGGGGCGCAGAAGACCACCAGCTCGTCGTCGCGCCAGGCGGTCATCTCCAGATCGGGGTGCTCGATCTCGCCCTCGATGAGGCCGACGTCGATCTCGAAGTTGGCCACCTGGCGGGCCACCGACTCGGTGTTGGCGACGGCCAGGGTCACCTGCGCGCCGGGGTTCTCGCGCATGAAGCGGGCCATCAGCGGCACGGTCAGGTAGTTGCCGATGGTCAGCGTCGCGCCTATGCGCAGCAGGCCCGTGCTGCTCTGGCCCTCGAGGGCCCGCTCCAGCTCGCGGGCCTGGTCCAGGGTGGCCTCGGCGTGGGCGCGCAGGGCCCGGCCCAGCGCGGAGAGCTGCAGCCGCTTGCCCACCCGGTCGAAGAGCTGCACGTCGAACTGCCGCTCGAGGTCGGCCAGCGATCCGCTGGCGGCCGACTGCGACATGGCCAGGGCCTCCGCGGCGCGGCTGACGCTCTCGTCGCGGGCGATGGCCAGGAAGACTTCGAGCTGGCGCAGGGTGTAACGCATATCGGTTATTCCGAACATCTATATCAGAACATCCCGTTTTGCCTATCAGTGGCGATCGCCTACCTTGGCCTTCGTCCCATGAGCAACTTCAACGAGGAGCGGGTCCTCTCCGTCCGGCACTGGAACGACTCGCTGTTCAGCTTCACCACCACCCGCAACACCGGGTTCCGCTTCCGGAACGGCCACTTCGTGATGATGGGCCTCGAGGTCGAGGGCCGGCCGCTGCTGCGCGCCTTCAGCGTGGTCAGCCCCAACTACGACGAGCACCTCGAGTTCTACAGCATCAAGATCCCCGACGGCGCCCTCACCTCGCGCCTGCAGCACATCGAGCCGGGCGACCCGGTGCTGGTCAGCCGCAAGCCGACCGGCACCCTCCTCGTCGACAACCTGTTCCCGGGCAAGCGCCTCTACCTCCTGGCCACCGGCACCGGCCTGGCCCCCTTTATGAGCATCATCCGCGACCCCGCCACCTACGAGCGCTTCGAGCACGTGGTGGTGGCCCACGGCGTACGCCGGATCAGCGACCTCGGCTACCGCCAGTACATCGAGGAGGAGCTGCCCCGGCACGAGCTGGTGGGCGAGCTGGTGCAAAAGCAGCTGCTCTACTACCCCACCGTCACCCGAGAGCCCTTCCGCAACCAGGGGCGCCTCAACCAGCTGGTCGACAGCGGCAAGCTGATGAGCGACCTGGGCCTGCCCGCCTTCGACCCCCAGCACGACCGGGTGATGATCTGCGGCAGCCCGACGATGCTCAAGGACATCGTCACCATCCTCGAGGCCCGGTCCTTCTCCGAGGGTAACACCGACCACCAGGGCCAGTACGTGATCGAGCGGGCCTTCGTCGAGAAGTAGGCCTCGATTTCGTGATATCAAGGGCGCTTGCGAAGGGCGCTCTTCGGGCTGGTCTTATCGATCGCCGCGGGCTGCGGGAGCGGCAGCGCTCCAGCCGGGGCAGGCGGCACTGGCGGTGAGGAGCCAGCGGCCGATGCCATGGTCCTCGGGCCGGACGCGAAGGTGATGACCGCGCCGGACGTGGCGCCGGCGGACGTGAGCGTCGACGTGTCAGCGCCGCCGCCCGATTCGACGCCGCCCGGCCCCGACGCCGCGCCCGTCGTCGCCGACACGGCCCCGGTGATGCCGGGCGACGGGGTGGTGTGGGCCATCGACAACCTGCAGTCGATCGGCGGCCACAAGACCACCGTGCTCGGCAACCCGATGGTCATCGACACGCCCCAGGGCAAGGCCGTGCAGTTCGACGGCGTCGACGACGCGCTCTTCGTCGACAACCACCCCCTGGCGGGGATGTCCCAGTTCACCGTCGAGATCTTCTTCCGCCCCGATCCCGGCGGCGCCCAGGCCCAGCGCTGGTTCCACATGAACGAGAACGGCGGGGGCCGGGTGCTGTGGGAGACGCGCCTGTTCGGCAACAACTTCGTCGTCGACTGCTTCGTCGAGTCGAAGGGCGGGAACATGGCCCTTTACGACCCCAAGTTCATGCATCCGCTGGGCGCCTGGTACCACGTCGCCGCCGTCGTCGACGGCAAGCGCGCCCACCATTACGTCAACGGCATGGAGGAGTCGAACGTCGCCCTCCCCTTCGTCGCCCAGGGCCCCGGCCAGACCTCGATCGGCGTCCGCATCACCAAGATGTACTACTTCAAGGGGGCCGTCCGCCTCGCCCGCTTCACCCCCCGGGCGCTGACGCCGGCGGAGTTCATGAAGCCGTGAAGTAGCTGCGCTATCGTCCTCCCCACTCACCAGGGAGGCACCGATGCTCGCGCTCGTCCTCGCTCTTTTCGCCGTCGACGCTCCCGCCGACCTCCGGGCCGGCAAGAACCTGATCGCCACCACCGTCCACTCCGAGGCGGATGACCAGAAGCTGCTGGCGCTGTTCGCCGGGCTGCGGGTGGCGGACGTGACCGACGGGATGGACGCCGTGGGGTTGCAGGGCGTGGGCCTGATGGATCCAGAGATCCACGCGGCCTGGAAGGACGCGAAGACGTACAAGCACCGCTTCATCGGCATCGCGGTGACGGCGCGGTACGTGCCCACCCAGCGGCCCCCGGCGGGGAAGCGAGCCACCAAGGAGTACGACGACTGGGCGGGGCATTGGTACGACCAGCTCTCGCCCGAGTCGTTCGACGCGCTCCTGCGCAAGGGGAGCGCGCTGGTGATCGACGACGCCGGGCGGGCCGACGTGGGCTCGATCGGCTCTTACAACATCCTCGAGTGGAAGCTGAAGGGGATGGTGGGGGTGGTGACCGACGCGACGGCGCGCGATCTGGACGAGGTGGAGACCGAGCGGGTGCCGCTCTACCTGCGGCGGCCGGGGCGGGGGATCCGGCCGGGGCGCAACGAGCTCGAGTCGGTGAACCGGCCGGTCGTGTGCGGCGGGGTGCTGGTGATGCCCGGCGACGTGGTGGTGGCGGACGGCGACGGCGTGGTGGTGGTGCCGCGGGCGCAGGCGGCGGAGGTGGCCCGCTACGCGCGTAAGATCCTCGACGACGACAAGGCCGGGCGCCGGGGCCTGTACAAGAAGGCCAACCTCCCCGCCGATCCATCCGTGCGCTGATGCTGCTCTTGCTGGCGCTCCTTCTCGCGGCGCCGGCGGCGGGGTTTCGCGACGACTTCGATGCCGTCCGCCTCGATCCCGCGGGGGCGCAGGGCTGGCGCCTGCTCACCGGCGACGGCAGCGCCACCCTGAAGCTGCGGCAGGGCAGTCCCGGCGTGGCCTCGCTCGAGGTCGACGCCACCCGCGACCGGCGGGGCATCTGGTGGGCGCTGATCGAGCGCGAGGCCCTCGCCCACGTCACCCTGCCGCCCGGCCGCGAGGTGCGCATCGAGGCGCGGCTGCGAGTCAGCCACGCGCCCCGCCGGGTGAACCTGCAGGTGCTGACCGCGCGGAGCACCGACGACTACGCCCACCTGATGGAGTTCGACCTCCCCGACACCGGGTGGCACACCATCAGCCTCACCACGCGGGGATTCAAGGCCACGGACGACACGCTGATCGCGCACCTGGCGCTGATGGACTGGGGCCTGGAGAAGTATCGGGTCGATCTGGACTACGTCCGATTGGCGATCGTCGACCCCGCCACCGCGGGCCCCGACCAGGGCGCCGCCGTCCCCTACCACCCGCCGGTCGCCGACCCGAAGACCTTCGCCGAGCATCTGCCCGCCGCCGAGGCGGCCATGATCGATCTCGAGAACCCCACCACCAACCTGGCCGACTGGTCGGTGGCGGAGGGCGGGCGGCGGCTGCCGGTGCTCACCGTCGACGCCGGCCACGTGGTGATCCTGCGCTGGGATCTGCGCCGCTTCGCCGGGCGGCAGGTGGCCGGCGGCGGGCTGCTCGAGCTGACCACCCACGCGGTCCAGCGCCAGAGCGCGCCCGCCAAGGACTTCGGCCTGCTCCGGGTGGTGGAGATCCTGGGCGGCGATCCCGGCTGGAGCCGGCGCACCGTCACCGCGGACAGCTTCCTGCGCGGCCAGCCGCTCACGCGCGTGCTGAACCCGCAGATGATCATCGACTGGCCCCCCACCGAGGGGAGCGGCGGCAAGACCCTCCTCACCATCTCGCGCCCCGTGCTGCAGCGGCTGATCGACGGCAAGACGCCCGGTATCGCCATCCGGCCCCTCGGGGCGCTGAGCGCGGCCTTCCGCGTGCTGGACGCGGGCCCGCGGCTGCACTTCAGCGTCCGGTAGGGGAGGCGATGAAGAAGCAAGGGTCTCGACCCGCGTTGCGCGGCTCCCTCTCCGCTTGCGGAGAGGGCTGGGGTGAGGCCGTCGTTCCTCTCCAATCTCGGACGGAGATCTCGAGAAATCGCACCGCCTCACCCTTACCCCGCGGAGCGGAGAGGGCACCCGTGCGGTGCGGACTCGGCCTTCACGAGAGAGCCGCCGGCCCACCGTACCGCTGGACACCGGCGCCCGCCTCACGAGCGATGGGCACTCCCCGTGCTACGCCGGGCGCTGATCGACGATCTGCTCGCGCTTGCCATCCCACCACAGGCGCTTGCCCTCGCGGTAGGCGCGGGCGGCCATGATCACCGCCACCGAATGACGGAAGCCGCTGTGGATGTCGCCGTTGGGGGCGCGGCGGGCGCGCATGGCGGCGACCCAGTCGTCGAAGTGGGGCTTGCTGTCGTCGGAGGGCTCGAGCTCGGGTGGGGCGGCGCCCGGGACCTTGAGGGGGCCGGTCCCCTTGAGCGGGCTGTGCTCGCGGCCGCCGTCGGTGGTCAGGGTCCACTGCTGGCTCCCCTCGGCGCCGAGCGCCACCAGCGTGCCATTGCTGCCCATGATGGCGTTGTGGTTGCCCCAGCCGTTGCCGAACTGGGCCTGGAAGACGTGGACGAAGCCCTTCTTGTAGGTGGCGGCGGCGGTGAAGGTGTCGGCGTTCTCACGGCCGTCGTTCCACAGGTAGATGCCTCCCGTGGCCACCATCGACTCGGGGACGTCCTCGTCCATGTAGAAGTGCACCAGGGTGCTCCCGTGGGTCATCCACTGGTCGGGCAGGCCGCTCGAGAAGTCCTTGTACAGGCGGAACTCGAAGTAGACGCGCGGGTCGAAGGGGCGGTGGGGCTTGCCCAGCAGCCAGCGCTTCCAGTCGGTGTCCTTCTCGCGGATGGCCTTGATGTCGGGATCGTTGGGGTCGCGCCAGCGCTGCTGGTACATGTTCCAGCGCTGCTCGATGCGCGTGATCTTGCCCAGGGTCCCGGCCCGGACGAGGTCCCGCACCTTGCGCTGGTAGGGGTCGCTCACCCACTGCGAGCCCATCTGGCAGATGCGCTTCGACTTCAGCACGGCGTCGCGCGCCGCCTTGGCCTCGTCGAGCACGTTGGGCATCGGCTTCTCGCAGTAGCAGTCCTTGCCCGCCTGCACCGTCTCGATCAGCAACCTCGCGTGCTGGTGGTCGGCGGTGGCGATCATGACGGCGTCGACGTCCTTCAACGCCAGGAGCTGCTC
>Ga0134123_10001292_pt1 | contig 16376 bp, 18 predicted proteins | sample KB303_FD_96460 | JGI IMG/M metagenome (GOLD analysis project Ga0134123, IMG submission 96460) | Terrestrial soil microbial communities without Nitrogen fertilizer from Kellogg Biological Station, Michigan, USA - KB3-0-3 | ecosystem: Environmental > Terrestrial > Soil > Unclassified ...
GCCCAGGTGACGGATCTGGAGGCCGCGGTCGACGCGGAGGGACGGATCCAGGGGCTCCGGATGCACGTGGTGGCCAACATCGGAGCCTATCCGGTCTTCACGTTCATCCCCGACCTCACCCTGATGATGGGCGTGGGCGTCTACCACGTGAAGAACGTGGAGCTCAAGAGCACGTGCGTGTTCACCAACACCACGTCGGTGGCGGCCTACCGCGGGGCGGGCCGCCCCGAGGCCGCCTACTATCTCGAGCGGCTGATCGACTGCATCGCGATCGAGCTGGGCAAGCCGCCGGAGGAGATCCGGCGGGTGAACTTCATTCCCCCGAGCGCGTTCCCCTACGCGGCGCCCACCGGCCAGAACTACGACAGCGGCGAGTACGCGAAGGCGCTCGCCAAGAGCCTCGAGGTGTCGAAGTACTCCGCCCTCCGCGCGGAGCAGCGGCAGCGGATCGAGAAGCAGGACCGCAAGCTGCTCGGCATCGGCATGGCCTGCTACGTGGAGATGTGCGGCTTCGGCCCCTACGAGAGCGCGATGATCCGCGTGGAGCCGAGCGGCACCGTCACCGCCTTCACCGGAGCCTCGGCCCACGGGCAGGGGCACGAGACCACCTTCGCCCAGCTCATCGCCGACTACCTGGGCGTCGACTACGACCAGGTGGTGGTCCGTCACGGCGACACCTCGAGCGCGCCGATGGGCTTCGGCACCGGCGGCAGCCGCAGCCTCGTGGTCGGCGGCTCGGCGATCGTGAAGGCCTCCGAGAAGGTGCAGGAGCGTGCCCGCCGCATCGCCGCCTCGATGCTGGAGGCCGCCTTCGAGGACATCGTGGTGACCGACGGCAAGTACCACGTCAAGGGCGCGCCGGCCAAGAGCCTGGCCCTGGCCCAGATCGCGGAGAAGGCCTACGGGGAGGGGCTGCCCCCCGGGATGGAGCCGGGGCTCGAGGCCACCGAGTACTTCCGGCCGCCGCAGCTCGTGTATCCATTCGGGGCCCACGTGGCGGTGGTGGAGGTGGACCGCGACACGGGCGCCATCCGCCTGCGCGACTACGTCTCGGTCGACGACTGCGGCACGCGGGTCAGCCCGACCCTGGTCGACGGGCAGGTGCACGGGGGCATTGCCCAGGGCGTGGCCCAGTCGATGCTCGAGGAGGTGGTGTACGACAAGGAGGGCCAGCTCGTGACCGGCTCGCTGATGGACTACGCGATCCCGCGGGCGGAGGATCTGCCGTTCTTCGTGACCGACCAGACCGTCACCGTCTCGCCCTTCAACCCGCTCGGCGCCAAGGGCATCGGCGAGGCCGCGACCATCGGCTCCACGCCGGCGCTCGTCAACGCGGTGATGGACGCGCTCAAGCCGTTCGGGATCCGCCACCTCGACATGCCGCTCCGACCGGAGCGGGTCTGGCGGGCCATGCAGGACGGCGGCCGGGCGAAGTAGACCGCCGCCGCCCTCAGCGCCCGGGCTTCAGGCGCAGCTCCTCGTAGGGCGCGGCCCACGGGTAGGGGTCGATGAGCAGGAGGGCCGGCTCCGCGACCCGCGGCCCGACCCCTCGGCCACACGTAGCCGTAAAGTCGTAGGTCTTGCCGTCGGGGCTCACCGTCCACGACTCGGCGAGGCTCGGGGCCATCGCCTTGCCGGGCATGGTCTTCACGAGCGCGTCGTGCATCGCCCACAGGGTCCAGAAGGGCGTGATGAAGCCGGTGACCTCGCCGGGATCGAACCACGCGGGCGAGATCGTCACGTAGAAGGCGAAGCGCATCTCGCCCTCGGGCCTGGTCTGGGCCGCCGCGGGGCCGGCGGGCGCGACCGTGGTGACGAGCGCGAGCAGCAGCGCGAGCGCGGCGACGGGGCGGGAGCGGGTCATGGGATCTCCTCGTGGTCGGTGGACGGCCGGGTGTGGGCAGTTTAGCATCGGCCCCAGGAGGTCGCCCGATGAGTGATCCGATTCCCGCCGCCGATCCGTACCCGCGCCGCCGCGTCCGCGTGCTCGACAGCGAGATGGCGTACGTCGACGTGGGCGCGGGCGACCCGGTCGTGTTCCTGCACGGCAACCCCACGTCGTCCTACCTCTGGCGCAACGTGATCCCGCACGTGGAGTCCGTCGGCCGCTGCCTCGCGCCGGACCTGATCGGCATGGGCGACTCGGGGCGAGCTCCCGCCGGCTCCTACCGCTTCGTGGATCACGCGCGCTACCTCGACGCGTGGTTCGAGGCCCTCGGGCTCACTCGCGTGACCCTGGTGGTCCACGACTGGGGCTCGGCGCTGGGCTTCCACTGGGCCCGCCGGCACCCGGAGCGGGTGCGGGGGATCGCCTACATGGAGGCGCTCGTGCGGCCGGTCACCTGGGAGGAGTGGCCCGAGGTGGCGCGGCAGGTCTTCCAGGCGATGCGCTCCCCGGCGGGGGAGGAGATGGTGCTGACCAAGAACGTCTTCGTGGAGCGGATCCTCCCCCGCAGCGTGCTCCGCGGCCTCGGCGAGGTGGAGATGGCGGTCTACCGCCGGCCCTACCTCGAGCCCGGCGAGTCGCGGCGGCCCACGCTGACCTGGCCGCGGCAGATCCCCATCGAGGGCGAGCCGGCGGACGTGGTCGCGATCGCGGACGCGTACTCCCGGTGGCTGGCGACCAGCGACGTGCCGAAGCTCTTCGTCAACGCCGACCCGGGCGTGATCCTCACCGGACCCCAGCGGGAGTTCTGCCGGCGATGGCCGAACCAGCGGGAGATCACCGTGAGGGGCAGTCACTTCGTGCAGGAGGACTCGCCGCACGAGATCGGTCGCGCGCTGGCGGAGTTCGTGGCGAGGTTGCCGTAGGCCCCTCACCCTGCCCTCTCCCCTGGGGGAGAGAGCGACTAGCGGAGGAAGTCGCGGACGATGCGGAGGAACTCGTCGAGCCGGTCGTGGTGCAGCCAGTGGCCGGCGCGGTCGATGCCGACCACGGTGGCGTGGCGGAACGCGGCCGCGCGGCCGTCCTCGGCCGGGTCGCCGGAGCGGCTCTCCTTGCCGTAGAGCAGGAGCGTGGGACAGCTGATGCGTCCCCAGAGCGCCTTGATGTCCTGCCCGCGCATGTCGTAGGGCGGAAACACCCGCACGTAGTTGTCGAACTTCCAGCTGTAGGTCCCGTCCTCGTTCTGGTTCACCCCGTGCACCGTCAGGTGCCGCGCCTGCTCCGCGGTGAGGTGGGGGTTTTCCTCCTGCATGCGGCGGAAGGCGTCCTCGATCGAGGCATACCGGCGGGGCAGGCGGCCCGCGAGCCCCCGCTGCTCGCGGATCCACTCGTCCAGGCGCGCGGCGATCGATCTGGTCGAGCGCTCCGCCCACGCCTTGGGCGTCGGGCCCAGGCCCTCGATGGCGACCAGCCGCGCGACCGTCTCCGGGTAGAGGCCCGCGTAGCGCAGCGCCACGTTGCCGCCGAGCGAGTGCGCGATGATCGTCACCGGGGCCAGGCGCTGGCCGTGGATGAGCTGGGCCAGGTCGTAGATGTAGCCGTTCATGCCGTAGTTGCCGTCGGCCGACCACTGGCTGTCGCCGTGGCCCCGCAGGTCGGGGGCGATGATGTGCCAGTCGTGGCGGAGGGTCGCGGCGGCCCAGTCCCAGTTGCGGCAGTGGTCGCGCCCGCCGTGGATCATCAGGAGCGGCGGCTGGTCCGGATTGCCCCAGTCGACATAGTGCAGGCGCAGGCGCTGGGAGAAGAACGTGTGCGAGGCGGGGCCGGGCATCGTCATCGGCGCGTCACCAGGTAGTCCACCGCGTGGCGATGGCTTTCGAGCAGGCCGGGGAGGCGCGTGGGCTCGCCGCGGCCCCACCCGCACTCGGTGGCGACTCCGAACGCACCGACCGCGTCGCGGGCCACGTCGATGCGTCGGCGATCGCCCGCGCGATCGGCGTGGTGGATGAGGCCCAGGTAGACACGCAGCGTGCCGGGCCACGTCAGGCGGCGGAGCGGCTCGAGATAGGCCGCGTCGTCCCGGTCCGGCGGGACGGGCAAGTGGAGGAAGTCCACGCGTCGCCGCACGCCTCCGAGGATGGCCCCGGTCAGCTCGGCGAGGATCGCGGTGTCCTTCGGCATCACGAGGTGCTGGTCGGCCGGGCTGCCGTAGCAGAGGTGGTAGCCGAGCTCCACGCCGCCCGGCACCGCGTCGCCCAGGCGCGTGAGCAGCGCGAAGATCCGCTCGCGGTAGTCGGGTGGACGGGTGGGGAAGTAACCCTCGAACACGAGCACCTCCTGGCAGATGTCCCACTGGATCGCGAGGTCCGCGGCGGGGATCGCGGCGGCGATGCGATCGAGGTCGCGCCGCAGTGCGCGCTCGTAGGCGCGCTGGTAGTGGTCGTGCGCGCGCGGGCTCACGTACATGAACGCGCTCGACATCGGCGTGGGCAGGCAGACCTGGAAGCGCAGGGCCGCGGGCAGGACGCCCTCCTCGCGGAGCCGCGCGAAGTGCGCCCACGAGTCGAGCGCGGCCTCCGCGTAGCCGGTCGGGAAGTCGACCGCGTCCGGGTCGACCCCGGGGCGGAAGCGGAGCAGCGAGGTGCGGCGCAGGAGCGAGCCGTCCCACTGGCGCAGCTCCAGGAGACCCGCGTCGCCGTCCACCTCCATCGCGGGATGCCGCTCGAGCATGGTGCGCTGCCAGTACACCCAGCGGCGCCGCTCGCCCGTCTCGCCGTCGGGCATGCGGGAGAGCAGCGGGCCGAGGGTGCCGCCGAGGCGGCGGAAGACCTCTTCCGGGCTCGCCAGGGGGACGCTGCCGATCAGGTGGGCGAGGCCGCGGACGGCGTCGCCGCTCACGAGATCACCGCGCCCCGCTCCATCATCTCCACCCGGTCGGCCACCGCTTTGGCCAGGGCCGGCTCGCGCTCGGTCAGCAGCACGCTCACGCCCTGCGCGCGGATCTCGCCGATCAGCCGGGCGGTCGCCGGCCGATCGTCCACCGGCAGGCGGCCGAGGGGCTCGTCCAGCAGGAGCAAACGCGGACGCAGGGCGAGGGCCTGGGCCAGGTCCAGGCGCCCCATCGCGCCCGCGTCGAGGGCGTCGCGGCGCCGTCGCGCCTCCGCGGCGAGGCCGACTCGCTCGAGCAGCGCGGCCACCCGCGTGCGCACCCGCGCGTTCGGCCACTTCGCGAGGACCGCGGCGCCGCGGCCCAGCCGGGGCCAGCGCAGCGCCAGCGCCACCGCCTCCGCCACCGTCAGCGACCAGGGCGACCACGGCAGCTCGCCCGCGCGTACCAGGCCTTGCTGGGCCAGCTCGCGCGGGCCGAGGCCGGTGACCTCGCGCCCGTCGAAGATCAGGCGGCCCGACTCCGCGGCGAGGCTGCCGCCCAGGCAGCGCAGGCACGCGGTCTTGCCCGCGCCCGGCGGGCCGCAGAGGGCCAGGATCTGGCCCTCCTCCAGGGTGAACGACAGCGCGTCGAGCAGCTGGGTGCTCCCGACGTGCGCGGTGAGACCGACGACTTCCAGGATCTTCATTGTCGGTTCGTGAGTTGGGCCATCTTACTGTGAAAGATGCGCCGGGTGGTCGACGTCTTGGATCCCTTGCCGGTCGGGCGGTCGTTGCGCTACGCCTCGAGGAGAATCGAGATCACGACGCCGACCAGCACCGCGACGACCCCCCAGCGGAAGTAGCCGACGGTGAGGCGGTAGTGGCCCGCCTCGTCGTCGCGAAGGTCGAGGGAGCGAAAGAGGGCCACGAGCTGGAGCGCGAGCCCGAGGGCGAGCGGGGCCACGGACAGGATGCCCAGCCACGTCCAGCGTCCGGGCGTCTCGAGGCTCCAGTACTTCAGGAAGGCCAGCGTGAACGCGACGAAGACGGTGATGGCGGTGAGGAGGCCTTCGCGATACCCGGGAGGCAGGGCCACCGTGCGGGTCCTCGCTACGCGGATGTCTTGAGCTGCAGCTCGACCCGCACGCCGTCCGGGTCGCGAAGGAAGAGAGCCACCCCGTCGCGTCGCCGCTCCGGGCCCTTGACGATATCGGTGAGTCTGACCACGGGCCGAGCTCCGGCTAGTACCGGTTGGCGATCGGCAGCTCGTTGGCGGGGAAGAGCGTGATGATCTGGGCGCCCTTCGGGGTCACGATCACCTCCTCCTCGATGCGCGCCGCCGAGGTGCCGTCGGTGGCCGGGCAGTACGTCTCCACCGCGAAGACCATGCCCACCTGCAGCTCCATCGGGTCGTCGAACGAGTTCAGCCGGGAGATGATCGGCCGCTCGTGCAGGCCCAGGCCGAGGCCGTGGCAGAAGTTGAGCCCGAACGCGGCCATCTCGCTCTCGAAGCCGATGTCCTGGGCGCGCGGGAAGGCGCGCGCGATGCGGTCGGTGCCCACCCCGGGCTTGATCAGCTGGATGGCGGAGTCCATCCACTCGCGCGCTTTCCTGTAGGCGGTCTGCTGGGGTGCGGTGGCGCGGCCCACGCTGAACGTGCGGTAGTAGCAGGTGCGGTAGCCCACGTAGGACTGGATGATGTCGAAGAAGGCCTGGTCGCCCGGCCGGATGATGCGGTCGGTGAAGTTGTGCGGGTGGGGCGAGCAGCGCTCGCCCGAGATCGCGTTGATGGCCTCCACGCAGTCCGAGCCCATCTCGTAGAGCCGCTTGTTGGCCAGGGCCACGATGTCGTTCTCGCGCACCCCGGGCTTGAGGGCCTCGAAGATGTCCTGGTAGACGCCGTCGCCCATCGCGGCCGCCATGTTCAGCAGCGCCAGCTCGTCGACGTTCTTGATCACCCGCGCCTCGAGCATCACCTGCTGGCCGTCGCGCACCTCGACTCCGAGCTTCTGGAGCGCGAAGAGGAAGGGCGGCTCGACGACGTCGATGCCGAGGGGCATGGAGGCCACGCCCTCGCGCGCGAGGATGTCCTTGATCTCGCGCGCGGCCTGCTCGAAGAGACCGGCTCTCGGCGAGACCGCGCCCCGCATGCCCACCATGCCGGCCAGGCACTGGTTGGCCGGCAGGTGCGGGGTGTACAGGCGATGGTGGCGGGCCGCGGAGCCGAAGTCCCAGACCCAGGGCTGGCCGTTGCCGGTGATGAGGCACCAGCGGGTCAGCTTGTCGCGCGCCCACTCGCCGATGACGGTGCCGGAGACGTAGCGGATGTTGTACTGGTCGAAGAGCAGCAGCGCGCCCAGGCCCGACTTCGCCAGCGCGCTCCGGGTCCGCGCGATGCGGTAGTCGTGGAGGCGGCGGAAGTCCACGCGCTCCTCGAAGTCCACCTGGGTGTGGCCGGGCGCCTGGATGGGCCGGTCCCACCGATGCTTCGGGTCGATCGCGTCGGGCTCCGGGCGTGAGGACTTCCCGGCCCGGGTCGCTGCGGGCTTGCGCGCCATGTCCGCCTCCTGGGGTGGTCCGTGATGAGCGACGGCGCCACTCCTACCACAGACGCGGGGTTCGCGATAGACTCGGATGCACGATGACGCCGTCGCCGTCGTTTCCGTCCCCCGCGCAGGATGCGATGCCGACCACGAAGGGGCTCAACTTCTTCCTCGAGGATCCCAGCTTCCCGCTGCTCTGCGAGCACGTGATGGGGTCGGAGGTCTTCGAGCTGGCTCGCCCTCACTTGGAGGCGCTGGGGGCGGTGGCGGGCGACGAGCTCGACGCGCTCGCGGCGGAGGCGGACCGCAACCCGCCGGTGCTGCGCCCCTTCGACGCCCAGGGCCGCCGCGTGGACGAGGTGGTCAAGCATCCCGCCTACCGGCGCATGGAGGCCATCGCGTTTGGCCAGTTCGGCCTGGCCGCGATGGCGCACCGACCCGGGGTGCTCGACTTCCCCGAGCGCGCGCCCCAGGTGGTCAAGTACGCCCTCTCCTACCTCTTCGCGCAGAGCGAGTTCGGCCTGCTCTGCCCGGTCAACATGACCGACTCCTGCGCGCGGATGCTCGGCGCCTTCGGCAGCGAGGAGCTGAAAGCGCGCTACCTGCCGCGTCTCACCGCGACGGACCCGGAGACGCTCTGGCAGGGCACGCAGTGGATGACCGAGCGCACCGGCGGCTCCGATGTGGGCGCCTCCACCACGGTGGCGCGGCGCGGAGAAGACGGTCGGTGGCGGCTCTGGGGCGACAAGTGGTTCACCTCGGTGGCCAACGCGGACCTGGCGCTGACGCTCGCGCGGCCGGAGGGCGCCCCCGAGGGCACGCGCGGCCTCGCCATGTTCCTGGTGCCGAAGCGTCTGCCCGACGGCAGCAAGAACGACTGGACCGTCAATCGCCTGAAGGACAAGCTCGGCTCACGCTCGATGGCCACCGGCGAGGTGACCTACGCGGGGGCGGTCGGATACGTGGTGGGCGCGCTCGACTCGGGCTTCAAGCAGATGATGGAGATGGTCAACGGCTCGCGCCTCTCCAACGCGATGCGGGCCGCCGGCCTCATGCGCCGGGCCGTGCTGGAATCGCTCGTGCACGCGCGGCAGCGCGTGGCCTTCGGCCGGCCGCTGGTGGAGCTGCCGCTGCTCCGCAGCAATCTGCTCTCGATGCTGCTCGACGCGGAGGCCGCCGCCGCCGTGATCCTGAACGGCGCCGCGCTGCTCGACCGCCGCGAGGCCGGCAGCGCGGAGGCGCGCGCGCTCGCGCGGGTGTGGACGCCGCTGGCCAAGTACTGGATCACCCTCCGCGCGCGCGACGTGACCGCGGAGGCCATGAACGTGCGGGGCGGCAACGGCTACGTCGAGGAGTGGGTGAATTCGCGCCTGCTGCGCGACGCCTACCTGGGCGCGATCTGGGAGGGCTCGGCCAACGTGGTGGCCCTCGACGTGCAGCGGGCGATCATGAAGGACCGCGGGCTCGAGGTGCTGGGCGCCTTCGTCGGCGAGCGGCTCGGCCGCGTCGCGGAGCCGGGGGCCAAGCGGGTGGTGGACCTCGCCCGCGCCGGCCTCGAGGCGGTGACCCGGCAGTGCGCGGCGTGGGCGGGTCAGCCCGCGGCGGAGCGCGAGCTCTCCGCCCGGCCGGTGGCCGACACGCTCTACCACCTGCTCGCGGGCGCGCTGCTGCTCGCGGAAGGGCAGAGCCTGCGCGAGCGGGGGCGCGGCGTCCGCCGGCTCCTGGTGGGCGGGCTCTACCTGACGCGCTGGCTCGAGCCCCGGCCGGCCGCGAGCCCGCCGTTCACCGCGCGGCAGATCGAGTGGCTCCTGCCGCTGGCGGAGGGGCGGCCCATCGACGAGTCGGCGCTGGCCGACCTGGAGGCGTGACCGAGACCATGAGCACCGACGAGATCGTCTGGCGGCCGGATCCCGAGGCGGCCGCGCGTACCCGCATGGGCCGCTTCATGTCGGCCCACCGCATCGCCACCCTCGAGGAGCTGCAGCGGCGCTCGGTGGCGGAGCCCGAGTGGTACTGGGACGCGGTGTCGCGCGATCTGGCCTTTCACTGGTTCACGCCCTACCGCCGGGTGCTCGACACCTCGAAGGGCATCGAGTGGGCGCGCTGGTTCGAGGGCGGCCGCTTCAACCTCTCGGACAACGCGATCGACCGGCACATCGCGGCCGGCCGCGGGGACAAGGCCGCGGTGATCGCGGAAGCCGAGGACGGCACGGTCCGCACCCTCTCCTACCGGGAGCTGGGCGCCGAGGTGGGACGCCTCGCGAACGCGCTCGGGCGGCTCGGCATCCGCGCGGGTGACACGGTGGGCATCCTGCTTCCGATGTGCGCGGAGGCGGTGATCGCCACCCTGGCGGTGGTGCGCATCGGGGCGGTCTACACCCCGTGCTTCTCCGGCTACGGCGCGCAGGCGGTGGCCTCGCGTCTCGACGGCTGCGGGGCGCGCCTGCTCATCACCGCGGACGCCTTCGCCCGGCGCGGCCAGCCGGTGCCGCTCAAGCGCACCGCCGACGAGGCGGTGTCGGCGTGCCCGACGGTGGAGCACGTGATCGTGCACCGCCGGAGCGGGGCGGAGGTGCCGTGGAAGGACGGGCGCGATCTCTGGTGGCACGACGTGGTCGGGCCCGAGTCCGGCGAGTGCCCCGCGCTGCCGGTGGAGGCCGATCACCCGTGCCTCATCATCTACACCTCCGGCACCACCGGGCGCCCCAAGGGCACCGTGCTCACCCACGGCGGCTTCTCGATGAAGAACGCGCACGACTTCGCGTACCTCTTCGACCTCGGGGAGAGCGACCGGCTGTTCTGGGTCACCGACCTCGGCTGGCTCATGGGGCCGATGCTGATCGGGGGCGCGCTGCTCACCGGCGGGACCGCGGTGCTCTTCGAGGGCACCCCCGACTACCCGAAGCCCGATCGCCTCTGGTCGGTGCTGGAGCGCCACCGCGTCACCGTGCTCGGCATCTCGCCCACCGCGGTGCGCGCGCTGATGCCGCACGGCAGCGAGTGGGTCACGCGCCACGATCTCTCGTCGCTCAAGCTCATGGCCTCCACCGGGGAGCCCTGGAACCCGGAGCCCTACCGCTGGCTGTTCGAGACCGCGGGAAAGTCCCGGCTGCCCATCATCAACTACACCGGCGGCACCGAGATCTCGGGCGGCATCCTCTCGTGCTTCCCCATCGCCCCGATCAAGCCCTGCTCGTTCGCGGGACCCATCCCGGGCATGGCCGCCGACGTCTACGACGACGACGGCCGGCCGGTGCGCGGGCAGGTGGGCGAGCTGGTGATCACGCGCCCGTGGCCCGGCATGACCGCGGGCTTCTGGAAGGATCCGCAGCGCTACCTCGAGACCTACTGGTCGCGCTGGCCCGGCGTGTGGGTGCACGGCGACTGGGCCATCGTGGACGAGGACGGCTTCTGGTTCATCCAGGGCCGCTCGGACGACACCCTCAAGATCGCGGGCAAGCGGGTCGGCCCCGCCGAGGTGGAGTCGGTGCTGGTGGGGCACCCCGCGGTGGCGGAGGCGGCCGCCATCGGCGTCCCGCACGAGATCAAGGGCGAGACCGTGGTGTGCTTCGCGGTGCTGCGCCCGGGCTTCCAGCCCTCCGAGCCCCTGCGCGGCGAGCTGATGGAGGAGGTCGTGCGCTCGATGGGCAAGGCGATCCGCCCCGAGCGCGTGCTGTTCGCCCGCGAGCTGCCGAAGACCCGCAGCGCCAAGATCATGCGCCGGGTGGTGCGCGCGACCTACCTCGGCCGCGACCCCGGCGATCTCTCCTCGCTCGACAACCCCGGAGGCGTCAAGGCCATCGCCGACGCCCAGTAGGAGGCGCCCCATGACCAGCGTCACGGTCCAGAGCAAGCGCCTCCACGAGGTCATCGACATCACCGACCAGGTGGCCTCCGCGGCCGCCGGGTGGCGAGATGGCGTGTGCTTCGTGTTCCTGGAACACACCACCTGCGCGCTGACCATCCTGACCAACGAGGAGGGCATCGCGGAGGACCTGCTCACGGTCCTGCACGGCCTGGTGCCGCAGGTCACCAGCTACGTCCACGACTCGGCCGATCACGTGCGGGCGCACGTGCTCAGCGCGCTGGTGGGACCGTCGGTGTCGGTGCCGGTGCGGGACGGGCGGCTCCAGCTCGGCCGCTATCAGAGAGTCGTGCTGCTGGAGTTCGAAGGCCCGCGAGAGCGGACCGTTTCCCTCACGCCGACCGCGGGCTGAGAGCGGCGCTCAGGCGCCGAGCTTCTCGGCCAGGTCGACGAAGTCGCGCGCCACCACGTCCCACGCCTCCTCCGGCGCCAGGTCGGTGGTCTGGCCCGGCCCGAACTCGGTGGGTCGCGGCACGAACGCGGTGTGCCAGCCCTCGCTCCGCGCGGCGCGCAGATCGTAGTTGGGCCGCCACCAGCATCACCTGGCCCGCGGGCAAGCCCAGGAGCGCCACCGCGGTGCGGTAGACCTCGGGCGCCGGCTTGTAGCGGCGCGCGTTCTCGGCGGTGATGATGCAGTCCCACGGCAGGCCCGCGAACTTCGCCAGGCGCACCATGCCCGCGAAGCTCGCGTTCGACAGCGGGCTGATCACGTAGCGGCGCTTGAGGCGGGTGAGCCCGGGCACCGAGTCGGGCCACGGCGGAAGCGCCCAGCGCACGTGCACGAGCCGGTCGAGATCCTCGGGGGAGAGATCGGTGACGCCGTGGCGGGCGAGGGCCTCGGTGGCGGCCCGCCGATGGATCTGCTCCATCGTCATCCACGGTAGCGCGCCCGCATTGACGCGGTCCTGGATCGGCCGCGGCTCCCAGTCGGCCAGGACCTGCTCCCAGTCGACGGTCAGGCCGCGCGCCCGGCCGACCTCGACCAGCGCCGCGAGCACCGCGGGCCGCCAGTCGACGACGGTCCCGTAGGTGTCGAAGAGGAGGGCGTGGACCTCAGGCGGCATGACGGGACGGCCGGCGCGAGTACGCCACCGCGGCGACGATCAGCACCACGATGGCGAGCTGGGTGAGCACGCCCAGCCAGGTGGGATACACGCCGAGGGACGGGATCGTCGGCAGGTCGACCGGCTCCACGGGGAGACGCCCGGCCTGCTGGAGCGCGGCGATGCCCTTGCCGGCCAGCACCACCGCGAGCACCGCCATGAGGGCCGCGCCGACGCCGAAGAACCAGCCCACCGGCAGCCGTAGGCCCATCTTGAGGATGAGCCAGCCGAGCAGCACGAGCCCCACCGCGGCGGTCGCGAAGCCGCCCAGCACCGCCACCCGGCCCGAGGGACCGGCCTCGATCCAGAGCGCCTGGTAGAAGAGCACGGTCTCGAAGGCCTCGCGGTAGACGGCGAGGAACGCGATGGAGGCCAGCGCCCAGCGGGTGCGGCCGGAAAGCGCGGCCTCCACCTGGCTGCGGAGGTAGGCGGTCCAGCGCGCGGCCTGGGCGTTACGGTGCATCCAGAAGCCCACGTAGAGCAGCATGCCCGCCGCGATCAGCGCGGTGACGCCCTCGGTGACCTCGCGGCTCGCGCCGCTCAGCGTGACCACGTAGGACGCGGCGAGCCAGGTCACGCCTCCGAGAGCGAGCGCGGCGATCCAGCCCGCGTGCACGTAGCGCAGCGCCTCGCGCCGCCCGGACTTGATCAGCATCGCGATGAGCGCGGCCAGCACGAGGATCGCCTCGAGACCCTCGCGCAGCAGGATCACGAGCGAGCTGGAGAACGTGGTGACGGGGGAGAGGCGGGCCGCGTCGAGGCGCTGGCGCGCGGTGTCGAGCAGGCCGAGGATCGTGCGGGCCTGCGCCTCGACCGTCTCGCGCGGGGCGCGCGACTGGAGCATGGTGCGGTAGCGCAGCATCTCCGCCTCGACCCGGCTCTTCAGCGCGGAGTCGGCCCCGGTGAGGGAGCCCTCCACCAGCTCGAAGCCCTCCAGGTAGCCGGTGACCGCGAGCTGCTGCGCGCGCGCCACGTCGCCCCGGCGGTAGGCGTCGAGGCTTTCCCCGATCAGCCGCGCGCTCAGGTCGAGCGGCGACTCACGTCCCGTCGCGAGCGCGGCCGGGTCGCTCGCGAGGTAGGCCAGCACCGCGGCCGCGTCGCGGCCCCCGCGGGCGGCCACCTCCTTGGGGGTGGCCATCACCAGCGCCCGCAGGTCGCGCAGCTCGCCGCGCCCGCCACCGTCGCGCCAGAGCGCGGCGCCTCGCTCCCGCTCCGCGGCCGGCACGCCGAGCGTGCTCACGTAGAACGCGAGCGCCCAGCGCCGGGCCTCGCCGAGGGCCGGGAAGCCGACCATCGCGGTGCCTTTGACGCCCACCGTGATCGTGTTGTAGAGGCCGAAGAGGCTGTGCTCGCCCATGCGGGCCCCGTCGGTGAGGTCGGCGGGCGGCGGGGTCAGGCCCTTGGCGGTCGGCCCGTCGCCGTGCCCCGTCGCCCCGTGGCAGACCGCGCAGTGGGTGGCGAAGTCGGCCGCGGCGGGCTCGAGATCGGGGATCTGGCGCGGCGCCACCCGCACCTCGTAGAGGTCGATGATGCGGCGGCGCAGGTCGGTCGCGACGGCGGCCACCTCGTCGCCGGGCCGCTTGTCCCGGATGGCGGCGAGCAGGCCCGCGGCGCTGGCCTGGAGCGCGGCGCGCTCCGGCCGGGCCGGCAGGCTCGCGATCATCCCGCCGACCGAGGTCGCGAACTGGACCTGCTCGGCGTACTCGCCCTGGTCCTGGACCTTCCCGTCCTTGACCGCGCCCGCGTAGTCGACGGCCAGGTAGTCGAGGGTGTGCAGGAGGGGCGCGAAGGCGTCGGGCTCCTCCGCGGCCGCGGAGGCCGCGGGCCACGCCGTCGGCACGAGCAGGAGCGCGAGGAGGAGCCCGCGCCAGCGCGCCATGGCCGCCCCGCGCCGGATCAGCGCCCGGCTTCGCGGGGCGTGACCGCGATGGCGAGCTTGCCGATGCCGGCCACCCGCGCCGCGTCCATGACGTCCACCACGCGTCCGTGCGCCACGTCGGTGTCCGCCTCGATCACCACCGCGAGGTCCGGTTCGGTGCTCGCGCGGGCGTGCAGGCGCGCGGAGAGCTGGGCGGGCTCGATGGGCTCGCGCTCGAGGTAGACGACGCCGTCGCGGCCGATCGAGATCGAGACCGGCGCCCGGGCCGCCTCCGCCCTGGCCGCCTTGGGCAGGTTCACCGGGATGCCGCCGTGCACGGTCATGGCGAGGCTGGCCATCATGAAGAAGACGAGCAGGAAGAACACGGTGTCGATCATGGGGATGATCTCGATCCGTGCCTTGCGGGGTGGCGGACGGCGGAACTTCACGGGATCCGCTGCTCCCGGAGTGCGAGGTCGAGCCGGCTCGCGGCCCGCTCCATGGCGTCCATGGCCCGCTCGGCCCGGGCCGTGAAGTAGTTGTACGGCACCAGGGACCCGATGGCGATGGCCAGGCCGACCGCGGTGGCGATGAGGGCCTCCGCGACGCCCCCGGTGATGGCGGTGGGCTGGTTCATGCCGGTGGTGGAGAGGATGCCGAAGGCCGCGATCATGCCGGTGACGGTGCCGAGCAGCCCCAGGAGCGGGGAGAGGGTGATGATGGTGTCGAGCACCGGCAGGTAGCTCTTGAGCCGCCCCATCTCGGCCTGGGCGCTGGCCTCCATCGCCGCGGGCGCCTCGGCCTCCCGCTCGGTCAGGCCGGCGGCGATCACCCGCGCGCTCGGCCCGCGCGCGCCGCGCACCACCTCGAGCGCCTCGTCGAGCTTGCCGCGCTCGGCCAGCTCCAGGGCCCGCAGCGCGGCGCCCCGGTCGGTCTCGCGCCACCAGAAGGTGAGGCGCTCCACCACCACGGCGAGGGCCACGATCGAGCAGGCGAGCAGCGGGATCATGACGGGACCACCCTTGGCGAGCGTCTGGACGAGCGAACCGATCTGTGACACGAGCCCCTCGCTGCCGCCCTCGCGTCGAGACGAGGGCCGGCGGTGATGCCTCGCTGCCGGGAGCGGGAATCCGCCCCGAGGTGGCTGGCTTTCGGTGAACGGCTACTTGGTCAGGATGAGCTTGTCCGCCTTGGTGATGTGCAGCCGGTACTCCTGGCCGCGATGGACGATGACGATCTCGCGCCGGCCCCGGAAGAGCTCGCTGCTCACGATGCGCACCGCGGGAACCGCGGTCGCTTCCCGGGAGGGAGCGGCCTCCCCGGCGTCGTCGATCACGCGTCCTCTTCCTTGATCTGCTGGGCGAGGTAGTGGCCCTCGCCCACCTGCTTGATCAGCTCGAGCTGCTCCTCGATCCAGTCGATGTGATCCTCTTCGGCCTTGAGGATCTCCTCCAGCAGGTCGCGGGTGCCGTTGTCGCCCGCGCTGCGGCACATCTCGATCCCCGCGTTGAGGGCGCTCACCGCGGTCCGCTCGACCTCGAGGTCGAGCCGCAGCTGCTCCGGCACCGTCTGGCCCACGTTCACCTTGCCGAGGCGCTGGAGATTGGGCACGCCCTCCAGGTAGAGGATGCGCTCGATGAGGCGGTCGGCGTGCCGCATCTCACCGATCGACTCCTCGCGGACCTTCTTCCACAGGCGCTTGTAGCCCCAGTTCTCGCACATGCGCGCGTGGATGAAGTACTGGTTCACGGCGGTCAGCTCGGCGGTGAGGACGTCGTTGAGCAGTGTCACCACCTGGTCGTGTCCCTTCATGGCGAGCCTCCGTGAGGACGTTAGTGGACCGCGGTCGCGCCACTATACTGCCCCTCACGAGCCCGCTCGACCAGGCATTCCAGCAGCTGCCCGCACGCCCCGCAGTCGCCCCCCGCGCCGCAGGCGCGCTCGATGGCGTCCACCGTGTCGGCCCCCGCGGAGATGACGTGCTCGACGGTGTGATCGGAGACGCCGCGACAGAGACAGAGGATCACCGGCGGGCCTCCCGGGAGCCGATCGACCACTTGTTCATTCGGGTTGCTTTCCCCGCGCCTTTAGGGTGGTGATAGCCAGCGGCTTAGGTATACCTAATCACCGAGTCGGCTGTCAACCGGGAAAACCGGAACCGCCGGAGGGGTCGGCGGGGCGGGCCCGGGGGCCCGGGGGCGGGGTGTGGAGGGGGCCTAGAGGACGTACAGGAAGGGCCGGGCGCGCAGCGAGC
>Ga0134123_10001299_pt1 | contig 16314 bp, 15 predicted proteins | sample KB303_FD_96460 | JGI IMG/M metagenome (GOLD analysis project Ga0134123, IMG submission 96460) | Terrestrial soil microbial communities without Nitrogen fertilizer from Kellogg Biological Station, Michigan, USA - KB3-0-3 | ecosystem: Environmental > Terrestrial > Soil > Unclassified ...
CCCTCACCGAGGACATGCGCGCCCTCCGTCGCTACCTCGTCTCGCAGGGCTATCCCCAGGCCGAGGTGGGGCCGCCGGCGACCACGTTCAGCGAGGACCGCACAGCCGCCCGGATCGTCATCCCGGTATCGGAGGGGCCGCGGCGGACGGTCGGCGCCATCACCATCACCGGCAATCACGCGCTGCCGACGGACCAGATTCTCAAGGTCGTCGCGCTTCGCCCCGGCGAGGGATGGGACGAGGCGAAGCTCGACGAGGCGCGCCGAAAGATCGAGCAGCTCTACCAGCGCCGCGGCTACCACGGCACGACGGTGACCGCCAAGGGCACGGAGAGCGGCGATCGCATGGCGCTGGCCTTCGACGTCACCGAGGGGGAGCTGACACGGGTCGGGCGGGTCATGATCGCGGGCCTCACCGCGACCAAGAGCTACGTGGTCGAGCGCGAGCTACAGATCAAGCCGGGCGACCCGCTCGACGCGGTCGATCTCAGCGAGACCCGTCGCCGCCTGGATGCCACGCGCATCTTCGACCGCGTGGACGTCGAGGTCCAGGGCACGGCCGAGGCGCCCTTCCGCGACGTCGTGATCCGGGTGCGGGAGGCCAAGCCCTGGCGCTTCGAGTTCGGCGTGGGCTACGCCACCGAGGAAGGCTTTCGTGGCTACGTCACCTTCGGCAACGACAACCTGTTCGGCACCGGCCAGAGCGCCAGCCTCACCGAGCGTGTGAGCCAGAAGAGCGAGCGCACCGAGCTGCAGTATCGCCAGCCGTGGCTGTTCGGCACGCGCCTGCAGGGCGAGGCCGTGGTGTTCCGCGAGCGCAAGGACGAGATCGGCTTCAAGAGCGACCGGCGCGGCGCGACGTATACCGTCCAGCGCGAGCTCTTCCCCCGGCTGTTCCGTCCCGACGAGCCCACCGATCATCCCAAGAGCCTGCGGGCCGGTCTCCGGTATCGCATCGAGGAATTCCGCCGCCACGACATCGATCCGGACCTCCTGGCCGAGGGGACCGCCCCGCGCGACGACACCGTGGGCAGCGTGATGCCGTTCCTGGCGCTGGAGCTGCGCGACAACCCCACCGATCCGCACGCCGGCAGCTACCACTTCGCGTCGGTCGAGGTCGGCAGCTCGCACCTCGGCGGCAGCGTCAACTTCATCAAGTTCGTGCTCGAGAACTCCGTGTACGTCGGCTTGCCCGGCGCCACCGTGCTGGCCCTGTCCGGCCGGCTGGGGCTGGCCACCCCCTATGGCGACACCGAGGATCTCGTGATCGAGGATCGCTTCAAGGCGGGCGGCAGCACGACCATCCGTGGCTATCGGGACGAGCGCGTGGGCCCGGTCGACTCGTTCAACAATCCCGAGGGCGGCGACCTGCGGCTGCTGTTCAACGTGGAATACCGGTTCCCCATCTGGCGGTTTCTCGGCGGGGTGACGTTCTTCGACGCCGGGATGGTCACGCCCCGGGTGCGCGATTTCGCGTGGTCGGAGTTCTTCCCGGGGGCCGGCGCCGGCTTGCGGCTCACCACGCCGATCGGGCCCGTCCGCTTCGACGTGGGCTACGCGCTCCGGCAGCTGCGCAACGAGGATCGACTGCAGTTCTACGTGTCCGTCGGACAGGCGTTCTGATGCGCGGCCCGGCCGTGGTGGCCCTCCTGGGGCTGCTCCTGGCTTCGGGGCGAACGGCCACGGCGGCACCGCTCGACGCGCTGATCGGCGTGGTGGACGGGCGGACGGTGGCGGCCAGCGACATCGCGCTGGCGCGGGCGCTCGGCGTGCTCGGCTTCGCCCCCTCGACCGCGCCGATCACTCAGGCAGAAATCGAGCGGTTCGCCGACGTGCGGCTGCTCCTCGACGAGGCCGGCCGGATCGGGATCAGCGCGGAGCCGGCGGAGACCGAGCGGGCGTGGGCCGCGGTGGTGGCGCGCGCCGGGAGCAACGGTGCGCTCGACCACTGGCTCGACGCGCAGGCGATCGACCGGGCGTGGGCCCGCCGGCTCGTCGAGCAGGATGTCGTCCGCGCCCGGTTCTTCGAGGCGCGCTTCGCCGCCTTCGTGTTTCCCGACGAAGCCGCGGTCAGCGCCGCGCTCGGTCCCGGGCCGCACGACGAGCCCGCGCGCGACGCCGCGCGCGCCCGCCTCGCTCGTGAGACGGCCGAACGCGCGCAGGCCGAGTGGCTGCAGGGTGCGCGGCGCCGCGCGAACATCCAGATCCTGCTGCCCGCCGGGGGGTCGATCGCCCCGCCCTTCCCGCCCCCGTGAGGCGCCGGGCCCCACGCGCGTCGCAGATCACGTGCCCGAGACCCCACGGCGCAGGGGAACGACGCGGTGGGCGCTGGCGCTCCGGCTGATCGCCTGCTGAACGGCGTCGAGCAGCTCCTTGTCGTCGAACGGCTTGGCCAGGAAGTCGACGGCGCCGGCCTTCATGGCCCGCACCGCCATCGGGATGTCGCCGTTGCCGGTGATGAAGACGACCGGGATGTCACGGCCGGCGGCGACCAGTGACTCGTGCAGATCGAGGCCGTTCTGGCCGGGCATGCGGATGTCCAGCACCAGGCAGCTCGGGCGGACGATGTCGCGGTGCTCGAGAAACTCGCGCGCGGAACCGAACGTCACCACGCGATGGCCGGCGGATCGGAGCAGCCGATCGAGCCCCCGGCGGACAGAGACGTCGTCGTCCACGACGTACACTGTCGCATCGACCGGGGTCACGGCGTCTTGGCCTTGCTCAGCGGCACCGTGAAGTGGATCGTCGCGCCGCGCGTGGCGTTGTTGGCGGCCCAGATGGCGCCGCCGTGCGCCTCGACGATCGAGCGCGCGATCGACAGTCCCATGCCCATCCCCGAGTGCTTCGTGGTGTAGAACGGCTCGAACACCAGGTCCTCGGTCCCCGGACGCAGGCCGGTGCCCGCGTCTTCCACCGCCACGTGCACGGCGGGCGCCTCGGTGAGGCGCGTGCGCACGGTCACGCGGCGATGCTCGCGCTCGCACTCGGTCATGGCTTCCATGGCGTTGAGCAGCAGGTTCAGCACCAGCTGCTGCAGCTGCACGCGGTCGGCACTCACCGTCGGCGTCTCGGGGACCAGGTCGAGATGGATGGTGATGCTGCGGATGAGCGCGTCGCTGCTGACCAGCTTCACCACGTCGCGCACCAGCACGTTGACGTCCAGCAGCGACAGCTCGGCCTCGCCCTTGCGCAGGAACTCGCGCAGGCGCTGGATGACCTCGCCGGCGCGCTTGTCGTCGTCGATGATGTCGGACAGGATGGCGCGGATCTCGCCGAGGTCAGGCGTGCGGGCGTCGAGGAAGCGCTGGGCGGCCTGGGCGTTGGCCAGGATGCCGGTCAGCGGCTGGTTGAGCTCGTGGGCCAGCGAGGCGGTCAGCTCGCCCATGGTCGACACCCGGGTGAAGTGCGCCAGCTCCTGGCGGCTGCGCTGCGCCTCCATCTCCGCGTGCTTGCGCTCGGTCACGTCGGTGTGCGAGACGACCGCCCCGCCGTCGGGTCCCTTCAGCGGCACCACCGACAGCGCGAACCAGCGGCCGGCGCCCGGCGCGCCCCACGCGTACTCCAGCGAGAAGCCGGTGCGCGAGCCGTTGAGCACGCTCTCGGTGCCGATCATCGCCTCGCGGGCCACCGCCACGCCGTCCAGCGCCGCCTTCCAGCACGCGCCGAGGAAGCTGCCCTCGACGCCGACCTCGGCCCCGAACACGCCGCCGTCGCGCGCGCTGCGCGCCCAGTGGTCGTTGACCTCGACGATGCGCCCGTGCCGATCGAGCACGGCCACGCCGCTGGCCAGGGAGGCGAGGATGGCCGACTTCATCTCCTCGCTCGAGCGCAGCGCCTCCTCGGCTTCCTTCTGGGCCAGCGCGTTGGCGAAGACCTCGCCCACGAGCTGCAGGCGCTGCACGAGCTCGTCCGGCCAGTCCCGCTCGGCGGTCACGGTCACGAACGCGAGGCTGCCGAGCACCCGGCCGCCCGCCACCAGCGGGATGGCGAGGTTGGAGCGCACGCCCCGGCGACGAAACGTCTCGGCCTCGCGCACCGCCTCGAGCGGCAGCTCCTCCAGCCGCGCGAAGCCGACCGGCTGCTCGCGCAGGATCTGCGGGACCAGCCAGGGGAAATCGTGGATCACCGAGACGCGCGACACGGCCGGCACCCCGGGCGCGCTCCACGTGTAGCCGACGATGAACTCGCCGAGCTCGCGCGAGAAGCGGTAGAGCGTCACCCGATCGAGCACGAGGAACTCGCCGAGCTGGCGCAGCCAGGTCTCGAACGCGGCGTCCATGGAATGCGCGGGCACGTGCACGAAGGCGCCGGAGAGATGGGACAGCAGCTCCTCGAAGCTCAGCCGCTCGCGCAGGGCCTGCTGGGCCCGCTGGCGCTCGTCGATGACCGCCGCCAGCAGCAGGAGCGGGATGCCGACCGAGATGAGGAAGATCTGCAGGGCCAGCACGCCCTCGGCCAGCTGGATCGTGGAGATCGGCGCGTTGCCGCGGGAGCCCGACCAGACGACGAGCAGGACGGTGGTCAGCAGCGAGACGCTGGTGCCCCCCGGGCCAAAGCGGACTGCGGCCCACGCCAGGGCCGGGAGCAGCAGGGCCAGCGGCACGCCCGGTGAGGCCCGGAACGCGCTCGAGTGCTCCACGGCCAGCATCACCAGCGCCCACATGCCGAACGGCAGCACGGCGAGACCGACGGCCTCCAGTCGGCGCGTGAACGACGCGCGCCGCAGCCAGGGCCGACCCTGCGTGATCGCCAGGATGATGGCGGGCACGAGCGTGAGCTCGGTGAGCATGTTGGAGAAGAACCGCGTGCGCCACACCAGCCAGTAGGGCTCGCCCTTGAGCCCGGAGACCACCGCGGCGTCCGCGAAGGACGAGGCGAATGGTGCGACCAGCACCGCGCCGATGATGAACGCCGCCATCCGGCGCAGCGTGTCGAAGCGGCCCGGAGCGTCGCCGAGCGCCCGGACGGCCACCGCCGCGATGAGGGCCTCGCTGCAATTCGTGATGAACAGCAGCGCCGCCATCGACGAGGGCCGCGCCGCGGGCTGCCCCAGCAGGTGCGCGGGGAACGCCGCCAGCAGGTAGACCCACCACCACCGCGGGGCCGTCAGGAGCAGGGTCGCGGTCAGAATCGCGTTGGGCGGCCACAGCACCGAGGTGGTGACGGGCAGGAAGCGCAACTGCTCGCCGAATCTCGCGCCGAAGTGGTACGCCACCGCCACGAGCACCGCGGTCGCGATGATGCGCACGGCGGGCGGAAGGGCGGAGCGGCTGGAGGCTAATCTCCGGCCGGGAAAGGACAGTCGACTGCTCACCGCCTCCATGGGTCGTCCTGCATGGTACCCGATTGGCTGGACATTTCGAGCCGGGGTTCGCCTGACATCGGGTGTAGGACCTTAGTCCCATTCGGGCCGTGAGGCCGAGCGTTATAGTGGCCGGGAGTGCCGTGCGGGTCGATCGCCGATCTTCATATTCTCGAAAGGAGAAATCAATGACGATGTGGACCAAGTCGCTGTCCATGAGTGTGCTGCTGGCCGTGGCCTTCGCCGGAGCGGCCGGAGCCCAGACGCCGCCACCGAGCCCGAACCCGCCCATGGCCGGCAAGGCCGAAGGCGCGGTCATGCGCGTGCGCGGAACCGTCTCCGCTGTCGACAAGGAGAACAAGACGATCACGCTCAAGGGCCCGCGGGGCCGCACGATCACCTTCGACGTGCAGGACCCGACCAAGCTCGAGACCGTGAAGGTCGGCGACCCGGTCGTCGGCACGTACGTGGAGGCCGTCGCCGTCCAGCTCAAGCCCGCCGGCAGCGCAACGCCGAGCGCCACCGTCAGCGAGGCGCAGGCGGGATCCAAGCCCGGCGACAATCCGGCTGGCGCGATCCGCCGGGAGATCACCCTCACTGGCAAGATCGTCAAGATCGACACCAAGGCGCAGCGGGTGACGCTGGAAGGCCCGAAGGGTGGTCAGGAGACGATCAAGGTCAAGGATCCCAAGAACCTCGAAGGCGTGAAGGTCGGCGATCTCGTCGAGGTCAGGTACATGCAGGCGCTGGTCGTCGCTCTCGACAAGCCCAAGACCGAAAAGTAGAATCCGCGCCATGAAAATCAAGGCGGCGAACGGCCTGGCGCGCATTCTCAAGACCGAGGGCATCCCCTGGGTCAGCTGCTATCCGACCAACCACGTCAACAACGCGCTCGGCGAGGAAGGCGTGCCCATTCTCATGATGGGCGAAGAGCGCTTCGCCGTCGCGGTGGCGGATGGCTTCTCGCGTGTGACGGCGGGCAAGCAGATCGGCGTCTGCACCGTCATGGCCAATCTCAACGCTGCCGGTATCCAGATGGCGTACGGCGCGATCGCCCAGGCGTGGGAGGACTCCTCCCCACTCCTGGTGATCGCGGAGGGCGTGGGCCAGGGCGGTAGCCGGCACACGCACTACGACATGGTCGAGGCGTTCAGGTCGGTCACCAAGTGGGTGGGCAAGGTCGATCGTGCCGACCTCATCCCCGACTACGTGCGCCGCGCGTTCACGCAGCTGCGGTCGGGGCGGCCGGGCCCCGTCCTGCTCGTCGTCCCCCGCGATCTCGGCGAGTACGACGCCGACGAGCATCCCTACGCGCCGGTCAAGGGCTGGCGCACCGGCCCCGATCCCGACGACGTCAAGGCGGCCATCAAGGCGCTGCTGGCGGCCAAGGATCCGCTGCTGTACGTGGGCGAGGGCGTGTACTACGCCGACGCGACATCCGAGCTCCTGCAGTTCGCCGAGGCGGCCCAGGTCCCGGTGCTCACCACGCTGAAGGGCAAGGGCACGTTCCCCGAGAACCATCCGCTGTCGGTCGGCGTGCGCGGCTCGCTGGCCGTACATTTCTTGAGGAAGGCCGATCTGCTCTTCTCGATCGGCTCCAGCCTCTTCCCCAACCGCTTCAGCCACTCGATTCCCGACGCCGAGAAGAAGGCGATCGTGCAGTGCACGGTCGACACGCTCGACATCAACCGCAGCTACGAGACGCGCCACGCGGTGATCGGCGACGCCAAGCTGACGCTGCAGGCGCTTACCGAGGAGCTGTCCAAGCGTGGCGGCGTGGCCAAGAAACCGGCCCTCGTGGAGGAGATCCGAAACACCAAGCAGACGTTCATGGCCAAGTTCCGGCCGTGGATGGAGTCGAACGAGACACCGATCAACCCCTACCGGGTGCTGGGCGACCTCATCAAGGTGCTCGATCCCAAGAACTCGTTCGTCACCGCCGATTCGGGCAACACCCGTGACCAGACCAGCACCGTGTACGAGGCCCAGATCCCGCGCGGACACCTGGGCTGGGGCAACGTCTCCACCCTGGGCTTCAGCCTGGCCGGCGCCGTGGCGGCCAAGCTCGCCTACCCTCATCGACAGTCGGTGCTCGTCACCGGCGACGCCGGCGTTTGCTACATGATGGGCAACTTCGAGGCGGTGGCGCGCTACAAGATCGGCATCACGGTGCTGCACATCAACAACGGCGGCTATTCAGGCTATGGCCCCGGCTTCTGGGGCGGCGGCCACGATCCCTACACGTGGAAGGTCTCGGATCACGCCTCCGCCTGCATGGCGAACATGGCCAAGGCCGTGGGCTTTCACGGCGAGGATGTCTCCGCCCCCAGCGAGATCCTGCCCGCACTCAAGCGTGCGCTCGACGAGAACGCCAAGGGTCGGCCGGCGTACATCGAGTTCATGGCCTCGCACCATCCGGTGCACGGAGGGTGGGTCCGACCGGCGTGAACGAGCGGGCGGGCGGCGCGAGGGAGTGTGACGCGGGCGGGGGTGGCGGTCGGCTCAGGCGCGGGCGCGGCGCATCGCCACCACCCGCTTGGTCGCCCAGGCGGCGATGACCACCGCGATGGCGCACTGCGCGACGGTGCTCACCATCTGCAGGCCCTGCTGCATCGTCTCGAGCTTCACGCCGCTGGCGTAGCCGATCACGATGAACAGGCCGGCCCACACGAAGCAGCCGATGGCATCGAAGGCGACGAACCGGTGGAAGGGCATCCGGGTCAGACCGGCCAGCGGGGCCAGGAGCACGCGGGCGCCGATCACGAAGCGCCCGAACACCACGCTGGCGTGACCCGGGGCAAAGCGCGGGGTGCGACCCAGGCGCGCCAGCACGCGAGCACCACCCACGCGGCCGATCCAGTAGCCGAGCGTGTCACCGAGGAGCGCGGCGGTGGCGGCGACGATGAGGCCCATCACGACGTCCAGGTGGCCGTCCTTGGCCACGACGCCGAAGGCCAGCAGCATGAGCTCCCCCGGGATCGGCAGGCCCGCGTTGTCCAGCAGGATCGCGGTGAACACGATCCAGTAGCCGTACGCGATGAACAACCCGATCAGGAGCTCCGCGGTCAGGGTCACTGTTGTTGGCCTCGGCACCTTCATTGAGCAACGGTCGTACCAGATCCGACAGACCCGTAACTAGCTGTAATAAAAGACGTATCTAGAAGGGCTCGAGCGGTGACGGAAGCGCTCGTGCGTTTATGAACCACCCGGCTGGTTCGATATCGCCCAGGCGGGTAGCAGCGGCGAATCGGGGCCTTGCCTCACCGCGTCTCAACTGACGAGAGGAGATTCGTTCGATGACCCTGGGAGATACGAGCAACGCGATCGTGCATGTGACAGGCGCGACCTTCGACGGTGTGGTGACGAGCGAGCGGCCGGTGCTCATCGACTTCTGGGCGCCCTGGTGCGGCCCCTGCCGGGCCATTGCCCCCATGCTGGAGGAGATCGCTCAGGAGCTCGGCGACAAGGTGACGATCGGCAAGGTCAACGTGGATGAGCACCCCGACCTGGCGGTCCGCTTTGGCGTCCAGGCCATCCCCCAGCTCCTGTTCTTCAAGGAAGGCGCGCTCAAGGACAAGCTGGTCGGCGCGGTACCCAAGCGCGAGCTGATCAAGCGGCTCGACGCGCTGAGCGGCTGAGCCTCAGGCCGGCGCAACGCCGACGCCGCCGCGCCTGACGGCGGCCGCCCCGATGACGTCGACCGCGCGACTCTACTGGGCGGACGCCTACCAGTGGGAATTCGGCGCCACCGTGCTGGCCCACGCGGAGGGCTGGTATGCGCTCTCCGCCACCGCGTTCTATCCCGGCGGTGGCGGACAGCCGGCCGACACGGGAGCGCTGAAGAGCGCGGCGGGTGAAGACACGGTGACCTCGGTACGCAGTGCCGAGGGGCTGATCTGGCATCGCACCACCCTATCGCTGGCCACCGGTGATGGGGTGACAGGGCAGGTCGACTGGCCGCGCCGTTACCAGCTGATGAAGTACCACACGCTCCTGCACATCGTGAACACCGTGATGCTCGACATGCACGGTGCGCGCATCACCGGCGCGGACATCGGCGTGGCGCAGGCGCGCATCGACTTCGACGTGGAAGCGGCGCTGCGCGAGAGCAGCGCGGCGGTGGAGGCGGCGGTCAACGCGGTCATCGCCCGGTCGCTCGCGCTCGAGGCGGCCTTCGTGCCCGAGGACGAGCTGACGCGGAATCCCCGGCTGGTGCGCACGCTGGAGGTGGCGCCGCCGGTGGAGAACGGGCGCGTGCGGACACTGCAGATCGAGGGCTTCGACACGCAGGCGTGCGGCGGCACCCACGTGCACAACACCGCCGAGCTCGGCCGGTGCCGGGTCACCCGTGTCGACAACAAGGGCCGCCGGAACAAGCGCCTCTACGTGAGCCTGGACTAGCCGGGTGACCCGGCGAGGCTAGCCGCCGAGCGGAGTTCTCACGCCGCCGTCGAGAGCCCGGCGGTCTCCAGCGCCACGGCGGCGGCGTGGATCGTGGCGGCGATGCGCACGGCGTCGTTCACCTGGTCGTCGGACAGGCCGGCCGCGCGCACGGCCTGCTCGTGCGAGCGGACGCAGATCTCGCAGCCGTTGATGGCGCTGGCCGCCAGCGAGAATAGCTCCAGGTCGCTTCGGCTGCCCCGGGGCTTGGCCAGGCGGTTCATGCGCAGCCGCGCCGGCTTCTGCGCGTAGCTCGACTCGCCCATCATGTGGCGGAAGCGGTAGTAGACGTTGTTCATCGCCATCAGGGCCGCGGCGGCCAGGGCGTCGTCGACGACGCCCGCCCCGGCCTCCGCCTTCGCCGCCTCGACCACCGCCTCCAGCAGCGTCCGGTTCCGCGCGGTGGCGGCCGAGGCGACCGCGACGCCCCACCGTTGGGCCGGCGTCAGCGAGCCCTCCTGCAGCACCGCCTCGAGGTTCAGCTTCACGTCCCGGGCGGTCTCGGGCAGCGCGTCACGAATCGCCTCGAGCCCGGCCATGGCTAGGCCCCCACCAGGGTCGGCTCACCCTTCTGCCAGTTGCACGGGCACAGCTCGTCGGTCTGCAGCGCGTCGAGCGTCCGCAGCGTCTCGTCGACGTTGCGGCCGACCGAGAGGTCGTTGACGCTGACGTGGCGGATGATGCCGTCCGGATCGACGATGAACGTCGCGCGCAGGGGCACGCCGTCCTGCTTGTGCAGCACGCCCAGGGCTGAAGCCAGCTCGCGCTTGGTGTCGGCCAGCATCGGGAAGGGCAGCTCGCGCAGGTCCTCGTGCTGGCGCCGCCAGGCCAGATGCACGAAGTGGGTGTCGGTGCTCACGCCCAGCACCTGCGCGTCGCGGTCGGCGAAATCGCGCTCGCGGCGACCGAAGGCCGCGATCTCGGTGGGGCACACGAAGGTGAAGTCCATCGGCCAGAAGAACACGACCTTCCACTGGCCGGGATAGCTCGCCTGGGTGATCTGCTGGAACTCGCGCCCCTTCTCCAGGCTGACGGCCGCCTGCAGGGCGTACTCGGGGAATCTGTCGCCAACGGTCAACATCGTTCGAGGGATCTCCTTTCCTGTTCGTTTCAGGCCTCAGGATGCCCTCGGGTTCCTGATAGGTCTAAGACATCGTTTGGATCACGGTGATAGCATTTGGCTATGAAGCTCTCGCCGTGGCCGTTCACCCTCCGCCAGCTCCAGTACGTGGTGGCGGTGGCCGACACGCTCAGCTTCCGCGTCGCCGCCGAGCGCTGCCACGTCGCCCAGCCGTCGCTCAGCGCCCAGCTCGCCCAGCTGGAGCAAGCCCTGGGCCTGCGGCTGTTCGAGCGCGACCGCCGGCGCGTCCTGCTGACCGCGGCCGGTCGCATGCTGGTCGAGCGGGCCCGCACCGTGCTCCGCGAGACGGCCGACCTGGTGGAGGCGGCGACCCGCGCGGGAGACCCGCTGAACGGACGGCTGCAGATCGGCGTCATCCCCACCATCTCGCCCTACCTGCTGCCGACGGCGGCCCCCGCGCTGCGCCGGGCCCATCCGCGACTCATCGTGGTGTGGCGGGAGGAGAAGACAGCGGACCTCGTGCGCGACCTGCAGGCCGGCGCGCTCGACGCCGCACTGCTCGCGCTGGAGGCCGACATCGGCGACGTGGAGCGCGCGGTCATCGCGCACGACCCGTTCGTCCTGGCCACGCCGCCGCGCCATCCGCTGGGCGTCAAGGCCGGGCCGATGCCGATCGCCCAGCTGCGCGACGAACCGGTGCTCCTGCTGGACGACGGACACTGCTTTCGTGATCAGGCGCTGGCGGCGTGCGCGCGCACCGGCGTGCGCGAGAGCGAGTTTCGCGCCACCGGTCTCTCCACGCTCGCCCAGATGGTGGCCGGTGGCAGCGGCGTCACCTTGCTGCCCGAGCTGGCCGTGGCCACCGAGACGGGACGCACGCCGCTGCGCGTGCGTCGTCTGGCCGAGCCCACACCGCGGCGGACGATCGGGCTGGTCTGGCGGCGCGGCTACCCGCTGGCCGGCGCGCTGCGCGAGGTGGCGGCGACGATCAAGGCCGCCTACCCGACGGCCCGCCGCACGTAGCTGCACACCCGCGAACGACTGCACACTCGCGAAGCGCCACGGCTCCGCCGGGCGCGGAGCGTGGGGGGTGTGGGGGGCCATATCGGGGCCCCCCACGTTAGCTGATGCGGAGCTTGTCGATCAGGCGCGGGTCGGGGTCGAGGCCGAGGCCGGGGCCTTGGGGGACCGGGATGCGGCCGTTCTTGGGGTGGATGGCGTCGCCCAGGGGGTTCTCGGCGAAGTCGCAGTAGAAGCGCTCTACCAGGGTCTCGACGGGCATGGCCGCGATGCAGTGGATCGAGGCCAGCAGCCCGGGCCCGAAGTACGCCGAGTGCGGGACCACCTGCACGCCGAGCGTTTCGGCCACCGCGATGACCCGGCGCATCTCGGTGACGCCGCCGATCTTCGTCACGCTCGGCTGCGCGTAGTCGATCGCCCCCGCCTCGGCGGCGCGCCGGAACTCCCACACTGTCCCGTAGTTCTCGCCGGCCGCGGTGGCAATGCCGCCCCGGCTGCGGACCTCGGCGAGGCCGGCCAGGTTCTCGGGCGGCCACACCGGCTCCTCCAGCCAGTGCAGGTCGAACGGCGACAGCCGATGCGCCATCTCGATCGCTTCCCGCACCGTCCACGGGCAATTGGTGTCCACCATGATCGGCACGCCGGCTCCCGCGACGTCCCGTGCGGCCTTCACCTCGGGCACCGTGATCTCGTGCAGCTTGATGTGGCGATAGCCCCGCCCCAGCGCCTGCTCCGTGTAGCGCGCCACCGCGTCGGCCCGGCCGTAGCGCAACAGGCTCGCGTAGGCCGGCAGGTCGGTGCGCGCGCCGCCGCCCAGCAAGCGGTAGAGCGGCTGGCCGGCCGCCTTGCCCGCGATGTCCCACAGTGCGATGTCGATCCCCGACAGCGCGTAGATGGTGGGGCCGTTGCGCCCGACTCCGTGCAGCACGCGCTGCAGGTCGGCATGGAGCGGCCCGATCTGGCTCGCGTCTCGGCCCACGCACATCGGCCCCAGCAGCGTGTCGATCGCCGCACGCGTGGCCGGAAAGATCCGGTGGCCGAAGGCCTCGCCCCATCCGGTCAGCCCCGCATCGGTCTCGATGCGCACGAGCAGCATGTCGATGCTGGTGCGGGCGCGGCCGCCCAGCATCGGGGTGGCGCTGCTGTCGAACTGCATCGGCAGGTTCAGGACGAGCGTCTGGACGCTGGTGATCTTCATGAAGGCCTCGACGCCCCGGAGCCGAGCCTAGCTGCCCAGATTACAGCCCCGGCAGCTGAGCGACGGAGACTTCAGTCCACCTCGGGCATCGCGGGTGGCGGACAGATCCCGCACCGTCTTCTTCTTCAGCGACAGCTTCCGCTTCGTCCCGCTCGTCGTCTTCTTCCGCTTCGCAGCCATGTCCGCCTCCGGTGTTGATGGGCCGGCACGCTCTTCGCCTGGATCACGTCGAGTCCGCGCAGTGTACCCGAGCCCCCGCCGATCGGTGAACGCGGCTGCGTGTGGCGCCGGTGGGGCTCCGCGTCAGAACGTCACCGGCAGCGACTTGAGCCCGCGCAGGGTGAGGCTCTCGCGATGCTCCGGCCGGTCGGTGGCCAGCGCGAGCCGGGGCAACCGCTGCACCAGCGTGTTGATGGCGATCTGACCCTCCACGCGCGCCAGCGGCGCCCCCAGGCAGAAGTGGATCCCCAGGCCGAACGCGATGTGACGGTTGTCGGTCCGTCCGATGTCGAGGCGATCGGGATTGGCGAACTGGCCGGGATCGCGGTCGGCGGCGCCGATGAACGGCATCACCATCTCGCCCTTGCCGATGGTCCGGCCGCCGACGGTGACGTCCTCGCTGGGAATGCGCGCGGTCCGTTGCACCGGGCCGTCGTAGCGCAGCATCTCCTCCACCGCGGTGCCGATCAGGCCGGGATTGTCCCGCAGGCGCGCCAGCTGGTCGGGGTTGCGCAGCAGGGCCAGGGTGCCGTTGCCGATGAGGTTGACGGTGGTCTCGTGGCCGGCCACCAGCAGGAGGATGCAGGTCGCCAGCAGCTCCTCTTCGTTCAGCTTGTCGCCCGCCTCCTCGGCCGCGATGAGGGCGGAGAGCAGATCGGCGCGCGGCGCCGCGCGACGCTCCTTGATGAGCTCGCGGAAGTAGTCGGACAGCGCGCGGCGCGACGCCATGCTGCGCTTGCCCACGTCGGAGTCCGGCGGCAGCATGATCGTGTCCAGACCGCGCGCGATGTCGAGCCCCCAGCCCTTGAAGCGCTCGTGATCGGCCACCGGGACGCCGAGCATCTCGCAGATGACGATGACGGGCAGCGGATAGGCGAACTCCTCGATCAGGTCCATGGCATGGGCATCCCGGGTCTTGGCCAGGAGCCCGTCGACGATCTGCTGGACGTGCGGCCGGAGCACCTCCACCACGCGCGGGGTGAAGGCCTTGCTCACCAGGCCGCGCAGCCGGGTGTGGTCGGGGGGATCGCGGTCCAGCATCGACAGGCCGAGCCCGGGCGGGGTCATGCCGAAGCGCGCGGCCACGAAGGCCGCGATGGCCTCCTTGGCGAATCGCGGGTCCCGCAGGGCTGCCACCACGTCTTCATAGCGGGTCAGGACCCAGAAGCCCAGCGGGCTGTGGTGGACGGGGTCCTCCGTGCGCAGTCGGTGGTACATGGGATAGGGATCCGCGAGGAATTCCGGATCCATGGGGTTGAAGTGCAGCGCCATCGCTCCGCCTCCTGCGCTAGGTCGCGGCTGTATGCTGAGTCGCGAGTGATAGTCTCACGACTTGGTTCCGCGATCCGCCTGGCGGATCATCCGGCCGAGGAGGCATCTACATGCGCGTGCTGCTGGTTCATCCGAGTCCTCTCATGTACTCCGAGATCTATCTGCGCCTGGAGCCGCTCGGGCTCGAGCGGGTAGCGGCGGCGGTACGGGAGGCCGGTCACGACGTCCGGCTGCTCGATCTGCAGATCTTTGCCCACAAGGATTACTTCCGTGAGATCGAAGCCTTCGCGCCGCAGGCGGTGGGCTTCTCGCTCAACTATCTCGCCAACGTCCCCGAGGTGCTCGATCTCGCCCGGCAGACGCGACAGCGCTGGCCGGAGTGCTTCATCTTCGCCGGCGGGCACAGCGGCTCGTTCATCGCCAGCGAGCTGATCGAGCACGGCGCCGGAAGCCTCGACTGCGTGGTGCGCGGCGAGGGCGAGCTGATCACGCCCAAGCTGCTGGAGGCGATCGGCGACAAGCAGCTCTCCACGCTGCCCGGCGTGGTGACGGCGGACGGGGCCGGGCCCACGCCGCTCATGCTGGACGACATCGATCGCTTCCCGCCGGCCCGCGAGCTCACCCGGAACCGGCACAAGTACTTCATCGGCATCCTCGACCCCTGCGCCTCCGTCGAGTTCACGCGCGGGTGCCCCTGGGACTGCTCGTTCTGCAGCGCCTGGACGTTCTACGGGCGGCAGTATCGCCAGGGCTCGCCCGAGAAGGCGGCCGAGGAGCTGGCGCGGATCCGCGAGCCCAACGTCTTCATCGTGGACGACGTGGCCTTCGTGCATCCGGAGAGCGGCTTCGCCATCGGCCAGGCGCTCGAGAAGCGGAATATCCGCAAGCAGTACTATCTCGAGACCCGCTGCGACGTGCTGCTGCGCAATCCCGAGGTGTTCGAGTACTGGCAGCGGCTCGGCCTGCGCTACATGTTCCTGGGCGTGGAAGCCCTCGACGCCGAGGCGCTGAAGCTGCACCGCAAGCGGGTGACCCCCAGCGACAACCTCAAGGCCCTGGAGGTGGCCCGCAAGATCGGCCTCACCGTGGCGGTCAACATCATCGCCGACTGCGACTGGGACGAGGCTCGCTTCGCCACCGTGCGCGAGTGGGCAGTGACCGTGCCCGAGATCGTGCATCTCACGGTGGCCACCCCCTACCCCGGCACCGAGATCTGGCACACGGAGTCGCGCCGGCTCACCACGCTCGACTACCGACTGTTCGACGTCCAGCACGCGGTGCTGCCCACGCGGATGCCGCTGGCCCGCTTCTACGAGGAGCTGGTGAAGACGCAGGCGGTGCTCCACCGCAAGCACCTCGGCGTCACCGCGCTCCGCAAGACCGCCACCGCGGCCGCCGGGCTCGCCCTGCGCGGCCAGACCAATTTCATCAAGATGCTGTGGCGGTTCAACAGCGTCTACAACGTCAAGCGCCAGGTCGCCGATCACCAGCAGCCGATCACCTACGCCATGCGGCCGCCGGCGCCACCCACCCTCAAGCCCCGCGCGCGCGATCTCTACATCCACGCCGCGGCCGGCAAGGTGGAGGCGCCGCCCTCGGCTTGACGCCGACGCCCGGCCGGTGATGCGTCGGCTATCGAGCGGCCTCGCCCTCGCCGTCACGCTGACCCTGTCCGGGCTGGCGGCCCGGACAGGCGCGGCTGATCCCAGCTCGCCCGCCGTCGAGCAGCGGCGGCAGTCCCCGGCCGAAGCCAGCGCGGCCACCGAGTACGACCGCGGCGTGC
>Ga0134123_10001301_pt1 | contig 16302 bp, 13 predicted proteins | sample KB303_FD_96460 | JGI IMG/M metagenome (GOLD analysis project Ga0134123, IMG submission 96460) | Terrestrial soil microbial communities without Nitrogen fertilizer from Kellogg Biological Station, Michigan, USA - KB3-0-3 | ecosystem: Environmental > Terrestrial > Soil > Unclassified ...
TCGGCGCTCTGGTACACCCTGGCCTGGGCGATCTTCGGCGCCGGCTATGTCGGCGCCGTGGTGTTCGTCGCCGTCTGGCTTCGGGCGTCCGCGGGCAGCACGCTGCTCGTGCTCGCCGCCGGCGCGCAGCTGTCGATGTACATCAGCGCGACCGTCGGCGAAATCGGATTCCTCACCGGCTTCTGGGCGTACGGCGCCAGGCGCCTCGCCTGGCTGGAGGACTACGCGGCGTCGATGTCGGCGAACGCGGACACGCAGCCGCCGGCGCGTCTCACGCGCGGGGTCCGCTTCGACCACGTGTCGTTCAAGTATCCCGGGACCGATCGCCTGGTGCTCAACGACGTGAACCTCGATCTCCCGGCGGGCGCGGTGGTCGCCGTCGTCGGCGAGAACGGGGCAGGCAAGAGCACGCTCGTGAAACTGCTCGCGAAGATGTACGAGCCGACGGCCGGACACATCTATATAGATGATGTGGACCTCGCCCGCGTCCAGGCCGACAGCTGGCGCGCACGCCTGGCCGGCGCCTTCCAGGACTTCTTCAAATTCGAGTTTCTCGCGCGGCACACCGTCGGCGTCGGCGACGTGCCGCGCATGGACGATCAGCCGGCCGTCGTCACCGCCGTCGGCCGGGCCGGAGCAGACGACGTCATCGTGCGGTTGTCGGCGGGTTTCGAGACGCAGCTCGGGCCGACGTGGCCCGGTGGGGTCGAGGTCAGCTTCGGCCAGTGGCAGAAGCTTGCGCTCGCGCGCGGATTCATGCGCGAGGAACCATTGATGCTCGCGCTCGACGAGCCGACGGCCGCGCTCGATGCGGAGACCGAGCACGCGCTGTTCGAGCGCTACGCCGCCGCGGCGAAACGAGCTGACGGCATCACGATCCTCGTCTCGCATCGGTTCTCCACCGTCCGCATGGCCGACCTCATCGTCGTCCTCGACGGCGCGAGGGTCGCCGAGGTCGGCACGCACGAAGCGCTGATGGCAAAACGCGGCCAGTATTCGGAGCTCTATAACATCCAGGCCGCGGCCTATCGATAACGCGTTAACATGCGCCCATGAAAGTCCTGATTCTCGCGCTCGCGGCGCTGCTCGCGCAGTGGCCCGTCTACAAGCGCGCCGACGCTCCGCGACTGCCCGACGGCAAGATCAACCTCAATGCCGCGGCGCCGAAGTTCTTCGACGGCCATCCGGATCTTTCAGGCGTCTGGGAAAATCCCGGCTGGCGCGAGGGCGCGCAGGCCGCGGCGGCAGCCGGCGTCATCACGGGCGTCGGCGGCGCGCCGACGACGCGCAGCGAGCCGGCCAGGCGCGGACCGGCGCCGTTGATCGCGGCGTTTTTCGAGCTGAGCTCGATGGTGCCCGGCGGCCTGCCGTATCAGCCGTGGGCGAAGGCGCTCAAGGATCAGCGGACGAAAGACAACGCGAAGGACAACCCCGACACGCGTTGCCTGCCGCTCGGCAACATGCAGCTGCATCTGCATCCGGAGCCGCGCAAGATCATCCAGGGCAAGCACGAGATCGTCATCCTCTACGAAGGCAACGGCGGCGTCCGTCAGATCTTCACCGACGGCCGTCAGCTTCCGACCGGCGATCCGCAGCCGTGGTGGTTCGGCTATTCGACGGGCAGGTGGGAAGGCGAAACGCTCGTCGTGCAGACGTCCAGCTTCCGCGACGGCGGATGGCTCGACGTCAACGGCAGCCCGCTGACCGATCAGGGAAAGATGACCGAGAAGTTCCACCGGCTCAATTACGGCACGCTCGAGCTCGAGCTGACCGTCGACGATCCGAAGGCCTACACGAAGCCGTTCACGGTGAAATGGAATCAGCGCCTGATGCCGGATGACGAGCTGATCGAATTCGTCTGCCAGGAAAACGAGATCTCGTCGCAGCACTTCAAGTGACCGTCGCCGAGCTCGCCCAGCAGATCGGCGGGGAAGTGGTCGGCGACGGCGGCGTCCAGGTCCACGGCGTCTCGCCGGTCGACGAGGTCAGGCCGGGCACGATTACTCTCGCCGACAACGAACAGAATTTCCTGAAGGCCGACGCCTCGCCCGCGGCGGCTGTCGTCGTGTCGTTCGCCGTTTCCAACGCCAGCAAGCCGCTCATCCGCGTCAAGAAGACGACGATGGCGCTGGCGAAGATGCTGGCGATCTTTCACCCTGCGAAGAAGCCGGAACCCGGCATTCATCCGAGCGCCTTCGTCGGCCGCGGCGTCAAGCAGGGGACCGGCATCCATATCGGCCCCAACGCCGTCGTGAAGGACGGCGCGACGATCGGCGATCGGTCGGTCGTCGACGCCGGAGCGTGCATCGGCGAGGGCGTCGTCATCGGCGCCGACTGTGTCATCCACAGCAACGCGACGCTGTACCGCGACATCACGCTCGGCAACCGCGTCATCGTGCACAGCGGCACCGTCGTCGGCAGCGACGGCTTCGGCTACGTCCAGGACGGCCAGACACGCGTGAAGATCCCGCAGGTCGGCACGGTGGTCGTCGAAGACGACGTGGAGATCGGGGCGAATGTGGCCATCGATCGATCGACGCTCGGCGCCACCGTCATCAAGCGCGGGACTAAGATCGACAACCTGGTCCAGATCGCGCACAACGTCGTCATCGGCGAGAACACGGTCGTCTGCGGGCTGGCGGGGATCTCCGGCAGCGTGACGATCGGCGACAACGTGACGATCGCCGGCCAGGTGGGCATGGCCGATCACGTCACCATCGGATCGAACGCGACGATCGGTGCCCAGTCCGGTGTGTCGAAGAGCCTCGAGGGCGGGCAGTACTACCTCGGCAGCCCCGCGGTGCCGATCGGCCTCGCGTCGCGGCAGTACGCGGTGTGGGCGAACCTGCCGGAGCTGTCCAAGAGAGTTCGCGAGCTCGAAAAACAACTCGAAGAGCTGAAGAAACCACGTTAACCGCAACGATCGCAACGCACGCTGAGAAATCTGCGTGCTTAGCGAGCATGGCGGTTTACGTGATCAGTACAACAGGTAGCGGTCGCGGATCTTCTTGAACGCGTCGACCGACCCGGTCCACGAGCGCGAGATCTCACGCGCGCTCATGCCTGATTCAATCTGCTCGCGCAGCTCGGACGATCCCGCGAGGATGTCGATCGGCATCTTCGTGTGCTCGTATTCGTAGGGCGGCTGGCGCCACGCGAACTTGTCGGGACCTGCGTCCCGGTACGCCTTGATCAGCGCGACGCCGGCCTCGACGGGCCTGAACGTCCGGCGGTCGAGCACGTGCATCTGCGCGCCGGCGCACGTCGTCCTGGCGTGCTTCTGGAAGGTCGGCTCGAAGACCGCCGGCCGGAACAGGACCCCATCCAGCTTCAGCGCGTTCAATTGCTCGGCGAAGCGTTCGGCGATGGGCCACGGCGCGCCGGTCAGCTCGAACGGCCGCGTGGTGCCGCGTCCCTCCGAGACATTGGTGCCTTCGAACAGCACCGTGCCGGGATAGACGATCGCCGTGTCGAGCGTCGGCATGTTCGGCGACGGCATGACCCACGGCAGGCCGGTGATGTCGAAGTACATGCCGCGCGTCCAGCCCTCGATCCCGATGACTTCGAGGTCTGCGCCGAGGGCGAACTCGGCATTGAACAGGTTGGCGAGCTCGCCGATCGTCATGCCGTGGCGCATCGGAATCGGGTACTGGCCGACGAAGCTCTCGTAGCCTTTCACGAGCATCGGGCCTTCGACGTCCGCGCCTCCGATCGGGTTCGGCCGGTCGCAGACGATCGCCTTCACGCCGTGCTTGCGCGCGGCGATGAGGCAGTTGGCCATCGTGTAGATGAAGGTATAGATCCGCGAGCCGACGTCCTGGAGATCGATGACGAGGACGTCGAGGCCTTCGAGCATCTTCGCCGTCGGCTCACGCGTCTCGCTGTAGAGCGAATACACCGGGACGCGGCGGGTGCAGTCCTCGCCGTGGCCGGTCTCGATCATGTTGTCCTGAACGTCGGAGCGGAACCCATGCTGCGGACCGAAGAGCGCCGCGAGCTGCGCCTTCGGATGCCGCGCGAACAGATCCGCGACGTGCCGCAGTTCGCTGTCGACTGACGCGGGATTGCAGACGAGACCGACGCGCTTTCCGTCGAGGGCGTGTGAAGCGAGGAGCCGTTCGCATCCGAGCTGAACGTTCATGGGTTGTTACACTTCGTTTCGAAGCAACGTGAGCCGGCGAAGACGAAACGTCGAGCGCGCCGGCGCTGTGGGACGGAAGTTCGAAATCACCACCTGAAACACCGGCGGCCATTCGAGGGCGGACAGATCTCGAGACGATCGGACTCTGCCCACGCGCGCGAACGTGGTGTTGTAGAAGAAGCGGTCGGCAGCGACGTCGAGCAGGCCAATCGCGAATCCGCCGGCGTCGAGTTGCGCATCGAAAATCAGCCGGTTCGGCTGAGCGGACGGCGTCGTCGTCTTCGGGAAGACGAGGGCGTAGTGAAACTGATTCTCGCCGGTTTCCACGAGAATGTCTCCGTTGCCGCCGGCGCTCACTGACGCATCGTCAGCCTTCGCCGATGCCAGATCGAAATCGATGACGGCCTGGCCGCGCGCGAGCTCGTCGTCGATTTGTGCCGCTTCGCGTCCGGCAAGATCGATGAGCGGGAGGATGTCGCCGGCGGCGCTGTCGGCGGTGCGCTCGAGCTGATACCAGACGTACCGGTTTTCGTTGAATGTCTCGCGGCGCGTGATGCGAAGTTCCGGACCCGCGATCCGCTGGAGCTTCTCGTCGTCGTGCCAGTCGGACCACGGGTTGTCGAGGCCGCCGACACTCGGATCGGAATGCCGTGCGAACGCCGTCTGATCGAATGTCGAGCCCGTCGACTTGACGAACTCCGGTGTGTAGAGCATCAGCCAGATCCGCCCGCCCGGACGAAGCGCGCGGCACATCTGCTGGAGGACGCGCTGCTGCCTCGCTTCCGGCATGTGCATCAGGCTCCCGTACGCGAAGACGATGTCGTACGGACCGCCGAAGTCCGTGTCGGCGGAATCGTCCATGGCAAGGAACCGGCTGTCTCCGGTGTGTCCCGTGAGGCGGCAGATGCGCTCGGCGCACGCGACGCAGCTCGGCACGATGTCGGCGAAGGTGACGCGCGCGCCCGCGTCGAGCAGATCGAGCTCGCTGTAGCCGAGGCCGCAGCCGAATGACAGCACGTCGCGGCCGCGAGCCTGTTCGCTGAAGAACCTGAGGAAGTACTCCTCCTCCCAGACGGTGATCCGGCGGACACGTTTTTCGTGCCGCCAGATCGACAGGAACTCGGCATCGGGTTGTTCCGCCAGCGACACCGAATCGACCTTGCCGGTTCCGCCTGGCGAGTAGCGCCAGTACGAGCGGGCGCGGTCGAGATAATCGGACGAATCAGCCACGGCGTGATTATTTCATACGGAAGGCCGCGTCACCGTCGCGGCGGCGGCTCGATGTGGATGATGGCGTCGGCGATTCCCGGATAGCGCGCCATCAGCTTGTCTTTCACCACGTGCGAAATGTGATGGGCGTCGTCGAGGCGCATGTCGGCGGCCATCCAGACGTGCAGGTCGAGGAACACGTGGTCTTCGGATCCGCGCGTGCGGATGTGATGGCAGCCGAGGACGCCGGGCACGCTCATCACGACCTGCTCGACGTCGCGGTCGGACATGACGACGCGATCGCTCAGGATGCCGGTCGTGGCGTTGAAGATCTGCCAGCCGCCGTACGCGATGAACGCCGCGACGACGAGCGCGGCGAGCGGATCGAGGAGCGGCCAGCCGAAGCGTGTGCCCCCGAGCGCCGCGATCACGGTGAGCGACGACCAGACGTCGGCGCGCGTCTGCATCGCGTCGGCCGCCAGCATCTCGCTCGACAGGCGCTTCGCCTCGCGCCCTTCGTACCAAATCACGAACAGGTTGACTGCGACCGTCACCGTCATGACGACGAAACTGGCGGGCGTGATCTGCTTGTCGGGTGTCTTGCCGATCAGGTGATTGATCGCGTTTCGCAGCACCTCGAGGACCACAAGGCCGGCGAAGAGGAGAAAGGCGCCCGACGCGACCGTTTCGAACTTCCGGTGGCCGTACGGATGGTCCTCGTCCGGCGGCTGGCTGGCCGCGCGGATGCCAATCAGTCCCACGACGTTGGATGAGGCGTCGATCAAACTGTGAAAGCCGTCGGACAGGACGCTGACGGCCCCGCTGACATACCCGAACCCGATTTTCGCCAGGGCCACCGCGAGATTCAGGACGAAAACGCGGACCAGCACGCGCGCGATGGCCCGGTACCGGCCGGGGTTGCCGTTGCTGTCGCCGATGGGCACGCCGTTTGATTCTACCTGTCTGGCCTTGATAGACTACGCGCCCTTGGTGGTCGCCCCGCCCGCTTGCTCCGTCGCCAGATTCGACGCTGCCTAGCTTCTGGCGCAACCACTCTGGAACTAGGAGCACGGCATGGGACGCAGGCTTTACGTCGGCAACCTTCCCTACAACACGGGTGAGACGGAACTCCAGGAGCTCTTCGGCAAGGCCGGGAACGTCGAATCGGTTCGCGTCATGCGGGATCCGGCCACGGGCCGCGCCCGCGGGTTCGCCTTCGTCGAGATGTCGACCGACGACGAAGCTCAGAAAGCAGCAAGTGAGTTCAACCAGTACCAGCTCGGCGGCCGCGCCCTCACGGTCAACGAAGCGCGCCCGAAACCCGAAGGGGGATTCGGCGGCGGTGGCGGTTACGGAAACCGCGGAGGCGGCGGCGGCGACCGCGGCGGACGCCGCGAGCCACGGTGGTAGATAGATGAAAAACTGGACCAAAGGGGATCGCGTCGCACAGGCGACGTACGGCAACGGCACGCTCGTCGAAGTGAACGAGCACCACACGGTGATCGAATTCGACGAGCACGGCCGCAAGGTCTTCTCGAGCAAGCTCGTGAGCCTGCAGCCAACCAACGAGCCCGCGCCGAAGAAGGCGCCGCGCAAGCGCGCCGTGAAGAAGAAGAAGGACGAAAAAGAGAAAGAGTAACCACGGGGCCGGCCGTCATGGCCGGCCCTTGATCGCCTTGGCCTGTCTCACGGCCTTGGCGCCCTCCCGATCCCGCCGCTTCCGTTCCGCCGCAGCCGCCGGATCAACGCGCGACTCCTCGTAGCGCAGTTCCCTGAGCAGCTTGTGATACGACGCCAGCCGATGGGGATCGATCTGTTCCCGGACGGCACAGCCGGGTTCGTCGCCGTGCGCGCAGTCCGCGAACCGGCACCGCGCCGCCAGCGCCTCGACGTCGGCGAACACGGACTCCAGACCGGCCTCGTCGGTCAGCTGAAACTCACGCATCCCCGGCGTGTCGATCACCGACGCGCCGCCAGGCAGCACGAACAGCTGCCGGTGCGTCGTCGTGTGACGGCCGCGGCTGTCGTGCTCGCGGACGTCTTTCGTCGCCTGCGCGTCCCGGCCGAGCAGCCGGTTGAGCAGCGTCGACTTGCCGACGCCCGACGAGCCGACGAAGCTGACGGTGACGCCGTCTTTCAGGTAGGCGGCAATCGCCTCGAGTCCTTCGGCGTTCAGCGCGCTCAACACGTGCGCGTCCACGCCAATGGCGACGCCGCGAAGCTCCTCCAGCTTCGTCCCGACGTCGTCGCAGAGATCCGATTTGTTCAGCAGCACGACGGGCGTCGCGCCGCCTTCCCAGATCGCCGCGAGATAACGCTCGACGCGGCGGACGTTGAAGTCGTGATCGAGACCAAGGACGACGAACACGATGTCGATGTTGGCGGCGATGATCTGATCGTCCGGCCGTTCGCCGGCAGCGCGGCGCATGAGCACCGTGCGTCGCGGCAGCACGGCGTCGATGACGGCGGGCCCGTCACCCTCCGATAGACGAATGCCGACGAAGTCGCCGACGGCGGGCAGATCGGAGTGACGGGAAGTTTCGTGGCGAAGGCGGCCGGCGAGCACGCCGTTGCGCTCGCCTGCAGGGGTACTTATCCGGTACGCGTCGCGATGCTGCGCGACGATTCGACACACGTCCATTTGATTGCTCCGTTCCTCATGTTGTTTGAGAGGGAAAACGCGGAGAGCGCTTTAAGCGCGGGCAATCATAGGCGCGCGGAGATTATAGCTTCTTTCAGCGGTGCACGAGCTAGTCAGATCGCCTGCATATCACGAAGGCACGAAGTCCTCACGAAGACCACGAACGCATTTTGTACAAGAAGGAGTCGTGCCCTTCGTGTGCCCTTGGTGCCTTCGTGATGAACAGATCTTCGAACGATTCCTACCGCTCGAGGAAGTATTGAATTGCCGGTGTGACGACGAGCGACAGGACCATCGAGATCAGGATCCCGCCGGTGACGGCGATGGCGAGCGGCTGGAGCATCTGGGAGCCGGCGCCAATCGCGAGCGCGAGCGGGAGCATGCCGGCGACCGCCGCGAGCGCGGTCATGACGATCGGCCGCAGGCGCCGGCGGCCGGCGTGCACGATCGCTTCCTCGAGCGACATGCCTTCCGCCCGGAATTTCTCGTTCGCGTCGAGCAGCAGAATCCCGTTCTTGGCGACGATGCCGACGACCATGATGAGGCCCATGAACGACGAGACGTTGAACGTCGTCCGTGTGATGAGCAGCGCGAAGAGCACGCCGGACGTCGAGAGAATCGCCGACGAGAGGATGGCGATCGGCGCGGTGAACGAGCGGAACTCGACGAGCAGCACCAGAAAGATGAGGACGATGGCGAGGCCGAGCACGGTCGTCAGATCGCGGAAGGACTTCTGCTGCTCCCTGTACGTCCCGCCGTACTCGACGCGAATCGACGGCGGGAGCTTCAGCTCCGCGACGGTCTTCTGCACGGCCGCGATGCCGGTGCCCATGTCCACGCCCTCGAGCCGCGCCGTGACTTCGGCCAGGCGCTGAAGGTTCTCGCGGCGAATCTCGGTCTGTCCCGGCAATTCTTCGATCGACGTCAGCGCGCCGAGCGTGGCCGTCGAGCCGCTCGAGCTGACGAGCATGGTGTTGCTCATCGCTTCGAGCGACGCGCGGGTGGCGGAGGGGAAGCGCACGCGAATCGGATAGGGCCGGCCGTTGATGAGCACGGGCGCGGCCGCCGGCTCGCCTTCGACCATCGCGACGCCGACCGTGCCGAGCTCCTCAGCCGTGAAGCCGGCGCGTGTCGTGGCGTCGGGGTTCACCTGGAACCGCACCGCCGGGCCGCTCGTGGATTTCTCGACGCCGTTTTCGACGTCGACGATCGCCGTCCTGCCGCCGACCTTCGTCTTCTCGAGCGCGTCGGCGACCTGCGGCGCCCACGTCTCCAGTAGGTCCGGATCCTGCGAGAACAGCTTCACGACGACCGGCTCGGGCGCGCCCGTGAGATCGCCGATCATGTCCTGCAGGACCTGGATGAATTCGACATCCAGACCCGGCTGCGACTTCGTCACCTTCTCGCGCACCTCGCTGATTACGTCGTCGACGCTGCGGCTGCGCGCGCTCTTCAGCTTCACGGCGATGTCGCCCGTGTTGGGCTCCGTGACAGCGGCGAGGCCGAGCTCGAGCCCGGTCCGCCGCGACGTGCTCTCGACTTCCGGTGTCGCGCGCAGGATCGTTTCGAGCTGCCGCATCACCCGATCGGTTTCCTGGAGCGAGCTGCCGGGCGGCATGACGTAGTCGAGCACGAAGCCGCCTTCGTCGAAGGCCGGCAGCAGTTCGTTGCCGAGATTGCGGTAGGCGAGATAGGACAGGCCTACGAGCGCCAGGCACAGGACGCCGAGCGCCACGGGATGATGCAGCGATCGGCGAATCACGCGCTCGTAGTACTCGATGATTCGGTGGAACAGCCCGGTTGAGGGCTCCACCTCCTGTTCACCACGTTGACCGCGCCGGATGAGCTGCGATCCGAGATTGCTCGTCCAGACGAGTGCGAGCACGAGCGACGACAGCAGGGACACGCTCATCGCGATCGCCAGCGCGCCGAAAAAAGTCCCCGTCACTCCGGTAATCGTGATGAGCGGCAGGAAGACGACGATCGGCGTCAGCGTTGAGCCGATGAGCGGCACCGTAATTTCTTTCAGGGCGCTGGCCGTTGCCTGGAGCGGGCCCTCGCCTTTGTCACGATGCAGCGTGATGTTCTCGACGACGACGATCTTGTCGTCGATGACGAGGCCCACGGCCGCCGCCAGTCCGCCCAGCGTCATCAGGTTGAAGCTCTGGCCGAGCACCTTCATCGCGATGAACGTCACCACCATGGTCACCGGCACCACGAGGCCGGTCATGACCGCGGTGCCCCAGTCGCGCAGGAACAGCCAGATGACGAGCGCGGCGAGAAACAGTCCGATGACGATGGCGTCGCGGACGCTCTTGATCGACTCCTGCACGATGTTCGACTGGTCGTAGAAGGGCCGGACGTCCACGCCGGCCGGCAGCGATGCCTTGATCTTCGCCATCTCGTCGTGGACTTCGTCGGCCACCTGCACCGTGTTGCTGTCCGGCTGCCGGTTGACGCTGAGGAGAATCGCGGGCTTGCCATTGGCGCTGACGGCCGTGTACACGGGCTCGGCTGCCGGCGTCACGGCGCCGACATCCTTCACGCGGATCGGCACGTTGTTGACGTTCTTGATGACGATCTCGCCGACGTCCTCCGGGCTGCGTGCCTGCGCGGTCACGAGGCCGAGAAACATCTGATGGTTGCGCGTGAGCAGACCCGGCGAGTCGATGACGTTCGTCCGGTTGATCGCGCCGACGATGTCCGCGATCGAGGTCTTCGTCCGCAGCATCAGCGCCGGATCGACGACGACGTGGAATTCCGGACGCTGGCCGCCCTGGATAAGCACGCTCGCGACCCCGGCGAGGCTGTTGAGCCTCGGCTTGATGTCGTAGGTCGCGAGATCCCAGAGGTCGGTCTGCGGCACCGTGTCCGACGTCAGGCTGTAGCCGATGATCGGGAAGCTGGAGAAGTCCAGCCGATTGGTCCGGATCTGCGCCGTGGACGGCAGCGAGCTCTGGATGCGCGAGACCGCGGCGTCCACCATCTGGAGCGTTTCGATCATGTTCACGTTCCAGGTGAAGAACAGATCGATTTCCGCCGAGCCGCGGCTCGTCACGGACCGGACGTCCTCGAGACCCGGCACCGACCGCACGGCGTCTTCGAGCGGACGGGTGATCGACACCTCCATCTGCTCGATGGGCGTGACGCCGTTGTCGACGCCGATGATGATGCGCGGGAAGTTCGTCGTCGGGAAGACGGCGACGGGCAGCGTGAACGCCTGCCACACGCCGATCACCGTCAGGATCGCGATGAAGAAGATGATGGACTTCGAGTGTCTCGCGAACCAGAAGCGATCGGGGTTCTCGGAGTTCTCGGGGTGCCCGAGGTGCTCGCGGTTCACGATTCTTCCGGCTCTTCGACTTCTTTCGCCGGCGCGATCTGGACCTTCGTCTTCTCGAGGACTTCCGGATCGAGCTTGAACAGCTCGTACGCGCCCGTCGTCGCGACGCGATCGCCGCTGCCGAGGCCGTCGGTCACCTGCGCCTTGCCGGCGTCCTTGATGCCGACGGCGATCTTCCGCATGTGCGGCTTGTTGTCCTTGTCGATCAGGATCGCGAAGGTCGCGCCCTGCGGGCTCGTCATCACCGCCTGCTGCGGGATGATGAGCGCATTCGGCACGGTCCGCGCGACGATTTCCACGCGCGCGCTGGCGCCCGCCCGCAGCTTCCCGTCGCGGTTGTCGGCTTCGATCCAGATCTCGACAGTGGTATTCGAGGCATCGAGCGCCGGGCTCACGAGCGTGACCTTCGCGGGAATCGGCACGCCGTTGAGGCCGATGATGCTGGCGTCGTGGCCGACCGTGATTTCCTGCGCGTCGGTCTGCGACACGTGCGTGCGCGCGATCACGCGCGACAGATCCATGACGGTGACCACCGCCGTCCCGGCCGGCGCGGTCTCGCCCGGGTAGAACGGCAGGTCGGTGACGACGCCGTCGATGGGGCTGGTGAGCCGCGAGTAGGAGAGCTGCGCCTGCGCCGACTCGTTGCGGCCGCGGGCCGCGTCGCGCTGCCCGGCGGCGGCTTTGAGCGCCTGGTCGCTGGCGAACGCTCGCAGGTCGTCGAGGCGCTTCTTCGCCGTTTCTGCCTGCGCGCGCGCCTGGCTGGCCGCGACCTGCGCGTCGTTGACGTCCTTCTGCGCGATCGCGCCCTCGCGATAGAGCCGCTGCCGGTTTTCAAAGACCGACTGCGCGGCCGTGGCGCCGTCCTGCGAGGCCTTCGCGTCGAGCTCGGCCTTCTGCAGATCTTCGGGCACCGTCGCCTTGGAGGTCGTCTCGAATTGCGCTTCGGCCTGATTGAGCGTCGCGCGGCTCTCGACTGCCGCGCCGGCCAGATCCTGATTCTCGAGCTCGACGAGCAGCTGTCCGGCTCGCACGCGTGCGCCGCGCTGGACGACGTTGCGCTTCACGGGCGCGGTGACCTTCGGGATGATCGCCGCCTGCTGGCGCGGATAGAGCAATCCGTCGGCGCGAATCGTGCGCTGGATCTTCGACAGCAGCACCGGCGCGACGTCAACCGTGACGACCGGCTCGGCCTCTTCTTCCTTCTTCCCGCCGCAGGCGATCGTCGCCAGCAGCGCGACGGCAACGACGTATCGCATCAGAAACTCCCCGTCATCGTCTGCAGCTGGGCGATCGCCACCCGATATCGCGCTTCCGCGTCGTCTGCCGCATTGCGCGCCGCGACCGCTGTGTTCTGCGCATCGACGACTTCGAGCGCCGGCGATTCCCCGGCCTGGTAGCGCAGGTTGATCAGCCGCAGGCTCTCGTTCGCCAGCTCCGCCGCCCGTCGCAGGCTGTCGACGGCCGCCCGCGCTGTCAGCGCCTCGTTGTACATCGAGTACAGGCCGCTCATCAGCTGACGCTGCGTCTGGCTCAATGTCGCGCTTGCCTGCCGCTGCCGGATCTGGCTCTGCCGGACCTTGCTGCGCTGCGCGCCCCAGTCCCACAGCGGTACGGTGACGTTGATCGCGAACGCGTATCCGAGGTTCGGCAGGACGCCGAGCGCGGGATCCGCCGCCGGCGCGCTGTGGAGCGCGAACTCGTTGGCCTCGATGCCGTAGATGCCCTCGAGCGACAGGCTCGGAAGCAGGCCTGCTCTCGCGATGCTTACGTCCTCGCCGGCGGCGCGCAGCAGCTCACTGGCCGCCCTGAGGTCCGGATTCCCGCGTTCGGCCATCGCGCGAATGTCGGCAAACGGCGGCAGGGCCGGTGCGCTCAGCATGTCGTCGATGACGGAGAAGTTTGCGGTGAAGGTGGGGAAGACGAGCACGGCGAGTGTCAGTCTCGCGTTGTCCATCGCCAGTGCCGTCTCGTCGAACGCCTGCAGCTGCTGCCGCAGGGAAATCTCGGCCTTGATGACGTCGCTGCGCGCGACCTGGCCGAGGCGTTCCTGCTGTTGCGCCATCTCGAAGAACCGCTGCGCCTGCTGCGCCGCGGCCTGGCCGCTCGCGTACTTCCGCTGCGCGGTAATGAACGCGTAGTACGCGCGCGTGACGGTGACGACGAGGCCGCGCTGCGCGATCTCCAGCCTGGCCAGCGCGGCGGCTTCGGCCGCCCGCGCCCGCCGGATCGGCGCCCCCATGAGCGTGCTCGTGCTGAGGTCTTCGTGCGCGATGAGCCACGAGCGGTACATGTTGACGCCGTCGTACGAGACAAACCGTCCGGTCTTCAGTCCGGGGCTCGCCTGGTTGCCGATGTCCTGTACTGAATAGCTGAACGTCGGGAGCAGCCCGGCGCGTGCCTGCACGGCATCTTCACGCGCGCTCGCTGCGTCGGCGGCGGCCGCGAGAAACGCCGGCTCGTTCGCTTTCGCGCGCTGCAGCGCGTCCGCGAGCGTGATCACGACGGGCGGCGCCGTCTGCCCGTCGGGCCGCGCCAGCGACAGCGACGGCGCAGGCGGAGCCGCCGGCGCGTTCTGCGCCCCTGCCGCCGCCGCACCGAACAGAAGGAACCCGATCGCGACGGTCGTCTTCATTTGCCGACCACCAGCACTTTGAAGGAATCGGGCAGATACGGGCCGCGTCCGCCCGCGGGCGCCGCCGAGGCCGTCGGCGTATAGACGCGGTGTGTTTTTTCATCCAGCGCGATCGTGCGGGCGCCGCGTTCGGTCGCGATGTTTTCGAGCACGTCGTACTTGCCGCCGGTCTGCTGGACGACCGTCATCGTGCCGTCGCCGTTCGAGCTGATCGCATAGCCGGTGCCCGGATCGAACACGACGCCGTCCGAGCCGGCGCCGATGGCCAGCGTGGCGACGATGGCGCCCTTGTCGGGATCCGAGACGACCATCACGCGGTTGCCGCAGACGGAAAAGATCCGGCGCGCCCTGGTGTCCATGGCCATGCCGGTCGGATCGGAGCAGCCGGTCAACGCGTACTTCTTCGTCATCGTCGCTTTCGCGGAGTCGATCTCGGCGATTTCGCCCGTGTCCTCGATGTTCACGTAGACGTGGCCGTTGCCGTCCGCCTGCGAGAACTCCGGTTTGCCGGGCAGGGGGATGTTGCCGATCGCCATGCCGGTCTTCGCGTCGATCGCCGTCGCGCTTTTCGAGCGCCCGTTGAAGGCGAAGATATGTCCCGTCTTCGGGTCATACCGGATGGCGTCCGGATTCATTTCGGTCGGGACGGTCCCGGTGGCCTTCAGCGTCTTCAGGTCGAAGATGGTGACGTTGTTGCCGCGGCCGTTGCTGATGAAGCCCTTGTTGAGCTCCGGCGCGATGGCGATGCCGTGAACGCCCGGGGTATCCGGAATGTCGCCGACGACCGTGTTCTTGTCGATGTCGATGACGACGACGTGGGTGGCGTGGGAGACGTAGAGCCGCCGCGCCGCCGGGTCCACCGTCAGGTAGTCCCAGCCGCCTTCTCCGCCGACTTTGACCTCGTTCAGGATGTGGTAACCGGTCGACGCGGAGACGGCCACGAGAGTGAGAGCGAGTAACGTGCGCATGCGGACCTCCCTAAGAGGCCAGACGCTATCCCTTTTCCGGGTGCGCTGTCATCCGACATTCGCCCGAGAGGCATCGGCTGGATGACGTACGCCTGGCAGAATCAGGTCTTCGAGGAAGAACGCGGCAAGGTCCGAGCGTCCTGAGAGCCCGGCCTTTCTGTAAATCGACAGCGCCTGCTGGCGGACGGTGCGTTCGCTGGTCTGGCGAAGGTCGGCGATTTCCTTATGCCGAAGCCCCTTGAGCTGGAGGAGCGCGACGTCGCGTTCGGCGGGCGAGAGGCCCCACTTGTCGAATTGCGCGTCGATGGCGGCGCCGAGCCCCTTGAGGACGTCCTGCGCCTCGCGGCTCCAGCGCTGGGCGTCGGCGCGCGACTGGATCAGCTCGCGGCCGAGCCGTTCCGATTTCGAACGGGCGGACGACAGCTGCCAGGCCTCGATGCCGATGGCGGCCAGGGCCATCGCGAACACCAGGATCTCGAACGTCTGCGCCAGGATCGATCCGTTCTGGCGGTAGTCGATGATCGTGTCGACGCCCATGAGCGCCGCAATGAGCGCGAACATGGCGATCGACGTCCAGGGCCGGGCCATCGCGTCAATTATGTGCCAAGGGCGCCGGCCGCCACGCGGGCGCTCGACCAGGCCCACTGGAAATTGAACCCGCCGATCCGGCCGTCGACGTCGAGGATCTCCCCGACGAGCGACAGGCCCGGACAGACGCGCGACGCCATCGTCGCAGGATCGATTTCGTCGAGCGACACGCCGCCGGCGGTGACCTCGGCGAAGTTGTAGCCGCGATCGCCGGTCACGGCAAGCGGGGACTTCACCAGCGCGTGCGACAGACGCCGTCGATCTTCGCGCGCGAAATGCGCCAGCGTCGTGCCATCGTCGACGCCGGCACGCTCGAGCAGCCGGGCGGCCACCGACGCCGGCAGACGGGAGGACAACTGCGTGGCGACCGATGTCTGCGGGTGCGCGCGCGTTCGCGACGTCCACCATCGCTCCAGATCGTCGAACGTCTCGCCGGGGCAGAAGCTGATTGTGAGTTGGTTGTCTTCACGCGCGCGGATCCAATGCCGCGACATGTTGAGCGCGAGCGGCCCGCTGATGCCGAAGTGCGTCCACAGGAGCGCGCCGGTCAGTCTGATCTCGGCGGCGTTCTGGACCCACAGCGTCAGCTCCGCCTCGTGCGCGACGCCGGTCAGGACGCGATGCATCGCCGCCGGTTCGTCTTTGAGGAGCAGCGGCACCAGCGCCGGCGTGGTGGGGACGATGGTGTGGCCCAGACGTCTGGCGATGTCGAAGCCGACGCCGTCGCTGCCGCTCTTCGGCAGCGAGCGCCCGCCCGTGGCGAGCACCACATGCCGGGCA
>Ga0134123_10001302_pt1 | contig 16279 bp, 13 predicted proteins | sample KB303_FD_96460 | JGI IMG/M metagenome (GOLD analysis project Ga0134123, IMG submission 96460) | Terrestrial soil microbial communities without Nitrogen fertilizer from Kellogg Biological Station, Michigan, USA - KB3-0-3 | ecosystem: Environmental > Terrestrial > Soil > Unclassified ...
AAGATGATCGCGGTAACGAAAGACCTCGACCGCTTTCATCGTCGCCGGATCGACGCGATAGACGATCGATCGGCTGTCGGGCCGGTACTCGGCGACCGGCACCCAGATGCTCGTGCCGTCGAAGTCGATGCCGCCGGGATGGTAGATCGTCCCTTCACCAAGCGTCAGGTCGCCGACAAGATTTCCCGCCTTGTCGATCTTGAACAGGTGGCCCGACCCCTCGCCGGCGTCGCGGTCGTACCCGTGTTGCGGCGGCGACAGGCGGCGGGTCGGCGTTCTCACTTCCACGGACGAGACGAAGAAGGTCTCGCCGATCTTGACCATGCCCTGCGGATGAAAGGTGCGGAACTTGATGGGCAGCGACTGCACGAGCTGCCACTGCGTCTCGCGCGTCAGCCTGCCCACTCGCTGGGCGATGATCGCGCGATCGCCTGCGGCAGCGCCGAGCGCGACAACTGCGAGGAGGGTGAGGCCGGTGGCCACCGTCCGGCTGACGCCGGACGCCACGAGCACGGTCATTCCTCCCGCAGCGCTTCGGTGGGCTCGAGGCGCGCCGCGCGCAGCGCCGGGAGATAGCTTGCCGCCATCGCCACCGCGGCGAGACCAGCCGCGGCCGTCGCCAGCGTCCCCGGATCGCCCGGGTGCAAGCCGAACAGCATCGACGACGCCGTCCGCGCCGCGACGACCGCAATCGCCAGGCCGACGGCGACGCCGGCCGCCAGCAGCACCGCCGCTTCCCGCATCACCATCCTGACGACGTCGCCGCGGGCGGCGCCGAGCGCCATCCTGATGCCAATCTCGTTGCGGCGGCGCGCGACCGTGTACGACATCACACCGTAGAGACCGATGGTGGCAATCAGCGCGGCCAGGCCGCCGAAAAATCCCGAGAGCGTCGCCATCAGCCGCTCGCGCAGCAGCGAATCGCGCACCTGCGACGCCATCGTCTGGAACTGCGTGATGATCGCCGGGCTGAACGACGCGACTGCCGCCGCGACCTGCGCGGTCGTCGTCGACACCGGTGCCGTCGATCGGAGCACCACCTGCAGCCCGGTGCCGGGCTCGGTGTCCTGCGACGCGGCCAGGAAGGCGAGCGGCGTGAACGCCTCGCGCAGATCGGTGTACTTCGTGTCCTTCACCACGCCGACGATGTGAATGTAGGGACGCGGCTGGCCCGGCCCTTCCTCGATCTGGAACATCTGCCCGATCGGATTCTGATTCGGGAAGTACTTCCGCGCAAAGCCGTCGGTGATGACGGCGACCTTCTCCGAGCCGGCCGTGTCCTGCGCGCTGAAGGTGCGGCCGTTGAGGATCGGCGTGCCCATGGCCTCGAAGTAGTCGCCGCTCACGCTGTTGAAGTTGACGTTGTCGGGCTGCCTCACACCGTTGATCACGATGTTGTTGTTCCAGCCGCTGCCGCTGACCGGCACGATGAACGCCTGCGCCCCCGCGGTCACGCCGGGCAGCGCGCTGAGGCGGCTGGTGATCTCGTCGTAGAGCGCAGTGCGCCGCGCGACGGGGATTCCCGCCTTGCGCAGATCGAGGTTGACGACCAGGAGGCCGTCCTGTCGAAAGCCGGCGTCGACGGTCATCAGGTTGCGCAGGCTGCGGACGAAGAGCAGCGCGCCGACGAGCAGCACGAGCGACAGCGCGACCTGCGTCACAACCAGCGCACGCCGCAGCCCGAACCGCTCGCGGCTGTCGGAGGATCCGCGGCTGCCGGCTTTCATCGCCGCGCCGGGCGCGGTGCCGGTCACGCGCAGCGCGGGCATTAAGCCGAACACCAGGCAGGTGGCGAGGGCGAGCACGGACGTGAACGCGAAGATGCGCCAGTCGAGCGCGAGCTCGACGAAGACCGGCGCGTTGGCGCTGGTGAGGAAGTTGACGAGAAAGCGGCTGAGCCACTGCGCCAGCAGCGCGCCGGCGGCGGCGCCAATTGCCGCGATCAGCAGGCTCTCGGCCAGTAGCTGACGGACGACGCGGCCGCGCGATGCGCCGATGGCCAGGCGCACCGCGACCTCGCGCTCGCGCGCCGTGGCGCGCGCCAGCATCAGGTTGGCGAGGTTGGCGCAGGCGATGAGCAGGACCAGCCCGGTGGTCGCGAGCAGCAGCCAGAGCGGCGACTCGTAGTTGCGCCGCAGCGTCGACACACCGGTCGACGCGTCGAAGGCGCCGAGCCTGAAGTTGCGATAGTTCTTCGCGTCCTCGGCGCGGTACCGGGGCGGCACCGTCTCCTGAAAGATCGGACCGGAGATCGAAGCGAGCTGCGCGCTCGCGCGCTCCGTGGTCCAGCCCGGCTTCAACCGTCCGAATGCCGCCAGGAACCAGACGTCGGGCTTGTCGAGGCCGCTGCGCTCGCCGCGCGTGAGCGGCTCGGCGCACAGCGGGACGGCGACATCGTAAGCTCTTCCAACTTCGACGCCGAAGAAGGCTGGCGGCGTGACGCCGACGATCTCATAGGAGTGCCCGTTCACCATCAGGCTGCGGCCGATGGCGCCTGGGCTGCCTGCGAACTCGCGCTGCCAGAACCCGTAGCTGACAACCGCCGGCGGCGCCGCGCAGCCGGGGTGGTCGTCGGCGGCGGTGAGCACGCGGCCGGCAAGCGCGGGCACGCCGAGCGTGGCGAAGAAGTCGCCGCTCACCCACAGGCCCTGCGCGTAGCGCGCTTCGCCGCCGCTCGTGAGATTGACTGGCGCGCCGTTGAACGCCATCGTGCTCGAGAATGCCTGCTGGCGATCGCGGATCCGCTCCCACAACGGGTTGGTCAGGTTGGGGCGCCGGCCGTTGAACTGACCGGTTCGTCCGTTGGGCGCCTCGGCGATGCGGATCTCCATCAACTCCTGCGGCTTCATCACCGGCAGCGTTCGCAGCCGGACGGCATCGAGCAGCTGGAAGATGGCGGTGTTGGCGCCGACGCCGAGCGCCAGCGACAGGATGGCGACGACCGCGAAGCCGGGATTGAGACGCAGCAGGCGCGCGCCGTATCGCAAGTCGCGCCAGGCGGCGTCGACGATGTGGATCGTATTCATCTGGTAGATGTCCTCGCGGATCGTCGTGATGTTTCCGAGCTTGCGCCGCGCGGCGTCGCGGGCGTCCCGGGGGTTCATGCCGCGGGCGATGTTCTCGTCGGTCTCGATCGCGAGGTGCGCCTCGAGCTCGCGGGCGCGCTCATCGTCCCACTCGCTGCGGCGGAAGAAGCGTGTGATGCTCATGCCGGACGCAGGATGCGGTTGACGGCGCGAACGATCTCGTCCCAGCGATTGGTCTGCTCGGTCAGCTGCTTCCGCCCTTCGGGCGTCAGCCGGTAATAGCGTGCGCGGCGGTTGTTCTCGGACGTGCCCCAGAACGACGAGATCCAGCCGCGATCCTCGATGCGATGCAGCGCCGGATACAGCGAGCCGTGCTCGACCGCCAGCACGTCCTCGGACTGACGCTCGATGGCGTAGGCGATCGTGTGGCCGTGAGCGGGGCCGATCGCCAGCGTCTTGAGGATCAACAGGTCGAGTGTCCCTTGGAGCATTTCGCCACGAATAGGCGCATTTCCACGTTTCGGCATGTCCAGGCGATGATACTCCACAAGATTATCTAGTGGAAGAACCAAGCCCCGGTACCGCCACGGGTCGAAACCCGTCAGGGGGACGGCTGAGTAGCGCGGGTGCTAGCGGCCGGGGAAGAACGACGGCAACGGCAGGTCGCGCATCGTGTGCAGGCCGGGCTCCGCTTGCAGGACCTTGGGGATCGAGTTGACCGCAATCGACGCCGTCGCGACGTCGCCGTGGATGCCGCCGGCGATTTTCATCGACAGGTTCGGCGAGCCTTCGATGTCGACCGAGTCGAAGGTTTCGGGCGCGCCGAGGTAGGCCTCCATGTGCAGCTTGATCACCGGCTCGCCCTTGCGATAGCCGACGCCGTCCTGGATGATGCCGGCGACATACCCCGGGTCGACCGCCAGGTACTCGCTCGAGATCGTCACCGTCGCCAGCTTCGGGTGGATTTCGTCGGTGATCCGGTCGAGCGTCCACCCCATCGCGTCGGCAATCATCGCAATCGATTCGGTGAGCCCGACGTGGCGCACGCTGCCGTCGTTCACCTTCTTCTGAAACTGCTCGGTAGTGAGGCCGGCGCCGATCTTCTGCTGGAACGGCAGCCGGCGGATACGCGCGTCCTGCAGCCGCTGCACGACGATGCGGTCGACCCGCTCGCACACCGCGCTCAGCGCGATCGGCAGCGTGTCCATCGCGAACCCGGGGTTGACGCCGGTGCCGAGCACCGCCACCTTCGCCTTCTTGGCCAGCCCGTGAATCAGCCGCGCCTGACGGATGTGCGTGTAGCCGGGATACGAGAGCTCCTCGGTCGTCGACACGATCGGCACCTTCGCCTTGAGAATCGTCTCGATCTGCGGCAGCACGGTCTTGATCGACGAGCTCGTGCAGAGCATCACGACGTCGGGCTTCGCCGCCTTGAGCGCCTTCGCCCCGTCTGCCGAAACCTTGGCGCCGATGCGCTTCGACAAGCCGACGACGTCGCCGACATCGCGTCCCACTTTCGCCGGGTCGATATCGACCGCGCCGACGATCTTGAACCCCGGGCGAACGGCCACTTGTTTGACGATCGCCGCCCCGATCGGGCCGAGCCCGAAGTGCATCACTTTGATATTCGGCATAACCCGCGGATTATACGCGGCCGTCAAAGACCGGCGCTACTGGCGTTGATGTACGATGCACGGATTCATGAGCCGACACCGCCCGGGCGTTCGCGGCCGCGATCATGTCGTCTGCACCCGTCGCATTCGCGACGTGCTCGTCACGACGCTGTGGATCAGTACTGCGGCGTCGTCTCTCGCCTCGGCACAGGCCGGCGGCGGCGGCATCACGCCGCCGCTGTCGCCGCGCAACGCGAACTACACGATTACTGCCCGGCTCGATCCCGCGGCCCGGACCATCACCGGCTCCGAGACTATTACCTGGCGCAACATCACCGCGCGCCCCGCAACGGAGCTGCAGTTTCATCTCTACTGGAACGCCTGGAGGAACGACCGGTCGACGTTCATGCACGAGCTCGCGTTGGCCGGGCAGTCCAATGGACCACGGGCCGACAGCGACTGGTCTCGAATCGATGTCAACAGCGTGAAAATCGATGGCGCCGATCGGACGGCCGTCAAGCGCTTCATCGCGCCAGACGACGACAACCAGGACGATCAGACCGTGATGGCGGTGGGGCTGGCGCAGCCGGTGGCGCCGGGAGCGACGGCCACCATCGAGATCGCCTGGAGCGCGCACGTGCCGCGGCCGTTCGCGCGCACCGGCGCGATCGGCAACTTCTTCTTCATCGCGCAGTGGTTTCCCAAGCTCGGGGTGCTGCAGGACCAGGGATGGAACTGCCACCAGTTCCACGCGGGCACCGAGTTCTTCTCCGACTTCGGCGTCTACGACGTATCGCTGACCGTTCCCCTCGGATGGCCGGTCGGCGCAACCGGCGTGCAGGTGAAGCGCGACGACAACGCCGACCGGACGACGACCTACCGCTACTACCAGGAGGATGTGCACGATTTCGTCTGGACGACCAGCCCCGATTACCTCGAGCGCACGGCGCGCTTCGACCATCCGCGGCTGCCGCCGGTCGACATGCGGCTGCTGCTTCAGCCCGAGCACGCCTCGCAGGCCGACCGGCATTTCAACGCGACGCGGACGACGCTGAAGTATTACGGCGAGTGGTTCGGCCCGTATCCTTATGGCCACATCACGATCATCGATCCGGCGTTCCAGAGCGGCGCCGGCGGGATGGAGTACCCCACGCTCTTCACCGCCGGCACGCGCTGGCTGGCGCCGCGCGGCGTCGCCACGCCGGAAGGCGTCACCGTGCACGAAGCCGGCCACCAGTTCTGGTACGGGATGGTGGCGAACAACGAGTTCGAGGACGCGTGGATGGACGAAGGGTTCAACACCTATTCGACCGCGCGCGCACTGGCCGCGGACGACACGCCGAACTTCCTCGCCTTGCGCTACTTCGGCGGGTTCATCCCGCGCGTGGTGCGCGAGATCGCCCTCAGCCGCGAGACCGAGGGCAACCGCCTCACCGGCTACAGGCACGACGCCGAGAGCGACCTGCCGTCGACGCCGTCGTTCCGCTATTTCCCGTCGACCGGCGGCAGCATCACTTACAACAAGACCGCGCTGTGGCTGAACACGCTCGAACGCTGGCTCGGATGGCCGGCGACGCAGCGGATCCTGTCGGAGCACTTCGCGCGCTGGCGCTTCAAGCATCCGAAGCCGGATGATTTCTTCACCGTCGCGAGCGAGGTGTCGGGACGCGATCTCACGCCGTTCTTCGACCAGGTCTATCGCAGCTCGAACGTCTTCGATTACGGCGTGCAGGAACTGCAGAGCACGCGCGACGGCGACCACTTCCACACCAGCGTCGTCGTGCGGCGGCACGGCGAGGCGGTCTTTCCGGTCGATGTCGCGGTCGTGTTCCGCAACGGCGACCGGATTACCGAGCACTGGGACGGCGAGGATCGCTGGAAGCTGTATCGCTACGACCGGGCGTCGGAGGCGGTATCGGCGCAGGTCGATCCGAATCGCGTGCTGCTGCTCGACGCCAACTACACCAACAACTCGATCGCGCTGGAGCCGCGCGGCAGCGCGGCCGCGACCAAGTGGTCGCTGGCCTGGATGGTCTGGCTGCAGGAGTGTCTGCTGTCGTGGGCGGCGCTGGTCTGAACGCCTGGCGCGACGGCATCCGCCGCGTCAACGGCGCGCCGGCGCTCGCGGCCGCCCTGTGGGCGCTGACGCTGGCGGTCACGCTGCCGATGGCGTTGGCGATGCGCAGCCTGCTCGCGCGCCACCTCGGCGCGAGCGTCGCCGCCGAGACTGCGGCCAGCGGCGTCAACTACGACTGGATGCAGGAGTTTTCCGACCAGGCGGCGGGACTTGGCGTCACCTTCAAGCCGACGATCATCGGCTTCGGCGCCGTCGCCGACAACCTGAGCGCGTTCCTCGACCACAGCGAGCGCCCGGTCGTGATTGTCGCCGCCGCCAGCGTCTACATCCTGCTCTGGATCTTCGCCGCCGGAGGCATCATCGATCGCTACGCGCGCGATCGCCCGACGCACGCGACCGGCTTCTTCGCCGCGTCCGGCGTGTTCTTCTTTCGGTTTCTGCGGCTGGGCGTGCTGCAGGCGATCGTCTACGCCACGCTGTTCAGCTCGCTGCACCCGCTGCTGTTCGAGCGGCTGTATCCGAAGCTGACTCACGACCTCACGGTCGAGCGCACCGCATTCCTGCTGCGCGTCGGGCTCTATCTCGTCTTCGGCGCGCTGGTCGCCTTGTGCGTCACGGTCTTCGACTACGCAAAAGTGAGGGCGATTGTCGAGGACCGGCGCAGCATGATCAGCGCCACCATCGAGGGGATTCGCTTCGTCCGCCGCAATGCGGCCGACACCACGGCGCTATTTCTCCTGAACTTCGGCAGCTTCCTCGCGGTGGTCGGGCTGTACGCGGCGCTGGTGCCGGCTGTCGCCGGCACCGGCGTGTCGATGTGGGTGGCGGTGATGACGGGCCAGCTGTATCTGCTGGCCCGGTTATGGGTGAAGCTGGTCTTCTGGGCGTCGGAGACGGCGCTGTTCCAGAGCCGCCTGGCCCACGTCGGGTACGTGAGCCGGCCCGAGCCGAGGTGGCCTGAGTCGCCGCAGGCCGAGCAGATCTAAGCCGCGCCCGCGATCACCTGCTTGATGGCCTCGGCGTCGAGCGATTCGACGACCAGCAGCTCCTCGGCCATCGCGCGGACGGCGTTGCGGTTCTTGGCGATGATCTGCCGTGCGGTCTCGTAGCCGCGCATCACCAGCTCGCGCACTTCCTCGTCGACGCGCTGTGCCGTGGCCTCGCTGATGCCGACGCCCTTGTCCTGCTCCCACGGGTTGCCGGGCGTGCGGTAGGCGAGCGGCCCGAGCGCGGGCGACATGCCGAACTCGCAGACCATGCGGCGGGCGATCTCGGTCGCGCGCTCGATGTCGTTGCCGGCGCCGCTGGTCATCTGGCGCAGGAACAGCTCCTCGGCGATGCGGCCGCCCATCAGGATCGCGATCTGCGCTTCCAGGAACTCGCGCGAGTGCGTGTGCCGATCGCCTTCCGGCAGCTGCATCGTCACGCCGAGCGCGCGGCCGCGCGGGATGATCGTCACCTTGTGCAGCGGATCCGCCGCCGGCAGCAGCGCCGCGACCACCGCGTGGCCCGACTCGTGATACGCGCAGGTGACGCGCTCGTGCTCGGTCATCTGCAGCGATTTGCGCTCCGCGCCCATCAGTACCTTGTCGCGGGCGAGATCGAAGTCCTGGTCGGTGACGATCTGGCGTCCGCTGCGCGCCGCCATCAGCGCCGCTTCATTCACGAGGTTGGCGAGCTCGGCGCCCGAGAAGCCGGGCGTGCCGCGCGCGATCGACCGCAGGTCGACCTTTTCGTGCACCGCGACCTTCTTCGCGTGGATGCGGAGGATCTGTTCGCGCCCCTTCACGTCGGCGTTGCCGACGGTAACCTGCCGGTCGAAGCGGCCCGGACGCAGCAGCGCCGGGTCGAGGATGTCGGCGCGGTTGGTGGCCGCGATGACGACAATGCCTTCGTTCGGCGCGAACCCGTCCATCTCGACCAGCAGCTGGTTCAGCGTCTGCTCGCGCTCTTCGTGGCTGAGTGAGTTGCCGCCGCGCGCGCGGCCGACCGCGTCGAGCTCGTCGATGAAGATGATCGCCGAGGGATGACGGCGGGCGTCCTTGAACAGCTTGCGGATGCGCGACGCGCCGACGCCGGCATACATCTCGACGAAATCCGAGCCGCTGGCGAAGAGGAACGGCACCTTGGCCTCACCGGCGATTGAACGCGCCAGGAGCGTCTTGCCGGTTCCGGGAGGTCCGACGAGCAGCACACCCTTGGGGATGCGGCCGCCGATCGCCGAGAAGCGGTCGGGCTCGCGCAGGAAGTCGACGATCTCCTTGACCTCTTCTTTGGCTTCGTCGACGCCGGCCACGTCGGCAAACGTCACCGTCGCCGCCTCGGCATCCGCCTCGCGCGCTTTGCTCTCGAGCGCCGGGATGCGGCCGGACGTGACGCGATACATCGTGAACGCGAGCAGCCCGACGAACCCGAGGCCGAGCACCAGCGCGCCGTAGCTGTAGGCGCTCTGCTCCGACACGGTGCGGATGTCGATGCGCACGTTGCGCTTCACGAGCTCCGGCACGAATGCCGCATTGGCCGTCACGTAGTTGGCTGGCGCGACGGTGCGGAACAGCTCGCCGCTCGTCAGCTTGAAGTCGAGCGCGTCGCCGCTGACGACGACCTCGGCCACCGCGCCGCGATCGAGCTGGCGCAGCAGATCGGAGAACGGCACCGCCTGGACGACCGGGCCGCGCCCTGTCCGAAGCAGCATCACCGTGCTCAGGGCCATCACGAAGGCGATGCCAATGGCACCGGCGAACAAGGTGCGGCGCGAGAACTTGCGAGCAAACACGAGGCGCTCCCTTATCCGGCGCTTCGCGCCGGACAGCGTTTGAGGGCGTAGTTTGTAAGAGAGAATTCCGCGGGGGGACGCGGAACCGTTCACACATTCTAACCGGTACGATACGGAATGTAAATGCCGCGCGATCAGCAGTTTAGCCCATGAATACTAATCGGCTGCTCGGGCTGGCAATACCGCGGCTGGCGAGGCGACTTCTATCCCGCTTCGCTGCCGCTGAACCGCTGGTTCGACTACTACGCCGAGCGGTTCAACTCCGTCGAAATCAACAACACCTTCTATCGGCTCCCGGAGGCCGCAACTTTCGTCTCCTGGGGCGCTCGCGCGCCGGCATCGTTCAAATACGCCGTGAAGGCGAGCCGTTACCTGACACACATGAAAAAGCTGAAGGATCCGGAGGATCCGGTCGAGCTGTTCTTCTCGCGCGCCGCCGGGCTCGGCCGTTCGCTCGGGCCCGTCCTGTACCAGCTGCCGCCGAACTGGCCGGTCCACCTCGAGCGGCTCGACGCGTTTCTGGACGCGCTCCCACGCCGGCGCCGCCACGCCATCGAGTTCCGGGATCCAAGCTGGTACTGCGACGACGTGTTCGCCAGACTCGAGGCGCACAAGGTGGCGCTCTGCCTTCACGACATGCACGGGTCGGCGAGCGGCAAGCTGGAAGTCGGTCCATTCGCCTACGTCCGCTTCCACGGGCCGCGCAAGTACAGCGGCCGCTATCCGGATGCCGTGCTCGACGAGTGGGCCGAGTGGCTGGGCGACCGCGTGGAAGCGGGGGTCCCGGTCTGCGCCTATTTCAACAACGACAACGGCGGGCACGCGCCGCACGACGCCGCGCGGCTGCGCGACCGGATTGCGGCGCGGATTGGCGGCAAAGCCCGGCGCTACAATGTCGCGCATGCCGGCAGCTGAGCGGATCGCGGGATGGATGCGGCGTCAACTCTCGGCCTCGGCCGCGCGCGGCTTCGTCGTCGGCTTGAGCGGCGGTCTCGACTCGGCGGTCGTCGCGCGCCTCGCGCAGCTTGCCGCGCCCGGGGCGGTTGTCGGACTGATCCTCCCCTGCCATAGCGATCCGAAAGACGAAGAGGATGCGGTGCTGGTAGCCAGGAAATTTTCGCTGCCGACCGCGCGGATCGATCTGGCGGACGCCTACGACGAGCTCGTCGCCGGCGGCGAGGCGGCAATCGCGGCGCTGCGGCCGCAGCTGCGCGTCCCTGCAGCGGAGCTCAGGGCAGGCGCTTCGGCGCCGCCGCCGACAACCGACGACCCGCGCGCACGCGTTCCCAACGCGAACATCAAGCCGCGGCTGCGGATGGCGGCGCTCTACTTCGTCGCCAACAGCATGCAGTATCTCGTCGCCGGTACCGGCAACAAGTCGGAGCTCGCGATCGGCTACTTCACCAAGCACGGCGACGGAGGAATCGATCTGCTGCCGCTCGGCCAGCTGGTGAAGAGCGAAGTGCGCGCGCTCGCACGAGAGCTGCAAGTCCCGCCCGCGATCATCAACCGCACTCCCAGCGCGGGCCTGTGGCCCGGCCAGAACGACGAGCAGGAGATCGGCTTTACATACGCCGACCTCGAGCGCTATCTGAACGAAGGCCCGCAAGGCGTGTCACCCGCGCTCGCCATGCGGATCGAGCGGCTGACGAGATCGACAGAACACAAGCGCCAGTTACCGCCGATGCCGGATCCTGACTAACCTTCCAGCCTTCCCGCCCTTCAGCCTTCCCGCCTTCCCGCTGTCACGCTTTTGCCACACTGGTTTCAATCCTTTGCCAATCCCACCCGGTCAAAGTAAGCAGAAGGAGAAACCGATGACCGCAACCGTGAAACGACTGACGATTGGACTCGGCGCCGCGGCGCTTGCGATTGGCGTGTCGGCCGGCGCGTTCGTGCACGCCCAGGATGCCGGGCAGCAGCGGGCGCCGTTCGGCGAGGGACGCCGGGGCGGGCCGGGTGGACCGGGACGCTTTGGCGGACCGGGCGGGCCGATGGGCCTGCTGCCGATGCTCGGCCGCGACCTCGGGCTGACCGACGCGCAGAAGGATCAGCTCAAGGCGATCGCCGACTCGCACAAGGACGACTGGAAGTCGCTGGGCGACCGCGCTCGCGCGGCGCATCAGGCGCTCAACCAGGCAGTGATGGCCGACTCGATCGATGAAGCGTTGATCCGGCAGAAGAGCGCCGACGTCGCCGCGGTCGAAGCGGACATGGCCGTGGCACGCGCACGGGTGCGGGCCGAAGCGTTCCAGATCCTGACCGCGGAACAGCGCGCGAAGGCGAAGGAGCGCGCCGCAGGCCGCGGGCAGCGAGGCTAAGGGAGCGGGGGCCGGCTGACGGCCCCTAGCTTCTGACGGGGAGCTTCAAGCTCTTGACCGCCTGGACGATGTGAGACGCGGAAATCCCGAAGCGCCCGAGCAGCTCATCGGGTTTTCCGCTGCGCGGGATCTCGCGGACCGCGATGCGGTGGACGGTGAATCCGGCCGCCGCCACAGCTTCGGCCACGGCGTCGCCGACGCCGCCGGCCGCATAGTGATCTTCGACCGTAATCAGGTTGCCGCCGGTCGCGCGCGCTGCCGCTATCAGCGCGTCGCGAGCGATCGGCGCCAGCGAGTACAGGTCGACGACGCGAATCAGGATGCGCTCGGCGCGCAGCTGGTCGTAGGCCTTGAGCGCTTCGAACACTGTCACCCCGGCGCCGACGACCGTCGCCACGTCGTCACCGCTCTCGCGCAGTACCTTCAACCCGCCAATCTCGAACGTCTCGTCGTTGCCGTAGACGACCGGCGTCTTCGGCCGGCTGGTGCGCATGTAGGCCGGACCCGGGTGATACGCCATCAGCGCGACCAGCCGCTCCGTGCTGACCGCGTCGCACGGATAGAGCACGGTGTAGTTCGGCTCGGCGCGGTACATTGCCAGGTCTTCGAGCGCCATCTGCGACGGGCCGTCCTCGCCGATCGAGATGCCCGCGTGCGAGCCGGCCAGCTTGATGCCGACGTTGCTGATCGCGGCCATGCGCGAGAAATCGGCGGCGCGGGTCAGGAAGCAGGCGAAGGTCGACGCGAACGGAATCGCGCCGCGCGCCGCAAGGCCCATCGCCGACCCCACCATCACCTGCTCGGCGATGAAGTTCTCGTAGAAGCGATCGGGATGCGCCTTCTCGAACTTGTCGGTGAAGGTCGAGTTCTTGACGTCGGCATCGAGGGCGACGACGCGCGCGTCGGCGTCGCCGAGCTTGACCAACGCCGCGCCGAACGCCTCGCGCGTCGCCACCTGATCGCCGAGCTTGTAGTTCGGCGGCGCCACCGGCTTCGGCTGGTCGACCGGCCGCGACGCCGCCGGCGGCTTCGGGATGCGGTTCGCCGATCGTGCGGCGGGACCATCGCCGGGGACGGGGACGAACTGGCGCTCGAGCTCGGCGATCGCCTTGTCCATTTCCTCGCCCTTCTTGAACGCCTTCCCGTGCCAGCCGTCCTTGCCCTCGACCGACGCCACGCCTTTGCCCTTCAGCGTGCGCGCCAGGATCATCGTCGGCTGACCGGCGGTCGCGCGCGCCTGCTCGAAGGCGTCGAGAATCGCGTTGAGGTCGTGGCCGTCGATCACGATCGTGCGCCAGCCGAACGCCTGCCACCGCCGCTCGAACTGCGACATGTCGTGCTGCCACATCGTCGCGCGGCTCTGGCCGAGGCCGTTGACGTCGGTGATGCCGCACAGATTGTCGAGCTTGTCGAGCGCGGCGACGTCGGCGGCTTCCCACACCGATCCTTCGGCGGACTCGCCGTCGCCGAGCAGCACGTAGGTGCGATACGGCGAGCCGATGCGGCGGGCGTTGAGCGCGCTGCCGATCGCCGCGCAGATGCCCTGGCCGAGCGAGCCGGTGGCGACGTCGACGAACGGCAGCCGCGGCGTCGGGTGCCCCTCGAGATCCGAGCTGATGTCGCGCAGCTTCAACAGCTCCGATCGATCGAAGGCGCCGGCCTCCGCCCAGGCGGCGTAGAGAATCGGCGCCGCATGTCCCTTCGACAACACGAAGCGATCGGCCTCGGTGTTCTTCGGATCCTTCGGGTCGAACCGCATCTCGCCGAAGAACAGCGCCGCCATGATGTCGGCCATCGACATGCAGCTGGTGGGATGACCGGTGCCCGACTCCGAGGTCGATCGGATCGAGTCGATGCGGAGCCGCGTGGCGATGTTCTTGAGCGCCGGAATCAGCGACGGGCGATCTATTGGCATGGATGGCAAAATTCTATTTCAGAAGGTCCAAAAGCGCGAGGCCGTACGCGGCCGCGTGCGCCGGCGGCGCATCGACGACGCGCGTCGACTGCGCGGCGAGGATGCGCGCGGCGTCGCCGCGGTAGTCGGCGTCGACAATGGTCACCGCCGCCTTGCGATAGTCGGCGTCGTCGTGCAGCGCAGCGAGACGGCAGAAGACGCGCGCCGCGTCGCAGTGGATGACGAAGGCGTTGCCGCCGGCGCGCTCGGGGTCGACCTGGCGCGCACTCTGCATCAGCTCTTCCGCCAGCATCGAATACGGCAGGCGGCCGGTGATCTCGAACGCGGTGAGCAGCGCCGACGCGGCGCGCACCTGGTTGGCGAGGCCGCCGCGCACGCCGGTGCCGGGTTGATACGCGCCACCGACGACGTGCTCGAGCTGATCGATGGCCGGCGGCACCAGCTCCTTCGGATCGAGCAGGCGCGAGGCGACGAGGCACGCCTCCACCGACGCCGCGCCCTCGTCGACGCCGCGCGAGGCGGGCCATTCGGCGCGCAGCCCGGCGACGAGTTCGCCGACCGCGGCGACGATGCGATCGTCTTCGGCGATCGCGGCGACTTCGGCGAAGAGCATCACCCACGCGGCGCGCGCGCCCGCAGCCGGCTCGCTCGACGCGTGCTCGAGCGCGCCGGCGAGCGCGGTGCCGAGCGCGTCGCGCAGATCCTGACGGTCGGTGCTGAGATACTGGCGCAGGAGGAAGGTCAGCGAGCCGGCATCGACCGCTTCGACCTGCTCCTCGTGCACCAGCGCATCGAGAACACGCGTCGTGATCGCGTCCAGTTCAGCCAGCCTGAGATCCTGCAAGGCTGCAATTATAATCAGCCGATGATCGTCGTCAGATACGGGACCCTGGCGGCGCTGGTCCTCTGGCTGGCCGCCATGCTGGGATCGCGGTTTGGCGACCTCTCGAGGGTGTTTCCATCGCTCACGCTGATCTGCGGCGCGATCGTCGTCATCGGCCTGTTCACGATGAAATTCGTCGGACCGCCGCCGCACGACTTCTTGCCGCGCGTCGGGGTGACACTGTTGATGCTGGCGGTGGCCGGCGCCGGCGCCTGGTTCGGCTGGGCGCGCACCGGCGGATGGCCGCTGCTCGTCAACCTGGCGCTGGGATTCGTCCTGCTCTCCTGGTACGCGCGCGAGTAAGGCTGAGATTCATGACGCACACGATTACGCTGATTCCCGGCGACGGCATCGGTCCGGAAGTGACCGAAGCGGTCGTTCGCATCCTCAAGGCCGCCGGCGTCTCGATCGACTGGGAGACGCACGTCGCCGGCGTGCGCGCCTTCGAGCGGAGCGGCGAGGCGCTGCCGGTCGAACTGATCGACTCGATTCGCCGCAACAAGGTGGCGCTGAAAGGACCGGTGACGACGCCGATCGGCCACGGGTTCACCAGCGTCAACGTCGGCCTGCGCAAGGCGCTCGACCTCTACGCCAACTTGCGGCCGGTGTGGAACCTGCCCGGCGTCGAGGCGCGGTTCCAGAACGTCGACCTGGTGATCGTGCGCGAGAACACCGAGGATCTCTACGCCGGGCTCGAGCACGAGGTGGTGCCGGGGGTGGTCGAGAGCCTGAAGATCATCACCGAGCGCGCGTCGTCGCGGATCGCCCACTTCGCCTTCAAGCACGCGCTGCGGCACAAGCGCCGCAAGGTGACGTCGATCCACAAGGCGAACATCATGAAGCAGAGCGACGGCCTGTTCATCGACTGCGTCCGCCGCGCCGCCCGCGACTACATCGACATCAAGTACGAGGAGCGGATCGTCGACGCCGCCTGCATGCAGCTGGTGATGCACCCCGAGCAGTTCGACGTGCTGGTGCTGCCCAACTTGTACGGCGACATCGTCTCGGATTTGTGCGCCGGGCTGGTGGGCGGGCTCGGCGTGGTCGGCGCCGCGAACCTTGGCAGCGAGATGGCGGTGTTCGAAGCAGTGCACGGCAGCGCCCCCGACATCGCCGGCAAGAACCTGGCGAACCCGACGGCGCTGTTGCTCTCGGCGGTGTTGATGCTGCAGCACATCGATGAAGGCGCCGCCGCCGATCGTGTGATGGCGGCGCTGGGATCGGTGCTGACACAGAAGAAGGTGCGGACGCGCGATCTCGGGGGCACGTCGTCGACGCTGGAGTTCGCCGACGCGGTGGCAAGAGCTCTGCAGGCTGGCGCGCCGGCGGCGGTCAACTAATCCTTCACACGCTCAGGACAGGCCGTTCGACACGCTCAGGACAGCCCTTCGACGCGCTCAGTGCGGGCGCTTTATGGATTTCAGGCTCATCCATCGGACTTCGAGCGTGCTATAGTCCGGGGCGGCTCTCCGAAATGCTGGACGACATCTCCCAGGCCGTCCTCGCGCGTGAGGACGTCCTCAAGTACCTGCGCGGCGACTACGGCGAAAGCGGCGAGCAGGCGCGCGAGAAGATCTACGGCTATCTCGACGAGCTGCGCACCACCCAGCGCCACAAGTTCTATCGCGCGCTACAGCATCCGCTCTACCCGATCCTGCGCAAGATCGA
>Ga0134123_10001306_pt1 | contig 16266 bp, 14 predicted proteins | sample KB303_FD_96460 | JGI IMG/M metagenome (GOLD analysis project Ga0134123, IMG submission 96460) | Terrestrial soil microbial communities without Nitrogen fertilizer from Kellogg Biological Station, Michigan, USA - KB3-0-3 | ecosystem: Environmental > Terrestrial > Soil > Unclassified ...
TCTTCCGCGTCTCCAGATGGCCGGCGTACTCGATCGGCGGAAGCGATTCCGGATACGGTCGTGGCGAGGGACGATAGATCGTCGCCGGCCGCTTCTGGCCGAGCGCCTCGTGCGGACGCTCGTTGTTGTACATGTTACGGAACTCATCGAATCGCTCCTGCTGACGATCCATGGTCTGCTCGGGCGGCCGGGCCGTTTCCGCCTTGAGGGTGCGATGCATCCGCTCGTGCGCGCCGTTCTGTTCGGGATGGCCTGGCCGTGCAGACAAAATGGAGTGACCCGAGCAGCGCATCGAGCAGCTGCGACGGTACGACCTGCTGCTGGAAGAGGCTGCGGTCGGCCATCGCAGTGCGCGGCCTAACGGATCCCGCGCTCAGCCGCCCCTGGTCCGGCGCGGCAGCATACGTTCCCACTCGCGAGAAACGAGGCGCGTAACCGCCGGGGCACGACCGGGCCGCGTCGGCTGCTGCGTAGTTCTTTAGGCAGCCGCGTTCTGTTGGCGGCGCTGGATTGCACCATGACCGACGAACAGAACCGTCGAGAAGACCGTGAGACCAATCAGTGACGAAATGATTGAAACCACTAAGATGATGCCCATCATGTGTTCCGAATCGGAGTGAATCATGGTGAGGGCTGGTGGAAGTAAGAATACGACTGAAACGATCGCGGCTCCAACGAGGATGAAATAGAAGCCGAGTATTGCGCGACGGCTTTGGTGAGACGCCGACGCTTCATTCCTCATGGTACCGAGAGCCGCCCTGACGAGGACCGCTGACAGCAGCACGGTGGCGAGATTGCTGAGAAGGGTCCAGTAGAAGACGATTCGGCTGGAATGGTGAAGACGCATCAAAGGCATGTCCTGGATCTGCGGGATCAGGCTGGGTACGAGGAGGTTAAAGACCTCAAATGAGCTGCTGATTAGTATGGCGAGAGAGAACAGAAGCTGTGAGAGAGCGAAAACACGACGGCGAACGCTGACGGACCCCTGTAGCATGTGTACACGTCTCCTGGTTCGGTCTGCCGGGTTTCAAATTTGGACTGCAACACCGACGTATCGCAATCATACGACGTGGTGCTTGACACAGAGCCTCCGGGTGCATAGCCGGCTTGGCGGAATCCGAACGCCTCCTTCACGAGCTTTTTGGCTAAGAATCACCTGCCCCAGGGCGCTTGGGCGTCCCCAACTTCGTTACAAACCGGCATTTGCTGCTCTGTCCGGCAGGATGCCCGCACCAAACCATACAGAGTATCCTCCTCCGCGGTTGTTCCTCGCCGCGCGAGGATAAACTGCACTCCGAATGCGCATCGTCATGCCCACCGCCGAGATCTCTCCCATCGCCAAGACGGGCGGGCTGGGGGACGTGTGCGGCTCGCTGCCGAAGGCGCTGGCGAAGCTGGGGCATGAGGTCGTGCTGTTCATGCCGTTCTATCGTCAGGCGCGGCAGTGGTTCGAGAAGAGCGGCGCGGAAGTGCATCAGCTCCTGCCGACTCAGGTCATCTCGTGGGCGAACTGGACGGCCGAGGCGACGTTTTTGCGGGCGGCGCTCCCGGGCACGAACATCCCGATCGTCCTCGTCGCGAACGACTTTTTCTTCGAGCGCGACCAGATCTACTCCGACGCGCCGAACGGATGGCATGACTATCTGCTGCGTTACGTCTTCTTCTGCCGCGCGGTGGTGCGCGCCTGCGAGCTGCTCGACATCCGCGTCGACATCCTGCACTGCCACGACTGGCACACCGCGCTGCTGCCGGTGTACCTCGACTCGGGACTGCGCGGCAGCGCGCCGTTCGCGAACGCGCGCTCCGTCTTCACGATCCACAATCTCAACTACCAGGGCGTCGCCGGACCCGACGCGTTCGCGCTGACGGGGCTGCACAGCCGCTACTGGGCGCCCGACGCGCTCGAGCACTACGGCACGCTCAACCCGATGAAGGCCGGCATCATCTTCGCCGACCAGGTCACGACTGTCTCGCCGAACTACGCGCGCGAGATCCGCACGCCCTCGTACGGCGCGGGCCTCGACGGCGTGCTGCGCGTGCTCGAATGGAAGCTCACCGGCATCGTCAACGGCATCGATGCCGACGAATGGAACCCGCTGACCGATCCGCATCTGCCGGTGAACTACGACGCGGCGATGCTGCGCGAGAAGACGCGCATGAAGCGCGCGCTGGCGAAGGAAGCGGGGCTGAAGTTTTCGCAGAAGACGCCGATCATCGGCGCGGTCTCGCGCCTCGTGCAGCAGAAAGGCTTCCAGCTGCTGATCCCGGTCTTCGAGCATCTCCTCGACGCCGGCGCGCAGATTGTGCTCCTCGGCAGCGGCGAGCCCGATCTCGAGGGAAAGCTCGGCTATCTCGGCCAGAAGAACCCCGGCCGCGCGCGCGTCTGGATCGGCTTCGACAACGCGCTCGCGCATCGCATCTACGGCGGCGCCGACATGCTGCTCGTGCCGTCGATCTACGAGCCGTGCGGGCTCAATCAGATGTACGCGCTGCGCTACGGCACGGTGCCGATCGTGCGCCTGACGGGCGGTCTGGTCGACACGGTGAAACCGTTCGACGGCACCAATCTCGACGACGCGACCGGCTTCGGATTCGTCGCCGCGCATCCGGTCGAGCTCTATCTCGCGACGTGGATCGCGATGCTCAACTACAAGGACGGCGCGGTCTGGAAGACGCTGCAGCAGAACGGGATGGAGAAGGACTTTTCATGGGAGCGCTCGGCGCGGCAGTACGACGAGATCTACAGCAGGGCGCGGCATTGAACAAGCGCGCTGCCTATTCGGAGACATACGACGCCGTGGTCGCGGTCTGGCGCGATGAAGGCGGTGCAAGCCTCGACGACATCGCGCTGATGGCGACGATCAACTCGCTGCTCGCGCAGCGCTTCCCGTATTTTTTCTGGACCGGCTTCTACCGCGTCTGCGGCGATCGCCTCGCCGTCGGCCCGTACATCGGCACCCTCGGCTGCCTGCAGATCGAGTTCGGCCGCGGCGTCTGCGGCACCGCCGCCGCGAAGCGCGAAACGCTCATCGTCCCCGACGTGACGCGGTTCCCCGGCCACATCGCCTGCGATCCGAATTCGAAGTCGGAGATCGTCGTGCCGGTCTTCGATGCCGAGCGCCAGCTGATCGCGGTGCTCGACGTCGACTCGGATCAGTTCGATGCGTTCGATCAGGACGATCGCGAAGGTCTCGAGAAGCTCGCGGCGCTATTCGAGCATCCGTAGCAGCTCGCGCAGCTCCTGCTTGATCTTCGCGAACCGATCGACCGACGCCGCCGGCTCGGCCGTGATCGGCTCGGCGAGCTCCGTCTCGAGCTTCTTCTTCGCGCCGGCGATGGTGAAGCCTTCGCGGTAGAGCAGCTCCTTGATGCGGAGGATGGTGTCGATCTCGTGGCGCGAGTAGAGGCGCTGGCCGCCGCCGCTCTTGTTCGGGGCGAGCTGCGGGAACTCGGTCTCCCAGTAGCGCAGCACGTACGGCTGCACGTCGGCGAGCTTGCAGACCTCGCCGATCTTGTAGAGCTTGTCGTCCTGGGGCGTCGCCGCGGCCACGAAATGATTTTAGTTGATCCCGCGCGAAGCGCGGGATCATCGGTCACACCGGCAGAATCGAGGCCAACGACGCCGCGCGCGCCCCGACACTGGGCAGCCGCAGCGCGGTGTAGCCAATGATGCCGCGTCTACGCGCGGCATGAACTGACTTAGGCGTCAGGCCTCGATGTGATGCGCCGCCACGTCCGGTTCCGCGGTGGTAAAGAGCCCGACGGCTTCCGCGAACACCTCGTCCACCGAGACGTCGTTCATGCAGCGGTGGTGTCCGAGGGGACACTCGCGCTGGTAACACGGCTGGCAGGCCAGCGTACGGCGGACGACGCGCGTCGCGCCGGCGATCACCGTGCGGTCGGGATCGGTCGGCCCGAAGATCGACACTGACGGGATATCCAGCGCCGCCGCCACGTGCAGCGGCCCGCTGTCGTTCGTGATCAGCGCCGAGCAGTGCGAAAGCGCGGCCGCCATCTCCAGCACATCGCCGTCGTGGCCGACGATCGGCACGCCGTTGCACGTCGTCGCGATCCGCTCCGCCTGATCGCGCTCGCCCGGACTCGTGAGCAGCATGACGTCGTAGCCCTCGATGCGCAGCTTGCGGATCGTCTCCACGTAGCGCGCGTCGCCCCAGTGCTTCGCGCGCCCGTACAGCCCGCCGGCGTGGATCGCGAAGATGGGACGGTCGAGATGCATCCCGATCTCGAGCAGGCGGCGGCGCCCGTACTCGCGGATCGGCGGCGGCAGTTTGATCGACGGCGTGTCGTCGACGACGCGCGGCGCGTTCAGTGCGGCCAGCAGCGACGTGTAATCGTCGAGCTGATGCCCGCGCGGCTCGCGTTGCGCGATCGGATGCGTGAGCAGGATCCGGCGGAAATCGGTCGGATAGCCCCAGCGCTCGTCGATGCCGGCGGCGAACGCGATCATCGCCGCGCGGAACGAGTTCGGAAGGATCACGGCGCGCCTGAAGTCGCCGGCCGCGCGCAGCGCGGCGATGCGCCTGCGCGTCGAGCGGCTCTCCCAGGCGATCACCTGGCGGAAGATCCCCGACGCGTCGAGCAGCGTCGCCACGTTGCCCGGAACGGCCACGGCGATGCCGCCCTCGCTCCGGAACCGGTGCTGCAGGGCCTTGTACGCCGGGATGGCCAGGACGTTGTCTCCGACCCAGTTGAGACCGATGACGACCGTTTCACACGCCATGAGTTGCTTCGCTTTCTCCCGTCCCTTTCCAGCGATCGTGCATCCACAGCCATAGCTCGGGGCGGGAAATGATGCGACGGGAGATCCTTTCGTTGATTCTCTTCGTCAGCACCACCGGGTCTCTCTCGCCCTCCGTCAGCTGGTCGACACGAATCGGGTCCTCGAACTCGAGACGATGCCCGAAGCCGTCCGGAATGCAAAAAACGAACACAATTGTAGAGTCTGAGCGAAGAGCCATCTTTGCCGGGGCCGGGGTCGTCCACGCCGGGTGCCCCAGGAAGGGCACCAGCACCCCCTCGCGCGGCAGCACCGCCTGGTCGGGAAGGAGCACCAGGACCGCATTTTTGGCGAGTCCTTTGACGAGCGGCCGCGCGGCGTGGCGGCGGTCGACGACCTCCGCGCCGGTCCGTCCGCGAAAGCGCTTCAGGTCGCGCTCGAGGAGCTCGTTGTCCAGCGGCCGTGCGACGCTGAGGACGTTCCGGACCACCGACATCAGCGCCAGACCGCCGATCTCCCACCCGCCCCAGTGCGCGCTGATGAGGACCGTGCCGTTCCCGCGCGCGATCGACTCGGTGAGGTGGTGGGCATCGACGAACGGACAGCGCGCCGCGATCTCCTCGAGCGGGAGGCTCTGCATGCGCAGGTAGACCAGCGCCTCGCGTCCGAAGTGGCGCCACGACGCGTCGAGGATCCGGCGCAGCTCGCGCTCCTCACGCTCGGGAAACACGCGCCGCAGGTTGCGCATCCCGAGGCGGTCGCGTCCGCGGAGCACCTTCGACGCCAGCGCCCCGAGGCGGGTGCCCCAGCGATGCGCGGACTCCTCGGACATCGAGCCGGCGAGGCGCGCGAGGGCGCGGTAGGCGAGGTATTCGACGCGTTGCAGGAGCGCGCTCTTGCGCCTGCGCTTCTTCGGGTCCCGGGTCCCGGGTCCCGGGTCCCGCACTTCGTCGATTCGTTGCAACGTGGCGCGATCCAGCTCGAACTCCGCGCGGATCGCGACGATGCCCGGGTCGTCGATCTTCACCGCGTCCTTTTCGGTCGTGACGATCGTGGCGTTGCCGGCGGCGCGTTTGATTGCGTCGAGGTCGGCGGCGGAGTAGGGGTGGTGATCGCGGAAGCTCCTCGTGCCCGCGAGGTCGAGGCCGCGCAGCGAGTCGAAGAACTGCTCGTTGTCGGCGAGGCCGGCGAACGCGAACACGCGCCGGCCGCGCAGTTCATCGGGGATGATCGTGCGCAGGGTGCGCGGGATGACGAGATCGGCGTCGCGCAGCGCGGCGCGTCCTTCGCGATGGATCCGCGCCGGCGCGTCGATCACGATGTCGAGGTCGCGATGGAGCCGCAGGTGCTGGAAGCCGTCGTCGAGCACGAATACATCGGCATCGTTATCGCGCAGATATTCAATCGCATTATCGTAGCGATCCGCACCTACGATAACGTCGCAATTCGTAGCATTCTTTATCAGGATGTGTTCATCGTCGCCATAACCGCGCGTCAATACCGCCGCCCGCACGCCCTGCGCGGTCAGATGCCGGCAGATCGCGATCACCGCGGGCGTCTTGCCCGTGCCGCCGGCGGCGAGGTTGCCGACCGAGATCACCGGCCGGGGCAGCCGCTTCGCCTTCAGCACGCCGGCGCGATAGAGAGCGCGCCGCGCGCGATTGAGGCCGCGCCATGGGAGGTCAAAGATCACGTCAGCAATTCGACGATCCGGCGCGCAGTCCGTTCCGAAGCCCCCCGATTTTGCAGCACCGTCTGCCGGGCGCGTTCCCCCCACGCCCGCTGCAGTTCGTCGTCCTCGAGCATCCGCGCCGCGAAGTCGATCACCTCGGCCGCCGTCCGCACTTCCGCCGCGGCTTCGTTGCGCAGGAACACCTGGGCGATCTCGCGGAAGTTCGACATCGACGGCCCGAAGCAGACCGGCACGCCGACCGCCGCCGCCTCGATGGGGTTGTGTCCGCCGATCGGGACGAGCGTGCCGCCGATGAACGCCGCGGTCGCATAGCGGTAGATCTTCGCGAGCTCGCCGAGCGTGTCGAGCAGGAGGATGTCGGCGGGCCCGGAGGTCAGCGCGCTGCGGCGCATGAACCGGAAGCTCGACGTCCCCAGCAGTCCGGCCACGAGCTCGAAGCGCTCGGGCTTGCGCGGCGCGAGCACGACAAACGCGTTGTGCTCCGCGAGAAAGCGCTCCAGCTCCGGCAGCAGCGCCTCGTCCTCGCCTTCCATGGTCGACCCGAGTACCAGCACCTTGCGCGCGCCGATCAGTTCCTCGAGGCGCGGCGCGATCTCGAGCGGCGACGGATCGGGCTCGTAGTCGAACTTCACGTTGCCCGTGACCTCGACGATCTCCGGAGGCGCGCCGATGGCGACGAAACGTTCGCGGTCCGTCTCCTCGCGCGCGAGGATGCGGTCGTACTTGCGCAGCACATGGCGCACGATCGCGCGGAATGTGCGATAGCGCGGGAACGAGCGGTCGGAGATGCGTCCGTTCGCGAGAATCATCCGCAGGCCGGCGGCGCGAGCGAGGCGCGTCACGTTCGGCCAGATCTCGGTCTCCATCGTCGCGAAGACGCGCGGGCGGTGGTGCGCGAGGAAGCGCCGCACCGCGAATGCGAAGTCGAACGGGAAGTAGGTCACGGTCGCGTCCGGAAACAGCCGCCGCGCCTGCGCCTGGCCGGTGAGGGTCGTGGTCGTGAAAACGATCGACGTCGCCGGCCTCTGCTTCCGGATCTCGGTGACGACCGGCCGCGCGGCCAGCGCCTCGCCGACCGAGACGGCGTGAATCCAGAGGTCATGGTCCTCCGAGCGTCCTCGAAAGAATCCCATCCGCTCCGAAAGGTTCGCCAGGTACTTGCCGCGCAGTACGCCGGTGAAGAGAAAGTACGGGATGGCGAGGACCAGCACGAGGTACAGAAAGACCTCGTAGAGGAGGTACATGGGCGCGAATCATAGACGCTGTATAGTTGTTCCCGCACCCATACCTGAATGCAAAACATCATCGCCGTCGGGCTCATCCTCCCCACCCTCCCCAAAACCGTTGCCGAAGAGCACCTCGAGGAGCTGACGAAGCTCGTCGGGAGCGCGGGCGCCGCCGTCGTCGCGCGCGTGTTCGCGAAGCGCAACGCTCCCGATCCGGCGACATACATCGGGAAGGGGAAGGCGGAGGAGGTGAAGCGGCTCGCCGAGCGCCACGAGGTGTCGTTGATCGTATTCGACGACGACCTCTCGCCGGCGCAGGTGCGCAACCTCGAGAAGCTGACCGGCGTGAAGGTCATCGACCGCAGCGCGCTGATCCTCGACATCTTCGCGGGCCGAGCGAAAACGCGCGAGGCGCGGACGCAGGTCGAGCTCGCGCAGCTCGAGTACATGCTGCCGCGGCTGACCCGCGCGTGGTCGCACCTCGAGCGGCAGGCGGGCGGCGCGGGCGGCGGCGCGAAGCGCGGCGTCGGCGAGACCCAGCTCGAGCTCGACCGCCGGATCGTCAGGACGCGCATCGCGCGCCTCAAGCAGGACCTGCAGCACATCGAGAAGACGCGCGTGACGCAGCGCAAGGCGCGCGGAGGCGCGTTCACGGTCGCTCTCGTCGGCTACACGAACGCCGGCAAGTCGACGCTGTTCAACCGCCTCACGCGCGGCGATGCCGTGGCCATGGACCAGCTCTTTGCCACGCTCGACGCGAAGTCACAGCGTATCGCGGCGGAGATGCCGCGAGAGACGGTCGTCATCGACACCGTCGGCTTCATCCGCAAGCTGCCGCATCACCTCGTCGCGTCCTTCCGCTCGACGATGGAGGAGGCGGTGGCCGCCGATCTCGTGCTGCACGTGATCGATGCGAGCCATCCGCAGTACGGGGAGCAGCGCGAGGTCGGCGAGGAAGTGCTCGCCTCCCTCGGCGTCGACTCCGCGCGGGTCATCGACGTCTACAACAAAGTCGATCGCGTCGACGAGCACTTCGACATCCGCCGCCGCAACGCCGTCGTCGTCTCCGCGCTCACCGGCGAGCACCTCGAGCGTCTGATCGAAGCGATCCGCAACCGCGAGCGCGAGGGCGGCGAGCTGCTGCACCTCGAGATCCCGCACAGCGAGTCGCGGCTCATCGCGAAACTGCACGAGCTCGCCGAGGTGTACGAACAGGCGACGAACGACGAGACGGTCACCATCGACGCGTGGGTCCCGGCGGACTCGATCCACCTCGTCAAACAGTACGCGGTCGCGCAGCGCCGCCGCGCAACCGCGTAATCCCGTGACTATTTGACCGGGAAGTACCCCACCTTCGTCACGATCTCCTGTCCTTCCGGCCCGATCGCCCAGTCGAGGAACGTCTTCATCTCCTTCGCCGGCTTCGTGCGCGTGTAGAGGTAGAGATAGCGGCTGATCGGGTACGAGCCGTTGCGGACCGTTTCGAGCGACGGCAGCACGCCGGGAGTCCTGTCGTCCTTCTTCACCGCGGCGTCCTTGATGCCCTTCGCGTACGCAGCGCCGCCGTAGCCGATGCCGTTCGGGTCCTTCGACACGGCGTTCACGACCGCGGCCGTTCCCTGCAGCGTCTGCGCGCGCGGCGAGTAGTCCCTGCCGAGGAGCACGTTGTCCTTGAAGTAGGTGTAGGTACCGGACGAGTTCTCGCGCGAGTACAGCACGATCGGCGCGTCTTTCCCGCCGACGTCTTTCCAGTTCGTGACCTCGCCGGTGTAGATCGAGCGGATCTGCGCGAGCGTCAGCTCCTTCACCGGATTCGATGCGTGCAGGTACACCGACAGGCCGTCGCGCGCGATCGGAAACGCATAGCCGGTCGTCGCGAAGCGCTGCTTCAGCTTGTCGGTCTCGCTCGTCTTGATCGGACGCGAAGCCGCGGCGATGTCGGTCGTGCCGTTGATCAGCGCGGCGATGCCGACGCCCGATCCGCCGCCCGTCACCTGAATGAACGTTCCGGGATTCTTCGCCATGAACGCCTCGGCGAGCCGCGCGTTCATGATCACCATCGTGTCCGAGCCTTTGATCGTGACCGGCTTCGCGGCAAACAGCGGAAGTGCGAGTGCGGCGAGGGCCGCGGCAATCAGTTTTTTCATTTGGGTACGGTTCCTTTAGAAGCTGTACTGGTAGCGGAGGGTGAAGACGTTGTCGTCCGGGTCGCTGACCTGGTTCCTGATGAGCTCGTACGAGGCCATCACCTTGCTGTTGGCGTCCCAGTGGAAGATGTACGTCGGGTTGATGGTGCGGACGGCGTTGTTGTCCGTATTGGTGTCGGGATCGTATTCATCGACGCGCACGACGAACTGGTGCTTCGTGCCGATGTTCTGAATCGCGTAGAAGTACCAGCCGCGCACGTCGAAGGACTGCGTGCGCGTGGTGCCCGACGCCGGCGCCTGCTTGCCGGTGATGTACTCGCCGCGCAGTCCGAGTCCCGGCACGGGCGTGATCCACTGCACGTCGATCCCCTGGCGTTCCTTGTCGAACTCGATGCCGGCCGCTCGCGTGCTCGTCGCGATGAGGTCCGAGCCGCGATACGCCGACGCGCCGACGTCGAGCGCGCCGAACGAGTAGCCGACGCGGCCGACGAGATCCTTGCGCTTGTTCAGATCGTCGGTGCGCGCGGTGCCGGTGCCGTTGACGACCGCCACGCGATACGTGAAATGCTCGCCGAGGCCGACGCCCGAGAGCATCACGCCGCGATCTCGCTCGCCGGGGAACAGCGTGCGAAAGACGCGCGAGCGCTCGGGCACTTCGCGCTGGCTGGAGGAGTACATGATCTCGAAGCCGAACGGCCAGTTGAACTGACCGGCGGTCAGCGTGTGATGCCACGTCGTCCACGGCTCGGTGAACTCGACGTAGCCGTCCTTCAGCACGACGCCCGAGGTCGTGATGTCGGGCTGAATGACGAACTTCGAGGTCGGCGAGAACTGATACGTGAACTTCACGCGGCCGCGGCGGATCGAGAACTGATCGCGGTTGCGCGTGCCCGTCGCGCCGCCCAGCTCGTTCTGCGACGCTTCGTCGTTGACGTACTGCGCCTGGATGTAGCCGGTGATTTTGAGCTTGCTGAGCAGGTCGACGATGTTCTTCGTCTCGGTCAGCGTCTCCGTGGCCGCGTCGATCTTGCCCTGCAGCTCTTCGGGCGTGGGCTCCGGCGGCGGCGGTTCTTCCTGCGCGAACATCGGCGCCGCCAGCAGCAGCGCCGCGAGAATGAGGACGGTCTTCAATTTCATGGCGCGCAGTGTGGAGCCCGCCGGAAAAGGAGAAGGGCAGCCCGTGTGAAGTCGATGTGAAACCTGCTCAGCGCAGGGGCAGGCTCACCGTGAACGTCGAGCCGTGGCCTTCCTCGCTCTGCACCGCGATCGCGCCGCGGTGCGCCTCGACGATCGCGCGGGCGATGTAGAGGCCGAGTCCGAGGCCGCCGTAATAGCGGCTGGAGACGTTGCGCGCGCGATGGAAGCGCTCGAAGAGCTGCGGGATCTCGTCCTTCGGGATGCCGATGCCGGAGTCGTGGACGGCGGTCAGCGCCTGACCGTCGTCGAGCGCGACGCGCACGTTGATCGCCGTTCCTTCCGGCGAGTACTTGATCGCGTTCGAGAGCAGGTTGTCGACGACCTGGCGCATGCGGTCGGGATCCGCGACCACCGTGATCTCCGGCGTCGCGGCATCGAAGCCGATCGTCCGTCCCGGATGCTGCACCCGGAACGCGGAAACGCGTACCTCGATGAACTCGACCCAGCGGATCGACTGCGGATGGATCTGCAGGCGGTTCGTCTCGATGCGCGAGACGTCGAGCAGCTCGGAGATCAGTCCCATCATCCGCTCGATCTCGCCGAGGACGGCGTTGATGTAGGTCGCGCGCTCGTCGGGCGCGAGATCGTTCACCGTCTGCGCGAGGAGCTGCGTGTAGCCCTTGATCGTCGTGAGCGGCGTGCGCAGCTCGTGCGAGGCGACCGAGAGGAACTCGTCCTTCTTCCGGTCGAGCTCCTGCACCGCGGTGATGTCGCGGATCACGAGCACCGCGCCGACGATGCCTTCGCTGACGATCGGCGCGGCCGCGATCGAGAGATCGAGATCGCGCGCGGTGATGAGGTTGCGCCCCATCGCGAGATAGTCCGGCACGATCTGTCCGGCGAGCGCGCGTGCGTACGGCATGTCCTGCCGCGCAATCGAGCGTCCCTCGGAGTCGCGCAGATTCAGGCTCTCGAACGAGCCCTTCTCGATCGCCTCGGCGCGCGAGGCGAGGCCGAACATGTTCAGCGCCGCCTGGTTCACGTCGACGACCGCGCCGTTCGCGTCATAGACCCAGAGGCCGTCGGTCATCGACCCGAGGATCGAGTCGAGGCGCGCGGAGCGCTCGGCCATCATGCTCGCGAGGTTCTCGATCTCGCGGCGCGAGCGCACCTGGTCGGTGACGTCCTGCACGAGGATGGTCAGGCTCTGCGTGATTCCGGAAAAGCGACCGCGCGCCGCGGAGATGATGCGGTTGACGTAGAGATCGCCCACCGCGAGCTCTTCGTGCACGCGCGTCTCGCCCGACTCCGCGACGTGCTTCAGGATGCGCTCGCTCGCCGGCAGCACTTCGTTCGCGCGCAGCCCGATGACTTTCGTGTCGGGCGAGATCTTGCCGAAGCGCGTCGCGAAGTCGATGAAGCGCGCGTTCGCGAGCTCGAACCGCAGCTCGTCGGCGGAGATGACGGCGATGCCGATCGGCGCGGACTCCAGCACCGCCTCGAAGCGCACGCGTGCGTCGACTTCACGCCGCGCCAGCTCTTCGGCGGCGCGATGGCCGTCCTGGGCCATGCGCGTGAGGCGATGGATGTGGCTGGCGGCGCCGATGCGCTCCGCGACGGACTGCGCGAATTCGAGATCCTCGGCGTCGAAGTTGCGCCGCGGATCGGACTGCGAGATCACCAGCGCGCCGATGCGCTCGTTGTACGACTCGATCGGCGTGGCCACGAGGCTTTCCTCGCGCAGCGCCGCCTTGACCGCGCGCTCGCTCTCATCGCGCGCGTAGTCGAGCAGCGCGCCGCCGCGAACCTCGTAGAACAACAGCGGCCGGCCGATGTGAAACACCGTCCCGAGCAACCCTTCGCCGGGGCGATAGGGGTTGTGCTGGAAGTACTCGCGATATTGCTCGAGCGCCGGGTCGACGGTGGCGAAGCCGGCGAGATCGAGCATGCCCGTTCCGGCGTGATAGAGGTGGATGCGGACGGTGCCCGCGACCGCGCGGGCGATGCGCGCCGCGACGTCGTCGAGGTCGTCGAAGCTCGCCTGCATCGCCGCCATCTCGAGTCCGAGGTTGGCGAGACAGCCTGCGCGCCGCCGGCGCCACGACTCGCGCTCCGCGTTTTGCCGTTCCTCGGTCACGTCGCGCGCGAGCACGACCGAGCCGATGATCCGGCTGTCCTGATCGCGGATCGGCGCGGCTTTCAGGTTCACCACCCGATCGTCGGCCGAGCGCGGGTCGTGCACGAGATAGTCGGCCTTCACGATGTCGCCGCCGAGCGCGCGCATCGACGGCAGCTCGTCCGGCGCGAGAGCGCTGCCGTCGAGATGCCGGTGGCGGCTGCTGAGCGTGGCCTGCTCGCGCTGCGCCGCGGCGTTCATCCGCTCGAGCTGCCCGCGCGCGTCGTAGATCGCCGCCGACTCCGGAATCTGATCGAGGATCGCGTTGACTTTCGCCATCTCGCGCAGCGCGCGGTTGTGCAGCAGCGTGTTGTTCAGCGCGAGCGTGGCGTAGCGGCCGATCTCGTGGAAGAGCGCGATCTCTTCTTCCGTCCAGTCGCGGACGGTGTCGCACTGATGGAGTCCGAACGCCCACGGCTCTTCCTCGCGCGGCCGCAGGATCTGTACGAGCATCGAGCGGACCTGGAAGCGTTTCGCGAGCTGCGGATCGAGGTCGGAATCGCCTTCCTTCAGCGCCAGCGGGCGCGGCGTCTCCATCGCGCGGCGGATCAGATTGTGCTCCGTCGACAGCGGCACCGGACCTCGTTCCGCCGTGTCGCCTTCGCAGTGCGGCGCGGAGACGATGTACGCGACTTTCGCGTACTCCGACTGCTCGTTCACCGGGTGCAGCAGCCAGGCCCGGTCGACGCCGAATTCCTCGCGCGTGATGCTGACGATGCGCCGCAGCACTTCGCGCAGTTCCAGCGTGCCGGTAAAGGCCTCGAGGATGCTGGTGAGAAACCGATACCGTTCGTCGGTTGTGTACCGCGACTGCTCCGGAACCGCCGGCGCGAGAACCTGCTTTGGCATGGACTTCCGCGGAGCATGCTAACAGAGCAGAATGGAAATATGGCGAAGCGCTCCTTCGAGGATCTCGTGCAATTGATGACCACGCTGCGCGGCCCGAACGGCTGCCCGTGGGACCGCAAACAGACGCTGCCCGATCTCAAGCCCTACGTGATCGAGGAAGCGTACGAAGTCGTCGACGCGATCGATCGCGAGGACCGCGCGGGACTGCTCGAGGAGGTCGGCGACCTGCTGCTCGAAGCGGTGTTCATCGCTGAAATCGCGCGCGAGGAAGGGACGTTCGACATCTACGACTCCGTCACCGCGATCCACGACAAACTGGTGCGCCGCCACCCGCACGTGTTCGGCGACACCGTCGCGGATGACGCGGAACAGGTGCTGGTGAACTGGGAGAAGCTGAAGAGCGAGGAACGGAAGGCGGAGAACAAGAGCGTGCTCTCCGGCGTGCCGCGCGCGATGCCGGCGCTGCTGAAGGCGGGACGCCTGACGGAGAAGGCGGCCCGCGTCGGCTTCGACTGGCGGCGCACCGAGGACGTGCTGGAGAAGCTCGATGAGGAAGTGGCGGAGCTGAAGGAGGCGGTGGCGTCGGGAGATGCGGCGAAAATGCAGGACGAGATCGGCGACCTGCTCTTCACGATCGCCAACATCGCGCGCAAACTGAATGTGAATCCGGAGGAAGCGCTGCAGTCGACGAACCGAAAATTCATGAGCCGCTTCGAGGCGATGGAAGCGTACGTGCGCGAGCACGGACGGAATCTCGATCAGCTCACGCTCGAGGAGATGGACCAGCTGTGGGACGAGGCAAAGGCCGCCGAGCGGGCCTGATCGCCGCCGCGATTCTGGCGATCGTCGCGCTGCACGACTTCGCCGTGCCGCACGGCCGCGGCTTCGCCGCGCGCGGCGCGATCTTCGCCATCGACGAATACCGCGCGCACCTCACGCCGCACGTGAAGAAGTTCGCGCGCTGCCGTTTCAAGCCCGGCTGCTCTTACTACGGCCGCGAGTCGATCCGGAAGTACGGCTTCCTCCGCGGCTCGGCGCGCGCGGCGTGGCGGATCGCGCGCTGCGGCCCCTGGACGCCGGTCGGGACGGTGGATCCGCCGTAGTCAGCTCCGCGCTCGGACAGAGGTCGTTCAGCACGCAGGCGTCGCACTGCGGCTTCCGCGCGATGCACGTCTCGCGTCCGTGATGGATGAGCCGGTGCGAGAAGCCGGTCCACTTCGCGCGCGGCAGGAGCGCCATCAGGTCCTGTTCGATCTTCTCGGGATCCGCATGGGCGGTGAGCCCGAGCCGCCCGGACACGCGGCCGACGTGCGTGTCGACGACGACGCCCACCGGCGTCTGGAACGCGTTGCCGAGCACCACGTTCGCGGTCTTGCGCCCGACGCCGGGCAGCGCGGTCAGCTCCTCCATCGTCCGCGGCACCTCGCCGCCATGCCGCTCGACGATCGCCTTCGAGCAGTTGATGACCGCCTTCGCCTTGTTGCGGAAGAACCCCGTCTGCCGCACGTCCTTCTCCATCTCCACCTGGCTCGCGTTCGCAAACGCCTGCGGGCTCGGATACTTCCGGAACAGCGACTTCGTCACGATGTTCACCCGCACATCCGTCGACTGCGCCGAAAGAATCGTCGCGATCAGCAGCTCGAAGGCGTTCGTGAAATCGAGCGAGCATTTGGCGTCGGGGAAGCGTTTTTCCAGACGGCGGTTGACTTCGAGCGCGCGGGGTTTGAGATCCATGGGACGAATGTTATCCGTGTCCCGTGTCCCGTGACCCGTGCAGTGTCGCCCAGGCGAAAAAGCCCGGGTCACCGAACACGGAACACGGAACCCGCAACGTCATAGAATCCCCACTCATGACCACCACGCTGCACGCCCCACGAACCATCCGCGCCCCCCGAGGCACGCAACTGAGTTGCGTAGGCTGGCCCCAGGAAGCCGCGCTGCGGATGCTCATGAACAACCTCGACCCCGAGGTCGCGGAGCGGCCGGAGCAGCTCATCGTGTATGGCGGGATCGGGAAGGCGGCGCGGAACTGGGAGTGCTACGACGCGATCGTGGCGACGCTGAAGCGCCTGAAGAACGACGAGACGCTGCTCGTGCAGTCGGGCAAGCCGGTCGGCGTCTTTCGCACGCACGAGAACGCGCCGCGCGTCCTCATCGCCAACTCCAACCTCGTCCCGCACTGGGGCACCTGGGACGAGTTCCGCCGTCTCGACGCCCTCGGCCTGACGTTGTACGGCCAGATGACCGCCGGCAGCTGGATCTATATCGGCAGCCAGGGCATCGTGCAGGGCACCTACGAA
>Ga0134123_10001309_pt1 | contig 16244 bp, 11 predicted proteins | sample KB303_FD_96460 | JGI IMG/M metagenome (GOLD analysis project Ga0134123, IMG submission 96460) | Terrestrial soil microbial communities without Nitrogen fertilizer from Kellogg Biological Station, Michigan, USA - KB3-0-3 | ecosystem: Environmental > Terrestrial > Soil > Unclassified ...
CGAGGTGATCGACCTCGCCCGGCGCATAGCGCGCCTCGTGTGCGACCTTGAACCCCGACACCGACAGCTCGAACACGCGCACGCGCGATCCGCCGAACCGACCGGTCAAAGGCTCATCGAGCCGAATGCGGCCATATCGGCGCCGCTCCCGTGGACGACTCACAACCGCTCCAATAAAAGCCGGGACGGTTTGCAAGTCAAGCAAATTTACCCGCACGACAACCGGTTGCGCGGTTGCGCGGTTTTCCCCCAGCCACACACCCGTTGCTCCACGCACGCCTACGGCGTGCTGCTTTTCGCGAAAAACAGCGCGCGCCTCGCGCGCGCGTGGCGGAACGGGTGTGCGGTTGGTGGAAAACCGGCGGAAGGGCGGGCGGGAGCAACCGCGCAACCGGGTGGGCGCCCCGTATAATCGGTCGCACTCCTATGTCGTTCACGCGCCGGTACCTCCTGTGGCTGCTCCTTCCGCCGCTCGTCATCAGCCTGCCGCCGGCGCTGCTGTTCCTGTCGCAGGTGGTGCAGCTCACGATGACGACCGGGCTCGCGCTCGGGGGGATGCTGCTCGTCACCTACGCGCTCGGCTGCCTGCTGTTCACGCTCGGCGTGCGGCCGTACGCGCAGGCGGTCGAGGACGCGCTCGCGGGACGCGGCGATCTGTCGGCCGCGATGTCGCGGTGTCTCGAGCGGACGACGAACCTGTCGATTCTGCTGTGGGGCGGCGGCGGGATTCTGTTCGCCATCATCGCGTCGCTGATCTTCATGCGCAGCGCCCTCGGCCTTTCCTACTTCGTCGTCGCCTCGCTGATCGCGGCGTTTCCGTCGATCGTGTGGGGCTATGCGATGGGCAAGCATCAGCTGCTCGCCGCGGCCGGCGAGTCGCGCGTGCATTACATCGGGCGCGAGCTGTCTCTCGGCAAGAAGATCGCGGCCGTCTTCATCGGCGCGTTCACGATCTCCGCGCTCGCGCTGATCCTGCTCGTTTCCTCGCGCGTCTCGACGACGCTCGAGCGCCTCGCCATCACCACCGCCTCGGAACGCTTCCAGCGCGTCTACGACAGCGCGTCCATCCTCGCGAGGGTCGACAAAAACGCGCTCGACACGCTCCGGATCTACCTTCCCTCCGACTACTCGCTCCACGTCATCGACAACGAAGGGAAACAGGAAAGCACGAAGGACAACCTGGAGCCGGACGAAGTCGCGGCGATCCGGCGGATCCGCAGCGGCGACAGCACCGCCTTCATCGGACCGCACGTCAGCCGTTTCGCGCCGCTGAAGGACGGCTCGATCCTCGTCCTCTCGATTCCCTGGGAGCCGTACAAGAACATCCCGGTCCAGATCACCTTCTACACGATCGTGATCGGCGTGCTGACGACGCTGGTATTCAGCGCCGCGACGTGGGTGCTCTCGCGGGACGTCACCTCGCCGCTGCGCGAGATGCGGCGGCTCGCGCGCGAGATGGCCGAGGGGAACTTCGACGTGACGCCGCGCGTCTTCGCGGATGACGAGGTGGGCCAGCTCGCCGACAGCTTCGGCGAGACGCGCACGAACCTCCGCCGCCTCCTCGGACGCGTCGGCGGCAGCGGCTCGACCATCACCGAAGGCGTCCGCGTCATCACCGACGGAACGGGCCTGCTCCTCGTCCGCTCCCGCGACCAGACCGAGCTGACCGAAAACTCCTCGCTCGCCCTGGAGAACGTGCGCGGCGGCATCCGCAGCGTCCTCGGCGCCGCGGAGACCGTGACCGACCTCACCCAGGACGCCTCGAGCCGCGCGCTCGAGCTCCAGGCCTCGGCGGAAGAAGTCGCGCGCAGCATGGACTACCTCTTCCAGTCGGTGGAGAAGACCTCGGCGTCGACGACGGAGATGAACGCGTCGATGAACGAGATGTCGAACCGCACCGACGTCCTCGCCGGCATCGGCGACGAGGTGCTGTCCTTCGTCTCGGAGATGGACTCGACGATCGGCGAGCTGCTCGCCACGTCGCGCTCGACTGCCGAGATCGCGCAGCAGGTGCGCGAGGACGCGCGCGGCGGCGGCGAGGCGGTCAACCGCACCGTCGAAGGCATCAACGACACGCACGAGCTGACGATGAGCACCGCGCGCACGATCGACGAGCTGCAGCGCAGCGTCGGCGAGATCAGCCGCATCCTCACGGTCATCGAGGAAGTCGCGAACCGCACGAACCTGCTCTCGCTGAACGCGGCGATCATCGCCGCGCAGGCCGGCGAGCACGGCGCGGGCTTCACCGTCGTCGCCGACGAGATCCGCGAGCTCGCCGAGCGGACGCGCGGCTCGACGAAGGAGATCGGCACGATCATCAAGGCCGTGCAGGGCGGCTCGCGCCAGGCCGTGGCGAAGATGCACGAGGGCGTGACGAAGGTGACGGACAACGTGCGCCTCGCGCAGAACGCCGCCAGCTCGCTGGCCAAGATCGTCGACAGCGCCGCGCGCTCGTACGAAATGGCGACGCGCATCTCGCGCGCGCTCGAGGAGCAGTCGCAGGCCAGCCGCCGGCTGCACCAGGCGACGTCGCGGATGTCCGATCACATCTCCGAGATCAACCGCGCCACGCGCGAGCAGGCGCGCGGCACGCAGCTGATGGCCCAGGAGTCCGAGCGCGTGCGCGACATCGCCGCGCAGGTGAAGAACGCGACGCAGGAGCAGTCGACGGCCGGCCGCGGCATCACGACCGCCCTCGAGAAGATCGCCGAGGACGCGCGGGCGATGCGCGACCTCCTCGAGCGGCAGCTCGAGGAAACCGACCGCATCGCCAACGCGTCGCGCGTCATGCTCGACATCGCGCAGAAGAACGACACCATGGCCCGCGACTTCAACACCACGCTGCAGGAGCTCGTCCGCAGCGGCCGCGATTTCGAGAGCGAAGTGACGCGCTTCCGGTATTCAGGGAGCGACGCGTAGGCGCGCGATCGCCCGGCCCTCGGAATCGGCGATCGCCCACGCTCCGTCGATGCGCGTGACGCGGCGGTGCTCCTCGCGCGCACGGGCCTGGCGGCCGAGGAGGCGGGCGGAGAGCATCTCGCCGGAAATGCCGGAGATCGACAGTGCGAAGTCGGCGCCCGCGCGGTGGATGTCGCCGAGGTTCCGCGCGTGGTTGACGCGCGCGATGATCGTCACGTCGTCGACGAGGTCGCGCGCGATGACCGTCGCGAACAGCGTCGAGTCGTCGCTGTCGAGCGCGAGCACGAGCGCGCGCGCCCCGGCCAGCCCGGCGCGCTCGAGCACCGACGCGTCGAGCACGTCGCCCGCGACGTCGACGTTCGGTCCGGCGTAGCGCTCGATCACGCGCACGTCTTCGTCCATGTCGGTGAGCAGCTCGTGCACTTTCCGTCCGACCTCGCCGAAGCCGGCGACGAGAAACGGTCCATTGTTGCGCAACAGCTTCGCGCCGAGGAGCCGCGCGGATTCGTCGAGCGACGCGGCGTCGCCGACCAGCTCGAGCACCGTGCCCGGCTCGAGCACCGTGTCCGCGGAAATGCGCGTGTGCAGCCGGCTCAGACTCCAGATGCCGACGACCGCCGCGGGAAGCGCGGCCTCGCCCAGCGTGCGGCCGCAGAAGGGACTCGACGTCAGCATGCGCACTTCGCGGCGCTCCACTCCTCCGACCTGATCCAGGCCGGGAAGGCGCGGGCTGAGGCGATCGCTCGCATGCGCCGCGAGCGCGGCGGCGATGATGTGCCGCGGCGTGTACGCCGCCGTGGCGCCGGAGAGCTCCATCGGCTTGCGGTGCGACGGATCCTCGACGAAGGCGAAGATGTCGCCGCGGAAACCCATCTGCCGCGCGCGCAGGATCAGCGCGGCGTTCTCCTGATCGCGTCCGTTCGCGACGATCGCCCGCGCCTGCGCGAGCCGGCAGGCGCCGAGCACGTCCTCCTCGGCGCGGCTGAAGACCACCGGCTGTCCGCCCTCCATCACCGCGCGCGCCTGCGCCTCATCCGTCTCCAGCACCAGCGACGGGATCTCGTGCGACCGCAGCCGCTGCAGCAGCGTCTCGACCGCCGGGCCGAAGCGATAGACGAGGACGTGGTTGGCGAGCTTGTCGCTCGCCGCGCGCGGCACTTTCTCCTCGAAGCGCTCCTCGAGGAACGGCACGAGCACGATCGGGATGACGAGGAAGACCAGGAACACGCCGACGAACTGCACGACCACGACGAGCATCACCATCAGCGGATGCTTCCACGCCGAGTCCGCGCCGTACCCGGTCGTGCTCAAGGTCTCGCCCGCCCACTCGAACGCCTGCCAGAACGTCCGCGGCTTCCCCTCCAGCCGCTGCATCCCGATCTGGTAGAGGACGGAGGTGACGATGACGAACGCGATCAGGGCCGCGATGAGCGCGATGAGGCGTTTGGACGAGCGCTGCACAGGGGCAGTGTAGAGTCTCGGAGTCGCAAAGTCCGAGGCTCAGTGGGAAACGGATCGCCGCCGCGGAATGGCGGATACCGGCGTGAAGACCGGCACCTTGCCGCTGCCGTCACCGAGAAGCGAGCGGGTCTCGCGCAGCTGCGCTTCGATCGCCGCGGGCGACAGCTGCGGATTCCGTTGAAGCATACGGGCCGCGAGACCGGCGATGATCGGCGCGGACCACGATGTTCCGGAGTCCGGAAGCCACACATCCGCACCGCGATAGTGGTCTCGTCCCGAAGAGGACGCGACGAGCACAGTCTCGGCCGGCGCATAGACTTCGCCGCCCGCGCAGCTTTTGCTCCAGACCTGGTTCGCCGCGGTCATGCCGCCGGCCAGCACCATGCCGTCGATCGCCGCGCCGACTCGCTGCGGAAAGGTCATGGCCGCGGTGCCGGGCGCGCATGCACCCGGCACGTTGCCAGCGGAAACGGCGAAAAAGAAACGCTTTCCGTTCGCGTCCGGCTCACCCGCCACGTTGACGCCGGTCGTCATCCTCCGGATCTTCTGCTCCAGTTGTTCCGTGGCGTCGTCGGTTCCGAACAGGGCGAAGCTGATGCTCACGATTCCGGTGCGGAACGCGGGCGTCCGTGGATCGAAGGCATTGGCGATGATCGCGTCGAGGGCTTCATCGAATCGTGCGAAGGTCGTGAAGCTCAAGAGCGAGAGGATGCGCACGCTGACGACGGATGCCTCGGGTGCGACTCCGACATTTTTCCCGGCCGCGGCCGATGCCGTGCCCGTTCCGTGGGACCCCAGCCCGAGCTCGGCCGACTTTTCTCCGCATGGCTGCAGGGCATGATCGGGCGAGGAACACCCATTGCCGGACGGCGGCACGAGATCGATTCCGGCGATCACGCGCGATCCCGTCGCGGTCATGAATTCGTCATGCGCCGCGAGAACGCCGCTGTCGACCACATAGATCACCGCCCCGGCACCGCCAGATCCGCGATACGCCTGGCCGTTCAAATCCGGCGAGAGCTGGTCGATCCGATCTAGATGCCACAGCACATTGTCGGGAAATGCGTCCGCGCAACCGAGCAGCGTCTTCACCGTGACGCCGGCAGACGTGACGACCGTACCAGTCTGGCAGTGAGTCGGGACGAATTGCGCGCCGAGGGACGTGGAAACGAGAACAGCCGCGACAACCTGGAGTCGCAGTCGCATCGAGTCTCATAGTCTCACAGTCGCAGAGTCTCCGAGACCCGTCCTCCCGCGCCTCCATGAGACTGTGAGACTCTGAGACTCTGAGACTCCTCTGCACCGTCCGCACCTGCCATCAGCCGCTCGAAACGCGCGGCAGCACGTACGCGTGCGCGAACAACCACAGCTACGACATCGCCCGCAGCGGCTATCTCAATCTCCTGCAGCCGCAGGACCGGAGGTCGCGGGTGCCGGGGGATTCGGCGGAGGCGGTGGCGGCGCGGAGGCGGTTTCTCGATGCGGGACACCCGGAGCCGCTGGTGCGGGCGATCGTCGATGCGCTGCCGCTCGCGCCGGACGACGCACTGCTCGATGCGGGGTGCGGCGAGGGCCATCACCTCGCGGCATTTCGGCGCGCGTATGGAGTCGAGGCGCACGGCGTCGACATCTCCGTCGCCGCCGTCGATGCCGCGGCGCGCCGGTATCGCGATTGCCGGTGGGTGGTCGCGAACGCGGATCGCTTCCTGCCGTACGAGGATGCCTCATTCCGCGCCGTCACCTCGATCACGGCACGCCTGCATCCCGAGGAGTTCCATCGCGTGCTCGCCCCCGGCGGCACGCTCCTCGTCGTCCTCCCCGGTGCCGGCGACCTGATCGAGCTGCGCGAAGCCGTCCTCGGCGAGCGCGTCGAGCGCGACCGTGTCGCGCGTACGGTCGCGACATTCGCCCCGCTGTTCGCACTCGAGCGCCACGAGCACCACGCGCACATCGCGCACCTCGACCGACAGGCGATGACCGACGTGATGTCGTCGTCCTACCGCGCCCTCCGCACTCGCGAGCGCGAGCGCCTCGCCCGGCTCGACGCGATGGACGTGACGCTCAGCCGCGACCTGCTGCGCTTCGCGAGGTGTTAGAGGAACGACGTCAGTCCGATGGGAAGCGGGTCATGAAGCCGATCACGGCGAGCGCCCAGGGGGCGAGGTAGAGGCGCCAGTCCTGGGTGAGGAACGCGGCGAGCAGGCCGTAGATGGCGCAGGCTTCGAAGAGCGCGAGCGCGGCGATGAACGCGGGGTCGCGGTGTCGGATGATCCGCGGCACGGCGAAGGCGAGCGCGAACGTCGCCAGCGCGACCAGGTACAGCACGGCGGGAATCGGCTTGCGGATCGCGTCGTCGAACGAGCCGGGCCGCGGCCAGTTCTTCGACAGCGAATAGAGCACCACCGCGTAGATCAACGTGCTCAGGAAGATGCCGAACCAGAAGATCTTTCGCTGGGTCACGCCGCTCATTGTACGTAGAATCCGCGCATGCGCCGGTCCTGCATCCTCCTCGCGCTGCTCGCCCTCTGCGCGTGCGCCACCTCGCATCCGCCGTTCGACCTCGCGCGCGCGGAGCTGATCGATCTCACCTGGCCGTTCGACGAGCACACGCTCTACTGGCCGAGCTCTCCGTCATCGTTCGAGCTGAAGCAGCTCGCGTACGGCGCGACTCCGGGCGGCTGGTTCTACGCGTCGAACGTGCTCTGCACGCCGGAGCACGGCGGGACACATCTCGACGCGCCGATTCACTTCGCGGAAGGGAAGACGACCTCCGAGCAGATCCCGCTCTCGCGCCTCATCGCGCCCGCCGTCGTCATCGACATTGCCGCCCAGTCGGCGGCGAATGCCGACTACCTGCTGACCGCGAACGACGTGCGCGAATGGGAAACGCGCAACGGAGCGATCGCGCCCGGCACGATCGTGCTGCTGCGCACGGGCTGGGGGCAGCGCTGGCCGGACCGGAAGTCGTATTTCGGGGACGACACGCCCGGCGCGACCGACAAGCTGCACTTCCCGTCCTATGGCGAGGACGCCGCGAAACTGCTCGTCGCCGAGCGCCGCGTCGCCGCCATCGGCATCGACACCGCGAGCATCGACTACGGCCAGTCGAAGGACTTCATCGTCCACCGCATCGCCAACGGCGCGGACGTCCCCGGCTTCGAGAACATCGCGCATCTCGAGCGCCTCCCCGCGCGCGGCGCATGGGTGTTCGCGCTGCCGATGAAGATCAGAGGCGGCTCGGGCGGGCCGCTGCGGATCGTGGCGGCGGTGCCGCCGCGGCGGTAGACGGCCCTGGTATCGATCCCCGAATTTCTGGCATCGATGGTAGACGGCTCTGGTATCGATCCCCGAATTTCTGGCATCGATGCCCGAATTTCTGGCATCGATGGCAGGCGCCTCTGGCATCGATCCCCGAATTTCTAGTATCGATGCCCGAATTTCTGGCGTCGATGCCAGGCGCCTCTGGCACCGATGCCCGAATTTCCGGCATCGATGCCAGGCGCCTCCGGGGCCGCCGCCCGTCGCGTTGATTACTTCTTCGCGGCCGCCTCGGCCTTGTCGAACGTGATCGGCCGCACGTAGTGGCACGTGTAGCCCCCGGGGTTCTTCTGCAGGTAGTCCTGGTGGTAGTCCTCGGCGGTCCAGAACTCCTTCGCCGGAACGATCTCGGTCACCACCGGGCGCTTCCACGCGCCCGACGCGTCGACCTTCGCCTTCACGCGCTCGGCGACCTGGCGCTGCTGGTCGTCGTGATAGAAAATCGCGGACCGGTACGACGAGCCGATGTCGTTGCCCTGGCGGTTCATCGTCGTCGGGTCGTGCAGCTTGAAGAAGAACTCGAGGATCTGCTCGTACGAGATCTTCGACGGGTCGTACTTGATCTCGATCGCCTCAGCGTGGCCTTCGTGATTGCGATACGTGGCGTTCTTCACGTTGCCGCCGGTGTAGCCGACATTCGTGTCGAGCACGCCCGGCAGTTTGCGGATCAGCTCCTCGACGCCCCAGAAACAGCCGCCGGCGAGGGTCGCGGTCTCGGTCTTCGCGCTCGCCTTCTTCCCCTTGCCGAACAGCGGCAGGTACCGGCCGTAGCCCTCGGCCTCGAGGCGCGCGACCGGGATGAAGCGCATCGACGCGGAATTCATGCAGTAGCGCTGGCCCGTCGGCGCCGGCCCGTCATCGAACACGTGTCCGAGGTGGGAGTCGGCGTGTTTCGAGCGCACCTCGGTGCGCGCCATGAACAGCGTGCGGTCCGTCTTCGTCGTCACGTTCTCCGGCTCGAGCGGCTTCGTGAAGCTCGGCCAGCCGGTGCCCGACTCGTACTTGTCGAGCGACGAGAACAACGGCTCGCCCGAGACGACGTCGACGTAAATGCCGGCCTCGTGGTTGTTCCAGTATTCGTTGCGGAACGGCGGCTCCGTTCCCTCGTGCTGCGTCACGTCGTACTGCAGAGACGTGAGTTTCTGCTTCAGCTCGGCATCGGACGGCTTCTTGAACTGCGACATCGATCCTCCCTTGGATTCGTTCGCGGCGGAGAGCGGCGCGGACTGCGATTGCACGCAGCTGACGAGGAGAACCATGAGAAACGGAATGAGTTTTCGTTGAATCAACGCGTGCCTCCTGGGCTTGTATCAGAACGGCTTTTCGGCCGTCGGTTATTCGATGCCGGACGGGCGATTCGGTTTCAGTGCCGCACGGATCGATGCCGTGGCAGAGCGGTGACATTCACCGCGATCGCGTTGCTGCTGGCCTCGCCGCAGCCGTTCGTCACCTTCACCCAGAACATCGTCGGCGCCGATAATGGTCCCGAGGTGAACGAGGCGGAATCGGAGCCGACCGGAGTCGACGGATCGCTCGCCGCGCCCTCGTACCACTGGAAGTGCAGCTCCGGCGACCCGGTCGCGACGACGCTCAGCGTCACCTGCTCGCCCTTCGCCTTCGACTGCGGCGCCGAGGTCGCGGCGATCGTCGGCTGCGTGCACTCGGCGAAATAGACCGTCGCCGCGGCGGTGCGGTCCCACGCGCGCAGCGCCGGGACCGACGAACTGCTGCAGTCGACGGACGAGTTCATGATCGCGTTGGACGTGCAGTCCTGCGTCGCGCTGTTGCAGGGCGGCGCGGGCGCGGCTCCGCCGTTTTCGTTCGAGTGGCGGAACCCGAGGGTGTGCTCTGTCTCGTGCGTCAGGATCGTGTTGAGGCACGCCTGATTGAACGAGCGGTTGTCGACGACGATGTCGATGCCCTCGATCGCCCGGAACGTCTCGCCGCCGAGGAGAAACGGCGTGTTGAGCGACCAGTAGCCGCCGCGCGCGAGCACCGGCGGCGAGACTTCGGCATTCGGATCGTTGAAGAGAATCGCGTTGATGCCGTCGTAGGCCTTGAACCCGCTCACCGCCGTTTCGTCCGGACCGGCGTACCCGTACGCGATCGTCGAGTCGGTCGCGTTCCACTCGTTGAGCGCGACCAGCAGCGCGGCGAGGCCGTCGACGCCGGGCTGCACGCCCGCCGAGAAGAACGCCGCCGAAGGAGCCGTCCGCCACCGCGGCGCGCCGGCGGTGAGATACGACGCGCGCGTGTACGTCGCGTTCGGGACGAGCGGTTTCGACCGCGGCGCGACGAAGTAGCGCGGCTCCGGGTCGATGCGCTGCGCGACGATGCCGCGGATGTAGCCGATGAACGCGCGCATGTCGCGCGGCTGCTCTTCCGCGAGCGGCTCCCAGTTCTCGTTGAAGCCGGTCGCGCTGCGCAGCGCGAGCTCGTCCTGCAATACGAACCGTCCGAGCTCGAGTCCCCACGTGACCGGCTCACCCTCGGCATTCGCGTCGGTGAAGACGAGGTACCGCTGACCCGCGGCGTACACCGGCATCCCCGAAACCCACAACCCGAGGTCCGGCAGCTCGCCGCCGACCTCGGTCAGGACCAACCGTGAGCCGCGCGTGCGCGGGCCTTTGAGCACGTCCTCGATGACGAGGACGGACCGCGTCACGATGCCGCCCGCGGCGGTGCGCTCGGCCGAGGCCGAGACGCCGGTGGCGATGACGATGTCGTCCGCGCGCTGGATCATCTCGCGATCGCTCGGCACGACGTACGTCACCGCCGACAGCCGCGCCGCCACGGCGACCAGCAACGCGAATCCAAGCGAGCGCATCAGGACATCAGTGCCGGATGGCCCGCGTGCGCGGCTGCATCACAATCACATCGATCGCAGGCGTCGACGCGCTTCCGCAGCCATTCGTCACCTTCACCCAGAACTTCGTCGACCTCGTCAGCGCCCCCGAGGTGAACGTCGACGCGTCGGTGCCGACCGGCTTCGAGATGTCGCCGGCGATTCCTTCGTACCACTGATAGTGCAGCGGCGCCGCGCCGCTCGCGGTGACCAGGAGCGTCACCGTCTCGCCCTTCAGCTTCGTCTGCGCCGTGGAGGTCGTGAGGATCGCCGGCTGCGCGCAGATGCCGACGGTGATCGTGACCGTGCGCGTGAATTTCTCGCCGCAGAGGTTGGTGATGCTCGCCCAGAACTGCGTCGTGGCGGTCAGCGCCCCCGTGTTGAACGACGTGCCCTGTCCGACCTCGGTGGTCTTGTCGGGCGCGATGCCGCGATACCAGCGAATGGTCGGCGTGCTCGCGGACGTGATTCCCACCGTGAGCGTCGCCGACGCGCCGCTCGCGATCGTCTGATCCGCTGGCTCGCTGTCGATCACCGCGAGATCGCATGGCGCGATCGTGACGACGGTCGGACTCTCAGCCGATTTGTTGCAGTTGTTGGAGACGCGCACCCAGTACGAGATCGGAGCGGTCGGCGCGGGCACGGCAATCGACTTGCCGGTGTTGACGAGCGTACCGACACCGGGCACCGGCCCCTGGAACCACTGGTAATTCAGCGCGCCCCCGCCGCTGTTCGCGACGACATCGAGCACAAAACTGCCGTTCGGCTGCTTCGTCGCGGTGGGACTCTGTACCGTAACGTCGGGACAAGTGTCCGCGGTGACGGTGACCGTCGCGGTGTTGCTGTTTGCCGGGCTGCCGCACTGACCGGTGACGCGCACCCAGTACATCGTGTTGCCGAGGGGCGGCGAGACCTGGATGAACGCGGAGGTGCCGGTCGGAATCGGATTCGACTGATCGCCCGATGCGCCGATGAACCACTGATATGAAAACGGCGACGTGCCGGCCGCGGTGACGGAGAGCGAGGTGAGCTGCCCGACGGTAATCGTGCGATTCGGCGGCTGGCCGCTGATGGATGGAGGCGTGCAGGTCGGCTGGTTGACGGTGACGGTGGCGAGTCTGCTGACCGCCGTGCTGCTGTTGCAACCAGTGACGCGAACCCAGTAGGACGTCGTCGAGCTCGGAGTGACGTTCAGCGGATTCGCGGTTCCAGCCGCACCCAGGATAGGGTTCGACGTATCGGTGTTCGAGGTACCGATGTACCACTGATAGCTGTAAGGCGTGGTGCCAGTCGCGAGCACGGACAGATTCGTCAGCTGACCGGCGGTAATGGTTTTGTCGGGCGGATGGACCGTGATCGTGACGGGCGTGCAGACCGGTCCGTTGCCGTAGACAGTGGCTGCGGCGTCCTGGTCCCAGGACCGCAGCGACGACGAGTCACCGGAGTTTGTCGTCGACTTCATCAGTGCGGTCGAAGAGTTCGGTGTCCCCGCATCCGAGTGGCGGAACCCGAGGCAATGGCCCATTTCGTGGGCGAGAATCGCCTCGAACCATGTGCCGGTTTTCCCGGCCTCGACCAGGATGTCGCAGTCGACGATGTCGTAAAACAGCTCGCTGTTGTGCGTATTAGTCGGTCCGCCCGCCCACGTGTTCGCGAGTCCGATGATGTTGCCGTTGAGTGGCGGAGCATCCGGCTGGTCAAAGAAGATCAGGTTTGCCGAGCCGTTGTTGTTCTCACCGTACGTGCCCGTGCCGGTGCCGCCGTACCCGATGCCGATCGTCGAATTAGGATCGTTGTTCCACACGCCGCGCGAGGTGTTGATCGACCCGGTGAGGTTGGTGACGCCGGTCTGCGTGCCGACGCTTTGCATCGTGAACGAGCCGTCCTTCCACCGGATGCCGAGCGTTCCCGAGCCACCGGAGCGCGAGTTCGTATAGGCGGAGCCAGGAAAGCCGCCGTTGACGGCGATCGGCCGATACGGCGCGTCACCCGCTTCGACTTCGTAGTCGGGAACCGGGTTTTCGCCCGCGACGACAGATTCGATGTAGCGGACGAAAGCCGCGGCATCGCGCGAGCGCTCGACATGTGCCTGGCCGGCAACGTCCCAGCCGAAGATCTCTCCCTCACTTGCGCCGCGCACGAGAAGCTGACGCCACTTCACGTCGTGGACAAAGCTGAACTTTCCGAGCTCGCCGATCAACGTGGTGAACCGCCGCATCGGGAGTCGGCGCATCATCAGGAGCGTGCGCTCGCCGACATGAAACTCCGGCTGCGACGAGACGAACTGCGTGAGATCGCCCACGCTGCCACCCTGCTGCGTGATCCCGATCTTCGATCCGGCGGACGGCGCCGCCTTCAGCGGGCTTTCGACGATCGCTTCGTAATCGGTCGCGATCGAGCGGCCATCACGGGTCCAGTAGCTGTGACTCGACTGAATCGTGACGATCGCGATCGCGTCCGCCTCGCGAATCATCTCCGCGTCCGGCGGGACGATGTAAGTCGCTGCAAACAGGGGCGTACCAACCGCGAACAGCAGCGCCATGACGACCAGGCGCGTCGAGAGCGGGTGCATGAACATTCCTCCGGGACCGAGAGCTACCTGCGGGGCAACGCGACAGAGTACGCGAACATGCCCGGTGTGTCACGAATCGTGACCTGGATCACCAATTTACGAATATCGTTGCCGGACATGCTGTTCCCCTGGGCTTCGATGAGACGACTCCTGGCCGCGGCGGTGCTCCTTTCCGCCTTCATCTACGCGGGACGCCCGCTCCTGGTCGGCCTCGCGGCGATCGGCGTGCCGCGCATCCCCACCTGGATCGTGCTGATGCTCGTCTCCATCCTGCCGCTCCTCCCGCTCGTCCTCCGGCGCGCCTACTGGGCCGGCTACGTCACGCTGGGGCTTTTCTCCTCGCTCTTCGTGCTCGTCCTCTTCAGCGATCTCGCCCGCGGCGCGTATCGGCTCGTGCGCTGGGCGGCCTCCGCCCACACCTGGCCGATCCCCGACCCGCGCATGCTGAACCTCGGCATCCTCGCGGCGGCCGGCGTGCTCACGTTCATCGGCCTCCTGCAGGCGCGCTTTCCGCGCACCCGCCGGGTCACCGTCGCCATCGATGACCTCCCGAACGACTTCGAGGGCTACCGCATCGTGCAGTGGAGCGACGTGCACATCGGCCCGACCATCCGCCGCGGCTTCGTGCGCTCGCTCGTCGACCGCACCAACGCGCTCGACGCCGACGCCGTGGCCATCACCGGCGATCTCGTGGACGGGCACGTCGCCGACCTGCGCGACGAGGTCGCGCCGATGCGCGAGCTGCGGCCGCGCGACGGCGTCTTCTTCGTCACCGGCAACCACGAGTACTACTGGCGCGCGGCGGAGTGGATCCGCGTCCTCGAGGACCTCGGCCTGGTGTTCCTCAAGAACGAGCACCGCATCGTCGAGCGCGGCAGCGCCCAACTGGTCATCGCCGGCGTCACCGACGCCATCGGCCGCGATACCCACCGGCAGGACCCGGCCGGCGCCGTCGCCGGGGCTCCGGACGGGGCGCCGAAGGTCATGCTCTCCCACCGCCCGCAGATGGCCAAGGCGCCGGACTCCATCGGCGTGGACCTGCAGCTGTCCGGACATACCCACGGAGGGCAGTTCTTTCCCTGGAACCTCTTCTCGCCGAGGTTCCACCCCTTCGTGACGGGGCTGCACCGGATCGGGACCGCCTGGCTGTACATCAGCCGCGGCACCGGCTACTGGGGACCGCCCACGCGGCTGTACGTCGGGAGCGAGGTTACCGTGATCCAGTTGACGCGCGCCTGACAAAGCCGGTCACGCAGTCGCGCGGTCACGCAGCGGCTCCTTCCAACCGCGTGACCGCGCAACCAATTGTCGCGAAAGGGTGATCCGGATCACGAAGCGCGCTGTTCTGCTGCCACAACTCACACCTCCCGCCACATTTGCGCCACAGTGCGTCACCAGATTGAAGACCATGAAACGGTTCTACTCGTTCGTGGTTCTGATGGTGACGGCGGTTTCGCTCTCGGCGCAGACCGTCGAGATCGCGCCCGCGGCGCCGGTGACGCGCCAGCTTCGCACGTTCGTCGACGCGTCCCCGGCCGGCTTCCGCACCGACGTGCGCAACTTCTACGGCCCGATTGCTTACCGCCTGGTCTGGATCCGCAACAGCCGCCCGACCGCGCAGGCGCTCGCCGTGATCGACCAGCTCGAAAACGCCGACGCGAAGGGCCTCAACCCGCTCGACTACGACGGCGGCCGCTGGCAGCCGCGCCTCGCGTCGCTCGCCGGCGACGAAGCGCTCGCCGAGTTCGACGTCGCCATGACCGCGTCCGTGATGCGCTACGCGTCCGACCTCCGCATCGGCCGCATCGACCCGCAGACCGTCAGCTTCGACTTCGAGACCGCTTCGAAGAAGCTCTACCTCCCCGAGTTTGTGTGGCAGGTCGCCAACGCGAACGACCCCGTGGCCGTGCTCGCGCAGGCCGAGCCGCAGCAGGACGAGTACAAGCGCCTCCTCACCGCGCTGGCGACGTGGCGCCGCATCGCGGCCGACACCGCGAACGACACCGAGCTGCCGGTGGTGACGAAGCTTTCGCCGAAGGACAACTACGACGCGCTGCCGCAGCTCGCGGCGAAGCTCCGCGCGTTCGGCGACCTCGCGGCCGACGCGCAGGTCGACACGATTAAGTATGAAGGCGCGATCGTCGACGCGGTGAAGCACTTTCAGAACCGCCACGGCCTCGACGCCGACGGCGTGATCAGCAAGAAGACCTTCGCGCAGCTGAACGTCCCGGCCTCGCGCCGCGTGAAGCAGATCGAGCTCGCGCTCGAGCGCTGGCGCTGGACCCCGGTCGTGACCGAAGGTCCGTCGGTGACCGTGAACATCCCCGAGTTCATGCTCCGCGCGCGCGACGAGAACGGCGAGCTGGCGATGCGCGTCGTGGTCGGCAAGGCCGCGGGCCACAAGACCCCGGTCTTCGGCGGCGACATCAAACACGTGGTGTTCCGCCCGTCGTGGAGCGTCCCGCCGGCGATTCAGCGCACGGAGATCGTGCGCCATCTCGAGAGCGACCGCGGCTACCTCGCGCGCAACAACTACGAGGTGGTCGACGGCGCCGGCGCGTCCCTCGGCAGCGCGGTCAGCGACGACACGCTGCGCCGCCTCCGCTCGCTCCAGCTGACGGTGCGCCAGAAGCCCGGCACCTCGAACGCGCTCGGCCTCGTGAAGTTCCTCTTCCCGAACGACAACAACGTCTACCTGCACGACACGCCGTCGCAGTCGCACTTCGCGTACGCGCGCCGCGACTACAGCAACGGCTGCATCCGCGTCGAAGACCCGGCCGCTCTCGCGGCGTGGGCGCTGCAGTGGGATGCCGAGAAGGTGCAGAAGGCGATGAAGGGCGACCACAACGACGACTACGTCCGTCCGGCGCGCCCGATCCCGGTCCGCATCCTCTACATCACCGCGGTGGCGAACGAGAACGGCGACGTCCGCTTCCTCGACGACATCTACGGCCACGACGTGCAGCTCACCGCCGCGCTCGAACAGCGCATCACGCGCCAGGCTCCGGCGAAGGTGCTCCTCGCGCAGGCCGGTGCCAGCGCGCAGACCGCGTCGCGTTAATACACGATCCGCATCGGCAATCCGGTCAAATCGGCGCGCGCGTCCCCGAGGTCGCGCGAGCGGCCGGC
>Ga0134123_10001310_pt1 | contig 16242 bp, 13 predicted proteins | sample KB303_FD_96460 | JGI IMG/M metagenome (GOLD analysis project Ga0134123, IMG submission 96460) | Terrestrial soil microbial communities without Nitrogen fertilizer from Kellogg Biological Station, Michigan, USA - KB3-0-3 | ecosystem: Environmental > Terrestrial > Soil > Unclassified ...
GCTTGCGGAACGCCGCCTGCTTCGGCGCGGCGTCGTCTTCGAACGGCAGCGCGAGCTGTTCTTCGATTCCCTCCGGCTCGGGCGGCTCGCGCAGCACCACGATCCGCTGGTCGGGATCGGTGAGCTCGGCGTAGATGCCGAAGTCCTCGGTGATCGGCGCGGTGGTGAAGTGCAGCCCGCGGCTGCGCACCGAGTCACACAGGGCGTTGAGGTCGTCGGTCTCGAAGGTGTAGGCGAGCGGCTGCTCGGCATGGCGCGGGTGCTCCATGTCGTGCGGACGCATGTGGAGCGCGAGCCGCGTGAGCCCGGTGTCGAACTCCACCCAGTGCTCGGCCTGCCGTGCGATCTCGAGCTGCATCACGTCGCGGTAGAACGCGACCGACTCGTGGAAGTCCTCGCAGTTGAGGATCACGCGTCCCAGCGCCGGACCGATGCCGGCTTCGAGCGGGTTCACCGGCTCGAGCAGCGTGATGAGGTTGTCTTCGGGATCCCACAGGTTGACCAGGCGGCCCCAGCCCATCTCGATGATGTCGCCGTCGAAGCGCGCGCCGCGCCCCAGCATGCGCGACATGTCGCTCACCAGGTTCTTCGACTCGAAGCGAAGCATGACGCCGTTGCGTTCGTCGTCGTCCATCTTGTGGAGCGCGAACGCCGCACCCGCGGTGTCGAACTCCGCCCAGCCGTCGATCGAGCGGCGTAGCTCGAGGCCCACGCCGTCCTGGTAGAAGCGCTGCATCTCGTCGTACCGCTTCGTGAACACGATCACGTAGGCCAGACGATTCATCGCGGATCTCCGAGGGGATTCCGAGCTCGGCTTGCCCTGCTTGCCGGTGCGGTCGAGGAGTTCGGTCGTCATTCGAGGTTCACCCACACGCTCTTCACCTGCGTGTAATCGTCGAGGCAATCGGGACCGAGGTCGCGTCCGAAGCCCGACTGTTTGTAGCCGCCGAACGGCATGCCGGCGTCGTAGAAGTTGTAGGCGTTGATCCACACCGTGCCGGCCTGCAGCCGCCGCGCCACCTCGTGCGCCTTCTTCACGTTGTTGGTCCACACGCCGGCGGCGAGTCCGAACACGCTGTCGTTGGCGATGCGGACCGCGTCGTCGACGCCGTCGAACGGAATCACCGCCAGCACCGGTCCGAAGATCTCCTCCTGCGCGACCCGCATCTGGTTGTTGACGTCGGCGAGCACCGTGGCCTGCACGAAGTAGCCCTTGCCGTTCACCGGCTGCCGCGCGCCGCCCGCCACCACCTTCGCCCCTTCCTTGGCGCCGATGTCGACGTAGCCGAGCACGGTGTTCATCTGCTTCTCGCTCACGATCGCGCCCAGACGGGTCTTGGGATCGAGCGGGTCGGCGGGCTGCATCTTCTTCGCGCGCTCGGCGAGCTTGGCGACGAAGTCGTCGTAGATGCTCTTCTCCACCAGCAGACGCGAGCCGGCGGCACACACCTCACCCTTGCCGTAGAAGATGCCGGTGGTGGCGCCGCGCAGCGCGGCGTCGAGATCGGCGTCGGCGAACACGATGTTGGGCGACTTGCCGCCCAGCTCGAGCGTGAGCTTCTTCACGCTGTCGGCGGCGCTCTTCATCAGGTGCTTCCCGATCTCGGTCGAGCCGGTGAAGCTGATCTTGTCGACGCCGGGGTGGCGCACCAGCGCTTCGCCCGCGACCGAGCCCGGCCCGGGCAGGATGTTGAGCACGCCGGGCGGCAGCCCGGCCTCGAGCGCCAGCTCGCCGATGCGGAGCGCGGTCAGCGGCGTCAGCTCGGCGGGCTTCAGCACCACGCAGTTGCCGGCGGCGAGCGCGGGCGCGCACTTCCAGCCCACCATGATCATCGGGAAGTTCCACGGGATGATCGCGCCCACCACGCCGAGCGGCTCGCGCAGCGTGTAGTTGAGGAACGCGGGGTTCACCGGCAGCGTGTCGCCGTGGATCTTGGTGGCCCAGCCCGCGAAGTAGTGGAAGCAGTTCGCGGCCATCGGCGCGTCGATCAGCTTGGATTCGAAGATCGGCTTGCCGTTGTCCATCGTCTCGAGACGGCCGAGCTCTTCGGCGTTCGCGAGGATCAGGTCGCCGAGCTTGAAGAGGACCCGCTGGCGATCGGAGGGCTTCATCTTGCCCCACGGTCCTTCGAACGCGGCGCGCGCCGCTTTCACCGCGCGATCGACGTCTTCGGCGCCGGCGGAGGCGACCGTGGTGATCGCTTCTTCGGTCGCCGGGTTGTAGGTGGTGAACGTCTTGCCCGAGGCGGAGTCCACCGCCTCGCCGTTGATGAGCAGCCGGCCCGGTTTGACCGGGGCGAGCGTGTCCGTCATGGAGAGCTCCTTCACGTGATGGCGGCCGGCTCACCGGTCGCGGTCGAGCGGCGGTGCCGGAAAAGTCGCGGCCATCATGGCCCGAACGGGCGAAGGTTGTCGAGGCTGAGAGGAGTGCCGCGACAGCGTAGAGTGGACGGCGTGTCTGCCCCCCGGTTTTCTCCGGTTTGGCTGGTTCTGGTCGGCATCCTCTCCGTGCAGTTGGGTGCGGTGGTCTCGAAAGGACGGTTCGGCGAGATCCCACCGGTGGGGATGGTGTTCCTCCGGCTGGCCACCAGTTCCCTGATTCTGCTGGCCTTTTCCCGGCCGCGGCTGCGCCGCCGGACGGCCGCCGAATGGCGGCCGGTGCTGGCGCTGGGGTTCGTGCTCGGCGCGATGAACTGGGCGTTCTACGAGTCGTTCGCCCGCATTCCGCTGGGTGCGGCGGTCACCATCGAGTTCGTGGGGCCGCTGTTGCTGGCGGCGGTCGGCAGCCGGCGGCCCCGGGAATTGTTGTGGGTGGGCCTGGCCGCTCTCGGCATCACCCTGTTCGGTGCCGGCCCCGCCCGGATCGACGGGGTCGGGTTCGGTCTGGCGCTGGTCGCCGGCGGATGCTGGGCGCTCTACATCCTCTCGTCGGCGGCCACGGGCCGCCGCTGGGCAGGCGTCGACGGTTTGGCCGTGGCCAGCACCATCGGCACGCTGGCGATCGCACCGTTCGCGTGGGCGATCGCCGGAACCCGGATGCTGGAGCCTCGCCTGCTGGGATTCGGGGCGATGGTCGGTCTGCTGAGCTCGGTGATTCCCTACAGTCTCGAGATGGTGGCGCTGCGCACCCTGTCACCCCGGGTGTTCGGCATCCTGATGAGCCTGGAACCGGCCGCCGCGGCCGTGGTCGCGGCGCTCGTGCTTCGCGAGTGGCTCACGCCGCTCCAGGTGCTGGCGATGGCGTGCGTGACGGCCGCGAGCGTCGGCGCCGCCCGCACGGAGTCGGCCCCGCCGGCTGCCGATCCCGGAGCCGCGGTGAGCTAGTCTGGGCGCGACCCGACCGGGTTCCTGGAGGTTCTATCGCCACCTCTTCCGGCCAGCCGCGCACTCGCCTGGAATTCGGGCTGCTCGCTCTTGCCGCCGTTGCCACCGTTTTGGTGCATCGGCGCGAGATCGGCGCGTTCTTCACCAGCCCCGACGACCTGACCCATCTCCAGCAGGCGGTCGGGCTCACGCCGATCTATCCAACGCCATTTCGCCTGCTGTCCCAGGTCGTCTACTTCCGGCTCATGCTGGCGGCATTCGGACCCGATCCGGTTTCGTTCCATCTGGTCGTCCTGGCAACCCACGTCGCGAACCTCGTGATGATCCACGCGATCGCCCGTCGATTCGGAATCACCGCGCCGGCGTCGATCCTCGCGGTCGCGTTCGTGGGCCTGTTCCCCGTCTTCTACTCCATCTTCGCGAGCGCCGTGGCAATCAACGACACCCTCGCGCTGGCGCTAACCCTTGCGAGCTTCCTGCTGCTCGACCGTTCGAAATTCTGGAGCGCCGCCAGTTTCGCCCTCGCGCTGACTTCCAAGGAGTCCGTGCTGCTGCTGCCACTGGTTCTTTTCATCGGCATGCGCCGCGAAGCATCCGGCCTCGCAACACGGCTCGCGCCTCACCTGGTGATCGCGGCGATCGCGGCCGTCCTCTTCATGGTGTTGCGGCCGCTCAACCTCGCGCCGAACGCGACGACGTACTCGACCGGTCTTGGCTTCCATGTCTTCCACAACGCGATGACGTACCTCGCGTGGTCGGTCAACCTCTGGGATGCGATACCGGATGTCGTCAGCTCCTATGACCAGCATGCCTGGCGAGTCGGCATCCCGGTTCTGGGCTTCTTGGGGCTGGGCGCAGCTCTTCTGCCCCAGGCACGAGGGACCGTGTTCGTGGGACTCACCTGGTGGCTACTCGGAATACTTCCCGTCCTTCCACTCACGACGCAGACCTACCGGCACTATCTCTATCCAGCGCTCCCCGGATTCGCGCTCGCGATCGCCGGCGTGATGATCACGGCGGTCTCGGCGCTGACGCCTGCCCGCTTTCGGTCGGTGGCGATCCCTACGTTCGCCGTGCTCCTGGCCCTCGCCTATGCGATCCGCGCCGATTCGCTCATCGAGCGAAGGATGACCGCGCGCATTCCCGGCACGGCGCTCGCGGTGGACCCGGTGGTGCGGCGAAGCGAAGTCGCGCGCCTCGCGCTCGGGACCTTGGGCGGCAAGATCGTAGTCGAGGATCACAAAGTGGCGATTCTCGAGCCCGCGGGGACGGAGCGCGTGTTCGGCGCACGAAGCGCGCGTGAATACCAGGGCTCCCAGCATGCTGCCTATGACCTGCTTGCGGTTTCGCTCAACCAGGGAACGGCAGTGCGGCTGTTCTATCCGCAAGTCGACTCGGTCGCGTTCGTGAAACGCTGGGACTCGAGTCGTGACGACTGGACACTGTACGTCGCGTACCTGGAGGGCGCGCTGCTGCGAATGGGCCGCGGCGAAGAAGCGAGATCGCACCTCGCTGCGTGGATGACCCAGAACCGCCTCGCTCCTTCCCCGCGCTGACTTCGTGCTTGTGCTTCGGCCGCGCGGTGAGTAGTTCTCCGTCCACCTGCGTGCGATGAAGGACAAGGAGGTCACCTGCTTCGACGCGAGTTCATCCGCCTCGCCGGACTCCAGGCTCTGGCCTGGTCGCTCGGCTGCTCGCGGCGTTCGTCCGACGCTGGCGTGCCACTGCCGCCGAATCCGTTCAACCGGCAGTGGATGGGCGACGACTTCACCAGCGGCCACCGCATTCGCGACGGCGCGCTGCCGAGTCTCGCCAGCGCCGCGCTCCAGCCCGAGGTCGACACCATCGTGGTGGGCGGCGGCATCAGCGGCCTGACGTCCGCCTACCGGCTCGGCGGCAATCGTCGCGTGGTCGTGCTCGAACAGGCGCCCGCCGCCGGCGGCAACGCGAAGTCGGCGTCGTGGGGCGACCTCGAGTACGCGATCGGCGCCGCCTACTTCTGCGAGCCCGATCGCGGCGACGAGCTCGACACGCTCTATCGCGAGCTGGGAGTGATGGACCGTTCGCTGCCGGTGCCCAAGGGCGAGGTGTTCTTCGGCGACCGCCTCATCGAGGGCTTCTGGGAGGGCAACGCCAACCCGAGCGAGCGCGACGACATCGTCCGCATCGCGCGCGAGTGGCGGAACCTGGTCGAGCACCGCTATCCCGACATTCCGTGGACGCCCGAAACCGGATGGACCGAGGACGAGTACGAAGCCGCCGACCTGCTGCCGTTCTCGAAGCACCTCGACGCCATCGACGCACCGCCCGCGGTGCGGCGCTTCTGCAAGCACTACTGCTGGTCGTCATTCGGCGCGCCGCCCGAGGAAGTCTCGACCTACGCGGCACTCAACTTCATCACCGCCGAGTTCGGCGTGATCCGCGCGCTGCCGGGCGGCAATGCCGGGGTCGCGAAAGCGCTGCTCGAGAAGCTCACCGGCCGCGGCGTGAACGTCGCGACCGGACAGCTCGCGGTGTCGGTGAAGAATCGCGACGACGGCGTCGAGGTGGTGGCCCTGCGCGGTGACGAGGTGCTGCGCTATCACGCGAAGTCCTGCGTGTTCGCGGCGCCGCGCTTCATGGCGGCGCACATCGTCGACGGCTTCCCCGCCGACCGCCTCGAGATCGTCGCAGGCATGAAGTGGCGCGCGTACCTGGTCGCCAACGTGTTGCTCTCGAAGCGTCCGCGGCACGAGTGGTACGACGTCTACCGTCTCGACGAGCTCGATCCCGCGACCATGGGCTGGACCGATCTCATCCTCGCCGACTTCGTGAAGGAAGAGCGGTCGAAACGCACCGCGGTGATCACCGCGTATCGCGCGCTGCCGTTCGACGGTGGACGCGCGCTGCTCGGAACCATCGAGCAGTACGACGAGCATCGATCCACGCTGCTCGCCGATCTCGCACCCAAGCTCGCCGCGCTGGGACTCGACCGCACCGACATCGTGGACGTGAACCTGGCGCGCTGGGGCCATCCGATGGTGGTGGCGCAGCCGGGCCAGCTCTCGAACGGCGATCTGGAACGCCTGTCGGCGCCGTTCGGGCGGATCGCGTTCGCGCACCAGGATCGCTTCGGAACGCCGGCGATCGAGAGTGCGATCGCGGCAGGGTTCGCGGCGGCGAAGGAAGTGGTGGGGTTCGCGAACGCCTGAGAAGAACTACTCGCCGCGGCTGGTTCTCGCGGCCTTGATCTTCTCGGCGTGATGGCGGTCGTGGTGCGTGAGGATGCGCGCCAGCTTCCCGACTGGATGCTCCGGGGTCCAGATCTCCGCGGGCTCATCCGGGATCGACTGGAACTCTTCCATCAGCTTCTCGCGGTTGAGCTGCAGCAGCCGTCGCGCACTTTCCCAGTCGTGATGGCTCAGCTCGGCGACGCCGGCGGGATTGCGCTCGTTGATGATGTCCATCGTCAGCCCCGAGCCCTTGCCGTGCTGATACGCGTCTTCCAGCAGCGGCAGCGACTCGCGATCCCAGTACGCGACGTGCAGCACCATCTCGCGCGTCGACCACTTGCCGGCGTCGGTCGGCTGCTCGGCCGATCCCGCGCCCATGCCCTGGATCGCCGCCGTCAGCGCGACGTGCGCGCGCACCAGCTCGAACAGCACCAGATCCTTGGTGCTGGCGCCGGCCTTCGCCTCGGCGAACGCCTGCGGTTCGGGCGCCGGCGCGGCGGGCTTGGGTGAGCGCACCACCTTCAGCTTCGGCGCAGGACGCGCGGGCTTCTTCTTGGCTTTCGCCTTGGCTTTCGCCGCGCTCGGCTTCGCGACCGGCTGCTTGGCCGCCTTGCGCGCCGCGCGACTGTCCTGCTTCTTCATGCGCCGCGGTGCGAGCTTCAGCTTGCGGGTCGTGGGCCCGGTCTTCTTCCGGCTGCGGGCCTTGCGCGCGGCTTTCTTCGAGCTCGCGGACTTCGAAGCCTTCTTCTTCTTCTTGGGGCTCATGACTTGGGGTACTCGTAGACGCCGCGCCCGCTCTTGCGACCCAGTCGCCCTGACGCCACGTACTGCTCGATCAGGGGGCACGGGCGGAACTTCTCGCCCAGCGTGCGGTGCAGGAAGCGCAGGATCGCCAGCCGGGTATCGAGCCCCACCAGGTCCACCAGCTCGAACGGTCCCATCGGGTGGTTCAGGCCCAGCTTCAACGCCTTGTCGATGTCGGCGGCGCTCGCCACGCCCTCCTGCAGCATGTAGAACGCCTCGTTGCCGATCATGGCGTTGATGCGGCTGGTCACGAATCCCGGCGACTCGCGCACCTCGACGCACTCCTTGCCCATCGCCGCGCCCACTTCCTTCACCGTCGACAGCGTCTCGGGCGAAGTCTCGAGCGCGCGCACCACCTCGAGCAGCTTCATCCGATGCACGGGATTGAAGAAGTGCATGCCGACCACCTGCTTCGGCCGCTCGGTGGCCGCCGCCATCTCGGTGATCGACATCGACGAAGTGTTGGACGCCAGGATCGCGTGCTTGGGCGAATGCTTGTCGATGATCGCGAAGGTCTCGATCTTGAGATCCATGCGCTCGGGCACGGCCTCGATCACGAGGTCGGCGTGCTTCACCGCCTCGTCGGTCTTCTTCTGGAACGTGAGCCGATTGCGCGCGGCCACCGAAGCCTGGCCGTCGACCTTGCCGGTCGCGACGCCCTTCTCGAACGTGGCCGAGATCTCGTCCATCGCGCGATCGAGGACTTCGTTGCTCACGTCCTGCAGCACGGTGGCGAAGCCGCCGAGCGCGGAGACGTAGGCGATGCCGCGCCCCATGATGCCGGCGCCCAGCACCGCGACGTTGCGAATGCTCACGCCTGGTCGGCTCCCACGCGACCCACCCAGCGCCAAGCCGCCGGGAACGCGAGCGCGGCGAGCGCCGACTTGATGAGGTCGCCGGGAATGAACGGCAGCAGGCCGACGGCGAGCAGCTGCGACGACGGCACGAAGCGCGAGAGCACCGCGAGTCCGAACGCGAAGATCACCACGCTGCCGACCAGCAGCGCCGCGAACGTGGTCGCGAACCGGCGATCCCAGCCACGCTCGGCGAGGAACCCGGTGAGGAACGCCGCGAACGGGAACGCCGCGAGATAGCCGCCGGTCGGTCCCAGCAGCTTCACGAGGCCCGCGGCGCCGCCGGCGAACACCGGCAGTCCCAGCGCGCCTTCGGCGACGTAGAGCAGCTGCGCGAGGAACGCGCGGCGCGACCCGAGCACCGCGCCCGAGAGCAGCACCGCGAAGGTCTGGCCGGTGATGGGCACCGGCGACCACGGCAGCCGGAATTCGATCTGCGCCGCGAGCGCGGTCAGCAGACTCGCGCCGATCACCAGCAGTGCGTTCAGTTGAAAGCCGGCGCGCGGCACCGCGACGTCGGCGAGCGTCATCGTGCGAACGGAGGACATGGAACACCTCGGCAGGTGGCCGCCGACCTTCGCCCGACGCCCATGGGGGCGCGGTTGGTCCGCGGCGGATCGGCGCTAAGACGTTGGAATTGCGAGCGGCACGCTAGCACGCAGCCTCGGCCGCCGGCAACGGCTGGAGGGGCGCCGAGGATTTGCCCTGCCGTGACACGCTGACTGAACGTTCATTCAAGATGCCGCATCCAATGACCAGCCAGGCCGAGCCTCTCAAGAGGGACCCCGAACGTACGCGAACCGCGATCCTCGAAGCCGCCGCCGAAGTCTTCGCCGACAAGGGATTCGACGGCAGCCGGATCGCGCTGATCGCCACCCGGGCGGACGTCCCGTCGGGGCTGCTCTATCACTACTTTCCGTCGAAGCGGGCACTGTTCGATGCGGCGCTCAACCAGGCGTTCAGCCCGCACGTCGATCGCATGACGGCGGTGCTGTCGAACGCGAACGCGGAGTTCGACTCACTCGAACGGCTGGTTCGCGAGTACTTCAAGATCCTGCGGGACAACCCCCGTCTCTCGCGGATCGTGGGCTGGTGGTACGCGTGCCTGGGGTGGGTCGAGAGCCCGGAGCCGGCGCACTCGATCTGGAAGATCAAGGTGGCAGCCGTGGGCTTCGTGGAGCGGTTGCAACAGAGCGGTGCGGTGCGGCGCGACGCCGACCCCGAGGGCGTGGTGCTGTCGATCCTTGCGCTCTGTCAGCACTGGCACATGAGTCACGGCGAGAACCTTCATTTGCTGAAGCTCGACAAAGACGAGAACCCGCACGAGGTGCGGCTGAATCAGATCGTCGACTTCATGCACCGCGGCCTGCGCGCTTCTTGACCTGAACTGGAATAGCCGGAGTCGCAAACGGCCGGTGGCTCCCGGCCCGAGCACTTCGGCGAACGCCGCCCGCCGCGGTGGATCCTGCAACTCAGCTGAAACATCTCGCAACGCATCAAGATCCGACTCACCACCGCGTGCGGGACCGGCGGCTTTCCCCCGAGTGACATGAACGTGACGCAATGCGGAAGGCGCGATGGATCGCGCCGACCGCAGAGGCGTTCGAAGTGCGGCGGCGATCCCCCGATGATGCCGCTGCGGCAGCCGCGGCGACCCCCGAGCGCCGCGGCCTCGCCATTTCAGGCGGCGCGGCGCTCACGTTCGAGCCGCTCGGCACGCTGGCGTCCGCCGCGATTCTTCCTCGCCGCCTCGTCGCTCACCGTCCGACGCCAGTCGTGGCGTCGCAGCTCGGACAGACCCACGGCGGTGAAGTAGAGGAACCCGAACGCCGCGAGACGATGCGGGTGGGTCGCCCACTCCCCGCTGCCGAAGAGCTTCTGGCCCGCGACCACCGCCGCCGTCAGACCGAGACGCGGCAGCGGCACCTTCGTGGTCACGACCGCGGCAAGCAGGTAGCACACGAACTGCGCGATCCAGGCCCGCTGGATGTAGGCGCGCTCCTCGCCATCCGGTGCGTTGCCCAGCAGCACCCCCGCCATCCGGTTGAGCAGCAGCATCCAGAAGCTGATGAGCGGAACCAGGCTCCCGGAGGCGTACGCGGCGACGCCCGCGAACAACGAGTAGAAGACGCCGATCGCAACCAGTGCCCGGAGCTTTGCCTTCTTCTCTCCCGGCTTCACCAGCACACTGCTGATGAACGCCGACGAGTGGATGATGAGGAACTCGACCGTCATGGCGAGCGTGAGGCTGGCGATCACGGTCGGCGCGAGCGGCATCGGCGCGAGCCACACCAGCAGGCAAGCAAGCCCGAGCGCGAAGTCCGGGACGGCGGCCAGCACCGCCGGGGTGACAAGGGGACGCATGCGCGAGTTATCGGCGTGGCGCGACGACACCTTTGGGCTCGAAGACGCGCGCCTTCGCCGTGCTAATCTGCCGGCCGCTCATTTGGCCGTCCCACCCTCGGACTCCTCATGCCCGAATCCATTCGCATCGCGAACGCCGGCGGTTACTGGGGCGATGATCTCTCCCAGTTCAAGCGGCAGCTCGAGCTCGGCCCGGTCGACTACATCTCGCTCGACTTCCTCGCCGAGATCACGATGTCGATCATGCAGAAGCAGCGCGCCCGCGACGCGCGTGCCGGCTACGCCCGCGACTTCGTCGCCCAGGTGCGCGAGTCGCTGCCGCTGCTGATCAAGAACGGCACCCGCGCGATCACCAACGCCGGCGGCGTGAACCCGATGGGCTGCCGCGGCGCGCTGCTGGAGATGGCGCAGAGCGAGAATCAGCCGCTCGAGGTCGCCGCCGTGGTCGGCGACGACCTGATGTCGCGACTCGGCGAGCTGAACGCCTCGGGCGTCACGCTCGACGACATGGACAGCGGCGCCTCGTTCGCCGCGATCCGTGATCGCGTGTCGTCGGCCAACGCCTACTACGGCGCGTGGCCGGTGGTGGACGCGCTCGCGAGCGGCGCGCAGATCGTGGTCACCGGGCGCTGCACCGACACCGGCATCACGCTGGCGCCCATGATCCACGCGTTCGGATGGAAGCCCGACGACTGGAACCTGCTCGCCGCCGGCATCGTCGCGGGACACATCATCGAATGCGGCGCGCAGTCGACCGGCGGCAACTTCACCGACTGGCGCAAGGTGCCGCGTTTCGAGTCGATCGGCTATCCGGTGCTCGAAGCCTTCCCCGACGGCTCGTTCATCGTCACCAAGCACGCCGGCACCGGCGGCCTGGTCAGCGTGCGAACCGTGAAGGAACAGCTGGTGTACGAGATGGGCGACTCGCGCAGCTACATCACGCCCGACGTGGTCGCTGACTTCGCGACCATCCGGCTCGAGCAGGTCGGCCGCGACCGCGTGCGGGTGTGGGGCATCCAGGGCCGTCCCGCGCCGCCCAATCTCAAGGTGAGCGCCTCGTACTTCGACGGCTGGAAGGCGAGCGGCACGCTCATCATCGGCGCGCCCGACGCGGCGGCGAAGGCGCGCGAGTTCGCGCGGCTGTTCTGGAAGCGCCTCGGCCTCGACTTCGCTGCGTGTCACACCGAGCTGGTCGGCCACTCCTCGACGTGGGGACCGCTGGCGGCGAACGGTGAGCCCAACGAAGTGCTGCTGCGGCTCTCGGTGCGCGACGCCGACAAGGCCAAGCTCGACGCGTTCGGCAAGATGGTGCCGGCGGTGATCCTCTCGGGACCTTCGAGCGTGGCGGTCACCGGCGGGCGTCCCGCGCCGATGGAAGTGGTCGCCTACTGGCCGGCGCTGGTTCCGCGCGACAAGGTGCGGCCGACGCTGGTGACCCGCGACGGCGAGCGCGTGCTGGACTGGCCGACGCCGATCGTCGAACCGCGGAGGCCCGCGGCGCTGCCGCGCGAGTCGTGGCCCCAGGCGAAGGGCTCGGTGAAGCTGGTGCCGGCCACGCTCGCCGAGCTCGCGCACGCACGCAGCGGCGACAAGGGTGACACCGCCAACATCGGAGTGGTGGCGCGTTCCCCCGAGATCTATCCGTGGATGAAGCGCACGCTGACGGCGGCGCTGGTGAAGCGGCGCTTCAAGGGCATCTGCTTCGGCAAGGTCGAGCGCCACGAGGTGCCGAACCTGTGGGCGCTCAACTTCCTGCTCCACGAATCGCTGGGCGGCGGCGGCACCGTGTCGCTGCGCATGGACCCGCAGGGCAAGACGCTGTCGCACGCGCTGCTCGCGATGGAAGTGCGGGTGCCGAAGGCGCTGCTCGACGCGGCCAAGCGTGGCGATGCCGAGGATGGAAAGGTGTTGAAGGTGGCGCCTGCCAAGGGCGGGCGCCCCGCGAAGTCCGCGCAACGCGCGAAGCCGGCCCGGGCACGGCGATGACCCGCGCGACCTTCGAGAAGATGTGGGACCACCTCCGGCTGCTTCACGGCATCACGCTGCGGTGCGTCGAGGCCATTCCCGAGGATCAGGTGCACGCGCACCCGATCGCATCGATGCGGACGCCGAAGGAGCTGGTGACCCACATGTACGCGCTCATGCGCGGCGTCGCTCGCGGCCTCGCCACCGGCGCGGTCCCCGACTATCGACACGACGGCGCCGAGGTGAAGACCCGCGCCGAGTTGATCGCGTTCTGCCGCGAGTGCTGGGACGACTCGGCGCGCGCGGTCGCGGTCGTGACCGAAGAGCATCTGAACGCGATCGTGCAAACGCCGTGGGGACGTCCGCTCCCGGGCGTCGCGGTGATGGGCGCGCTCAACGACGAGTACCTGCACCATCGCGGCCAGCTCTACGCGTTCCTGCGTGCGATGGGACAGGACGTGCCGTCGATCTGGGATTTCGCGGGCAACGCGCCGGAGTATCGCCCGCGGCAGACCACGAACGCCTGAGCCGCGATTGCTGACCCACGTGGTGCTCGCGTTTCTCGCGGCCACCGCCGACACCACGACTGCGCCCGACACCGTTCGCCGCGTGGTTCGCGAATTCCCTCCGGTCGAGGTTCGCGCGCTCCTCACCCACCCGCGCTCCAACCAGACCGTGCACGAGTTGGGCGCCCGCGCGATCCGCACCTACCCCGTCGACGGCGTGGCCGACGTGCTGGCGATGCAGCCCGGCGTGGTCGCGACCGGCGAAGAGCTGCACGTGCGCGGCGGACGCGCGGGCGAGACGGTCGTGACGCTCGACGGCCTGGTGCTCAACGAGCCGCAGCGGCACCGCGCGGCCGATCTGCCGCTGCTCGCGGTGCGCAGCATCGAGGTGGTGAGCGGCATGCCGGAGTCGCGCCTGCCGGGCGGTCTCGCGGGCGTGATCGACTTCCACACGCTCGATCCCACCGCGCGCTTCGAAGGTGAGACCCGCTGGCAGAGCGACGGCGGGCTGGACACGAAGTTCGACCGCTGGAGTGCCCGCGCCAGCGCACCGCTTCATGTCGCCGGCCTGGGATTCGCCGCTGCTGCCGATCTGCGGATGGATGACACCAGCCTTCCGCAGCTACGCACCCGCGAGCGTGACGACTGGGCCGGACTCCCGCTGGGACTCCGCGCCGACAACCGGCTCGCGGGATGGTTCAAGCTCGCTCCCGTCGAGCGGCCGCAGCGTTTCGCACTGCAGGTGTTCGCGAGCCGGCAGCAACGTCGTCCGTTCGATCCGATGTGGTCGCTCGACGGCTACGTCGGCGTGGACTCCGCCGGAACCGCCACCTTCAGTCCCGGCCCGCAGCCCGGCTACGCGCGCTACCGCGCCGCCGATCACCTCGCGGTCACCGAGGACCGCCGCGTCGGCGCGTGGCTCTCGGCCTCGGCCGCTCGCGCCTCGACCCGCGTGAGCGCCGGACTGGGCTGGCTCCACGCCCACTCCATCACCGCGATGGGAGGCGAAGAGGGCCTGGACGCCGGTCTCCAGCTCCCGCTGTTCGGACGGCTCTCCAGCAGCGATCCCTTCCACGTGCTGTGGGGCGACGACCCGCTGCGACGCGAGAGCGAGAGCGACCTTCTCCAGTTCCGCGCCGACGTCGAGCGCAGCTTCGCGACCGGAATGGCGCGCGCGGGCGCCGGCATGCAGTACGAAGAAGTGCGGCTGGAAGAGCTCGACGGCATGATCCTGCCGCTGCCGCTCGACGCGTTCCGCTCCTACCGCGCCTACGCACCGGGCGCTTTCGCGTACGCACAGGGGCGCTGGGAACGTGAGGGCCTGATCGTGAACCCCGGCCTGCGCGCCGAGTACTTCACCGCCGGCGAAGCGCGCGACGACCAGACGTTGCCCGCCGGATCGGACGGGATGCTCACGCTGTCACCGCGCATCGGCATCGCCTATCCGCTCAGCCCGCGCGACATCTTCTCGGTGGCCTGGGCGCGGGCGCACCAGGCGCCGCCGCGCGACCTGCTGTACGACAACCGGGTTTCGATCAGCAATCGCCAGCCGCTCGGCAATCCCGCGCTGCGTCCGACCTTGCAGATCTCGTACGAAGCCGCGGTGAAGCACCTGTTCTCCCGCGAGTGGGCGCTCCAGTCGTCGGTGTTCTACCGCGACGTCGCGCGCGAAGCGGGGGCCCGCAACTACGCCGTCACCGGCCCGGACGCGAACATTCGCTACACCGACGACGATCAGGCGTCGGCCGCCGGCTTCGAATGGAACCTGCGCTACGAGCGCGGCGACCAGCGGCGCCTGGAGCTGAGCTACACGTTCCTGCGTGCGTGGGGCTACGAATCGCGTCCCGAAGGCGATCCCTATGGCGCGGTCCGCGAGGTGAAGTCGGCGCCGATCGGCGAAACCCCGCTGTCGTGGGACCGCCGGCATTCGGTCCTGCTCGCGGGGTTCACGCGGTGGCGCGACCAGGTCGCGGTCGCGTGGAGCACGGCGCTCGGCTCGCCGCTCCCGTGGACGCCGAAGCCTCGCCGCTTCCCTCCGGCCGATCTCTCCGCCACCAACAGCCGTCGCCTGGGATGGAGCGAGGTCACGAATCTCGATCTGCGTTACACGCCGCCACGCGTCTCCCGGTTGACGATCGGGCTCGAGGTTCGCAATCTGTTCGATCATCGCGGCGAGATCGGCGTGAGCGTCGACGGCTATCCGAATCCGTTCATCAACACGCGCTTCGACGATTACGCCGCCTATCGCGACGAGACCGGTCTCGGCGGCGGCGCGTACTGGACGGGCTCGGGATGGGTCGCGGTCCACGATCCGCGCCTGTACGCTGCGCCGCGGCACGTCCGCATGAGTTTCGACTGGAGCTGGTGACCATGCTTTCCCCCGAACAGATCATCTCGCTGCTGGATTTGAAGCCGCATCCGCTGGAAGGCGGGTTCTTCGCCGAGACCTATCGCTCGGCTTCGCCGGCGCCCGACGGCCACCGCTCGCTCGCGACCGCGATCTACTACCTGCTGCGGCCCGGGCAGGTGTCGGCGATGCACCGCCTCGCGTCCGACGAGATCTTTCACTTCTACGCCGGCGATCCGGTCGAGCTGCTGCTGCTGTTCGCGCACGGCGACGCGCGGCGCGTGACGCTTGGCAACGACCTGGAGGCCGGACATCGGCCACAGGTGGTGGTGCCGGCCGGGGCGTGGCAGGGCTCGGCGATCGCCGCGGGCGGCAAGGTCGCGTTGCTCGGCACCACGGTGTCGCCGGGCTTCACGCCGGCCGACTTCGAGCTCGGCGACATCGAAGCGCTGGCGCGCGACTGGCCGACGGTGGCCGACGCGATCCGGGCGCGCGCGCTGCGGCGCTGACACCAACCGAAAGGCCCGGAGCGCAACTGGCGCTCCGGGCCTTCGTCGTTCGCAGCGATCAGAAGTCGGTCGAGAGACTTCCCACGAACGAGATGCCGGGATCGTCGAGCGAGGCGAGCGGCTGGCGGTACTTGCGGTCCGCGAGATTGCGCACGCCGAGCACCAGTCGCTGGCTCCACGGCAACCGCGCGCCGGCGAACACGTCGGCCACGATCCACTCCTTCTTGAAGTCGCTGAACTGGGGCACGCCCGGCGTGGGCAGCGGCAGGCGGTTCGTGCGCCAGGACCAGCGAGCTCCCGCTTCGACCCACACGCGCCCGGTCGGTGCACTCCAGCGCAGCGACGTGTTGCCCTTGA
>Ga0134123_10001311_pt1 | contig 16241 bp, 1 predicted proteins | sample KB303_FD_96460 | JGI IMG/M metagenome (GOLD analysis project Ga0134123, IMG submission 96460) | Terrestrial soil microbial communities without Nitrogen fertilizer from Kellogg Biological Station, Michigan, USA - KB3-0-3 | ecosystem: Environmental > Terrestrial > Soil > Unclassified ...
CAGATTTCTGCGCGCATATCCACAGGGCGAAGAACCGGCGCTGTTTCTCGAGGTTGCAAGAGCAGTACAGCGGAGAAGTGACGATGCGGATCGGAAATCCGTCGATTTGCGCGAACGGTTGTCTCGTGTGCCGTCGAACAAGCGGCCGGCCGCTGTCGAAGCGGAGGTTCGAACGCGCGCGCTCCGGGTGCTCGGTCTCGATCCGGCCACTGAAATCGACCGCCGGGAACCGCTGAACGCGCTCGGACTCGACTCGCTGATGGCCGTGGAGCTACGCAATTCAATCGGGAAGCTGGTCGGCCGGATCCTACCGGCAACGCTCCTGTTCAAGTACCCGACTGTCGAGGCGCTGACCGGCTACCTGGTGAGCGATGTTCTCGCGTTGGTGGAGACTGCCGCGCCAGATACGCAACCCCCGCCTGCGGATGACCCTGAGTCTGCCGCACTCATGGATCTCGACGAAGAAGAGGCCAAACGGCTCTTGGCTGAAGAACTTGCAGCGCTCAGCGGCGAGCCCTGGTTCGACCGGCAGTCCTGAGCTGGAGAAAAAAGTCTTCCACCAGGCAGACTTTGTTCAGCTCTAAACGGGCTAAGTCCTGAAAGTCTGCGGATTTGGCGCCTAGTCTGCGGGCCCGGGTCTTGATACGTCCCTCCCAGGGGTTCTTTGTCCCTTCCTTACTTATTAGGGCAAATGCAGGCGCGAGCCATCGTCGCTCGCGCTCTTTAGGTGAGTGCAGCATCCAGGATGAGCAAACCGCCAGGCAACCTGTCGGCCGACAAACAGGCGCTCCTGACCCTCCGCCGCCTTCGCGCGCGAGTGGAGGAGCTCGAGCGCGCCCAGTCGGAGCCCATCGCCGTCGTCGGGCTCGGGTGCCGGTTTCCGGGAGGGGCATCCAGCCCTGAGGCCTACTGGGACCTGCTGCATCGCGGCGTCGACGGCATCTCGGAAGTGCCGGCCGATCGCTGGGACATCGATCGCTATTACGACCGCAATCCCGACGCACCCGGCAAGATGTCGACGCGGTGGGGCGGCTGGATCGCTGGTCCAGATCGTTTCGACCCGCAGTTCTTCGGCATCGCGCCGCGTGAAGCGGTGAGCCTCGATCCTCAGCAGCGGATGCTCCTCGAGATCACGTGGGAGGCGCTCGAGCACGCTGGCATCGCGCCCCAGTCACTTGCGGGCACCGAGGCCGGTGTGTTCATCGGCATCAGCACGTCCGACTACGGGCAGTTTCAGCTTCGTCACTCCGCGCTGTCCGAACCCGATGCGTACTTCGGCACCGGCAACGCGATCAACGCCGCAGCCGGACGCCTGTCGTACGTGCTCGGGCTGCTCGGGCCCAGCCTGTCGGTGGACACAGCGTGTTCTTCTTCGCTCGTGGCCGTGCACCTCGCCTGTCAGAGTCTCCGCCGCGGCGAATCGACGCTGGCGATTGCCGGCGGGGTGAATTTCATCCTGCTCCCCGAACTGACGGTCAATTTCTCGCGCGCGCACATGATGGCGGCCGACGGCCGGTGCAAGACGTTCGATGCCGCGGCAGACGGTTACGTCCGCGGCGAAGGCTGTGGCGTCGTTCTGCTGAAACGGCTGTCGGATGCGCTGGCGAACGGCGACCGTGTGCTTGCTGTCGTGCGTGGATCGGCCGTCAATCAGGATGGGCGCAGCGGCGGCTTCACCGCGCCGAGCGAGCTCTCGCAGCAGGCGCTGATTCGCCGCGCGCTCGCGCAGGCTTCCGTGGGGCCGGCCGCGATCGGCTATGTCGAGGCGCACGGGACCGGCACGTCGCTTGGCGATCCCATCGAAGTGCACGCCCTCGGCGACGTGCTCGGCGGCAAACGGTCGGGCGAGGATCGCCTCTGGGTTGGTTCCGCCAAGACCAACATCGGGCATCTCGAAGCTGCGGCCGGCATTGCCGGGTTGATCAAGGTCGTGCTGTCGTTCGAGCACGAAGAAATCCCGCCTCACCTCCACTTTTCCAACCCCAATCCCTACATCCCGTGGGACGACCTGCCGATCCGCGTCCCGACATCAGCCGTGCCATGGCGACGAGGTGAACGGCGTCGGATCGCTGGTGTGAGCTCGTTTGGCTTCACTGGCACCAACGCTCATGTGATCGTCGAAGAACCGCCGGTTGAACCACGAGCCGATGAATCCGAATCGCGCGATCACGTGCTGTGTCTGTCCGCCAAGAACGACACCGCGCTCGCGGCGCTCGCCACCGCGTACGCCGATCGATTGAATTCTGACGGCCACTCGCTGGCGGATGTCTGCTTCACCTCAGCTGCAGGACGTTCGCATTTCAACGAGCGCATGGCCATCGTGGGCACGAACATCCGCGAGATGGCTGGCGAACTTGAAGCGTTCTTTTCAAGCGGCGAACGGCCGGCGTCGGTGTTCCGCGGCACCGTGCCGACTTCCGCGCCGCCCGACGTGGCTTTTCTCTTCACCGGCCAGGACTCGCTACACGAGGGCATGGGCCAGCAGCTGTACGCCGTCGAACCAGCATTCCGCAACGCCTTCGATCGGTGCGCAGAACGCCTGAACACGCTCGACGACACTGCGCGGACGCAGCCGGCCGTGTTCGCCTTCGAGTACGCGCTCGCAGAGCTCTGGCGCTCCTGGGGCGTGAAGCCGTCGTTCGTGCTCGGCCATGGCATCGGCGAATACGTCGCCGCGTGCGTCGCCGGAGTGTTCAGCCTGGACGACGCGTTGAAGCTCGTGGCGGCGAGAGGGCGGCTCGCGAGTGTCGGCGTCAGCGGCGCCGACGTCAACGGGCCTGGCGAGATCGTTCTTTCAGAAGCGGAGCTCGACGCGTTCGAGCGTGTTGCCCAGGAGGTGACGTATCACGCGCCGGCGATCGCGATCGCGTCGAACCTGACTGGCGAGGTCGTCGCCGGCGATCTGCTCGCGACTCCTTCGTACTGGCGTCGCCATGCGCGGGAAGCCGTACGCTTTGCCGACGGCCTACGTGCGGTCGCCGCTCAAGGCTGCCGCGTGTTCGTCGAAGTCGGTCCACGGCCAACGCTCATCGGTCTCGGCCGTCCCGAGCTTGCCGACGACGGCGTCGCGTGGGTGCCTTCGATGACCCGGGACCGCGACGAGCGCCGCCAGATGCTCGACGCCGTCGCCGCGCTGTACGTGCGGGGTGTGCCGATCGATTGGACACGCGTCCACGGCTCGACGAGACGGCGCGTCGCACTGCCGACCTATCCGTTTCAGCGCGAACGCTACTGGGTCGAGATCGGAACCGAGCCTGGCGCGATCTCCTCGGCATCGACGGCTCCCGCGGCAGCGGATCGATCGACGACCTCCGACTGGCTGTACGACATCGTCTGGCAACCGCACGGATCTCCCAGGTCGGGTGGCTGGCTCGAGCCTGCCCTTACGGCAAGACAGGCGGATCCCTGGACGGATGAACTCCTGCCGGCGGAGCAGCTCCGCGAACTCGCAATCGTCAAGCAGGCGCTCGAAGACTTGTCGCTCGCGTTCGTGATGCAGGCGTTTGAACGGCTTGGCTGGAAACCGCGAGCGGACCAGTCGTTCGACGAGGCGGCGCTCGCGCGCGAGCTCCAAATCGCGCGACATCACCGCCGTCTGTTCTCTCGCCTTCTGGGCATGCTTGGCGATGAGGGGCTGATTGCGAAAAGCGGCGAGCTGTGGACCGTCTCTCGCGAATGGTCGCCAATTGACCCGCGTGAGGTATGTGCGCAGATGCGCGCGGCGTTCCCACAGCTGACCGAGCAGCTGGCGTTCATCGAACGTTGCGGGCTCGGGCTGGCTGATGTGCTCATCGGCGAGTGCAATCCGCTGGAGCTGCTCTTTCCGAACGGCTCCTCGGCACAGGCCGAGCACATCTATCGCGACTCACCGCTGGCGCGGTCGTTCAACACGCTCCTGGCGCGCACGGTCGCGGACCTCGCCAGCCGGATTCCCGCGGGTGGAAAAGTACGCGTCCTGGAAATTGGTGCGGGCACCGGAGGCAGTTCGTCGTTCGTGCTGCCCGCGCTGCCGACCGATCGGACCGAGTACGTCTTCACCGACGTCTCGAAAATGTTCCTGTCGCGCGCCGAACCGCAGTTCGGCCGCTACCCGTTCGTGCGTTACGCGACGCTGAACATCGAGAACGATCCCGCGTCGCAAGGCTTCGACACGGGGCGCTTCGACATCGTCATCGCGGCCAACGTCATTCACGCGACTCGCGACCTGGCGACGGCCCTGACCCATATCAAACAGCTGCTCGCGCCCGGCGGAGTCGTACTGCTCCTCGAAGCGACCGAGGCCCAGCGCTGGATTGAGCTGACGTTCGGGCTGACCGAAGGCTGGTTCCGGTTTACCGACACCGAGCTCAGGTCGTCCCACCCGCTGCTCAGCCGATCCGAATGGCTGGCACTGCTGCGCCGGGAGGGTTTCGAAGACTACGCGGCGATCCCGGGAGCCGCCATCGCACCCGAGCAGACGCTGCTCATCGCCCGGACCGCGCGTCAAGCGAAGGACCGCGCCGTTGAACGCGACTGGATCTTCCTGGCCGACGCGAACGGCGTCGCCGCTGCGGCGGCAGCGCTGCTTCGGGAGCGCGGCGAGCGAGCGACCTGTCTGCCGATCATGAGCGCCGACGAAGAGCGTCGCGGGCTCCAACGCGCGATGGCCGAAGCCCGTGGCGAGACGACGATCGTGCACCTGCGATCGCTCGATGCCAGCGGTCCTCACGACGCGGTCGCGCAGGCGGCAAGTCAGGCGACGCTGGAGCTCTGTCGGGCGGTGAGCGGCGATCGGACCAGCAGCAAACCTCGAATCTGGCTGGCGACACGAGGCGCGCAGCCGGTGGACGCATCGGGAGTCGCCGCGCCGGGGCAGGCACCAGTCTGGGGCCTTGGCCGCGTGCTCGGCCTCGAGCAGCCCGACGTCTGGGGAGGGCTGATCGATCTAGATCCCGCAGCCGGCGCCGCCGATCAGGCGAGCGATCTCGTCGCCATCATCGCGCACGCGGGCGACGACGATCAGATCGCCGTCCGGAATCGAGCGTGGTTCGTACCCCGCATCGTGCGGGCCGCGCCGATCGAGCGGCGCGAGCTTCGCCTCGATCCTCAAGCTTCGTATCTGGTCACCGGCGGCCTTGGCCGTCTTGGTCTGAACGTCGGACGCTGGCTGGGCGATCGCGGCGCCCGGACGATCGCACTCCTGGGCCGCCGGGGTCTGCCGGATCGTTCGGCGTGGAAGACGCCATTTGCCGACCAAGAGATCGAGCGCCAGGTCATCGGCATCCGTCGGATCGAGGAGACCGGTGCCAGGGTCGTGATCTTGACTGGCGACGTGGCCGACTCCGCGTCAATGCGAAAGGTGCTCGCCGATCTGGACGGTGTTGCACCTATCAAGGGCATCGTGCACGCCGCCACCGATCTGAGCATCGTGCCGCTTGCCGGGATGAGCGACGAGCAGCTCGCGACGATGCTCCGACCGAAGGTCGCCGGCACATCCGTCCTCCACGAGCTCACGCGCGATCGGGCGCTCGACTTCTTCGTGCTGTTTTCGTCGACGACGGCGCTGTGGGGCGTGAGCGGGATGGCGCACTACGCCGCCGCCAATCAGTTTCTCGACGCGTTCGCGCACGCGCGCCGGCAGCAGAACCTGCCGGCAACCGTGATCAATTGGGGAACCTGGGACGAGCTGCGTGTGAGCCGGTCCGAGGATCGTCAGCGGATCGCCGAAGCCGGACTGCATGGCATGTCGTCGGAGCGCGCGCTCGACGTCCTGGGCGCGCTCATCTCGGGAGATGCGACGGCCAAGACCGTCGCGTCGATCGACTGGACCCGTCTGAAAACCGTTTACGAGGCGCGCCGGCGCCGGCCGTTGTTCGACCGGATCGAGCTCGGGCCGAGCCCGAAGACGTCGACATCCGAGGGGCCTTCCGTGTCGCTCGCGCGCGTCCTCGAGGGAGCGCCGGAGGATCGGCACGAACGGATCCTGGCGCACGTCCGCGACGAAGCGGTTCGCGTCCTGCGACTCGGATCGAAGCGCCCGGTCGATCCACAACAGGGCCTGTTCGAGATGGGCATGGACTCCCTGATGTCGCTCGAGCTCAAGAGCCGGCTCGAGACGTTCGTCGGACAGACGCTGCCGTCCACGCTCACGTTCAACTATCCGAGCATCGCGGCCCTGACGACCTTCATCGAATCGCTCGTCCCCGGTGAGGCACCCGTTCGAAAGCGCGCGCCCGTCGGTCGCGCACCCGAGTCGAAAACCGCGCCCAAACCCGCGGAGAGGCCGCTTCGGAACATGTCTGAAGACGCTCTCGCGCAATTACTGGCCGACAGGCTGCAGAAGATCCGATGAGCGACGAGTCCAGACGAGTGCTCCTCGAGCAGGCGTTGTCGGCCATCGACGACCTGCAGGCACGTCTCGACGCGAGCGAGCGATCGAAGCACGAGGCGATCGCGATTGTCGGCATGGGCTGCCGGTTCCCGGGACAGAGCCACGATCCATCGTCGTACTGGCGGTTGCTCGAGCAGGGCATCGACGCGGTCACCGAGATCCCGTCGACCCGGTGGAACGTGGACGACTTCGTCGACCCGGAGCCTGGCGAGCACGGCAAGGCCGGCACGCGCTTCGGAGGGTTTCTCGATCGGGTCGATGAATTCGATCCGGCGTTCTTCGGCATCTCGCCGCGTGAAGCCGCGATGATGGATCCGCAGCAGCGCCTGGTGCTCGAGGTCGCCTGGGAGGCGCTCGAGATGGCGGGCTGCGCGCCCGATCGACTGAACGGCAGCGCGACCGGAGTGTTCGTCGGCATCACCGCCAACGACTACGGTCACCTGCTCCGGAGCACGACCAGTCTTTCCAACATCTATATGGCGACCGGCAACGCGCTCAATGCCGCGGCCGGACGCCTCGCCTTCACGCTCGGGCTGCAGGGCCCTTGCATGGCGATCGACACGGCATGCTCGTCGTCGCTCGTCGCCGTGCACCTGGCGTGTCAGAGCCTGCGCAACCGGGAAAGCAGCCTCGCGATCGCCGGCGGCGTCAACGCGACGCTGATGCCCGACTTGTTCGTGCTCTTCAGCAAGTGGGGCATGATGGCCCCCGACGGCCGCTGCAAGACCTTCGACGCGGCCGCCGACGGCTTCGTCCGCGGCGAAGGCTGCGGCATGGTCGTCCTGAAGCGCCTCTCCGACGCGCGGGCCGCGGGCGATCGTGTGCTCGCTGTCATTTCCGGATCCGCGGTCAACCAGGACGGACGCAGCAGCGGCCTGACCGTCCCCAACGGCGTCGCGCAGCAGAAGCTGCTCAGACAGGCACTCGCCGACGCGGGCGTCGAGCCTGGCGACGTCGACTACGTCGAAGCGCACGGCACCGGCACGACGCTCGGCGATCCGATCGAAGCCGAGGCGCTCGGCGAAGTGTTCCGCGAAGGCCGCCCGGCAGATCGTCCGCTGATGATCGGATCGGTCAAGACGAACCTGGGACACACCGAGTCGGCGTCGGGCATTGCCGGTCTGCTGAAGGTCGTGCTCGCGCTCCAGCACGGAGCGATTCCCGCGCACCTGCATTTCCGAACGCCCAGCCCCAGCATTCCGTGGGCCTCGTTGCCCCTGACCGTTCCGACCGCGCTGACGCCGTGGGTTTCCGGGGCCCGCAAACGGATTGCGGGCGTGAGCTCGTTTGGTCTGAGCGGTACCAACGCACACATCGTGATCGAGGAAGCGCCGGCTGCAGAGCGGGAGCAGGCCTCCTGCGAACGGCCCGTGCACATCCTGACCCTGTCGGCGAAATCGCCCGAGGCTCTTCGAACGCTTGCGGGCAAATACGCTGACACGATCGCGCACACCAGCGATCCGCTCGGCGACATCTGCTTCACGGCAAACACGGGCCGCGCCGCGTTTCTCCATCGCGTGTCGATCGTTGGCGAGTCCGCCGGAAGGATGCGCGAGAAGCTGACGGCGATTGCGGCCGATCTGTCGGCCGCCGGTTCGAGCTATGCCGAGCTGCAGACGTTCTCGCGGCCGAAGGTGGCGTTCCTCTTCACGGGTCAGGGCGCGCAGTACATCGGCATGGGCCGTCAGCTCTTCGAGACGCAGCCCGTGTTCCGTCAGGCGCTCGAGCACTGCGCCGACGTGCTCGAGAGCGAGCTCGATCGGCCGCTGCTCGATCTGCTGTATGCGCCGGCCGCAGCCTCCGCGCTGCTCGACGAGACCGCTTACACGCAGCCGACGCTCTTTGCCGTCGAGTACGCGCTCGCCGAACTGTGGCGATCGTGGGGCATCGAGCCGTCTGCGGTGCTCGGCCACAGCGTCGGCGAGTATGTGGCAGCCTCCGTCGCGGGCGTCATGCGGCCCGAAGACGCGCTGAAGCTGATTGCGGTCCGCGGCCGGCTCATGCAATCGCTACCGGCCGGCGGCGCGATGGCGGCCATCGCGTCCTCTGAAGCCGATGTGACTGCCGCGATCTCACGAATGTCGGCGCGCGTGTCCATCGCCGCGGTCAACGCTCCCGATCAGGTCGTAATTTCGGGTCTGCGATCGGATCTGGCACCAGTCGTGTCCGCCTTCGACGCCCGGGGCGTGATGGCGCAGTGGCTGCCGGTGTCGCACGCGTTTCATTCGCAGCTCGTCGAGCCCATGCTCGATCGCTTCGAAGCCGAAGCGGCGCGGATGGCATTCGACACGCCGTCGATTCCCATCGTGTCGAATCTCACCGGCGACATCGTCCGGGACGATGGCCTTTCGAATCCGCGATACTGGCGCCGCCACGTGCGCGGCACTGTCCGGTTCGCGCGAAGCGTCGACACGCTGTACCGCGCCGGCTACCGAATCTTTGTCGAGATCGGCCCGCGGCCTGCACTCCTTGGACCGGCGCGCCGATCGGTTGGCGACGATCAGGGACTCTGGCTGCCGTCTCTGCGACCCGGCCGAGGCGACTGGGAGCAGATGCTCGAAACGCTCACGGCTCTCTACGCCTCGGGCGTTGACGTCGATTGGGCCGGGTTCGATCGCGGGTACGCGCGCCGCAAGGCGACAACGCTGCCGACCTATCCCTTCCAGCGTCAACGCTGCTGGGCGGAGCCGAATCAGGAGAGCCGGCCCGTTGGTTCGATTCGGCGGCCCTGGACCGATTGGCTCTACGACCTGACCTGGACACCCGTGGCGCCCGATGCGTCAACGCCTGCGCCGGGCGCCGCGATCGCGAGTCTCGAGGAGCAGGCCCGCGACGTCTTTGCGCGCGCATTCACTGAGCACCGGCTCGATGCGTATCTGCAAAGCCAGCCCGACATCGACGTCCTGTGCTCTGCCTATGTCGAGCTCGCCCTGGCGGATCTTGGCTGCGACATCCGTCGCGAACGCCATCTGACCACCAAACTCCTCGTCGAACGAAGCGGCGTGCTGCCGCAACACACGAAGCTGCTCAATCGGCTGATCGGTGTGCTGGTGAAAGACGGTTTGCTCGAACCGAGCGGCGACGGATGGATCGTGACTGGCGATTCGCGTCAGCCGCGCGACGTCGCCACGCTTCAGCGGGAACTCGCTCTCGAGTACCCATCGTGCGCCGCGGAGCTCGCGCTCCTCGGCCGCTGCGCGCCGCGGCTTGCGGATGTTCTTCGTGGCCGCCGCAGCGCAACTGAAGTGTTGTTCGATGGCCGCGGGGCCGCGGACCTCGAGGCGGTCTATCGCGACGCACCAGCCGCCCGCGCCTTCAACACGCTGATCGCCGATACCGTGGCGAAGGCGGTTGCCGACGCGCCTCGTGCCCGCCGCATCCGGATTCTCGAAATCGGCGCCGGTACCGGCGGCACGACCTCGGCGATCCTGCCGCGGCTTGATGCCGCGCACGTCGACTACGTCTACACCGACATCTCGCCGGCCTTCTTCGTCAAGGCCTCCGAGAAGTTCCGCGCCTATCCGTTCGTTGACTTCCAGGCGCTCGACATCTCGAAAGATCCTGCCGGACAGGACTTCGCCGGCCAGCGATTCGACATCGTCATCGCCGCCAACGTGTTTCACGCGACGCCAGACCTGCGCCGGACGCTGACGCACGTGCACGGCCTGATGGAACTCGATGGCTTGCTGGTCGCGCTGGAAGCCACGTCTCCGCAGCGGCTGATCGACCTGACGTTCGGCCTCACCGATGGCTGGTGGTCGTTCACCGATCGAGACCTGCGTCCGGCGCACCCGCTGCTGTCGAACACGCAGTGGGCGACGGTGCTCTCCGAGCGTGGGTTTTCGCAGACGGCCTCTGTCCCCGGCGCCGGGGAACCCGGCGACGGCGGCCTTTCGATGATCCTGGCTCGACGCGATCGGGTGTGCTCCGAGGCCGGCCGTCTCGATGCGCCGGGCGGCAGCTGGATCGTGTTCGCCGACGCCCTCGGTTACGGCGACGCGCTCTGCGCGAACATCCACGCCGCGGGTGAGCGGTGCATCCTCGTGCGAAAGGCGGGTGCATTCGAACGCGAGGACGATCGAGTCGCGATAGATCCGCTGAACCCGGATCATTATCGCCAGCTGCTCGAGAACATCGCAGCCGAAGGACAGCCGGTTCGTGGCGCGGTCCACTGCTGGAGTCTCGACGAGCAGATCTCTCTCGCGACCTCGACACCTTCAGTGATGGACGCCGAGGAACGTGCGTGCGGCAGCGTGCTGTACCTTCTCCAGGCGATCGTCCGCCGAGGCGGCGATCCACTGCCGGGACTGACGATCGTCACTCGCGGAGCGCAGGACGCGGGCGGCGAGACAAGCTCGGTCGCGCTTGCACAAGCGCCACTTTGGGGCCTTGGCCGGATTATCGCGCTCGAACATCCTGAGCTCCGGACGGTCCGCGCCGATTTCGATCCAGAGTCAGCACAGCTCGAAGCCGACGCGGCGGCCCTTTACGCCGATGTCCTCTCCCGCGATTGGCCCGAGGATCAGATCGCACGTCGAAACGGCCGTTGGCTTGGACTCCGCCTCTCTGCAAGCGTGGCGAGAACAACTCCGACGAGCGCCGTCGCTTATAGACCAGATGCGACCTACTTGATCACCGGCGGGCTTGCCGGCCTCGGGCTCCTCGTCGCTCGCCGAATGGTGGCGGCCGGCGCCCGGCGGCTCGTGCTGATTGGCCGGAGCGCGCCGTCGCCTGAGGCGCTCGAGACGATCAAGACGCTCGAACACGAGGGCGCGGGGATCCAGATTCAGCAGGCTGACGTCGCGGATCGCGCCGCTCTCGAGCGCGTCTTTGCCGCGATCGATCGCGAACGCTTTCCGCTTGCCGGCATCGTCCATTCGGCCGGCGCGCTCGACGACGGCGTGCTGCTTCAGCAGACGTGGAACCGGTTCTGCACCGTGCTCGACGCCAAAGTCCAGGGTGCGTGGAACCTGCACCAGTTGAGCCAGGGCTGGCCGCTCGATTTCTTCGTGCTCTTCTCGTCGGCTGCCGCGCTTCTCGGAACCGCCGGCCAGGGGAATCACGCGACCGGCAATGCGTTCATGGACGGCCTCGTGCGTGAGCGCCGCAAGCGCGGGCTGCCGGGCCTCAGCATCAACTGGGGCGCGTGGAGTGAAGTTGGCGCAGCGGCGCGCCGCGGCGTCGTCGATCGAGTCGGCACGCGCGGCGTGGGCGCGATCGATCCCGACAGCGGTCTGGCCGTGTTCGAGCACCTGCTCGCGGCCGATGCCCGGCAGGTCGGTGTCGTGCCGATCAGATGGCCGGAGTTGCTCCAGCACGCCACTGCGGCGCAGCGGGCGGCGTTCTTCGAAACGTTCGTTCGACAGCACGAAGCCGCGGCGCAAGTGCCGGCTTCGAACGCGCCATCGTTCCGACGGAACACGGATCAATCGCCGTCTGTGGCGAGCGATTTCGCGGTGACGCTTCGATCGGCAGGTTACGCCGACGCCTGGTCGATGCTCGTCGGCCATGTGCGCGGCGAGGTCAGCCAGGTGCTCAATCTGGACTCGTCGGCGGTCGTCAACGTGCATCAGGGCTTCCGCGACATGGGGCTCGATTCGCTGATGGCGCTCGAGCTCAGGAATCGGCTGCAGCGGAATCTCGGCAAGCCGCTGCCTGCGACCCTCGCATTCGATTATCCGAACGTCGAGGCGGTCTCGAGATTTCTGGCGCGCGACGTGCTCGCGCTGCCGCTTCCGTCCTCGGCTCCGCCGATCAGCCGCCGCGGCGAACCGTGTGCCAGCGTGTCAACGGCAGACGATGCGATCGCGATTGTCGGGATGGGATGCCGGTTTCCGGGCGGCGCCAACAGTCCGGACGGTTTCTGGGAACTGCTTCGCTCGAGCCGGGACGCGATTCGTGAAGTGCCCGCCGATCGGTGGGACGTCAACGCCTACTTCGATCCGAACCCGGATGCGCCTGGAAAGATGGCCACCCGGTGGGGAGGGTTTGTCGAAGGGCTCGACCGGTTCGACCCGAAGTTCTTCGGCATCGCGCCCCGCGAGGCCGTGTCCATGGACCCGCAGCAGCGGATGCTGCTCGAGGTGACATGGGAGGCGCTCGAACATGCCGCGTGCGCGCCCGATCGTCTGGCGGGCAGCCGCACGGGCGTCTTCATCGGCATCGGCTACAGCGAGTACGGACAACTCCAGTCGAAGGGCGACGAAACCACGCTGAACGCGTACTTCGGCACCGGCAACGCAATCAGCGTCGCGGCCGGACGGCTGTCGTACGTGCTCGGCCTCAACGGGCCGAACCTCGCGGTCAACACGGCGTGCTCGTCGTCGCTCGTCGCGGTCCATCTCGCCAGTCAGAGCCTGCGCAACCAGGAATGCCGGCTCGCGATTGCCGGCGGCGTGAACGCGATCCTGCTGCCCGACACCACGATCATTCTTTCGAAGACGAGAATGCTCGGTCCGAGCGGACGCTGCCGGACCTTCGACGCCGGCGCCGACGGCTTTGTCAGGAGCGAAGGCTGCGGGATCGTCATCCTGAAGCGCCTGGCCGACGCGCAAGCCGACGGCGATCGCATTCTCGCGGTCGTGCGCGGCAGCGCGCTCAATCAGGACGGACGCAGCAGCGGCCTGACGGTTCCAAGCGGCCCGGCACAGGAATCAGTGATTCGCGAAGCGTTGTCGCGCGCACGCGTCGAGCCTTCGGAGGTGGGCTATGTGGAAACGCATGGCACGGGCACCTCCCTTGGCGATCCGATCGAGATCCGCGCGCTGGGCTCGGTGTTCGGAGGCGGCCGCGACGATCGCCTCGTCGTGGGATCGGTCAAGACCAACATCGGCCATCTCGAATCGGCAGCGGGCGTCGCCGGGCTGATGAAAGTGGTGCTCGCGCTGCAGCACGAAACCATTCCACCTCATTTGCACTTCGACACGCCCAGCCCGCACATTCCGTGGAACGAGACGCCGGTCGTGGTGCCGACCTCTGCGGTGCCCTGGCCGTCTGGTTCGCGCCGGCGGATCGCGGGTGTGAGCTCGTTCGGATTCAGCGGAACGAATGCGCACGTGATCGTCGAAGAAGCGCCGACGACCGAAAGCCGGGCATCAGGCCTCGAACGTCCGCTTCACGTGCTGGCGTTGTCGGCAAAGGGAGACGCTGAGCTTCGGGCACTGGCCGGAAGCTACAGGGACTACCTCGCAAGCCAGACGAATCAGGTGCTAGGCGACGTCTGCTTCACCGCCAATGCCGGACGCGCGCATTTCACGCATCGGCTGGCCATCGTGGGCGGTGATTCCACGCAGGTGGCCAGCACGCTCACGGCGTTTCTTGCCGGAGAGTCCGCGCAGATCGCGGGCCCACGCGAGACCTCCGAGCTCGATCGACCGAGGCTGGCATTGCTCTTTACCGGTCAGGGCGCGCAGGCGCCCGGCATGGGCCGTGAGCTGTACGACACGCAACCGGCGTTTCGCGAGGCCCTCGATCGATGTGCGGTTCTTCTCGCGAGCGAGCTCGAAGTGCCGCTGATCGACGTGCTGTACGGCAGCTCGGGCTCGCGTTTGAGCGAAACCGCTTACACGCAGCCGGCGTTGTTCGCCGTGGAGTACGCCCTTGCGGAGATGTGGCGCCACTGGGGCGTTCGTCCCGACATCGTCGCCGGACACAGCATCGGCGAGTACGTGGCAGCCTGCGTGGCAGGCGTCTTCAGCCTCGAGGATGCGGTGCGCCTGATCGCGGCACGTGGACGCTTGATGCAATCGTTGCCGAAGGAAGGCGGCATGCTCGCCGTGCAGGCGAGCGAAGCCGACGTGCGGCGAACCATCGCGCCGTTCGCGCAAACGGTGTCGATGGCCGGCGTCAATGCTCCCGATCAAATCGTCGTCTCGGGAGCCAGTGCGGCACTCGACACGATTGCCTCGCAGTTCGAAGCGCGCGAGATCACCGCCACGCCGTTGAGTGTGTCGCACGCGTTTCACTCGCCGCTGATCGAGCCCATGCTCGACGCCTTCGAGGCTGTCGCGCAGACGGTGACGTATCGAGCGCCGGCGATTCCCGTTGTGTCGAACGTCACCGGCGCGCTCGCGATCGGCGAGGAGCTCACGACGGCCGGCTACTGGCGGAATCACGCGAGGGCGCCGGTGCAGTTTGTCCGCACGATACAGACCCTTCTCGCGCAGGGCGTGAAGGTGGTGGTCGAAGCCGGTCCGTCTCCGACGCTGTGCGGCCTCGGCCGCAGGACGGCCGGAGCCGCGGCCGTCGAGTGGCTGCCCTCGCTCAGCCCGCGACGCGGCGACTGGTCGCAGCTGCTCGAAACGATCGCTCAGCTCTATGTCAGCGGAGTTTCAATCGACTGGGTCGGTTTCGACGCAGGCTACTCGCGCGCGAAGCTCGCGCTTCCGACCTATCCATTCCAGCGTCAGCGGTACTGGGTGACGTCGCCGGGCGACCGTCCAGCGCCGGCCGTGTCGCCTTCGGTCTCGCGTCCTCTGTACGCCGTCGAGTGGCGGGCGGTGGAAGCGCCGGCACCGCCCGACACACCGCGCGTGTTTGTGCTCGTAGGCGAGGACGCCAACCTGCGGGAGCGCCTGCGCGAACGTCTGCTCTCCGATGCGGCACGCGTCGTGGCGCCGGCTTCAGATGCCCTTCGACGCGAACTCGACGAGCTCGCGCTCGATCCGCACGCAGCCATCGACCTCGTCTGGCTTGCCGCGGCCGACGATGCTTCGATCGTGGACGGACAGCGGCTTCAGGCGGCTGCCGTCGAGCATTGCGGCGGGTTGCTTGACGTCGTGCAGACAATCACGTCAGCGCACCTGGGTGGTGCAACGCGGCTCCGCGTTGTCACACGAGGCGCATTCGCGATCAGCGAATCTCGGGCCGATCTCACCCAGGCGCCGATCGTTGGTGTCGCTCGCGTCGTGATGAACGAGCATCCAGAGCTCGCGTGCTCGGTCATCGACCTAGAATCCAGGCTCGCTGTCGATGTCGACGCGCTTGCCCGCGAGCTGCTTGCGGGGGGCGCGGCGGAACAAGTGGCTCTCCGCCAGGGTCAGCGCCTGGCCGCCAGGCTCGTGCCTGCCTCTTTCTCAACAGGCCACGCGCGTCCAATTCGCGGCGATGCCTCTTATCTGATCACCGGTGGCCTCGGAGCGCTTGGTTCAGCCGTGGCGCGGTGGCTCGTCGAGCACGGCGCTCGCACGGTCGTGCTCACGGGGCGTCGCGGTGTTTCGGACGGGTCGCTTCAGACGCTCGCCGCGCTTCAAGCAACGGGCGCCCGCGTGCGCGTCATTCCAGCCGACGTGTCGCGTGACGAAGACGTCGTCAGGCTCCTCGGCGAGATTGGCCGCGAGCTGCCTCCGCTTGCCGGCGTCGTCCACGCCGCAGGAGTTGTCGACGACGGCGTGCTCGCGCATCAGACGCGCGACCGCTTCGATCGTGTGCTTCAGCCGAAGGTCGCGGGCGCATGGAATCTGCATGCGAGAACGCGCGACCTTCCGCTCGATTTCTTCGTGATGTTTGCCTCGATTGCCGGAGTCCTGGGCTCTCCGGGGCAGGGCAATTACGCGGCGGCGAACGCGTTTCTCGACGCGCTCGCGCACGAGCGGAGGCGTGACGGCCTCCCCGCGCTCAGTATCGACTGGGGTCCGTGGGCCGAGGGCGGCATGGCGGCGAGCGTTGCCGACGCCGATCGGCGTCGATGGTCAAGGGCGGGCGTCGAGTTGATGTCTTCGTCCACGGCGCTCGACATCTTCGGCGAGTTGATCGCGACGACCGCCGCGCAGGCCGTGGTGCTGCCGGTTCGCGTGAATGACTTCCTCGCTGGTGCACGCGGCTGGCTATTCGTCGCCGACATGCGCGCCCAGACGACGACATCGACGCCTCG
>Ga0134123_10001312_pt1 | contig 16241 bp, 22 predicted proteins | sample KB303_FD_96460 | JGI IMG/M metagenome (GOLD analysis project Ga0134123, IMG submission 96460) | Terrestrial soil microbial communities without Nitrogen fertilizer from Kellogg Biological Station, Michigan, USA - KB3-0-3 | ecosystem: Environmental > Terrestrial > Soil > Unclassified ...
AAGATCCACGAGGTCAAGCCCGAGGGCTGGCGGCGCTTCGTATGCACGATGACCGACGCGGAGATCAAGGCGCTCCCGAGCCCAAAGTGGACCGAGGAGCAGCTGCGCGAAATCGGATGGGACGGCTACGCCGATGATTAGGACAAGCGATCTCCGCAGCGAAGGCGTGTTCGAGGTCGGCCGCGTGCTCGGAGTGCTGTTCGTCGTCACCGAGGATCGCGTGTTCCTATGCCACGTCCAGGCCATGCCGGCGCGCAGGCTAGACAGCTACGGCGCCGACGTCGCCATCGCGCTCATGCAGAGCGGAACTCCGCTGCGCGAGCTGGCCAGTGGGCTCGGCGTCACAGAGGACGACCTGCGCAGCGCGACACGTGCGCGTGGCTACGCCGGCCGGCCGAGCTCGGTGACGTCCGTGAGGTACGCGCCGTGACCAGGGCGCAGGCGCTCGAAGAGGCGCGGCGCAGATGGGGTGCGCGAGCTTGGGTCATGCGACTGCGTCGCCCTGCGCGCGAGCGGAGGTTCGTGGTCGGCACGGTCGGCGTGTCCAGCACGATCGGGTCAGGAGCGACGTGGGAAGGGGCATTCGCAGCCGCCGACGCGCGATGCACGGTGCAGACATAGATGTGCCCACACGGCCGGAACAGCTCCCCGTCCAGCTGCAGCCAGTGCATCGGGGCAGACGCGCGCCGCGTGCGGAGCGACGAGCACGGCGTGACTATCGACGGCGTGAAGGTGAGGGCCGGCATTGTCGATGATGGAATCGCGGTGGTGGATGGCGGGGGCGAACTACGGCAAAAACTTGGCAACAATTTGATGTTACATAGCTCATCCGCGGGGGCTAAGTCGCCGCCGGCGGACCGCATACGAACACAGCAGACTGCCGAGCCTAACACTCCCGCAATCGTTGAACGGCCGGCGGAGCCCGAGGTATCGGCGACATTGGCGCAGGCCAATGTTCCGCCGGCAGCTGCCAAGTCCGAGCCGACGAAGCGACAGCGTGACATGGCCAAGGAGATCCTCGAGTACTCGGTGGAGTTCGCTCCGCTCGCCGAACCAACGCCGGTCGGTGGCCGGGCGATCGCCATGTTCGAGGCCCTGATGTGGAGTGACGAGGACATTGCAGACCTGCACCGGATGGGAATGATCGAGCTCGCGCGCAAGGACGCGGTGGACGTGCGGCGTATGCGGGCCTCGTTGCGCGATCGTGGCTGGACGCATACCGAGAAAGATCCAAGCGACTGCGTGATCTGCGACGGTGTCGAGTACGCCGGCGTGTGGGTCGTGGCGACGCCGAGCAAACCAGCCGACGTCGCGCACTTCGACGAACTCGTCTGGATGCACTACGAGAAGACCACGATGGGGCCGTTCGTATGGCACGCCGTCCAGCTGTCACGCGGCAAACGCGGGGCTGATGCTGACGTGATGCGCGGAGCCGTGCAGTTCATGTGTAGCGAATGGGACCGCATCCGGGGCGTGCTTCCCGGGCCGCCATTGTGCGTCACCGGGGCCCTGCCGCGTGCCGTCGAGGTCATGATCCGCGAGGCATGCCGTGCGCTGCCGCCACCGCCGTCACTTGTCGGGCGCCCGCGCGTTCCAGTCGACGATGTCGTTTGCGGGCTCGTGCTGCGCGCGGCGCAGGACGGCACGTTCCGGTCGTCGGCCACGGCGCTTCAGGATAGCGGCATCAAGGTGCACCACAACACGCTCCACAGGGCCGCGCACGATCCGCACGTTGGATCCGCCCTTCGGGCAGTCGCTGCATCATCCGGGGCAACAGACATCGATGCGCTCAGCAACGACGAGATCGCGTCGGTCATCTGGAAGCGCGCCAGTTCCACGTGAAGCTGGGCGACAACTCGACCTCGCCGCCGCGCTGCGGCATGGTGGGCGAGCAATGGCCGACCCGACCCTCGCCGACGTCATGACCGCGATCGCCGCGCTCAGGGGCGAGCTCGACATCGTGAAGCTGCAGAACGCGCAGCTGACCGGCCTCCTCATCGCCCTTACCAACGGAGTACAGATCATGGCTACCATCGCAGAGAACACCAAGGCATCAGTCGACACGCTCGACGGCAAGGTCGACACCCTCATCGGGCTCGTGCAGCCCTCCATCCAGACCTTGCGCGACCAACTCAAGGCGGCGCAGGACCAGGTCGCAGCGCTGCAGGCCGGCGACGCTGCGGCGGCCACCACGCTGCAGGCGACCATCGATGCAGCCAGCGCAGAGGCCGCCAAGGTCGATGCGGCGATCGCCACGCTCAGCCAGCCGTCCGCACCCGCTGCTGGATGATCGCTCTAGCGCGCCGCGCCGCGCTCGGCTACGGTGGGCGGATGCAGGAGTTCGCTCTCGAGCATCCCATTGTCACGCTGCTCATCGTGGTAGCGATGCTGAGCACGCTGCGCGCGGTCGTCCCGTGGGCTCGGCGCGTACGCGACTACGAGGACGAGGTCTGAGATGAGCTGGGTCGACCTCGGCAAGCTACGCCTGGAGATCGCCGAGATTGCTGAGGAGCGCGCCCGCTCTGCCGGCGCCCGGACCCCACGGAGCCGCGCGGCGGCGCCATAGCGTGCGGTAGGCCATTGGCTAACGCGAATTCGACCGATACCCGTCGAGGCGGTTAACGCTAAGTTAAGGTGGACAGCTCCACGTATCATCGACGACTCCTCGACAACGAGTGCACCTACTCGACAAGCTGCAAGCGTCCTGCGGCGGACGGAACCAGCTACTGCAAACAGCACCGCAGGAAGGCTCGCAAGGCGGCCATCGCCACGATGCGTAAGGTCCGCGACCGCCGCGAGGCGCTCGGGCAGTGGCGGGGCTGTGGGCACCCCAAGAACGACGGCAAGGGGTGCGCGGTATGTGCCGCGCGGCGACCAGAGCGCCTGACCGTCGAGGCGGTTAAGGCAAAGTTTACGCAGGATCGCGGCGACCCGTTCCGCCGCGACAACGACGGATGGAAGCGCTACCGCGGCAAGGGCCGGCGCGGAGCCCCCGGCGCGGCCGTGAACGACGAGCAGGACCTCCGCGACGCGCTCAAGCACCTCGAGCGCGGGACCCAGGCCCTGGCCTATGCGCGATCCGCCGAGGTGCAGGCCCTGCCGCGGATCCAGCGCCGGGCCGTGATGGAAGAGGCCGTGGACCGCCTGGGACTGGTCGGGCGCGCCGTGATCGAGGTGGTACAGCGCAACGCGGCGCATGGGGGGACAACAGCACAGCCCAGAATGTCCCCCGGGGGGCGCAATACAACTCCGGATCGTGCCGAGCCGGCGCAGGACGAGACCATGGACTACGCCAGCCCGCGCCAAGCCGCGCAGCTCGCCACGGCGGCCAGGGCCGGCATGCACGTCTATGCGCCGCCGCGCGATGCCGCCGGTGCCCGCAAGGTCAAGGTCGGCGCGGCCGAGATGCCGAAGCCGCCGGACCTCGATCCGCTGCGCTCCGCTCTGGCCGCGCGGGGCCTGGGGCTATCCGACGAGGGGGCGTATTACTGGCTCGTCGTGGAGCGTGCGTCGTGAACAGCCGGCGCGCTGACAACTTCCACGGAGCCACCGAGCAGGGGAAGTCGACTCGGTTCCAGAAAGGGCAATGCCCGAACCCCGGAGGCCAGACCAAGGCGGCGATGCAGATGCGTCGGCTGGTGCCGACGCTCATCGCCGATCTCACCCATGGCGGGGCCGACCTGGTGATGATGCTGTTGCGAATTGCCGCCGGCGCAGAGCCGGGCATGGAGGACGCCAAGAGCCGCTTCTGGGCGATCCGCGAGCTGCTCGACCGGAGCCTTGGCCGGCCCGCCATGTCGCTCAAGGTCGAGTCCGGAATGGAAACGGCATCGCCTCGGCTGGACGACCGCGAGCTCACCGATGACGAGCTCCGCATCCTGTCGAAGATCGACCAGGCGCTACCGGCCAAGGTGATTCCGCTCGTTCCCATCCCGGCGACCGCAGTGGAGGCGCCCAGCGATGGCCACGGCGGTAATAGCTCCAGCTGAATCGGATCGGGATGAGGTCGATCGCGCCGCGATCGCGCGCTGGGCACGGGCCAAGCTCGCGCGACGCTGGCTGAGCGACTTCGTGCAGCAGGCCGTGGCCGCTGGCGTCGTCAACGGATGCACCCGTGTCGACTGGGGGCCGCACCTTGACGCAATCTGCCTCCATACTCAGCTCCAGCTCGAGGGATGGGTGGTAGCCAACGGTCCGCCCCGGGACAGCGATGACTGGGATGCATGGGCGGACCAGCATGCCGACATGATCGAGCGGCAGCGCGCCGCCTGGGAGCGCGAGTGGCCGGTGGAGGTCCAGGAGGGCGAGCCGCCGCGCACCGAGCGCGCGGTATGGGAGGACGGCGATCCGGAGCCGTGGTTTCGCTACGTGCTGGTGCAAAACCTGATCAAGAATTTGCCGCCAGGAACGTTGAAGTCGACGATCGTGATGATCTGCGCCTGCGCCTGGATCTGGCTGCACGCGCCGACGTTTGCGTTCGGCGCCGCCTCGGGTATCGACGCCAACGTCACGCGCGACAGCAATGCGACCCGCGACATCATCCGCTCGGCCTGGTACCGCGAGACCTTCGAGATCAGCTGGGACACCTACGACGTCGAAGACCCGGCTGACGAGCCCGACCCCGCGGCGCCGCGCGACATCGCGCTCCGGCCCGACGTCGACAGCGTGAGCCACTGGGCGACCAGCGCGGGAGGTGTCCGCTACTCGCGCACCTGGCAGCGCGGCTTCACCGGGCTGCACGTCGACGGCCTGTTCGGAGACGACCCGGACGACGCGGACCGGGTCCACAACGAGAGCACGCGGCTCGCGGCCCAGAACAAGTGGACCAACGCCATGGAGACCCGCGTCAACGACGAGCACCGGAGCATCCGGCTCGTCATGCAGCAGGTCGTCCATGTCGAAGGCGTGAGCGCCTATCTGCTGTCGATCGCGCGCTGGTCGCCACGGACACCGAAGGGATGGGCGCACCTCTGCATCCCGGCCGAGTACGGCTACGGGCCGGCCGACGCGCCCGAGATGACCCCGTTCGGCTGGCGGGACTGGCGGACCGCCAAGGGCGAGACGATGCACCCGCGGCTCTCCGCCGGCGTGCTCGCCGACAAGCGGCTCAAGCTGCCCGGGTACGAGGGGCAGTACAACCAGAACGCGCAGCGCGTCGTCGACGGCATCTTCAAGCGCGCGCATGCGCGGTTCTTCGTCTTCGAGGGTGAGAACGTCACCGGGCTGCGCCGCCGGCCCGATGGATGCGTGCCCCGGGCCGAGATGCCCCCGATCGTCATCAAGCCAGGCGAGCTCGAGCGGCTCACGCTGAGCGTCGACGCCGCGAACAGCTTAGATCCGAAGCCCGGCGCGAAGATCTCCGCGGTCGGGCTGATCGTCGGCGGCTGCCGCGGCGATGATCGGTTCGCCATGGACGACCGGACGCGCGTGCTCGGCGTGGACGGCACGTACCGGGCCATCTACGAGCTGATCGGCGCGTGGATGATCGAGCGCGTGTTGGTCGAGCTCAAGGCGCTCGGCGCCGGTGTCTGCGCGGAGGTCGAGCGGAGCATCAAGCGCGGCTGGTACCTCGACGAGCATGACCGCAAGGTCGAGCTCCTGTGGCCGGACGGGACGCGCGCGCGCTGCGAGGTCGAGCCATGGAAGCCACCGCCGAACGAGGACAAGGTGCAGCGCGCGCATGGCGCCTTGCCGACCTGGTCGGAGTGCCGCACCTACGTGCGCGACGGCGCGTCGTGGCTCTACCCGCAGGTCGAGCTCGAGAGCCGCAAGACGCTCGACGAGGGGTTCATCGGCGAGATGTGCTCGTTTCCGGGCAGTCGGCGCAAGGACCGGGTCGACGCGTGGTCGCAGTTCGTGGCGCGGTACCGCGGCGCGGTGGACCCCCGCGAGAAGTGGCGGGCGATGGCGCGGCTGGCGGCGGTCGGCGGGAGATGACGCAGACTGACCGGAGCCTCGCGCTGGTCGGCGGGCGGAGGTAGAATGGCGGGATGGAACGAATCGGTAACATGAATAACGACGTCGGATGGATCGATACGCAAGGGCGCTGGCGTCGCGGTGCGCTTCTCGGTGTGGCTCGCATCAACGATCGATGGGTGGCGTTGGCCATACAGGGCGTCGACGGGTGCGCGGTTGAGGTAGACGTATTGGACTGCGAGCTCGGATTAGGATTCGTTGACGACCAACACCGTGCTGAGCGTGCTCGTCGGTGGATGACCGCGCACCCGGGGCGCTCGATAGACTGGGGCGCCAGCGTTGCCCCGCGAGGTCTTTGAGACGACGCTGGCAATGGTGAACCGGTGGCAGTAGGATGAAGCCATGATGACGCAACTTGAATACGTTTGCAGCTTGCTCGCATCGAAGAAGGGACGTGCCGTAACCGAGTGCACGATCACAAGAAGGGACGCTGATCCGACTAAGCCATTTCCTGCGGTCTTCATGCTCACACTTGACGACGGCACAGCAGTGACGATCGATGCAGAGTCTATATTGTTTCAGGCTAACCAGGCTAACCCGGAATTTATCAAAATATCTCGGTAGGATGGAGCCGTGAACCTTCCGAAGCACATCAACCTGACGATCGAGCATAACCCGCACAAGGCGGTCTACCAAAACGTGGAGCAGTGGCTCGTCGCTGAATGTCACGACGATCCAGACAAGGTTAACCCGGACGATCGCGCCGCCATGCTCGCGACTGACGAGGTCTGGGTCATCCAGTGGTACCCGGACACGCCGATCGGGTTCCATATCGTGTACGCCGCCACGTTGCCGCGCGCGCTCGAACGGGCGTTGGAGGTCGGAGCTCCATCGGCAATCACCGACGACGAAATCGAGGAGCTTGCCGCAGAGTGGCAGGCGAACGGCCAGCCGACGCTCGCAGAAGTGGCCCGGGTCGCGCTCGAGAGTGGCGACGGAGCTCGGCAGGAGCGCGCGCGGCAGAGGTGCGCGGACATCCTCGCGGAGCGCAGGACTGTCGCGTCTCTGGCGGACACATTCGGAGCGGCACGCGAGTTAGGGGAAGCGCTATCATTCGCTGAGGTTGTCGTACGTGAGCTCCCAATTGACGAAGAGATGGATCAACTTGCAGGGCACGCCCTTATGCAATCGGCGGCGGGTAGCCCTCGAAAGCTCAGCGCGAAGTGAATCGTCCGTCTTGCCCGGCCCCGTTACGCTCACCTCATGAGCTGGCTTGGCCGTTACAAGAACCCTGGGGCGCCCGTCGACACCCACACCACGCGCGTGATCGGTACGCCTTACTCTCCGAGCTCGTCAGCGTATGTGATGCACTTCATCACGGCGCAGTTCGTGTGCACCGCGGGCCAGACCGCGACGCTTCAGCTGCTCAGCGACAGCGCCTCTCCGCCGACGATCGAGCGCACCAAACTGTCGCACAACATCGTCGGCACCATCGTGCTACAGATGGTGTGGGAGACCGCGCCCGGCGACAACGTCAAGCTCGTGGCGAGCGGGGCTGGGACCGTTACGCTCGTGGACGTGTGGGAGATCCCGCAGGGCGCTCCGGTGGAGTGATCGCCATGGACCTACAGCGCAAGGTGACGACGCCGACCCGTGCCCCGGATGGGCTGTGCGTCGAGCCGGACGACGTCAGCCCGGACCGGGAGATCTACGAGAACCACCAGCGGCTGCGGGCCGCCAACGAGCTCGACTATGCGGACAAGTACACGGGTAATCCGCGCACCGTCGACTATCAGGGTAGGTACAACTGCGGCCGGTGCAACAAGGAGCAGGACGAAAAGTGCCTGCAGATCTACGTCGGCGATCCGACCGGGCCTCGCGTCGCGCTCAAGATAAACGCCGATGCCGGATCGTGCCGGTACTGGGAGAACCAGTGCGCCGGCGATCCGGAGGCGTGGATGCTGTACTCGAGCATTGAGCTCGCCGCGTACGGCATCGCCGCCAACGGGGTCGGGTGGTCATGTGCGCGATGCCCGAAGGCCGTCGCTGCCAAGGCGCCCGACAGCGTTGGGCGAGAGCTGTACTGCCGCGAGATCGACGCCCGGGTGTTCCCAACGGCGTGCTGCGCCGTCAACGGCGCCGAGGTCGTGCCGATGACAGCGCAGGGCAAGGCGAAGCGCGCCGACGAGGATGTCCAGCGTCTGGTCAGGGAGCGGGTCGGTCTTGTCCGCAAGGTCGAGGCGGTGCTTGGACCTGCCTTTCGCGGAGACTCGCTGACAGACCGCGAGATCCTCGCCGCGGGTATCAGGCAGCTGGCGCCGGCCGAGCCGATGGGTCCGGAGGTCAGCGACGACTACCTGCGCCGGCGCTTCGACGCGCTCGTCGATGACCGCACCAACGGCGTGCTATCACTCGGCAGGGCAATGACCGCGCGGTAGGCGCGGCATCACCGGAGGCGTCGTCGGTCGGGATGTGAAGATCGATGCTCGCGCACATGCGTGGAAGTCGTGATGCATTGCAGTCCAGGCTGTCCATGTGGCGTAGGCGCGAGCATGTGCGGCTCCAGTTCACCGTTAGCGAGCACGCGAAGCAACTGGTTGCAATGCTTGCATCGGCGCTTGCTGCCGGTTCGCGTGTGCTTGCGTGCGGTGGCGGTTATCGCAGCCACCTCATGCTGGCCGATGCGGTCCAGGAGCGCGAGCACGGCCTTCAGCTCTGCCGCCATCCAAGTATCAGCAGTCGGCGGCAGGCTGGCGAGCGTTTTGCGAATGCGGTCCTGTGCTTCAGCGAGCGGCGATAGATCATGTCGTTTCATAGGATTATGCAAACCTCAGCATTTCGCGCCCGATCTCGCTGATCTTCTCAAGGGCGGCTCCTGCCGTCGTCGATAGCCAGATATCCGCGCCACCGCCGGTACCATCGGCCGAGAACCCGCTACCCGAAACGTCGCTGAACGACTCCCAGGACACGAAGCGACCGTCCTTGAGGCGCGCGATTCCTGCCTGCGATCCGTCCTGCCACTCGTCGGTCGCCTCGCCGAATGCGAGGACGGCGGAGACGTCGTCGGAGTTGAAATCATCGGTCGGGGCTCCGTCGAGCGACACGAACTCGCCATGCCACTCGCCGCGCGACCACGGCATCGGCCAGCGCTCAACGATGTCAGCCAGCCGATTCTCGAACACGGTGGCGCGGATCTGCATCGCGATCTCCCACCGGCCTTCTTGCTCGGCATCAAGGGCCACGAGCAACGCGTCATCGCGGTCGCGACGCGGCGCCGGGCGGGACGTGCTTCTGCCGGTGACGATCCACTCGGGCGTCATCGCTCGAGGTCTCCGAGAAAGGCATCGGCCAGTGTCCGCATGTGCGGCGGTAGCGCAACGCCGTATGCGGCGCTCTCGGCTCGCGCTCGAGACAGGTCTTTGAATACGAGCAGTAGCCGCTCTTGCTCGGTCCCCTCGTGGTAGCCGTGCATGTGGAGGAGTTCGTCGACGGTGTGCATCCGATGCACCGTAGCACGGCCTGATCTCGACCGAACAGGAATCCTCGCCGAGCCTGTAAGCATGGAACAGGCAACTACCTGCCATCCGAGGGAGAGCGCCGAGGCGTTACAGCGGCTCCGCGAGCTCAAGGCGGCCCGGCGGCCCGTTCGCATCGAGACGACCCTGGGCAGTGACCATGATCCGAAGAAGCAGCCAGGCGCGCTGTTTCGCCAGGTTGTTATCGTCAATGGCCCAGCGGTGCGCCTGTAGCCATGCCGCGCTCGACCCGCACCTCCTTGGGCCGGTTCCGGCCCGGCGTCAGCGGCAACCCGCGCGGCCGGCCACGGAAGTCCGCGGCGGCCGCGCGCTATGACGCGGCCGATCTACTGCCGTCGCCGGCCGCGCCCAACATCCAGCGCCGCGCCGACGCCTACACGAACCACTACACCGGCCACGGCACGCATCGCGACCGGCGCATCTTCACGCACTTCCGCGGCGACATCGTCACCGATCTGGAAGCGCTCGACCTCTGGGAGACCGAGTTCCTCGCCGCGCGCATCGTCGAGGCCATGCCCGAGGAAGGCTACCGGCGCGGCTGGAGCCTGAAGCTGCAGGATGAGGAACTCGGCGAGGCGATCGAGCAATGGGCCGAGGAGCTCGGCGTCGAGCACGCCATCGTCGATGCGTGGGAGAAAGAGAACGCACTCGGCGGCTCGGCGATCTTTCCAATCGTGGATGGCGCGCAGGGCGACCTGTCGACGCCACTACGCTGGGAGGCGGTCAGCGACGTCAAGGCGCTGCACGTGCTTGAGCCGCGCGAGCTCATGCCGATTGCCTTCGAGAGCGACCTCGGCAACCGCGGGTGGTCGACGCCGTCGATGTACATGTTCACGCCGATCGTTGACGGCTTCACGGCAAGCTTCGGCGGTCAGGTGATACACGCCTCGCGGCTCATCGTGTTCCCCGGGCTGCGGGTATCGCGGCAGAACCGCGCCGGGCAGCTGCTGGGGTGGGGCGTGAGTAGGCTGACCAGGCCCAAGCAGGTCCTCGCCGACTTCGGGCTGGCCTGGGCGTCTGCGGCGACGCTGCTCCACGAGCACGACATGGGATTCCTCGGTATGGACGAGTTCGGCGAGCTCATGGCGACGAAGGACGGCCAGGAAATCGCCTACGAGCGGATCAGGTCGATGGCGATGGCGAAGTCGTCGATCCGAGCCGTGGTCGGCGACGTGAAGGACAAGTTCACGAAGATCCCGTCGTCGCTCTCCGGCCTCGCCGAGGTGCTCGGCGAGTTCAAGGTGCTGATGAGCGCTGCCTCCGACGGCATGCCGGTCAGCGTGCTCATGGGGCAGAGCCAGAGCGGGCTCCGCACCGGAGACGAGGACACCGCCGTGTGGTACGGCAACGTCGAAAAGCGGCGCCGCACGCGCATCAAGCCGCGGCATACGCACCTGATGCGGTTCCTGCCCGCCGCCGGCCAGGGGCCGACAGGCGGTACGGTGCCGGACGTGTGGAGCATCGAGTACCCGTCGATGTGGTCGCCGTCGGACAAGGAGGTGGCCGAGACGCGCAAGACCGACACGGACAGGGCCGTTGCGCAGGTGAACGCGAACATCGTGAGTGCCGACGACGTCGCGGAGTCCTGGTACGGCGCCGACAAGTACCCGCAGCACGGCGAGATCAAGGTCGACTGGAAGCGCAGGAAGGCGCAGGCGGCGATCGCGGCGCAGGCGCCCGAGCAGCTGAGCGATGAAGATCGCGCGGCGATGGGACGGGACAGCGAGGACCAGGAAGATCTGAGCGACGATGAGCGCGCAGAGCTGGCCGCGCTGCGTGAAGAGTTCGGCAGCGATGACGGCGCGGACGGTGAAGGAGATGAGATCGATACCGAGGACGAGGCGTGACCGGGGCTCGCGCAGCTCTCGAGGCGGCTCGCTCGGCGGCGACGCTCGCACGCAGCGAGCCGACCGAAGCAAACCGGAAGGCCGTCCTGGTCGCGCTCGCTACCGTCATGCGGCACGACGCTGCCGGAGCTGCGGCGAACGGGCAAGGCTACAACCCGTACCGCGACAAGGGTGGCAAGTTCGCCCCGGGCGCGCACAAGCAGCGTGAGAAGACCGGAGAGCAACGCGGCGGCGTAGTTGCCACGCCAAAGCCATCGGCAAGGAGTGCCCTCAAAGAAGCGAAGGTCGCCGCAGCGCGCGCGAGGCAATCACCGACCGCTGAGAATGTCGGCGCAGCACGCGCTGCGATGAGCAGGGCGACGAAGGCAGCCGCAGAGCAAACGGCGGCCAAGGCATCGCATGCCGCAGATCACGCCGGCGCCGAGGCTCATGTGGCCGGTGTGGCGGACGATCATTCCGCTGCCGCAGCAGCACATGAGCGTGCGGCCGCGGCCCATCGCGATGCGGGAAACCACGAGAAAGCAGACGAGCATAGCCGGCAGGCCGACGAGCACCGACGCGCCGCGGACGTTCTCGGCGCACCGGCTCAGCATCAGGCCACACCGCACGACGACGCATTCGCCGCTCGTGATGCGATCCGTGGTCGCTTGGCTAGCGGGATCAAGGGCGACGCCCAGAACGCACGCATCGATCCCGAGACCCAGGCCGCGCTGCGCGACGCGAACAACCGCATCATGGCGGCCTACGGTGTAACGCCGCGATTGACCAACACGCCAGATGCCCACACCGTGCACACGGTCACCACCGATGAGATGGGCGGCGCGTACGGACAGATGTGGAGCGAACACACGAGCCGCCCGGGCCTCATGACGATCAGCCACGAGCAGGCTGCGTTGCTCAAGGAACACATGCAGCTCGATCGCGCCGGCCTTCACGATCTAGCGCAGCGCGCCGCGGCTGGTCACGATGATGCGTACTTCAAGCTGTTCGCCGCCCACACGATGCACCACGAGACCATGCACGGCCATGGTCCGTCGATCGATATGGGGATGCACCGCTCGACCGTCGAGGAGTTGACGACTGAGATGTCCGCGCGCCGCATCACGGCCGACATGCACGGAGTGCCGTCGCACGGAGAGGCAGTCAACCTTGCCTACGACCACATCATCGATCCGATCGTGGCCCACGCGGCAAGTGCGGCCGGCGTGTCCCGGGAGCGCGCATACGAGGCCATGGAGCACGCATCGCTGTCACTGAAACGGAGCAGTGGACGCATGAGCGATGACGAGGCGATTTCGCACGTGGCTACGAAAGCCGCCGAGCATCTCGGCGCTGAGCCGGCTGTGGCCGCGAAGATCGCCACGGGCATCTATCAGACATCCAACAAGCTCAGGATGGGCCAATGACCACGACCGAGATCGGCGCGATGTACCGAGCACGTGTGCTCGACGGTAGTTGGACGCCAGACCTGGCCGAGCAGTTGCTCGGCGACGCGGCCGACCCGGGAGCGGTAGCGAGCGAATTCCAGCGGCAGAACCAGGATCCGCAGGTGCGGGCCGGGCTCGCGAAGGTTATGGCGGCGCGGCATGCCGTGCGTCGGGCAGCCCGTTCCGATGCCGTCGGTCAAGCGCGCGACTACCACGGCAGGTTCGCTCCGGGACACGGCATGGCGCACGACGAGGTCCGCGTGGCGCGGGTCCGTGCCGACGCTACGGCGATCGCCAAGGCGAGCGGGCACGCCGACTACCACGCGCGCGGTGAACGCGAGGCAGCCAAGGAGGGAGGCATCATCGCCAACGAGCACCGGGCGGTTGCGGTCGGCCACGTCGCGCCGGTGCCGACCGCAAAGCTCGCCGCGTACGACGCCGTGCATGCGTCGGTGCAGGAGCGCGCCACTCGGTCCAAGGCCGCGCTCGACGAGCACCAGGGCGCTGCGGCGCGCGCGCTGGCCACGCTTCATGCCCATCCGGATCACGGCGACGGTCACGACCCGACCGATGATCACGAGCAGGCATCTACCCAGCTCGGGCGCGTTGCCGGCCACGTCGGCGAGACCAGCTACGCGCACGAGACGACGGCGCCGACCGGGACATACCGCGAGCACGCCGCGACGGCGCAGACCGCGCTCGAGGCGTTGCACGGTCACCAGGCGCGCGCGGCTGCCGAGCTCAAGCAGGCAGACCGGGAGCACGAGCGCGCTGCCGCCGCGATGCAGCGCGAGGCGGAACTGCACGCTGACCGCGGCGTCCGTGTGGCTGACGGCCATCCCGAGCACGCCGCGGCCGGCGCGGCCGCAGAGAGCATGGGCGCCCACGAGGCTGACCGGCGCGGCGACATCGCGTCGGAGATGCGCACGCGGCTCGAGGACGCGCATGCGTCGCTCCGGGAAGCGACGCGGGGCACGGCGATGGCGGTCCGCGAGCTCGCCACCATTACGGGTCGCGCGCCCAAGCTGGCCGGCAAGTGACCGCGTCGCTCGCGCTCCGCCAGACTGCGCAACGCGTCGCCATGGCGCGGCGGTTCGGTCCCGGCCTGGTCCGGCGCGCGGTGCCCGCGCCTCGACCCCCGACTCTCATCGAGAGCGACTACGCGCACCGATTGGTCGGCGTTGTGGACCAGCTCCGCGAGGTCGTGCGGCACGAGCTATCGACCTGGGCGTGGATGCATCGCGCCGACGACCACCAGGATCACCAGGGCGCGGAGGGGCGCCGGCGGATGAAGCGCGTGAGGGCGGTGGTCGACCACGACATCGCCGAGAAACAGCTCGAGGCGGTCGCGGCGGATTTCGGCGGCCGGGTGGCGGCGCAACAGCGTGGCGAACTCGCGCGCCAGGCCGAGGCCGCGCTGGGAACCGACGTCGTGGTGACGGACGGCGCCGTGCCGGATCTGATCGCCGGATTCGTCCACGAGAACGTGTCGCTGATCAAGCGTCTGCAGGGAGACGCGCTCGGGCATGTCGAGACGATCATCACGCGTGCAGCGGCGGCAGGTGAACGCGCCGAGTCGGTTCAGCGACAGATCGAGGACAGGTTCGGCATCGCCGAGCGGCACGCCCGGCTGATCTCTCACGACCAGGTGCAGAAGCTGACGAGCCGAGTAACGCAGGCGCGAAACGCCGAGCTCGGGATCGGGAGCTACGTTTGGATCCACGTGCCGAATCTGCATCCGCGGCCGCACCACGAAGCGCGGCACGGCAAGGTGTTTCGCTACGACGCGCCGCCGGCAGATGGCCACGCGGGCTGGGCGATCATGTGCCACTGCCTGCAGCAGGCTAATTTCGACGACATCTACGCGGAGCTCGACCGGCTCGGCGTGTGAGGTGTCAGGCGGCTATGGTACGGTGGTTGGGATGACCGAACGAAACGTCCCACTGGGAACCATCCCATTCGAATCGTGGACCATGAAAATTCGTGCATCCGGTGCGGTGTACGCCGTTGAGCGCCGGATCGGTGAACTCGTTCGGTGGTGGCCAACACCGTCAGACGAATATCGCTACTCGGACGGCGTGGTTGTCGGACCAACCTCGATGCGCATCACGTCGCATGGTCCGCGATGGTCGTCGACCGATGGGCTCATCGGCGACGAGGTCACCAAGCCGCGAGGCAGAATCGATCTCATCGTACGTGCCGAAGCGTGACGTACCGCTACATGGAACGACCCGATCGCCGAGGCGTTTGCGGACTTGCGTCCGCTCGATGACGAAATCGACGGCTGGAAGCTGCGCACGCTATTGGATGCCGACGAGGAGACGCGTCAACGCGATTGCGGCAGGCCTCGCCACTACTTCACGCCAGCGCAGCGCGCCGCGGTGTCAGCGCACTGGTCCGCGCAGCTCCGCGCCAAGCTGGCCGCGAGCGCGGAGATCGACAAGGCGCGGCAGGTCAGCGTGCGGTACTGCGAGCTGGATCCGGACGACTGACCGTATCGGGCGCGACGTGAATCGATGTCCGCATACCGGGATACCCGTTGTGGACCGCACGCCAGACGCAGATCGCGTCGCCGCACGTGAACACGGTGTAGCCGACGAAGTCCGACGACCGGAACTCGGCGATCGGCGTCATGGCAAAGCGCTCGCGGTGTGGCCAGCACCGCACGCTCCATCCCTTGCCGTGATTCACCGACCAGAGCGGCGGCCGGTCGCACACGTCGCATAGCATACTCGGCGTCGGCTTGCGCTCGACGCGGCGGAGTTCTGCGACGACGTCGGGGTTGAGTGGTCCAGTCGGACGTGGCGGCTCGCCACGGCGTAGCTCACGGCGGATCAGGGCATGGAGCCAAGCGTCGCTCATCGATCCACGGTAGCACGTAGCCGCTCACAGAATCGACCGCCCAGCGTCCCGCGGCGACCCTGGCCGGGTGAGCAAGACGGTATTTCGCTACGATGAGCGCGCGGGCTCGCTGCGATCGCCGACCCGCACCGCACAGGGATTCCTGCGCGCGGACGGCCACGCGGCGCGCGTCGGCATCTACAAGTACCGTCGCGCCGACGGATCATTCCGCTACGAGCTGCGGCCACCCGAGGAGGTGTTCCATCCCGACTCGCTGGCGAGCTACGACGGGGCGCCGATCACGATCGGCCACCCCCGACGCGCCGATGGCGAGCTGGAGGACGTCACCGCGGACAACGTCCGCCGGCACGAGGTCGGCACGGTCAGCGGTGCGGCGCGCCGTGACGGAGACCTCGTCGCCACCACCTCGCTGATCAAGGATGCGGCGGCGATCAAGCGCGTCGAGGGCGGCATGCGCGAGCTATCGCCGGGGTACCGGATCAGGTACGACGAGACGCCGGGGTTCGCGCCGCAGTACGCCACGCCGGACAATCCGACCGGCCGCTACCACGGCGTGCAGCGCGATATCCGCGTCAACCACCAGGCGATCGTGGCTGCGGCGCGCGGCGGCCAGTCGATTCAGCTCCGCATGGACGATGCCGAGCTCGTGCACC
>Ga0134123_10001313_pt1 | contig 16230 bp, 18 predicted proteins | sample KB303_FD_96460 | JGI IMG/M metagenome (GOLD analysis project Ga0134123, IMG submission 96460) | Terrestrial soil microbial communities without Nitrogen fertilizer from Kellogg Biological Station, Michigan, USA - KB3-0-3 | ecosystem: Environmental > Terrestrial > Soil > Unclassified ...
CCGAGAAGTACATGTCGGGCGGCTGGTTCGCGATGCTCGTGCTGAAGTCGGCTCCAAACAAGCCGTCTCGGAGGGACCGTGGCTTATAAAACCGTTTGCGATTGCTGCCAGAACGAGACCGCTAGGTGCGTCGTGGGCGACCGGATCAAAGGCACCTACATCCTCCGCAATACGCCGGTGCAGTACGAGATCATGCTCGGCGTCGGCAAGGCAAACGTGTGGAACGGCGGGAACCTGTGCATCAACTGCCTGGAGGATGTTTTGAGCGGCGTGCTCGGCATTGCTCGTTCCCCTCGGGAAGACTGATGTTTAGGATTCACGATTACGAGCTAACCGAAAGCGAATTGGCTCTATTCGAGTCAACCGCTACCATTTCCCAAGACGGCTATATCAGTTTCCCTAAGCAATCACGCTTCACCGAGCGTGGCTCCTTTAACGTCTGCGAAATCCTCGACCAGTGGAGCCTAACCGAAGAATTCGGCGTGCAGCGCATCCGCGTCGGCAACCATCGTCCCTTGACCAAGTCTGAATGGTCGCGCAAGCTCAACCCGACCCTATACGACAAGTCCATATGGTGCCGCCGCGTCTCCATTCGCGCATGTTTTCCAAGTCAACGGGTCGCCTTCCGCACTCTCGGCTGGCGCCTTATGAACCTCGATTTCTGGACTCCCGGCAACGCGATCAAAGTCGCAGAAGCCAGCGAGGCCACCATTAAGCGAGTGCTCGTTCAATGCTCCGAACCGTCTACGTCCCGCCGTGGCGCAAAACCCCGATGAAAGCATCGAAGCCGCACAAGCAAGAACGGGACATAGTCGTATGGGGCGCCGACAGCGAGACCCACGACGGCCCGCCCATTTCCCTACAATTCCATTCCTACGATCAACCGCAGTCGACGCGCATCTATCAAGTGAAGGAACGGACCGCAACCAAAACTTTCTTTCGCCACCTCGATAAATTTTGTGACCCAAACAAACACTACAGAATCTACGGGCACTATCTCGAATTCGACATGCTCTCTTTCATGTGGGACGTGCGACACGAGCTTATCGGCAACCATGGAGTTTTCAATTACACCTATGCCGACTGGACAATCGAGGGCTGCTACGGACGACCCACCTTCGCCCGAATCACAAGCGAGCATGGTCACGTCATTGAAGTGGTCGATAGTTCTCTATGGTTTCGCGGCTCCCTCGATCAAGCCGCCGCACAATATTGCCCCGACCTTCGCAAGCTGGACCGGCCCGCCAAGCTCGGTGAAATATGGTTCAGCATTGCAGATTCCGCTTTCGCAGCCTATGCAATGCGCGATGCCGAGATCGCCGCACGACTGGGCCGACTTGTCGAAGACTTTCATGCGCGCCTTGAGTTGCGGCCTTCAATGTCCCTCGCCGCGCAGTCTGCCCAAATCTTCCGACTTCGCTACATCGATGACCCCATACAACAATGCCCGACCGAATTCCTAGAGCCCGCCATCGCGGCGTATCACGGCGGCAAGAACAATATTGTGCGTGGTGCGGCGCCCCGTTGGCACGAAGACGCAGCGATGTACGATATATCGAGTGCGTATCCTTGGGCGATGACCGAACTACCCACATTTACAAAACCGGACCATTACTCGACCGCAAGTCTGCCAAGGTCTGCAAAGCAGGTCCCCGTTCCTGGCATCTATCGCGTATCTGGAATCTTGTCTGACTGCGATTGGCCGATCTTTTTCAGTCACGACTTCAAGCCGCTCAAAAACTGCCGCGTCGAAGACTTGTGGATTCACGGCTATGAGCTTAACGAAGCTCTTTCGGCGGGCGAGTTCAAACCGACCGCGCGCATAACGGGTTGTTACTATCGGGCCGACAAGCTAGGCGAGTCCGCGACCGCCAAATTCTCCCGCGATTTCTATCGCAGCAAAAGCGAGGCAACCAATGAAATCGACCGCCACATGTACAAAATCCTTCTCAACTGTATTTCTGGCAAGTTTATCCAGACTCGCGAGCAGGATGTTCTGCTGGCAACCGGAGAAGTTGCCCGTGAACACGTTGCTGGCGGACTTTTCCACCCATTCATCGCGGGTGCAATTACTTCACACACTCGCGCAGCTATCCACCGAATCGAGCACGCTTACGGAGCACATCATACCGCTACCGATGGCATCATCGCCCCGCACCGAAGAAGGAGGCCAACTCCGTCTTCCCTTGGGATGCCTGCGACTGGGCTCGGATCGCTCAACGAAGAAATGACCGGCAACGTCGTCCTATTGCGCACGAAGCTCTACGTCGGCTACTCTCATCACCCTAAAGGGATCGAATCGCGCATCTTCGAAGACTGGCGAATTCACAAGTACGCGCTGCATGGCTTCCAAGCCCGTGTCGGAGAACTAGAAGAAATGATCGCGAGCGGTCGCCGCTGGTATATCGCCCCGCACCGTATCGGGCTCCGCGAAGCCGTGAAGCACGGAACAACGCCAAATAAATTCGTGTCGCGAGAAATGAAACTCCAAGTTGGGGCAATTCGTGGCTAAACCCAAAGCGAAGACGCGACGTGGCAAGCGGCCACGTCGACGCTCGCGAGGAACCAGAGGCAGTAAACGATTTACAACGATCAGCGGGCGCCGCCTTTACGCGAGCCCGGAACGATACCCCAGGCTATACGAGTGGATCATTAGCGCCGGGGATTCAGAGTAAACCGGTCCACGTAACCAGAGGAAACATAGCAATGGCATCTGCAAAAGCATCCGCACGTAAGAACGACCGCAAGGCATCGCAGAATTCCAACGTCCCGCGCGGCATGCGCCTTCTCGAAGGCGGCTACGCGAAAACCTGGAACGTCGACGAGCTGCCCGAGCTGTCGGGGACGGTCTCAAACCCGCCGAAGTCCGTGACCCTCAACGCTGGCACGAAGAAGGAAACCGTGCGCGAGTGCGTCGAGGTCCGCACCGAAGACGGCGAGCGCTACACTCTATGGCACTCGGCCGCTCTGACGCCGCTATTCGAGCGGCTCGGCGAAATCACGGACAAGAAGCCCCTGCGAATCTGGGTCGCCTTCAAGGGACTTGGAGTCGCGAAGAAGGGCCAGAACGCGCCTAAGCTGTTCGACGTCGCTGTCAGCGACTAGAGCCGCAACCGTGAACGGGAAAGCCGCCGACGTGCGCCCATATTCCGCGCCTGCAAGGCTTGACGGCGGGAGAGACCGCGCCATATCTACCACCTGTCCCGATTGTCGACTGTTCACGCTTGAAATCTTTCGGGACGGGCGCACCGAATGTCGGAACTATGCGTGCATACGCTATGTGCCGAGTGAGGCGCGCAAAGCACAAGAAGCGAGGGCGATACTATGAGCGTCGAAGCGTGGCTACTGTTCGCGAACCTTCTTGTGTTACTTGTCATCGAATACCGCGTGGCGCGGATTAAGCAGCGATGATCTTCACTCAGCGCGGTGTCCGCTATCAAGTCGTCATCGGCCTATTCTGCGGCGTACACCTCGCCGCGTGGATTGACGACGGTTGGTCAATCGTTATCCCTGGAAACCCACAAAGGAACAACCATGTCCCCCGAAGATATTCAAAGGCTCCGCGACCAGGTCAGTACGGAGCTATCGATTAGCCTCGCCCGCCGTGGCGAAATCGACGACCAAATCGAGGCCCTTCGCACTCAACGACGGCAGCATGCCGCCAACATCAAAACCGCGCGCGACATGCTTCGCTTCGCGGAGCTGGCAAGCAGTCCCGACGCCATTCGCCCGTCCAATCCTTCACCGGCGCTCGACCGCTCGCAGGCCGCCTTGGCGACACAAGAGGAATTTGCAGGCGGCGAGGCCGGCCCCGCGTGATTGACGGTTCGCTAACGATTCCGAGGTGGCTCGGCGGGGCCTGGACTGCGAGCTATATTGTCCGGTACGCATGGACGCGGCGGGCGATTTTGTGGCCCGTCATAAAGTTGCACGAGCTACGGAAACAACGCCCCCGTAGTTAGGTCCGCCGTCATCGCGGGATCAGTCTCCGCCACAGGACCGACCGGCGTCGCAATGTCCGCATCGAGCGCCGCGCCAAGCGGAGCCGCATCCGGAACATTCGGCGTTCCCTGCGGAGCCGCAGTCCTAACCGGCCGCCGCGATTCGATGTCGTCGGTCGCGTTCAAGATGCGATTGACAACGCTCGTCGCAATGTGAATTTGCGGAAACTTAATCATTGACCGGCCTTCTTAGAAACCTCGGGATATAGACGCCGCGCGCCTCGCCCTGAGCATCAACCGGCAAGCCCTCGAATTGCATCGGCGCAGTTTCCTGCTCTGGCTGTTCTACGTCTTCGCTAGGCCCGAACAGCCGCGACAACGCGCGCGACGTGAAGTCGACGACACTTGGCGCTACACCGCGCCCGACGCCCGCGAGCACATTCGTAACCGTCTCGGCTGCCTGTGCGGCCTTCGCTTGCACGTCCTCGGGCTTGGGCGGGGGCGGCTTCGTCTCACGCTCCTGAGCCGCATACGCTGCGTCCGCAAGCGGAAACATGAGGTCCGACACTCGCGGGCCATTGATGCCGAATCCCCGTTTTTGCGCCTCGGCGCCGATCTGCGCAAGCTGTGCGCGCATGAATTTATCGCGGCCCTGGAATGCTTGCTCCAAGCGATTCCGTATCTGGCTGTACGTCATCGCCGGTAGATTCGTGTCGGAAATCCCGAGCGGCCCGATGGCAAACGACCAGTTGCCGTCATCGCTCTGTCGGAGCTGCGCGCCCGCGTATTCGAGCACGGTTGACACGAGCGACGGCGGCGCAATCTCGGCGCCGTCCGGTCCCTCTAGTTGCGCCTGGATCGCCGCATAGTTCGCAGTGTCCTGCCGAATCGGGTCGACAATCTTCGAATTGACTTCGCCCTGAATCTCGCCGCGAATGGTTTCGCGCTCCGCATCCTCGGACGACTGAAGCTCTATCGCCTGTTCCTCATTCGTGCGCACGTACTGGGTGCGACTCTGAAGCACGGAGCCGAATAGCGCCGTACCCTTCTCGACCATCGCGGGATCGCCCGATTGCATGAGCCGCTGCGCGTGCTTCGCCTGCGCATCCATGTCATCGAGAAGTGCCAAGTCATCTCGCGATTTCGCGGTTGCCCGCAAGCCGCCCGACTGCTTCAAGTAATCCTCATAGCCTGCATTGAACACACGCTGATTGAGCGCCGCTTGGATCACGCCGGAGCGAAACCCCGCGTGCTGCTCGCGCGTCATCGGCGACCGGCCGGCTTCGAGCATCCCGTCGAGCCCTTTGAATTCGTCGCTGTTCTCGACATCGGCGATGAGCTGGTCGGTCAACTCGCGCTCGTGATGCATCCCCAAGCGCCCGAATAGGCCCTGTCCGCCCGTCACGGCCGCGTAAGCATCTTCTAGAGGCCCGCGCCCGCCGTGCTCGGCTTTGTACTTTTTGAATGGCACCTAGATCACTCCCGGAGCGGGCGAGAATCCGAAGTTGAACGACTTGCCCTTGGCCGTGCTCTGCGAATAGCTTTCACTATCACTGAATCCACTCGACTGCGACTGTCCAAAGCTTTGTGCTAGGGCCTCGCTAATCATCTGCGCTATCTGCTCGCTGCTCGATTGCGAGGTCGACTGCCCTTGCGTCAACACGGTCGGCCCGCCAAGGATTCCCGCGAGCGTTGTGTAGGGGCTCAGTCCCGCATTGAAGCCCGCGCCTGCGAGCCCGAGCAGCGACGGGAGTGCATTCAAACCCGTGCCCGCCGCGTTGATCGAGCTAGCATTGAGCCCCTGAGCCGCCGCGTCACGCGCGGATTGCGAATTCGCCAGTATCTGCGCGACCCCCGTAGAGTAGGCAGTCCCGACCTCCCCCGCCGCGCGACCAATCGACACGCCTTGTCGACTGCCGCCGAGAGTGCCCGTCGCGACGCCGCGCGAGGTAATCGCGGGCATTAGCCGCTCGTCGAAGAATTTCCCGAGGTTCGCACCCAGTGCGCCGATCTGTGCGTCTGCCGCCGCGTCGGGGCCGGTAATGCGCGATTGCAAATAGTCCGCGCCCGCGGGCTGCTGCAATTGATCGAGGAATCCGAGACCGCCTGAGAACAACTGCGCGGCCTCGCCCTGAAAGAGGGGCGCATTGGCGACCGCTGCTGCCGTGGCATCGGTGGCGCCGCCGAATAGCGAGCGCAGCAAATCCTCGAACGCGATACTTTGCGTGCTCGTGCTCTGCCCGGTCGCCTGCGAGCCCCCGCGCGACAGCGACGCCGCATTTGATCGGCTCAACGCGGTATCGAGCGCGCTCGCTTGGTTTTCCGCGTGCGAGGTCGCTTCCGAGGTCGACTGCGACGATTGTTTGGAGCTGCCGAATCCGAATGCCATTAGAGTTTCACCCAAGCGCCGCCCGTGCGCTGATAGAGTCCCCTGCCGCCGCCCGGATTCCAGAAAGTGCCATCGGCGAAGATGACCTCGCCATCATCGAACCGCGCGGGCTCTGCGGTAAGTATAGCAAAGTGGACCCCGTCAACGGTCGGATGGGATAGCGCATCGGCCACGCGGCGGAATTGTGTCGCAAGCCACGAGCGCAGCGCCCCATACTCCGAGGGAATGGCGGTGGGCTCATAGGTAGCCACGTAGCTCGTACTCCATGTCGATGCCCGTGATTGACCATTCGTCTTCGTCTTCACTGCGAATCGAAAGCGAGATGGCGCGCCCGAGCACGCTGGTATTGATGTAGCTTTCGCCTGCCGCGAGCTCGCGCTCCGCATCCCATTGAATCGCCGAGTTCAGGGTATGGCGAGCGCCCACACGCACGAATAACGAGCCGGGAGAATCGTTGGTTCGCACGTGCAGGCGCCGCACAAACTTATACCGTTCGGGCGCATCCATCGTGAGGTCTTCGCGCGTGACGAAGGCGGGGACCGCGACGGAGTCGCCCGAATTTTGTAGCTGGAGCGAGTCGCTATCGTTGCCGACAACCATCTGCTCGACGGCAAGTGAGAAGTTTGCCGCATTCCATGCTGAAGCATCGTCGTCCCACACCTCGCTGTCGGAGTCCCACGACTCGTCGACTGCGAGGTCATTGACAATGCCCACGTCGGCGCATGTCACGACATTCGCGGGCAGAATAGCGAAGGTGTCATCCGCGACGTTGTACTCGGCGCACTCGTCACAAAAGGTGTTGCCAGTCGTCGGATAGTAAATCCGTGCGATGCCGCGCGAGCGGTCGAAGACCACGAATAGCAGCTCGTAGCTCGTCAAGTCGATCTGCGAAAAGATATGCTCGCGCACTCGGCCTTGTGCGACGCTTTGCCAATTCGTGCCGTCGGTAAGACACACGTCGCCGTCGGTCACGACCAGCACGCGCCCGCCGATGTCGACCGCTGCATGACGTGTGAGGGCGCCGCGCGCACCGTCGAGCAGCCGAACCTTGAAGATTTCGTCGCCGCCGATGAAATTGATTCCGTACAAGCTCGAACGCTTGAACACGAGCAAGGTGTCTTGTAGCGGCACTCCGACAAGACAAGGACCGGGCGTCTCCGCGAGGATGTCGTCGCCGGCTTCGTTGTTCGCCGCAGCAGTCCAGGTCGCGGGAACATCGCCGGGCGCCGCTGCATCGGACCATAGAATTTGTGATTCGAAGTGCCCACTCGGCCCGTCGATATCGAGCGCAAACAAGTGATGCGAGAATGCGACGAGACTTTTGCAGATAGTCCCTGCCGGCCATCCCGGCAATGCCACCGAAGGCGTGCCGACATCGCCGGCCCAATAGCGCGGCGGATCGAGCCCATTCGTGAAACATGGAATGTTGTTTAGTAGCGTCGTCGCCCATTCCCACGCGAATGAGACTGAGGTCAACGCGGCGCCCGTGATGTTGCTAATGTTCGAGGTTTCGAGTGCGCGAATTTCGGCGGCACCGAAGACTAGCCAGAAATTCGACTCGGTGATTCCGCCGGGGGCGCGCACGTTGAGAAGGTGCAGCACGGGGTCGACGGTATTCTGCGAATAAACTTCGCGAGTCCCGCCGATGCGGCGGGCTTCGCCATTGGAAAATACGACGTTGCTTGAGTCGGTCCAATAGTCGGGGCCGACTTCGTGCGCGGGAACGTCGAGCGCGAGGCCGCGAGAAGGGCGAAGGCGCAGCAGTTTCTTGGGATAGCTCAAGTGAAGCCGCCCAAGGGCACCCATCGCTGCGCGGTGCCGTCGTAAACGAATTCGATGGCGAGAAATCCAGTGGTCAGGGTGTAGCTGCCTGCGGCGCAATCTTGGAAGCGATTGGCTGCGGCGGAGCTTGCGCTTTCCTTCGTAAATTGAATGGTACCCGTGGTTCCGTTGAGGCGGATAAACATGACGCGACGGCCGTTGACGCCGCCTGCGAGGCCCGTGATGGCGGCGGGAGTGTTGCCGTTCGGATCGAGCCGGAAGATTGAGGCGGTTGCGTGCCCGGTCGGGGCGTAGTCGTTTTGGGACGCGCTCAAGCCCGGAGGAGTGATGGCGTTCGAAGTCATAAAGGCGGCAGCGGCCGTCAATGAACTATTGGCCGTCGCAGCTCCACCGAAAACAGCGGTCCCCGACTTAAAATCGTGGTTTCCGCCATTGGAAATCGAATAGCGAGACGTGCCATTCGTGAACAAATCGAAAGAGTGATTGGTCGCGGTACCCGCATAGCCACCGCCAGTGCCGCCGCCGCTGGCGAAATTTGTGGTTATGGTTCCGCCCGTGTCGGTCGCGACATATGCAGCGTTTGCGGCCGAGATTGTTTGCGGAGTGGCGGTAAAGGTGTTGGCTTGAGACTTGCGCGCGAAGTCGGAAGCGGCGACACCGTTCAAGGTGATGGCGGTCGCCGACAGTGCAAGAGTGCTCACAGTGGTTCCAGAACGAGTCGCGACAATGACATCTGAGCCCGCGCCGCCCGCATCAGTCTCGGTCTGTATTTGCCAACTGGTTCCGCTGACCCACTGGCGCCAATTCTTCGTATCCGCCGCCTGCCCGGTCGCCACATATAGCAGCCCCGGCGCGGCCGCGCGAATGTCGATTGAGAAATCGTTCCCGGTCGATGACGCGGTAAAATCGTTGCGGGCCGCGAACGTGTTGACTTGCGAAAGGCGCGCGAAGTCCGTCACGTTCACTCCGTTCAACGTGATGGCAGTCGCCGTTAGAGCAATCGAAGTAACAACGGACGAAGCATTCTTAGCGATGTCGACGGCGGTGGCGACGCCAGAGCCGCCATCGTCCGCCGTGGAAATGGAAAAATGCGCCCCATCAGATTCAATGAAAAACTTTCTTAGGCCAGCTCCGGCCCCTGGGTCGTCCAGAAAGAGACGCGCGACATTGTTAGAAATCGTCTGACTCAGAGTGAACGTATTCGCCACACTGAGCCGTGCCGCATCATTGATCTGCGCCGCCGTCAACGTGACGCCGTCGAGAATGTTCAACTCGGCTTGCGTCGACGTGACCGGCCCCGTGATGTTCGGGAAGTCCGTTTTCAACGCCTTCTTGATGTTGCGGATATGGTCGTCACCCTGTGACTTGGGATCGGTGGCCCCGACCGGATTCGTAATGACCAAATCCGAAATGTGCGTGACGGCTTCTAGACCCATGACTTAGTACCCTGGCCCGGTTGAGATCGAGCCGAAGTTGTACGCGGGCGGCGCCGCTGGATTGCCTTGCCGACGTTGAGCGACTTTGTTCAAGTGCTTCACAACGTCTTCGAAGATGCTTAAGGCATCTTGCGCGAGTTCGCGGTCTTGAGTGTCGTTATAGAGAAAGAACAACGAACCGTGTATGTAGAGGTCTTCGTAGAGGTTCAAAAGCTCATTGGTCGAGACGGTGTCGAGCGGTTCCGGCCAGCCGAAAGAGACCAGCGTGAACTCGGAGCCCGTGCCCGGAATGCCGCGAAACTCTACCGTGGCCCCGATGACGCCATACACTTGCGTCGAGTCGGTTTCGGCGAAGGTCAAAAGCCCTCGCATCCCGACGTTGCGCAGCTCTATCGGATTGCCATTCACGGCACCGAAGATCGCGCGGACCTCTTGCACATTCGACGGCAGATTGTAGAGCCCTTCGGACACGCGATCGGTCTCATCGAGCGTGGCGCGCGATTCAAGCGCGAGCACCTTGCGGCGGATCATTGATTCGCACTCGCGAATGTAGCCCGGGCATTGCGCGGCTTTGTCCGACCGCTTCGCTTTGTCGAGGATCGTCGACTGAAGCGTAGTGTAGTTAAGAGTCGTCATGCGAGAGCATCCTGCTTACATAGCGGCGAATGTGCGGCCACAGAGTGACCGTGCCCGCGATGATCGACACGCACAGCGAAATGCATGTAAGCCACGCATTGATGACCGAAAGCGAGATTCCCGCGACGCATGTAGCGCCCGATAGAAAGGCGCACGCTTCACGGATCATTTCGATGCGAGTCGAGTAGTGGATGCCCTTCTCCCTTCGTAGCGATTGACCTTGTACTTGGCCCCCGCGTCCGTGTTGAGGAATTTGATCCAGGCACGTCGCGATATCTGCGCATCGCTGACTCCGAGGTCGGGAATTTTGTTGACCCAATACCAGTAGTGCATGACCGGCATGAAAAAGACGACGTGCCCGGAGTGGTCCGGGAGCGCGAAAGAGTGGCGGTCCTTTCTCAATTCTTCGTTGAGCTGAAGAACCGCCGACGCCGCCATGTAGGGGATTTTTTCGGGACCCACGCGGGCTATCCCTTCTTGCGGGCGCGCCAGACTTGCAGGGCCAGCTCTGCAAGCCTGACGAGGAACGCCTTCAATGCTGGCCGCACCGCACTGGCCTAGGCTGTGACGGCTAGCGTTTCGTCGAGGTCGCGAATGATGGCATGCGCCGATTCCCTTCGGGGCATGACGGCGGCGCCTACGGTGATGTCGCGCTCGCGGCTCAAACCCGACTGCCGACCGAGGTCGGTGATTTTGTAGCCCTCATGGTAGCCGACGTCGACTTGGTCGGGATCGATCAGCAGCAGATCGGACCGGCCGCCCGCGTACTGCTGTTGCGTGCGATTCGGAACGAAGGTCAACATGAAACCGAAGTCGCTGATAACGCCTGTGAAGTAGCCTTGTCCGACTTGCTTCGCGGGCTCGTTGCCGGTCACGTTCGCTTGCGGCGTTGCCACCTTGATCGTACCGTCAACGATCTTTTGGTTGAGCTTTTGGATCAGCGCCGGCCGTGCCATGAGATAGCGCACGTTGCCGAAGGCGTTAAACACGCCAAGCAACTGGCCCGTGACGAATGCCCACGACAGCGCGCGGATCGTGCCGACCGTGGGGGCGTCGACAATGTGCGTCGCATTGTTGTACCCCGTGGCCGATCCCGTGGCGCCGAGGTTGTCGTTCGTGATGCACCACGCGGAGAACCCGCCGCACTTTTGCGCCGTCGCGTTGTTGTCGCCGATGACTGCCGCTTGGTTCGACACGAAGACGGCTTCCGCATCTTGGCGCAGAGCCTTTATCTGCTTGTCGGTTTCGTAGGCAAGCGGTTCGACGTTGCCCGCGAGTGCGGTTGCTTCGGCCGTGCTCGAAATGCTAATTGCTTTCCGCATGAGCTGCGAGCGCGCACTCACGCGGCTTCCGGTGGCGGCCACGAAGGTCGTCGGACGGGAACCGGCGACTTGCGCGTTTGCGAGCGACGGGGCCGGAATGTTGTCGAAGGCCCACTCGGTTTTGTCGGAATTGAGGGGGGCCGTTCCGCACAGATTCGTAAACGGGGTATCGGCGGCGGTTTGAAGGAAAAAGATTTTGCGATACACGTCTTCGAGCACGAGCCCACCGTCTGCGAGGGCGCGAAGGTCGACGACGTCAAGAGCGTCTGCTGGAAAAGCCATGTGGCTAACTCCTTAATTGTTGATTGGCAAAAAGAACGTTTGCGAAGTTGTCATGTGCCCGACTATCGCGCGCGTTGGACTTGCCTTGCGTGCGGGTTGCGGGGCGCTCCGTCGGCTTTGCTCCCTTGGCGGGAGTGTTCGGCTTACGCAACTTCACTTTCTCAAGTGCGGCGGCGAGCCGTTGTTCGCGGAGCATGTTGGCCCGAATGTAGCGAAGTGTACGGTGATCGAGAACGCCTGCGAGATACGACTCCGGGAAGCCGTTGTCTTTCAGGTGCTCGACCATTGACGCGAGCTCCCGCGTCCGCACGTCTCGGTCTGACCATTCGGTGATAACTTCCAGCACTCGCTGGCGTTCTTCGTTGACAGCCTTGTTACGCTTCGCTTTGAGGCGTTCGCGTAACTCGGGTTTGATGGCGTCGGCGGGAAGTGACGACAGGATGTCGCGCAGTTCCTCTTCCGTGCGCAATAGTTTGGACTCACGGTCGCGGAATTCTTGCTCGCGCTTGAGCCCACCTAGCGTGAAGTCGTCGTGCTCTTTGGCGAGGTCCTTGAGTTTGCCGAGAGTCCACGGCTGCTGCCCTTCGACTGAGCTTGGGACTTCGATGCCGTAGAGTTCGTCATCGGACAGTTTCGCGTAGCTGCCGAGGTCCTTGAGTTTCTTGGGCTTGGGGGCGGGCTTGCCTTTGGCTTTCGGTTCGGCGTCGGCGCGCGGCTGGTCCTGCTGTTCTTCGGTCGGGTCGGGCTCGCCATCGCCTGTCGGGGGCGTAGCTGGTTCTCCGACTCCCGCATCGGTGAGGGCTGCGGCGAATGCCGCCAAACCTTCGTCTTCCTTACTCATATCTGCTTAGCCTCTCGGAACAGCGTCTCAAATTTTAACCCAAGTTTCCGAACCGCGCGAGAGAGCTGCCACAGGTCTTCACGCTTCTCTTTCGTCTCGGCCCGATGCCATGCGAGGTCGGTGTCGCCCTCAAGCTCCTTGAGCAACAGCGGGACCAGCCCCGTTGCTTCGAGCTGTTTTAGGCTTTCCTTTTGATGTGGGGCGAGCTGCATCGGAGTCCTTCTTGTGCGTCAGTAGCTGGACCACTGCGGGGGCTGCAAGTTTGGCTTCTTCGAGCTGCGCGTCGATAGTCTTCGCCCAGTAGTCGTAAGTAACCTTTTGGTCGGCGACGTATTTTGGCGTCGCGACTTCAACCTTTCTGAGCTTGACGGCTTCCTGTAGCAGGTTTTCCTTCTTGGCGGTCTCAGCCTGAGCAGCTTGAGCTTTGCGCTGTAAAGTAGTCTGCGCCGGCTTGCTCATGGGGTCAATATAGTACTGTTCCGGCATGGGCACGTCGGCGACACGCGCCCAATCCATATAGGCCCTGTAGAAGTGTTCCGCGTCGACAAGCACACCTTCCATGCCTTGCTCGGCGAGATATATCTGGTCCTGTATCACTTGTCTGAGTGCGGCGGCTCGGCGGGCGCGTTCACCGGGGCTCTGACCTAGCTTGACGGTTGCAGATTCGCGCTCAGCCCACTGTGAAGGGACTGCGGTTATCCAGCGGCCATTCCGCTTGATGTTGACGGCGCCCGTGTAGTGCTCGCGGAGCGTGGCGTGGACCAGCAAAAAGAAGTTGCGAATGAGGGTCGCCGCCAGGGTCTGCATCATCAAGGCAGCGAGGGATTCCATGACGCTATAGGCGCGGTCGAGACCTTGGGAGCCCATGCGGTCGCCGCCGACTTGGAGCTGCCCGCTTGAGAGTTCGAGGGCTGCGCCGCCCATTTCGGTGCGGTCGCGCTTGATGGCTTCGATGTTCTGAAGAATGTTGGCCGTGTTGTCGGGCACTGCGAAAGCGGTGACGGCCTGACGCACGTCGGTGATGCCCGCATCGGCCTTGACGCGAATATCGCCGTTGACGCGACCGTCGCTCATATCGTCGCGGTTCACGACGCCTTCGAGCGAGGCGGTGCGATTTTTTGTTACCGCGTTGACGTTGTCGTCGCGGGCGCGTTTCATGCCCGTATTCTCGTCCTGGACCATGCGCAGCTTGTCGTACTGGCTGAGCCCCGTGAGGCGGTGCGGCATGATGATGGTTGTCCCCATTGCGTAGGGGACTAGGGTGCAATGCTCGCCGCTTTCGTCATCGGTCAAGATGGCTTGGTCGTTCCACACGAAGGGAACCATGCACCGCTCGGGAATGCCGTCGCCGTCGAGGTCAATGAGGCAATAACATTCAAGCCACTCGATCCGGTCATAGAGCGGGTCCGCGTAGTTGTTCGCGGCTTGGGTGAAATTGAGAGGGTCGCGGGCGGCGACATCGGGGCGAAGGTGACCGCCGTTGAAGGCTTTGAGATTGTCGACCGTGGACTTCTTGAAGCGGGCATAGAGCTTGTGGCGGGGCTCAACGTGACGTTCCGCGACAAAGTCTGTGTTCTGTAGGTTGTAATCCCATTCTTCGGCCAGATAGAAAAAGTTTTCGGGCGCGACTGCGGCGTCTTTGAATTCGTTGCGCGTGTCGACGATTCGGATTGATGCCGTTGTGCCACTGTAGTTGACCAGCTCGGCAGATTCTCCGAGGGCGTCGATGACGGCCGACAGCGTGTCTTCGTCTTCGACGTTGTCGAAGGTTTGAACGCGGGCGCGTTGCATGTCCTGACACCACGCTTTCATTACTCCGACCCGTTGCATGAGCGCGTCTTTTGTTGCGCTTGCAAGTTGTACGAAGCCGTCATTCTTCCGCATCGTCAAATGTACGACAGTGTCGGTTTCAAGCTGCGCTTGGTCCTCGTCTTCTTCGCCCGTGGCGTCGAGTTCGACGATATTGGAGGATGCGTAGGCTTGCATCATCTGTGCAAGGTTTGCTTCCGTGCTGGCGGAGACATCGCCGGAAACGATAGCGGACCTGCCGTTGACTTCGTCACCGCGCGGCCGTTGCAGGTAGTAGGTGAGGGCTGCGGTTCGAGCGGATTGGACACCGTCGGCGCCCCATCCGGCACACGCTTGTAACTGATTCTTGATGTAGTTGACGAGCGTCGCTTTATCCATTCGGGCTAGTACCTGTAGAGGCTGTTAGGACGGTGGCCGCAAATGACCGCTTTGTCGGACAAAGTATAGTCGGTCGGCTTGCCCCATAACAGAGCCCCCGGGCGAAGACTGGCGAGGCGGGTCATGGCGGCGTAGACGGCTTCGAGGGCTGTATCTGGGTCGGCTTCTTCGTCGACCCACAGGTTGAGGGAGCCGTTACAGGCTGCGGACACGACCGAGGTCGGGGCGATGATTGATCGTTCGAAGAAGGTTACGGCTTCGGCTTGGCTTGCTGGTAAGGGTTGACGTAGAGGGAGCGATAGCCCGCGAGCGTCCTGGGTCAAGTCGTCGTCGACGGCGAGCAGGGAATCGCCGCCGAGGATTTTTGTTAGCTTGCCTTCGAGAGCTTCTTGGAGGGCGACGTTCTGAAAGACGTTGCCGCCGTGTATGTATTGAACACTGCCGCGCACAGAGCACTCGACGACGGCGACGTATTCGCCCGAGCATCCTACTGCGATGTAGTTGGCGCTGTGGTTCGGGTTTAGGACTTCGCGGATATTGCCGATGGCTTCGAGCCCTTCGTGGACTCGGGCGAATGGGCCGAGGGAGGTCGGCGGGGCCGGCTTGCAATAGTACTCTTGATCGACGAGTCGGTCCGACATTCCCGCGTCGCGATCTTTCTGAATGTCTTCTTCTGTTATCAATCCGGTATCGTCGACAGTCTTTAGGGTGACGTACCACTCCGGGTTATCGAGCAGAGTGTTGTACATCTGCCAGTGATGATTGCGGCCTCGAAAGGTGCTAATAAAAATCATCCAGCCTTTGTTTGCTGTGATGATCGGCCGAAAGTAGTCGAGGGCGCGCGGGTTGCAAAGAGCCCACTCGCTAAAGATGATGCCTCGGGGATTGGAGCCGACGACTCGGTCATAGTTGTCACTGCCGAGCAGTTGATATGAACTGCCTTCGGGCGTTTCCAAGTACATATCTTGCGCGTTCGTGACTGTTCTATCGGGAAAGAACAGGTCGAGGAATTTGCGCCCGCTTTGGTGGTCAATGCCATTCCAGATTGCGCGCTTCGCTTGCGCGTGCTTCGGCAGTAGATGCCAATAACTGCCGACCTTGGTTCGCATCTGCTCCGACGCGAGCGAAAGGCCATACCAATCCTTGCCGCCGCGCCGATGCCATACATGCAACTGGTTGCGCTTGCCTGCTAAAAACTGCTCGCGCGCTTCAAGTTGATGCGGGCGGAGCACCACTTTCGGCGGAGCTTTGATCGGTGCTTGCTTACGCTTGGCTCGTGGCATAGCTGCCGATTGTATCGCCAACTACTTTGCCGCGCAAAGTGTTAGATAGTTGACACCTCTTGTGTTAGATATCTATACAAGAATGGTGATTCTGTTTCCGCCTACCACTCGTTCTCCCAAAGTACTTTGCG
>Ga0134123_10001314_pt1 | contig 16224 bp, 4 predicted proteins | sample KB303_FD_96460 | JGI IMG/M metagenome (GOLD analysis project Ga0134123, IMG submission 96460) | Terrestrial soil microbial communities without Nitrogen fertilizer from Kellogg Biological Station, Michigan, USA - KB3-0-3 | ecosystem: Environmental > Terrestrial > Soil > Unclassified ...
AGGCCGGAGCCTTGTCATCCTGAGCGATCAGATAGCTGACGAGGAGGTTCAGCCGCGCGTATTGCGCACCGACGGCAAAGTCGATCACCTGGCTCATGTCGTCGCTCGGATGGTGATAGGTCTCCTGGAGCCACTTGCCCATGAGGGCCTGGCCGTCGAGAGCGGGATCCCCCGTCTGGAAGCCGCCGATCAGGAAGACGGCGGGGACTCCCTGCTGGATGAAGGAGTATTGATCGCTGCGGATGAAAAAGACCTGTTCCTGGAACGGGTCCGGGCTCACGGCGATCCCCAGATGGCGGGTCGCCTGCTCGACCGCGGCCGCCAGGCTCGAATGCTCCGCTCCGAAGGCGATCACGTCGCGCAGCGGGTACAGCATCAGACACCCGTCCAGATTGACGTTCGCCACGATGCGGTCGATCGGGACCGTGGGGTAACGCGCGAAGTAACCCGAGCCTTGCAGGCCCTTCTCTTCGGCGGTGACGAAGAGGAACAACACGGACCGCCGTGGCGGCACCGGCAGGCGGGCCAGCGCGCTCGCCACTTCCAGCAGAACGGCAACGCCCGAGGCGTTGTCGTACGCGCCATTGTAAATGGAATCATCGGCGACCGGCTCGCCCACGCCGACGTGATCGAGGTGGGCGCTCAAAATGACGTACTCCTCGCGCAGCCGGGGGTCGGAGCCGCGGAGCACCGCCGCCACGTTCGGGCTCCCGGTGCGCTCGTGCCGGCTCACGGTGCGCAGGCTGACCTGGACGGGCAGGTCGAACGAGAGCGGCCGGCCGGCCTCGGTGGCCGCGACAGCCTCCTCGAGGCTGTGCGGCGCTCCCGCAAAGAGCTCCTGCGCCGCCTTCCAGCGCAACAGGCCCAACCCGCGCAACCCGGGCGGACGGCCCTGCGGCCTGCCCTCCTCGTCCAGCCACGCCAGCCGGGGCCCGGCGGTCTGTTGCCGCAGGAATTCCCAGCTTCCCATCGTCGTCTCGAGCCGCGGAGTCCAGATTCCCAGGGCTCCGACCGCGCCCCGGTCCAGCGCGTTCCTGAGATAGACCTTGCTGTCCGAGTAGTAGGCCCGCTGGTCGGGAGGGAACGTCGGCGGCGTTCCCACCAGGGCCACGACGATCTTTCCCCGGACGTCGACACCGGCGTAATCGTCGTACCCCAGCTCCGGAGCGGTCACGCCGAACCCCACGAACACGACCGGGGCGGTGACCGTCGAATCCTTCTCGAACACGGGGGCGACCATGTAGTCCTCCCCCACCCGGAGCTCGGTCCTGCGTCCATCACGGAGGACGACCAGGGAGCTTTCGGGCTCGCTCCTGGTCATGCGCAGCAGCGGGACGGGCTGGAAGTAGCTTCCCCCGCTCCCGGCAGGCTCGAGCCCCAGAGCCTCGAGGCCGGCCGCCACGTACTTCGCCGCCAGGTCGTAGCCCCGCGTGGCCGCCTCGCGGCCTTCCAGCAGATCGTCCGCCAGAAAGCCCATGTGCGCACGGATCGCCTGCGGACGGATGGCCGCCAGGGCGTGCTCCACCTCCGCGGGCACGGGACTGGACGGCTGCGCGAAGACAGGTGTCCCGAGCGCAAGCAGCAGGAAGCTCAGGAGGAATCGATCGGGCGCTGCCATGGAACTTTTCATCTGGACTCTCCCTTCCGAGGACCTGCTGCAACGACCTTCGCCTCCACGCCCTGGCGGCGGAACTTGTCGCCGAAGAAGTCGCCGGGGTTCCAACCCGGCGCCTTGTCGTCCTGTGCGATCAGATAGCTGATGAGGAAGTTCAGCCTCGCGAATTGCGCGCCGACGGCAAAGTCGATCGCCTGGCTCATGTCGTCGCCCGGTTGGTGATAGCGCTCCTGGAGCCACTTGTCCATGAGGGCCCGGCCGTCGAGAGCGGGATCCCCCGTCTGGAAACCGCCGACCAGGAAGATGGCAGGGACTCCCTGCTGGATGAAGGAGTATTGATCGCTGCGGATGAACAGGCCCTGCTCCGGGGATGGGTCCTGGCTCACGCCGATCTCCAGATGGCGGGCCGCCTGTTCGACCGCGGCCGACAGGCTCGAATGCTCCGCTCCGAAGGCGATGACGTCGCGCAGGGGGTAGAGCATCAGCAGCATGTCGAGATTGATGTCCGCCACGATGCGGTCGATCGATATCGTGGGGTGGTGCGCGAAGAAATCCGAGCCCTGCAGGCCCTTCTCTTCCCCGGTGACGAAGAGAAACAGCACGGACCGCCGGGGCGGTACCGGCAGGCGGGTCAGCGCTCTCGCCACTTCCAGCAGGACTGCCACGCCCGAGGCGTTGTCATACGCGCCATTGTAGATGGAATCACCGATGGAATCACTGATGGAATCACTGATGGAATCACTGGTGGAATCACTGGTCGAGTCGCCGGCGACCGGCTCGCCCACGCCGACGTGATCGAGATGAGCGCTCAACACGACGTACTCCTCGCGCAGCCGGGGATCGGAGCCGCGGAGCACCGCCGCCACGTTCGGGCTCCCGGTGCGCTCGTGCCGGCTCACGCTGCGCAGGCTGACCTGGACGGGCAGGTCGAACGAGAGAGGCCGGCCCTTCTCGGCGGCCGCGAGAACCTCCTCGAGGCTGTGTGGAGCTCCCACGAAGAGCTCCTGCGCTCCCTTCCAGCGCAACAAGCCCAACCCGCGCAACTCGGGCGGACGGTCCTGCGGCCTGCCCTCCTCGTCCACCCAGGACAGGCGGGGATGGGCAGTTTCGCGCCGCAGGAATTCCCAGGTCCCCAGCGTCTTCTCGTTCTCAGGAGTCCAGATTCCCAGGGCTCCGACCGCGCCCCGGTCCCGCGCGTTCCTGGAACGGACCCTGGGGTCCGAATAGTAGGCCCGCTGGTCGTGAGGGAACCTCGGCGGCGCTCCCGCCAGGGTCAGGACGATCTTTCCCCGGACGTCGACACCGGCGTAATCGTCGTATCCCAGCTCCGGAGCGGTCACGCCGAACCCCACGAACACGACAGGGGCGGTGAGCGCCGAATCCTCCTCGAACACAGGGATGAGCACGTAGTCGTCCCCCGCCCGGAGCTCGGTCCTGCGCCCATCCCGAAGGACGGCCAGGGAGCAGCCGGCGTCGATTCTGGTCATTCGCAGCAGCGGGACGGTCTGGAAGTAGCTTCCCCCGCTCCCGGCAGGCTCGAGCCCCAGAGCCTCGAGGCCGGCTGCCACATACTTCGCCGCCAGGTCATAGCCCCGCGTGGCAGTGTTGCGGCCTTCCAGCAGGTCGTCCGCCAGAAAGCCCATGTGCGCACGGATCGCCTGCGGACGGATGGCCGTCAGGGCGCGGTCCACCTCCGCGGGCACGGGACTCGACGGAGTCCCTGTCTTCGCGCAGCCGAGCGCAAGAAGCAGGAAACCGAGGAGGAATTGATCGAGCGCTGCCGTAGAACGTTCCATCTGGGCTCTCCCTTCCGAAGACCCGCTGCGACTTTTTGAAGCTCTGCCGATTGTATCGGATCGCCTGCCGTTGCGCCCGCACCAGGGCCTGCTGTAGAGTGTGAAGAGCTTCAACAGTCCAGCGGGTGGACGGCGAGAGGGGGCGGCATGAATCGAGATTGGCTCAAGGCGATCCTGCGCGCAGCGCTCTGCGGCGCGCTCTGGCTCGGAGCGCACGCGGTGGTCGCGCAGGTCGCGAATCCGGCGAGCGCAGCCGCGGCCGAGGATCAGAAGGCCGCCAAGGAGGCACAACCGGCGCAACAGGCGCAACCGGCCCAGACGGCGGAGAACGGCCAGGAGGCGCCGGCGGCGGACCAGGCCCCTTCCGAGCCTCCTGGCCACCTTCCGTCCTGGCGGGTCACGGGCGAGCCGGTGACGGTGGTCGGCAAGGCGCCGCTGCGCGAGGAGGACCTGATCGGCCCCTATCGCCAGCCGCGCTGGACGGCGCGCCGGCGGTTCGGCGAGACGCGGATCTACGTGATCCCCGAAGGGGACGTGGAATTCGAATACTGGCTGATCCCCAGGCTGAAGCGGCATGGGGAGGACACCGAGATCGAGCAGCAGTTCGAGATCGAGATCGGCCTGCCGCGGAGGTTCCAGCTCGATCTCTACGCGGTGACGCACAAGGAAGGCAACACCGGGACGCTCGCCTTCGACGAGACGAAGCTCGAGCTGCGCTGGGCCCTGGCGGATTGGGGAAGGATCTGGGGCAATCCCACTCTCTATCTCGAATGGGTCGCGATCGACAGCGCGCCCGACCACGTCGAAGGGAAGCTCCTGCTGGGCGATCAGCTCACGCCGGGGCTCCATTGGGGCGCGAATCTCGTCTACGAGCACGAGATGGGCGGCGAGCAGACGACCGCGCGGGAGCTCACGGCGGGCCTGAGCCATACGCTCCGCGACGAGAAGCTCTCGATCGGAGCCGAGGTCAAGCTCGCCTGGGAGGACGTCGAGAGCGATCGCGGAAACTACACCCGGGAGGTCCTCCTGGGGCCGAGCTTCCAGATCCGCCCGCTCCCCCAGGCCCACCTCGACGTCGTGATGCTCGCCGGCCTCAACGACGACGCTCCGCGGGCGAAAGGGATCTTCATCCTGGGGTGGGAATTCTAGAGCCTTGATCCCGGGCGCGGATCTCGCCTATCATCCTTTTACTACTTCAGCAGTCGGGAAAAGGGGGCTCACCGATGCATCGGACGAGGTCTCGGCGGTCCCATGGACTTTTGCAGGCCTTTCGGCAGTGGGCTCCCTGGATCGCCCAACTCGCGCTGGCCGCCGTCCTCAACGCCGCGTTCGACGGGCCGGCCCGGGCGGACGAGATCGGCCGCCGGCGAGCGCTCGAAGCCTCCCTCGTCGAGGCGGAGCGGCTGCCGGCTCCCCCTTCACTGGATGAGCTCGTTGCGCTCCTGACCCCGGCGCTGGAGCGCGCGCTGGCGCCCGATCTACCCGCGCAGCAGGAAGCCAGCCCGATCTCGGAGGACGCCTCGAAGGGCCGGCTTCCCCGGGACCCTCACCCCCTGGCCCCCTCTCCCACACGCACTCCCACCCTCGCGGGAGAGGGGGAACCGCCCCTTTTGCCTTTGAGCCTTCGGGAGGAGGCGCCCCTCTCCCGGGTGGCGGGAGTGCGTGTGGGAGAGGGGACGGGGGTGAGGGTTCCGGCAACCGTCCAGGCCGCAGCTCCCGCACCACAGATTCCGCCACCGCCCTCCCTCCCCGGCCTGCCGCAGCAAGGCAGCGGTGGACCGGTCACGAGCGCCGCGGAAGCCGCTCCGGCCTCGGGAGAAGGAGTCCCGCTGCTCCCCGGCTGGAACCTGATCTCCCTGCCCAGACCGCCGGACAGCGTCGACCCCGCGGCGGTCTTCTCCTCCATCGCCGGCAGCTACACCATCGTCCACTCCTATGACGCCTGCGACGCGGAACCGTGGCGAACCTGGGACCCGGCGGCGCCGGGCGCCAGCGACCTGACCTCTGTCGATCACCGTGCCGGCCTCTGGGTGCGGGCCACGGCCGCGGCGACGCTCGCGGTCTCCGGCACCGAGCCGGCCGAGACCTCGATCCATCTCTGCCAGGGCTGGAACCTGATCGGCTATCCGCTCGCCCAGCCGCGGCCCGTGCTCGCCGCCCTCTCCTCCATCGCCAGCAAGTTCCGCCGCGTCTTCGGCTGGGACCCAGCCGATCCGGTCGACCCGTGGGAAGTCTTCGACGTGGCCGTGCCCGCCTGGGCCAACGACCTGGAGCAGATGCAGCCCGGCCGCGGCTACTGGATCTACGCCACCGAGGACACCACGCTGGTGATGTCCAACGCCGGCCTGCCGCCGGAGGTGGAGATCACGGCTCCGGCCAACGCGGCGACCGTGACGGCGCCGACGGACGTCGTCGGCACGGTGAAGAGCGACCTTCTGGAACAGTGGACGCTCGCCTATCGGCTCAAGGGAGAAACCAGCGCCTTCACGACCTTCGCCACGGGCAACACCCCGGTGGCCAACGGAGTGTTGGGAAAATTCGATTCCACGCTCCTCTTGAACGGTCTGTACGAGATCGAGCTGAAGGCGACGGATTTCCAGGGGCAGTCGGTCTCGACCTCGATCGACGTGGCGGTGGAAGGCAATCTCAAGATCGGCCACTTCACGCTGTCGTTCGTCGATCTGGAGGTCCCGCTCGCAGGGCTGCCCATTCAGGTCATCCGCACCTACGACAGCCGGGACAATAGATTGGGGGACTTCGGCATCGGCTGGCGCGTCAGCGTGAGCAACGTCCGCCTGCAGGAAGACGGACCGGTCGGGGAGAACTGGCAGGGGGTGAGGAGCGGAGGGGCATTCCCGACTTACTGCGTCTTCCCCACCCGACAACACCAGGTGACCATCACTCTACCGGATGACAAGGTCCTCCGCTTCCGGCCGAAGCTGACCCCGGAGTGCCAGCTCCTTGCTCCGCCTCAGGTGGCCACGATTTCCTATGTGCCGCTTCCCGGAACTCTCGGTTCCCTCGAGATGCTCGACCAAAACCCGCAAGCGCTGGTCGTCGGCAGCTTTCCAGGGAGCGTACAGCTCTGGGATCAAGAAGGGGTGGAGCTCGAGGACCCGGGGAGCTATCGGCTGACAACTCAGGATGGACGCAAATTCGTGATCGACCAGGCGGCCGGCCTGGTCAACCTGACGGACCTGAACGGAAACACGCTGACCTTCGGCCGCAACGGGATCACACACTCCAGCGGCACAGGGGTCGCTTTCGAACGAGATGCTCAAGGCAAGATCACGCACGTCACGGATCCTGCGGGAGAGAGCCTCACCTACTCCTACGATCCCTCTGTCGACCTGGTCGCGGCCACGGACCGCACGCAGGCGACCACCCGCTTCACCTACAACAAACACTACCTGCTCTCGATCCAGGACCCGCTCGGCAGGCAGCCGATCCGCAACGAGTACGACGCTTCGGGACGGCTGATCCGCGCGACCGATGCCTTCGGCAAGACCATCGACTTGACGCACAGCCTGGCAGCGAGCCGCGAGGTCGTCACCGACCGGCTGGGGCATTCCCGGGTGCTCGAGTACGACGCACGGGGAAACGTCATCCGCGAGACGAATGCCCTGGGCGAGGTGAGAACCCGGACCTTCGACGGCCAAGACCAGATGTTGTCGGAAACCGATCCGCTCGGTCGGACAACACACTACACCTACGACGCCAACCGCAACCTCACCGAGGGCGAGGACCCCCTCGGCAACCGCATTCGCTACACGCACAACGCACGCGGGCAGATCCTCACGACAACCGACGCCCTCGGCCATACGACACGCAACGAGTATGACAGCTCCGGAAATCTCCTCGAGACCGAGGACCCGCTGGGGAACGTCACATCGTCCACCTACGATTCCCGTGGAAATCTCCTTTCCCGCACCGACGCCGAGGGCGGCGTCACGCGCTTCGAGCACGATGCGAACGGGAACGTCGTTCGCAAAACCGACGCCGCCGGCACCGCGACGACTTCGACCTACGACCGCAACGGCAACCAACTGACCCAGACGACGACCCGCTCTACCCCCAACGGCACGGAAACTCTCACCTGGCGCTACGCCTATGACCAGACGGGGCGGCCCACCGCGACGACGGAGCCGGATGGTTCCGTCAGTCGCAGCGAGTACGATGCGCGTGGGAACCTCACGGCGATCATCGACAAGGTCGGGCGCCGCACCGCCTTCACCTACGACGAGCGCGGGCGCCAGACCCGCATCGATTACCCGGACGGGACCTCCGAGCGGCGCGGCTATGACGCCGAAGGCCGGCTGGTCTCGTCCATCGACCGGGCAGGGCGCACGACCACCTCCACCTACGACGCAGCCGGGCGTCTTCTCAAAACGACTTTCCCGGACGGAGCGTCGGCCTCGAACGTCTACGACGCTGCCGGGCAGCTCATCGAGAGCCGCGACCCGCGAGGAATACCGATGCGCTACGGCTACGACGCTGCCGGCCGGCGCACGACGATCACCGACGCGCTCTCGCACCAGACGCTCCTTGGCTTCGACGCCGCGGGCAACCAGGTCTCGGTCAGGGACGCGCGAGGAAACACCACTGCCTTCGAATATGACGACGCCGGGCGTCAGGTCCGCACGATCTACGCCGACGGCACCGACCGGGAAGTCGAGTATGACGGGCTGGGGCAGCGGGTTGCGGAGACCGATCAGGCAGGGCTCACGACACGTTTCGGGTACGACGCGCTCGGGCGCTTGACAAAGGTGACAGATGCTCTGGGGCAGGTCACGCGCTATGCCTACGATGAGCAGGGCAACCGGATTTCTCAGATCGACGCCAACGGCCATGAGACCCGTTTCGAGTTCGACGCTCTCGGCCGCCGGACACGGCGGGTGCTGACGGACGGCGCGAGCGAGACGCTCACCTACGATGCCGCCGGCTATCTCGAACGCAAGACGACCTTCGGGGGCCTCACGATTCAGTACGCCTATGATACGGAGGGACGGCTCCTCTCGCGTACATTCCCGGGCGGCGGTGCAACCTTCACCTACACGGCCACCGGGCAGAGAAAGACCGCGGTCGACGCCCGCGGCACGACGCTTTACGAGTACGACAGCCGTGACCGCCTGCAACGGATGGTGTATCCGGACGGGCGTGAGTTGCGCTATGGCTGGGACGCCGCGGGCAACCGGACGGAGCTCACCGCGGCGGTGGGAACGACGACCGCGACGACGACTTTCACCTACGACGCCCTGAACCGTCTCGAGACGGTCACGGACCCGCTGGGCGAGGTTTACACCTATGCCTACGATCCGAACGGGAACCGGGCGTCCCTCGAATACCCGAACGGAATTGCGACCGGGTACACCTACAACCAGCTGAACCGGTTGACCGAGCTGAGGACGTTGCGCGGACAGGACGGGTCCCTGGTACAGAGGTATGCCTACACGCTGGGAGCCGCCGGGAACCGGACCCGTGTGGAAGAAGAGGGTGGGTCGGGAGGCCCGGTCGTCCGGAGCTACGGATACGACAATCTCTATCGTATGACCAGCGAAACGGTCTCCCTGGCTGCCGGGGAGGCCTACCGCAAAGTCTTCGGCTACGACCCCGTCGGAAACCGCCTCGTTCAAGAGCACCGCAATGCGGGAGGCGCGGCGACGACGACCGCGTACACCTATGATCCGCGCGATCGCCTGCTCACCGAGGGTGGGGTCACGTACACCTGGGACGTCGGTGGGCGGCTGGCCGCAAAGAGTGGCGAGGCGACGTACTCCTGGGATGCCGAAGACCGGCTGACACAGGTCACGCTGGCGGACGGCACAGTGGTCACGCACACTTACGATCCGGATGGCGTGCGAGTGCGGACCGGGGTCCGGAAGGCGGACGGCACGACCACCTTCACCGACTTCCTCAATGACACCTCGGGACCTCTCAGCCAGGTGGTCGCGGAGACAAGCCAGGCCGGCGTGGGTCCCGCGGTGCTGGCGGCTTACTATGTACGCGGCGATGACCTGTTGGCGGTGATGCGGCCGGGAGGGGGAAGCTCATGGACCAGCCGCTTCTACCACGCTGACGGGCTGGGATCGATCCGTGCATTGACCAACGAGAACGGCAATGTGACGGATCGGTGGAGCTTCACCGCATTCGGCGAGCTCGTCGAGCATCTGGGTGACGACCTCAACGCATTTCTCTTCGCCGGCGAGCCCCTCGACCCCAACTCCGGCTTCTACTACAACCGCGCGAGGTGGATGGATCCGAGGGTGGGGAGATTTGCCAGCTGGGATCCGTTCGAAGGGGTGTGGACCGAGCCTCAAACACTGCACAAGTACCTGTATGCGAGCCTGCGCCCCACTGACTTGACGGATCCCAGTGGGTTCCTCGGCGACCTCGGCCAGATGGTTGTCGTTTCGGCGATCATTGGGTTCATCTCCGGTGCTATCACGGGCTACATTGCTAATGGCTGGAGGGGCGCTGTTGCAGGCGCAGTGCTGGGATTCATCCTTTCACCGCTGATTGCGCTTCTCACAGTCGGCGCTGGTTTGATGACGGCGGCGGCGCTCGGCATCTCTGCCGGAGCCGGGATAGCTCTCGCGGGAGCGCTTTCATTCATCATATTCGGGTACCTGGGCGTGAGAGATCTGGTCAGGGCCGAAACTCCCCGCGAGCGGTTGGCTGCCGCGGTGGGTCTCGCCATCATGCTGGCGACGCTGGGGCTCGGAAAGGCCATGAGTGGTAAGAAGGTGACGATCTTGGGGTCGAGGAACGACTGCCTGACGATGAAGGACATCCCGGGATTCAAAATCCTCAATGTGCCCGATGAAGAGTGGTCAACCGCGCTCAATATCAAATGGCTGCAAGAGGCGATTGATGCCGGCGATATCATCATGCTGAAGACCGACCCGGTGGAGTTCGCCGCTTTTGTAAAAGCAAAGGGCAAAACCTCGGTTCTGCTGGACCTCGAGCTTCCGATGCTGCAGGACCAGGGCTTTTTCCAGGTCGGTCCGTTCATGATTCGGTGGTGACCTCGATGCAGCAGCCAGCGGGCTCACTCGGAGAAGGCTTTCGCGGGCTCGCAAAGGAAATCCTTGCTCCGGTCCTTCGAGATCTCGAGCTTGTGCCGGTAGAATCCGCCAGCCCGCTGGAGCTTCGACTTCGAGGTCCGGCCGCGGAGGTTGTCCTGGAGCTCAGCAAAGGCCATACGTGGCAGCTCTCGGCTGTAGCGGCACCGCTGCGCGACGGAGAAACACCTTCCGAGTCCGCCTTCATGGCTCTTGGGTTCGTCCTGGAGGCGCTGACTGGTGGTGTCGAGACCTATACACCTCGATGGCTCGCTCAGGAGGTGCAACTCACAACGGAGCTCGAGCGCTTGAAAGAGCGGCTCAGAGCGCACGGCAGGCACATCTTCCATCGGGGCGTCGATTGGGAAGAGGCCAGGGACTACAGTCGCCGGGGAGTGGCTCGAGCGGTAGCTGCCGCGTCGGGGCGGTCGCGGTTGGCTCGCAACCTCGAAGCAGCGGACAAGGCCTTCGGCCGGGACGATTTCCAGGAGGCGAGAACACTCTATGAGAAATTGCGGAGTGAGCTCGGACCGGCGGAGCTTGCACGGCTCCAAAAGTTGACCGCCCATGGGCAATGACACGGCAGCACCCATCGGAGCCACGAGGCGTCCGGCGGCGAGTACTCGGTTGAGAACCTGCAAGCGTGTGGCGCCGTGTCTGGTATGCGCTCTCGCGGTAACTTAGCCCGCCAGATTGTGGATTTGCCGGATGGCGCTCAGATCGAGCTCAAGGTGATCGACTGATCTCGGCACCCGAGAGCGTCGAGGTGGCCACGAGCTCCACCCCTTGTTCAGGTGCTTCGAGGACTGCTTGATTTCGGCACGGTTCTCGCCTATCATCGTTTTTGCAACTTCACCAGTCGTACAGGGGGCTCTTCGATGGATCGGACGAGGTCGCGGCGGTCCCATGGGTTCTTGCAGGCTTTTCGGCGGTGGGCTCCCTGGATCGCCCATCTCGCGCTGGCCGCTGTCCTCAACACCGCATTCGACGGGCCGACCTGGGCGGACGAGATCGGCCAGTGGCGAACGCGCGAGGTCTCGCTGGTCAACGCGGAGCGATTTCCGGCTCCCCCTTCCCTCGACGAGCTCGTGACGCTCCTGACTCCTGTGCTGGAACGCGCGCTCGCGCCCTATCTACCCGCGCAACAGGACGCCAGCCCGATCTCGGAGGATGCCTCGAAAGGCCGGCTTCGCCGGGACCCTCACCCCCTGGCCCCCTCTCCCACACGCACTCACACCCGCCCGGGAGAGGGGGGAGCGTCTCCGGCGCCTCAGCAGATCGCAGCCTTGACTCCTCCGCCGGCGCCCGTGGCTCTCCTCCTCTCCGCAACCGTCGAGGCCGCGGCTCCCGCACCGCAGATTCCGCCACCGCCCTCCCTCCCCGATCTCCCACGAGAAGGAAGCGGCATGCCGGAGTCCTCGGCGAGCGCCGCGGAAGCCGCCCCGGCCTCCGGAGAAGGCATCTCGCTGCTCCCCGGCTGGAACCTGATCTCCCTGCCCAGACCACCGGACAGCGTCGACCCGGCGGCGGTCTTCTCCTCCATCGCCGGCAAATTCAACATCGTCCACTCCTACGACGCCTGCGACGCGGCCGATCCCTGGCGGACTTACGACCCGGCCGCGGCTCCGGGAGCCAACGACCTGACCGCCATCGATCACCGTCCCGGCCTCTGGGTGCGGGCCACGGCCGCGGCGACGCTCGCGGTCTCGGGCATCGAGCCGGCCGAGACCTCGATCCATCTCTGCCAGGGCTGGAACCTGATCGGCTACCCCCTCGCCCAGCCGAGACCCGTGCTCGCCGCCCTCTCCTCGATCGCCGGCAAATTCCGCCGCGTCTTCGGCTGGGACCCCGCCGACCCCGTCGACCCTTGGGAAGTCTTTGACGTGGCCGTTCCCGCCTGGGCCAACGACCTGGAGCAGATGCAGCCCGGCCGCGGCTATTGGATCTATGCCACCGAGGACACCACGCTGGTGATGTCCAACGCCGGCCTGCCGCCGGAGGTGGAGATCACGGCTCCGGCCAACGCGGCGGCCGTGACAGCGCCGACGGACGTCGTCGGCACGGTGAAGAGCGACCTCCTCGAACAATGGACGCTCGCCTATCGGCTCAAGGGAGAGACCGCCTCGACGACGTTCGCCAAGGGCAACACCCCGGTGGTCAACGGGGTGTTGGGGAAGCTCGATCCCTCTCTCCTCCTCAATGGAATGTACGAGATCGAGCTGACGGCGACGGATTTCCAGGGTCAGTCGACGTCGGTCGCGATCAATACGACGGTCGAAGAGGAAAGGAAAATCGGCAATTTTACGCTGCCGTTCCTGGATGTGGAGGTGCCGGTCCTGGGCCTGCCCATCCAAGTTGTCCGCACCTACGACAGCCGCGACAAGCGCCAGGGAGACTTTGGCTATGGTTGGTCGCTGACTCTGACCGACATCCGCCTCCAGGAGAGCGTAGCACCTGGCGACGACTGGCGAGGGACCAGGTCGGGCGGCGTGCTTCCGACCTATTGCATCACCTCCCAGCGGCTTCACATGGTGACGGTCTCCCTTCCCGGCGGCGAGGTCCTGCGCTTCCGGGCGCGGCCTTCACCGGAGTGCCAGTCGATCGTTCCACCTCAAGTGGTCACGCTTCTCTACGAGCCGCTGCCGGGCACCCGCGCCACATTGCAGCCCGTTGACCAGGTCACTCAGGCGCTCGTGGTCGGCAGCTTCCCTGGCCCCGTCCAGCTCTGGGAGCAGGAATCCACCAGCCTGCAGGATCCGGACCTCTACCGCCTCACGCTTCCGGACGGCCGATCGCTTCTCATCGATCAGCTCGACGGCCTCCGCAGCCTCTCCGATCTCAATGGCAATGTGCTCACGTTTCAGCCGAACGGCATCACCCATTCCCCCGGCGATACCGGGCTGACCTTCCAGCGCGACTCTCAAGGCCGGATCACACGCATCACCGATCCGCTCTCGAACAGCGTCAGCTACGTCTATGATGCGCGTGGCGATCTGGTGAGCGTCACCGACCAGGAAGGGCTGATCACCCGCTTCACGTACCTGGCCGATCACTTCCTGCATACGATCATCGACCCTGGTGGACAGCAGATCGTGGCCGCCGAGTATCAGCCTGACGGCCGACTGAAGAGCCGGTGCAACGCTGGCAACCAGTGTACGACTCTGGTTCATGATCTGAACGCCAACCGCGAGGTTCAGACCGATGCCACCGGCCGCCCCCTGACTTACATCTATGACCAGCAGGGTGACGTCCTGAGCATTACGGACGCCCTGGGCAACCAGACACGCTACGAATACGACGCCGCCGGCAACAAGACCAGGAAGATCGATGCCACAGGGGTTGTGACCTCCTACGGCTACGACAGCCGCGGCTTCCTCGTCTCGGTGACCGATCCCTATCCACCGGGCGCCGATCCGGACGACTACACGACACGTTACATCCGCAACGACCGTGGCCAGGCAACCACGGTAACGCTGCCGACCGGCTCGCAGACGCTCTTCGAGTACGACGCATCCGGCAATCTCACGGGAATTCGCGACGACAGCGGGCGGAAGCTCCTGGGCCGGACCTATGGCGCCGGAGGACTCGTCACCTCGGAAAGCGATCCTTTCGCCACCATCACGTACTCCAGGTTCCATGCCCTGGGGCAGCCGGAGAACGGTGTCGATCCGCTCGGAGGGCCCCTCTCCGCCAGCTACGACGCGGGAGGCCGGATCGCGTCCATGACCGAGGGTGGCGTCTCCTCGACCTTCACCTGGGACCGCCGCGGCCGGCAGACCCGCGCCGACTACGGGGTAGGCCCGGACCTGGAGCTGTCCTACGGCTATACCGATCTATGGACGGAGATGAGGAGCCCGTCCACGGGAACCGTCCGGCGCCAACTGGATGCAAACGGCCGCATCCAAAGCTGGTCGGCGGACGGCGGCCGGCAGGTCGAATTCCGCTATGACGCGGCGGGGCGCGTGCTGGAAGAGAGATCCCCCCTGAGGCCACCCACTCTCTATGATTACGACGAGGCAGGGAGGCTGCACAGCGTCACCTCTCCGGCGGGGGGCGAAACCCGTTTCAAGTATGATGCGGCAGGCCGCGTCATCGAGCGGAGTGACCCCCTGGGCAACAAGGTCCAGCTCTTCTATGGGCCGGAAGGGCGACTGAAGACGGTCACCGATCCGAACCACCAGACCTGGACATACGGCTACGAGCTCACAGCGACCACGGTGACCGACCCGTTGGGCCGCGCAACCCGGTACGAGTCTTCGCCGGGCGGGCTCCCGACCAGGACGGTCAATCCCGACGGCAGCTTCTCCGAGATCTCCTACCTCTTCGACAACACGCTCGTCGAAGGCGACGACTACCCGACGTCCTCGGTCGATCCGGGAGGGCACCGGCGGGACTTCACCTACGACGCCCTCGGCCGGCTCACGACAGCGGAAGACCTCTCGGGGACTCCCTATACCTATGGCTACGGCAACGAGGGTTTGACCTCCATCCACGGCCCCACGGGTGAGCAGGTGATGGCCTACACCTACGACACCCTCGGCAACCTCGAGAGCTTCGAGTCCGCGGATGGTGGCGTCACGCAGATCGAGTATGGGGATGCAAACCTTCCGGTGCGGATCACCCGGCCCGCAGGCGAGGTCGTCAATCTGGGTTACGACGCCTCCCGGCGCCTGGCCTCCCGCTCTTCACTCCCATCCGGCGGGACCGCGACCTTCACCTGGGACACCGAGGACCGGCTCATTGAAACCGTGGACGGCACCGGCACCACGACCTACGCCTATGACGCCTCGGGCGGATTGTCCGCCCTGCAGGCGAGCGGAGGTGCGGCCGTGCAGTACACTCGGGACGCAGCCGGAAGGGTCACGGCCGTGAGGGTCCGCCCGGCGGGGACCGCTACCGAGCACGCGACCCTGTACGGCTACGATCCGGCGGGGAACCTCGCAACCGTGACCGATCCGCTCGGCGGGATCACCACTTACGAGCACGACGCCGCTGGGCGTCTGGTGAAACGCACACTGCCCAACGGCATCACGACCGACTACCGTTACAACGGCCGTGATCAGATCCTGGCCGTGGAGCACAAGACGGCAGACGGTCAGATCCTGGCCTCGGTCGAGATCGAGCGCCAAGGCGTCGGGGAGCCCACTCGCATCACCCGCGAGGACGGCTCCGCGGTGCTGCTGGAGTATGATGCCGCCTTGCGGCTCACCCGTGAGACCTTCCTGAGCTCCGCAGGCGCCACGTTCGAGACCCTCGCCTACACCTACGACACCGCGGGTAACCGTCTCACCAGGTCGAGCTCGGAAGGCACCTCGACGTACACCTACCAACCGGGATATCGGCTCACTCGGGTGACCGGTCCGGCAGGAGCGGAGACCTACGATTATGACGCGAATGGTCGCGTGCGTTCCATCGACCGGGATGGTACGGCACGAACCTTCGTCTATGACACCCAGGACCAGCTCCGGTCGGTGTCACCCGGCGTGGATTATGCGTACGACGCGACGGGCCGCAGGACAGGAGCCGCCTCCGGGGCGACGGTACGGCGCTTCCTCGTCGCTCCCCTGGCTGGAAACGAGCTCGACTCCACGCAGATGGTCCTCGACGGCGCCGGCGATGTCCTGAGCGGCTTCGTCTATGCCGGAGCCCAACCGCTGCTGCGTTTCGGGCCCGATGGACCAGTTTATTACCTGACCGACGACATGGGCTCGGTGATCGCTCTCGCGGACTCCGCGGGGGCTGCCGTCGCCGC